>Ga0255338_1002181_pt1 | contig 30584 bp, 31 predicted proteins | sample MeOH1_35cm_T4_19_FD_203715 | JGI IMG/M metagenome (GOLD analysis project Ga0255338, IMG submission 203715) | Sandy soil microbial communities from University of British Columbia, Vancouver, Canada - MeOH1_35cm_T4_195 | ecosystem: Engineered > Artificial ecosystem > Sand microcosm > Unclassified ... | reverse complement strand
AACGTAGGCTGCGGGATCAGGCGCTGGGCCAGAATGACGGGTAGCTTCTGATGCCGGGTGTAGTCCCGATCAGCCTGGAAGGCCACCCGGTACGTCTGGGCACCGCCTTCGCCCAGGGAGCCTGATAGCGGATGCCAGGGCCAGCTTCGATGTCCGGCGCGCGCCGTGATCTGCAGATCGGCCATCGGCTTGCCAATATCGTGGAGCAGCGCGCCGACGAAGATACCGTAGGTCCACAGATGTTGCAGCTTGTGGATATCCTCGGGTGGTACGCCGCGCGGTAGGGTATAGCTGGTCCTAATGCCCAGGGCATGATTCAGGACCTCGAACAGGTGGATCAGCAGGCCGCCTGGCTGCGCATGGTGGTGGCTCTCGGACGCCGGCAGCAATTGGCAGAGGTCCGCGACAGCGTGCAGGAGCGGGGTGCAGTCGCGCGCAAAGCTGGCGGCGGCGAAGCCTGAGCGCTGGCGAATGGACTCCCAAAGGCCCTGCAGTTGCAGACCGCTGATCAGTTGTTCTGCCGTGTGGACCTGGATGTCGCTTCCGGTCGGAGGCAGCAACTGCCCGGCAGGCGGTGATGGCGTCTCCGGAGCCGTGCTATCGGGCTGGCGGCGTGCCAGCAATACCAAGGCGCAGCCGCTGATGACGGCGAGGACACCGCCGGCGCCGATGCTTTGCCAGACCCAGCTCATCGGGCTTGAGACTGCTGCGTCAGCAGCCAGTGTGTGGTCACGTCCGGCGCGGGATACTCGATATCCAACTGGTAAACGACCGGATCAGCCTCTCGAACGAAATCGGCGAAGGGCTGTTCGACGAAGGACCAGAGGGTGTGAGAGACAGCATGGCGCACGCGCCATGTCAGGAAGTCGGCGCGCGCAAGGCATTGTGCCAACTCGATATCGGATATGGACTCAGGCAACTGGGTCAGAAGCAAACAGACCTGGTGGTCGGGCAGTTCTTCCGGGCCGGGCAGGAATTCGCCGAGCCCATCAAAGCGGTTGAGCCAGAGTAGTAGGGTGACGCGCCAGCGCACCAGATTGCGTTGCTGCAGTATCGACAGCAACTGCTGCAGCGCGGCGGCGCGCGGGTCGCTGGCTGCGCCATTGCGATGAAGTTTGGCCATGAAGAGAAGGGCGAGCCCGCGCCCGCAGAATTTGTCACTGGCAAAACGATACGGACCGGAGCGTGGGTGTGCCAGCGGAAACCTGCGGCAGATGGCGCAGGTTTTTAATGGCTTGGCAGGTGATTTTTCGGTAGCATCCCAAGGCGCCGCCTAAATGGATCCAGGACACCCGCTCTACTGAGCGGAGGCTGTGCTAGGGCTGGCATCTGCACAATTCTCACAGGAGGATTGCGATGCTGCTTATGCCCTTGTTGTTTATGCTGATCGGGGCAGGCGTCCACGCCCAGACGATCGGTCGGTGCCAAAGTCCAACGGGAAAAGTCACTCTCCAAGACTCGCCCTGTCCAGACAATGCCAAGACAGAGTTGTCTCGTAAGTCTATCGGTCAACTCTACGCGGAAGATTGCGTGCGGCCATTTTATGGAATAGCTTGAAGCGTATCACGTCGTCACGCGGCCCGATCGCTCAGGTACAAGGAAACGTACTCTCGAAGAAAACAGAATGCAGCAAAATTTTTCCGACGATGCCCTTCGCAAATTCGTGGGCTGCGACAGCGATGAACAGGCTGCCGGCACGCCTGCCTCCCGTTCCATATGGCTATTTGGCATTGAGCACGGAACCTACATGAGCCGGCAAGAAGTCGACGCTGAGGCCCAAGGCGACGCCGTGGAGGATGCAGACGACAGCTATTCCATCGAACTGCAGCGTCGATGGCCCTATAATCAGAGGGCTTTCAAACTGCTGACGGCGATACGGGGCATCCCAGTTCAGAACTGGCGCGAGTTCGCGGGGGAGAATCAGCCCTTCGTAAAAGGTTCCCCCGGATATTTCAAGGGGAACCTCTACCCATATGCATGCCACAACACTTCGGAATGGCCAAAAGCTGCCGCCGATGAAACGGGCTTTGCTAACAAGCTCGATTACCAGGCATGGTGCCGGGATCGGAGACTTCCGGTAATCCGGAGTTGGGTTGAGGAGTACCGGCCAGAAGTCTTTATCGGGGTAGGAACCGGCTATCGCAACGACTTTGCAAAGGCCGTCTTCGCTGAAGCTGGACAATTGGAAGTGAGCACCGTCGTCGCAGCGGGACAAGAGCGGCGCTTGTTTTATCGTGCAGACGGCGACAAGAAACTCGTTGTTGTACCTCACTTCTCCAGCGCCGCTGGTTTGAACAGCGACGCGCTACTTCAGGTAACTGGAACATTCATCGCGAAGTTCATGCACCAGTAACCCACAGTCGCTTGTGATCTACCGCTCATGGCTCCCCGGCGCGCTCATACGCCGGGAGACCGCTGCCGGCCAAAAGCAGTCGGTCAGCAAGCTTTCTGGGTTGACGGTTTCAGGCTGTATACAGCCTGAAACCGTCAACCCAGCGTCTTGCAGCCAAATGAGCACTTGTTGCTACAGTAGTATGAACAGTGTTTAACTACCTAGGATCGAGATTGAGTTCCAGAAGCAAGAAGGCGATGCTTGGCATGGGCATCGATAGCGCCACGGCCGACCGGTTGATCGAGAACGGGTTCAACGCCAAGAGCCTGAAGGCCTTGTCGGAGACCGCGCTTCGTGACCTTGGCTTGACTCAGTCCCAAATTGAAGACGTCATCGGCGCAGGGCGGCCGCCTATCCCAGAGGACGTTCTCAACACGGTGTTATTCAATTCCAAGTGGGCCTGCTGCATATGCCGGGACCCAAAGAAGGCTGTGATCGTCCATCACCTCTCTCCCTGGGCCAAAAGCAGGTCTCATGCGGTGGATAATCTCGTCATCCTCTGCTTGGAGCATCACGGTGAGGCGCACACAACCCACCAGTTGACGCTGAACTTGACGCCTGACCGAATCAAGGACGCCCGCGATCGCTGGTACGCCGTGGCCGAGGCGTTCAATCATAACGAGGCCAAGAGGCTAGCGAACCTGATTGCAGACGACCATGGGTTGTTCTCGATGCATCGCGGGGTAAAGGCCTGGGGTGGGGACATCGCTATCATCTACGGCAACGACGGCCCCAGCGAGCCCCGGACGCTACTGGAAATTCAGAACGTGCGGCAGGCTCTACAGGCCGAGAGCATTGATGAGCTTGGATTCGCGACATCTTCCCACGATCAGACTTGGGTTCTGCTGGCTGCATCGAACGACTACAGGCTCCTTGAGGAAATTACGTTGAAGGCCTTCTGGAATGCCTATGACAGCCTCACCCAGGCACCGCAAACAAGCAGTCATAGCGTCCGGCTCTAGTTGCGCGATGTGAACTTACTGGCGTTCACCACGAACCCTATCGCCGTCGGGCAAGCCCAGGAGTACGGCTTCGTCGAGAGCTTCAAAAGAAGGCTGCGCGATGAGTTAGTTCGCCATGACGGGCTGCTGCGTTTGCATTCAGGCAGCTGGTCCGGAAACCGCTTGGTTCCATTCAGCGCGCGTGCGCCCGCATGACACTGCCGGCAGCGATCGCTGCACAGCGGGCATAGGTTGGAGGCACAGACGACCGCAATGGGGCGAGAAGAGTCGAGCGGGTCAAGACTCGTAGCGTTCGGTTGTCGGCCAGTTTCGATCATCTTTGACGCCAGCCCCGCTGGCCGCTTTGGGTTGGTGACGATCGGCATCATCGCACCAGCTCAAATTTCAGATGGATGATTCGATGTCTCTGGGGTGATTGGCATCGTTCGCGGATTTCTATCTCAAAACAATGCCTGGACACTGATATGCCCTTTTAAGTTCGCCATTGGCTCGTTCGCCAAGCGGCTGAGCCTTACTATTAGGCCCTTCCATTCCCCTTGAGTCCTTTGCCCCTTTGTTCCACTTCCGGCAGGAAGGAAGTGGATCAGCCCTTTGGGTAAGGCCCTTACCGTTACGCATTTGAGATAATTTTTCATATCTCTCATATTGGTCAGTCTGTTCATGCGTGCGATGGCTTCCCGTCGCAGAGTGGCTCGCCTTGTCGGCCCGCCAGGCGATGTCTCATGATGGCTGATCGGATCATCGGCGCTTGGAGCTGAGTCCTTGACCCCCCGTTGGTGGGGTGCGCGCATGTCTGCCGCACTCGCGGCGTTAGCGCATGGCATGATGCGGTCGCGGCGCTCCCAGGCGCCCTGTATCCGCGAATCCACAACGATGACAGACACGCTTCCCGAATTGCCCCAGGAATGGCCGGAATCCCTGGCACCCGATGCCCTCGTTTTGACTAGCAAGGCCGCGCCTCCCTTGGCCGAGCCATTGCTCGACTTCTCAGCGATGAGCGGCACCACGTTCGAGCAGTTCTGCTGGTGGTTACTCAAGAAGGACCATACGCTGGCCGGCTGCAAGCGTCTTGGCGGCGAAGGCAAGGTACAAGGTGGCGTCGACTTGTTTGCGTTTGACGCGGAGGGGACCGGCAAGCTGAGCGTATTCGAATGCAAGGCGTGGAAAATCTTCGATCCCACGCGCCTGACCAAGGCTATCGATGCCTTCCTGCAGGGGCCCTGGGCAGCTTCCACGCGGACGTTCACGATGATCGTGGCGCAGCAGGATATGGGTGGTGGCGCGCTAGCAAAACGCTGGACGACGGAAAAAGAGCGATTGAAGTTGGCAGGCATCGAAGGCGATCTGTGGACGGCGCATACGCTGACGCAGCGGGTACAGGCTTATCCAGACATACTGTCCAAGTTCTTTCCCTGGCACAGCGTCGAGTTTTTTGCCAACCAGTGGATGGAACGAGTTGCCTTCCACGAACTGGTGAGCAAGGCGTTCTTCGACCCGCGCGAGCGTGTGGCGCGCTGGGCGCGTGATCTGGTTACCCAGACTGGAGCGTCCAGTCAGGAGCATCGAGACGCTTTGCCATCGGAGGAGAGCGGTTCTGCTGAACCTGACGCCGATGGGTACTTGGCGTCGTCGCTAGAGATTGATGGGATTCATCGGCAAGTCAATCGAAACGGAAATGGCTGGCATTTCAAGGGACCATGGTTCTCGCTGAGTGCTATCGTGCCAGATCGGCGTTTTGCACGCGCTTCCGCAGCCATCTCGTTTGCACGGCCGGACGTGGCAGGCATGACACTTACAGTGGGTCACACGTGGTTGTTGAAGAAATTCCTGTTCGGTACCAACGCGCCGCTGACGCCTAAGTACCGAGGATTCATCGCAGGCGCGCTGCCTCAGAATCCTGACCAGTACCTCGTCGATTTGCCAAACTGCCGCATCCATTTTCAGGAGGAAGGCGCGCGGGAAATCGCCGGTGTTGCTGACTTGCTCACGCATGTCATGCGCGACGCGCTGGTTGAGCTGGAAACGGAGTGGTCTGCTGTGGACTTTCCGTTTGTCAGATGGGCGGGCAACAAGGTCGCGCTAGCAGCGATCGACGAAAGCGTATGGCATGCAATAGGACGATTTGCTGAAGCGCACGACGTCAACAAAGGCACCACGCCCTGGCACATGTTCGACGCCGATCGGAATGTATTGAAGCCTTATCACAAACACAGCACCGAACAGCACGATGCCGGCTATCACGCCATCGTGTATGCGACGAAGATCGACGAACTCTCCATTGGGCGTGAGGTGGTGTTGCTGTGGCAACCCGATGGCCTGGAGCCGAACCAGACGTTTTCACAGAGAGGAGACTGGTCATGCGAATACGTGCTGGAATGGCTGACTGTCTCGCTCATTCCCGCGGTGAAGCAATGGGTTTATGAACGCGAATTCGGCAACGGTTGGAAGCTGCCATGGCGTGCGAAACAAGCCCGCGCGTTCGCCGAGCATCTCGATAGTCTCTTTGTCGTGCGCGATCTGCGCGAGCCGCCGTTGATGCGCCATGACACGTGGTGCGCCAGCATTGTCGAGAGCGTAGAGGCATTGCAGATATTCTTTCATGCACGAGGTGAGCCCGCGCCGTTCATTCGCAGGCATGAAATGGAAGCGCTGTATCGGGCTATCGCCATCGTTGCGCAGGGCCAACGTGGATACATCGGATATGTCAGTTCGAATCTGGGCCTGCGACGCGACATCGCTGATCACGCAGACTTGATTGACGCCATTCACGAGCACATTCGAGAGGGTCGAGTCGGGCTGAACAGCTTTGTCGCCGACTGCGCATTCCGCGCCATGCTGGAATTGCTGGCCGACAGCGGCGCGTGGCTTTCGGAATCGGACCAGGCCGCCATCCGGGCCAGCCTGGCGCCATTCGCCAGGCTGCGCGATGACGCAATTCTGATCGAGCGGCATACGAAATGGTCTTGATGCAGAGCGCGCAGCACACCGTCTGCGCGGTCGGCACGGCTGGAATCGGGCGGCCTAACACTTACTGTGCATTCCCACCAAATGACGGCTAACGGCTGGATTCCCCCGCTGCCCGCCGCTAGGCTGCGGCCGTGTCAGACCGACCCAAATCGGAAGGCCCGACGCGGTTGGCAAACGCCCAGAAGCTGACGCTCAAGGTGTTAGGCGTCATCGCTCTCGGGGCCGTACTGCGTTCACGTCGTGATAGTGAAACCGCAACGACGCGTATTCACCGTCAGGCTCGGGTGGTTGAGGTAATGCCTCGGCGGTAGTTCCGCCGCCGAGCGCCCTACCATGACGCACTAGGCGCAGCCGAGACAGGAGGCGATTTCTCTGCGTCATGAGCTCGGAAAGCGACGAAAACCACTCCTGCTCTATACACTCTACAGCGCTAGCAAGTCTCTCCTGCTCGCTCTGCGCCTCTTGCTCGGGAATGTTCGCGTAGTACATCGCCACTGGAAAGTCGAAGGAGCATGCGGAAGGAGAGGACATATGCGTCTTGCTATCCGCACTGTCATAATCCCAATCGTCCCAGCGGCGAAATGCCAGCTTCCACATCTCCCTCGCGGCGGACTCTCCTGACGCGTGGTAGAAGCTAACGAGGATGTTGGCGACAGGCGCTGCTGTTTGTGCATGGGTCCACAGTTCTACGCCGTCCACGAACCCGGCCCATTTGGAACCGTCCAGCCGAGCAAGGGCAGCGGAGAGTGCAGACTCTGACAGTCGTCGGCCCTGAGGATGCTTGTATAGCGCCCTTAGCCAAGAGTTCCAGTGCGAGGTGTTTGCCGCTTGCAGCAACAGGCCTCGGAAGGCATTCAGAGTCTCGCTGCTAGCCCGATCTGCAGGAAGGTCCGCAGCGGCTGCCGCGCTAAAGAACTTGAACGCTTGTTCGTCGACGCCGAGAGCAAAGTCCAGTGCGGCGTCGCCCAGAAACTGACTAATTGCATACGAGAAGAGGGCATCCTGCTTCTGAGCAATGACTTCCGCGAGCAAGTGCGGCCGCGACCGCCAGAGCAAGTAGATTGCCAAGCAGGCTTCAGACGGTAACCGCGTCACCAAAAAGCGCGTTCGAAGCTTCAGTTGCTCGAAGTTTCCATCGCGGAAGGCGGCTTGAATATCAGCGCTCGAGGAGGAACGTCTTACGCCGCGCCCCGGTGCAGAACTAGTTGTGACGTGCAAGAGGCGGAGCGGCCCCTCTGACGTGACTGCTTCTGGAAAATCCCCTAGAACTGCGTCAACGCCAGCGTTCTCAGTGTCGAATGCAGATAGAGCCGCGAAGAGAACGGGAAGCCGAGCCCACGCTTGTGGCGCCCCTGGCGTCCAGCAACGCAGCTCTTGGAGCACCCATCGCAGGCCAGCGACCCAGCGCTCGGAGTGGGCCGGCGCAATTGCCTGGGCGGAAGAAAGTACATCCCAGATGGAAAACTCATCTGCGAGCTCTCGCTCCAGCTCCACCGTGTCCGGCGACTGGGATTGGGCTCCAAGTGCGGGCAATTGGTCGAGCACGCGCTGCACCGCTTCTGGAACATGAGCGGGCCCCTCCTGTATGGCTTGGAGAAACAGGTCACGTGCGACTTGAGTTGCGGCAGGATTCATCACGTCTTCCACACCACGAATTCAGGAGCATCGAGTTTCTCCCACAAATCGCGGAAGGCGTTGGCGATCAGTTCACCGTTCGAAACCTTTTGCAGGATGTGGTGCTGACGGCCCAGGCTATTGACGGACGTACCCAGAGACCAAGCCATGGAGGGGCCCTCAGTGCGCGGAAATATGATGAAGCGGTCATGAAAAGACCAGCCGGCTGCGCCTTTGCGGATGCGGAACTCGAGGTTCAAACCTTCGCAGTTGCCTTTCGTCTCCTCCAGGCGCGCGAATTGCCTTTGCTCCCATGACAACTCAGGTGGCTCAGGCGGTTTCGACGACCGCCAGTACGGCAGTACGCGCAACATCCAAGCGCGCAAGCCCCTCGCGTTTTGAGCCCGCTTCGATCCACCCTTCGTACTCCTTTCAGAACCACCAGGTGGCTCAGCACCGGAAGTAAGGGCCTTGAGCTCCGCCGCGTTGTGCGGGCAAAAGAAGAGCGTACGCAGCACGTCGTCCGCGTTCAGAAAGGGGTCCCACAACCAAACACCTGCTGATCCATGATGGTTTATCAACCAGTGGATGTCCGCCAAAGCCTCCGCGGTGCCAGCGCCAGCAATCTTGCCGTACTGAACGAACTCCTTGCGATCCTGCAGTACAGCTTGGGACTCGTCGAAGAGGCGATTCGTTTGCCACGGCTCGCGAGGTCGTGCCGGAGACCCGCCGATGAAGTGGGGCCGTTTCTGCTGCTTTAGCGTGACCGATTGCAAAGCCGTCTGCCCCCCAACGTGCGGAAGCAGAAACTGCCGCTCGGGCGACTCATTCCCGGGAATGATCGCGTGCATCGAAAGCGCGACTGTCGTCACGAAAGACTCCACTGGTGTGGCCGCTAGAAGAACGCGATTCTGCTCATCCCAGATATGCGTGCGCCCGCCGCCTCCAGGGGAGTGGAGCTTCAGCGGCGCCGCACCGGAAGTCACTACCGCCGAGTCAAAAGCCTCGACAGTTGAGTCTTCGTGGATCTCAGCGAGGACGCGAATCGGCCTGGGCTGCACCTCAGGATGCCATGCCACGGTTACGGTGTGGTCACCCTCGGGCGAGCTGCGCCTACCGGTTGCGATGACGCTAACCGGCAGTTGGACAATCACGTTGCCCAGTCGATCAGACATGCCGTCGATTCCGATGGGCGCATAGGGGCGGATGGCATCAGCCAGCTGAGTCAACAGTCTGGAGTCATCGAGCAAAAATTGGACGTAAGGCTTGGACGTGTCGAACAACTCCAGGACATGCGAACCTTCCCAGAAATTGTTCTTCAACACACTGTTCCAAGGATGCTCCTTGTGTGAGTTCACCGGGACAAACTGGGGCGCCACGGCAGCTAAAGTGCCTACCTGCAAGGCGGCGCGTCCTGCCCTCCACTCGCCAATTTGCGAGAACCGAGTGGTCGCATCGGCGAGCCCTTGTAAAGGCAGCCGATACCGGGCCACGCCAATGTTCCAAGTTGTGCCCCGCAGCGCAATCGGCTGTCGGTTGAGGAACGGTCGCTCGGGAATGTCCTCAGGCGCGTGCGTGGGCTCCGCTACAGCCAGCGTTAGAATGTTGGTTGGAGGCTGCGAGCGAGGTTGCCCCTGCTGAAAGCCGAGGATTTCAGTCACCTCGAAACTGCGATACAGCCCAAGGACGCCTTGTGCAGTGAGCCTTTGCAGTTCTTGCACCATGCCCTTGGTGTTCCAGGCGACTAGGATATTGGCGTTCCGCGCAGGGACCATGTCTAGGAGGCTGCCGCCGTCGAGGTGGACGGCTCGGGGACGGCAAGTGGCGTGCGGGCCTGCTCACCGACGACGATTCGCACTTCATTCTCATCAATTACGTGTGTCTTCAGCAGCCCTCGCTTGGAAGCTGACGCTGCGTGCTCGCACAGGTCAATGACTAGGAAGTAGATGATGCGCCCGTCGATGACCATGAACGGCACGAGCATGTCGGAGCGTGCAAAGGAGAATTGCAAGTCCTCTGGACACGTGCGATACACCGCTAGGTAGCCCACCTGCTGCAGGTAGTCGCGCGTGTAGGTCAGAAGCTGGTTCACGCCGTGAAGGATGTAGCGCTTGCCGTGCCGCGTGGATTCGCCGTCGAACAGCTTGGCATCCAGCACAAGTTCTGGCGCAACAAGGTCAGCCTCGCCGGAGACCGACTGCGGCTCGATATTGAACTCCAGTCCCTGGTCGAACAGGTACGCATACATGTGCTTCGCCATCGTGCGCTCGCCGCCCTTGGAGATGAGCGCCCTCACTTCATCACGCGCGAACCACTCGACGTGCCGCTTGTACTTCAGCAACAACGACAGGACTGCTGCTTTCCCATCAATCGCCTCGTCCAGATACTCGTAGAACGGTTCCAGGTAGCCAGCCCGAAAGCCATCGAGCATCTCCGGGTACTTGCTTCCCCCTGCGATGCCTTGGCCGATGGACACTTCAGGCCCTGTGCCGCTGCTCAACGGCTTCGCTGCGCAGTACTCCATGATTCTAAAATTGAAGTGAATGGCTTCTTTCTCGCTCTCGAACACGATGAGATCGCCTTTGCTCACCGACTCCACCTCTTGCTCGTATTGGGGAGCCTCCGCGGCGAGCTGAGCGAGCACCCCTGCATACAGTGTGTGGCTGCGAAGGTAGCCCCAGAACTGCACAAAAAGGCTGTGGAAGACCTTATAGTCACAGGAATTCAGCCGCTTGACCTTCTTCTGCAGCAGGAAGCGCTGTTGCTGTAGATAGTTGCTGTCCATTCAGAGCTTGATAGTGATGGTCTTGTTGAACGAAGCGAGGGCCTGGTGAAGCTCGTCAAGCGCAGCAGTGATCTGTTGGCGGGCCTTGCGGCACTCGTTCATATGGTCATCCAGCCGGATGTTTTTCTTGCAGCCGCGACAGATAATGACGTCGCGCAAACGAGCCTGACGATAGAATATACTGTTATCGAACCGGCACCGCGGGCATGGGATGTCCAATTCCGCGCGGTCCAAGTTAATCACTGCGCCACCCACTTGCCCGCGGCATAATAGTTGAAGGAGCGTTCCATGCCGGCGGCCTGCCAGACCAGGTCGAGGAGCAGGCGCAGTGCCGCCGGCTGGTCGGCTGGCGGGAGCACGTCAGGAATTGCCAGCACGTTGCGGTCGAGCCTGCCTTCACCCCCGAAAAGATCGAATCGACCAGGGTCCAGCCCGAGTTCCATTTCGTTCGCTCCCAGAAGCGTAAGCATGGCGGTCATTTCCTCGCCCTAGCCCAGATGCCGAAGCTCGGCTCGGAAAAGGTCGAGTGTGGATGACAGCCAGGGTCCGAGTACACACGAGGACTCGCGTCTCGTCAAGGCGCTGTAAGGCTGTTCCCCACTAGGGTCATAGCGCATAAATTCCTGAATGAACGGGTCGAGGTTTGGGCTGGCTCATGTGTGCAAATTTGCCGAGCCTGACTTGCCCACGTATGCCGTCTCCTCGGGTCTCACTCGTGGACACGACCTAGGTGTAGAAGGCGAGCTGGTCAAGGGTAAGGATCGCCTGCAGGGCGCGCGTCATCGTGTAGCTGTCCTGCGCCGCTGCCCCGTGGCCGACGGCATGGCGTGAGCCTGCCGTGCCTGTCTGGGCTACGGGGTCGAAGTTCGCGAAAGTGTGGTCTGCGAGGTAGCGGCCAAAAGCGGCGGGGAAAAACAGCGTGTCCGGCCCACCCGCGCGCTGTTCGGCTGAGGACTGGGCGAAGGCCAGCAAGTTCTTTATTTTCGCGCCTTCCCCGCAATGCGCTGCCTTGAAGGCATCGTTCAGCACGCCCTCGATCTCGGTCAGGATGATCTTGATGGTCGAAGCAGGCTTCTGCGCCATGAAGGACTCGACCGCTTCCCTGAGTAGCAACGCCTTTGCCGCGAAATGCGGCTTCGCGACCCAGCGCTCTACAAGATTGGCCAGCCGGGCGGCGTCGAACGCGCCCACGATCTTCGTCTCGATCTCGGCGATGTCGCCCCCGGCCTCGATATGGCGCGCGAGGTCGCGGAACTCGGTAGTGATAATTTCGACGAAAGGGAACCACCCCGCCGTCAGCAGTGGATCAAAGATTGCAGGATCGTTGACTGCCTGGTAGAGGTGACGGTAGCGAAGCGTCCTGTGCAGGTTGCCGAGCGCCGTCGCGAACCATCGCAAGTCAAGCTTGCTGTCAGGATTGAAATCGAAGGCAAGCCCAAAGCCCCAGCCCTCCCGAAACAGGCACAGGACCTTGTCCTGCTCCCCGATGGTGACGCACGGGAAGCCCATGCCCGTTACGTCGGCAATGTCGCTTTCGAAAATCACGGATCGCGCTGCAACGGCGCGTTTGATTGTGCATTGCAGTGACACGGCTGCCGTGTCCACCCACAGCTCTGCGCTGTTGTCCGGCTTGATGATCAGCAGGACCGTGTCCGCTCGTCGCAGGTTTACGGCCGTACCAGCCTTTTGCGCCATATGCCTGATAACGTCTTCAAGGTTCTCGACTAGCCTGTGGAAGAGCGGCTCGTCCGAACTCAGGGCAAGGCGGGCCCAGACCTTGACGTGCTGCCCGCCGTTGGCCGGTTCAGCCGCGAAGCCGGCGATCGGTTCGACATCCTCGAACCGCAGCGGCTCGCCGAGGTTGCGCACGCCGAACACGTCAGTCAGATCTGCCATCGCCGGATCCAGTTCTACGTTCTCTGCCATGACCCGTGTCCTTTCTCCCTAGTGACCATGGCCCTGCCGGAGTTGTCCGGGACGACTGGACACGATACAAACACGACAATTGGCCCTCCGGCCGTTAGCCCCTTAGCACCCTCGCTGCCGGCTCTGGGTCGTCAGGAGTTGTCGCGCCGCAGTCGACCAAGTGTCCGCGGTCAACCCGAAGCGACCGTCGTTTAGCGTACCACAAGCGTCTGCATCTGGCCGAACTCAGCTGTCGGGCCGATCTCCAAACTATACCGCTACCCAGATCGAGTCGGCTCTCACATCCCCGCGATTCGGTGAAGAAGCGAAAGCACTGACCGCTTTGCTTATCGCAGATATCAAAAAAAGTCAAAGATAAACCTGCAGCACGTGCCGCAGATTTTCGCTGGAATAGCGCAGGGCCTCCGATCTAGCATTCCCCCTGTCCATCGCATGGTACTCAGCTCCTCCCCCCGAGGACCCGGCGATTGACAGACCTTGATCGTAGCTCCTTGTCCTCCGGGCAAGCCCCGGAGGCTTTTTCCCATGCGAAAGAACCACCTGTTTGTCGCCACCGCGCTAATGCTCACTGCCGTCACCGCGCAGGCCACGTGCTTCGAGTCCGCGGCCGCGCGCTACGGCCTCAACCCCGAACTGCTGGTTGCCATCGCCAAAACCGAAAGCAGCCTACGCCCCGAAGCCATGAATCTCGGCCACAAGGCGCGCACGGGAGCCTACGACATTGGCCTGATGCAGATCAATTCCTCCTGGCTGCCAAAGCTGGCCGCACTTGGCATCAGCGAGCAGGCGCTATTCGCGCCGTGCCAGAACGTCATGGTTGGTGCCTGGATTCTCGCGCACCACCTGCGTGAGGCGGGTAGCGATTGGAATGGCGTCGGAGCTTACAACGCCAGCTGCCGCACGCTGTCCGCGGCGCAATGCCGCGCCGCTCGCGCCGATTACACCTGGAAGGTCTATCGCAACTGGCCCAAGGCCAGCTCGCCGAAGCTTGATGGCCTGGCGGATAGCGACGTAGCGGGACGCGAGGCGGTCAAAAGACGCCCGACCCGCAGTGCGCCGCAGCCCACGGGTGCTGGTATCGAGGCGGTGCGCGTGGCGCTGGCTCCGGCGCAGCCAATTGAACCAACCCATTCTCCTGATGAGGACCAGGTCCATGACGAAGCCAGCCCCTCGTGACCATCAGCCCGGCTATGAGGCCGTGCTGCTGCGCGCAAGTATCCGTGCCCAGTTGCGCACCTTTCGCCGGACGCACTTCGGTGGCGACTCGCACATCGAGCGTTGCATGGTGTCGGCTGCGATTCAGATGGTGATGGCGTCTACTGCGCTGCAGGAGCAGTTGCTCGCCCGCATGGCCGATGCGGTGCAAACCGATGTGCTTCTGTCGCTCGATCACAAGCGGCAGAGCGCGACCGTGTTCCCAATGGAACCGCTTGCCAATGGTGGCAGGTGATAGATGAGAGGTTCTTCTATGCAATTGACTGTGCAATCCCACGCGCACTTTGCAGACCGGCTGGTCGCGCGTACCTGTGACGCCGTCGTGCGCCACCGGGTGGCGATCTTCGCCACGCTGTTGCTGTTGCTTGCGATGACGGCGCTTACCGTCAAGGCCGGTACCACCGGTGCCGAGTACAAGGCCGCCTACGAATATTTCGTCGGTCTCATCACCGGCTACCCCGGCAAGATCGCCGCAATCATGATCGGCCTGGGCGGCGTGCTCATGAGCTGGTCCAAAGGCAGCCCCCTGTGGTTCGCTGGCGCCATCCTGATCGGCATCGTGATCTGGAACCTGCCGACCATCATCGACGGCATCTTCACCGCGACGATCTGAGGACGGCTGCGGACTGACGAACGAAGACTGAAGACAGAAGCACGGAGTCGGAATGAGCGAGCAGCCGATAGACGAAGAGGTCCCGCAGACCCTGGACGATCCGCACCAGTTCCTGTTCTGGGAGATGGACGTGGCCATGATCACCGGACTGTTGTTCTACCTCGGGTTCGCCTTTGCTGACTCTTTCCTGGTTGGGGGCGTGCTGGGCATTGCGGCCGGCGTCACCTTGCAGAAGATGAAGTCGAACAAGCACAAGAAATACAGCGTGCATCTCTCGTACTGGTACTTGCCAGTGAATATCGGCCTGCTGCGTACGCCGCCGTCCGCGATGCGCTGTGTCTTGGGGTAAAGGATGGACATCGATCGCATGGGCGAGGAAATCCAGGCGCGCTACGGAATTCGCAAAGCGATCCAATGGCTCCTGGTACTGATGGTGGTCAGCAACACGTTGCTGGCTGCCAAGGTGTTGCTGCACAAGGATCGCAACCGCGAGACGCTGGTGCCGCCGCAGATCCACAAGAGCTTTTGGGTGGACGACGAGAGCCTGGATCCGGCCTACCTGGAGCAGATGGGCGGCTATCTCCTGCAGCTTCGCTGGAACCGCACGCCGCTGACCTGCGCGAGCCAAAGGACGTTGTTCCTGCGCTACGTGGGTGCGGGCTCCTATGGCGTGCAGCAGCGCGTGCTGGACGCCGACTGCGCCAAGCTGCGCGACCTCAACGCCTCGCAGACGTTCACGCCCAGCGGAGCCACGCCTGGCAAGGATGGCAACAGCATGGTCTTCGCCGGCAGCCTCGCCACGTACATCGGCGACAAGCGTACGTCCGACCTGCCCAGGCGCTATTGGGTCCAGTTCGGCATGTCGGGCGGCAAGCTTTACCTGGACAGCCTGCGCGAGGTGGTCGGAAACGATGTGGCGCGCCTCGACGCGGAGAGCGCCGCTCACAAGAATACGAAGGAGGACGCTGATGATGCCGCGCAAACTGCACCTTAGCCTGGCCTTGCTGTTCTGCGCGAGTTTCGCGCAGGCCGCGCAGAACGTGGACCTGGTCGAGAACGAGACCGTGGCGATCCGTATTTCCAAGACGGCGCTCACGCGCCTCGTGATGGAGGGCGGCCAGTTGCGCGGCCTCGACGTGCCCAAGGGCGACCTGGCCACGCAGACCGACAGCGAGGCCGGCGACATCCTGCTCACGCCCAATGTGATCCGCCCGATCGAAGGCTTCGTGATCTCGGCGACCACCGGCAAGAAGTACCCCATCGTGATGCGGCCTGCCGATATCGGCGTCGAGACCGTCGTCTTGCGCGAAGGCGCCGCGCGCGGGGGACAGGGGCGTGCGGCGGACGCGTTGCAGTCGGTGACGGTGGTGTCGAAGGCACCGTCCTATGACGCGCAAATCAGTCAACTGATGGTCACTATGGCTAACAATGCCGCGTTGCGCGGTTATCAACTGCAGTCCCAGGACGCGGATATCCCCTTCCTGCCTGGCACGCGGGTGACGCTATTGCGCACCTATGCCAGCCGCACAATCCAGGGCGCGGTCTATCGCCTGCGCAATACCGGCACGGACCGGTTGTTCTTGTCTGAGACGCAATTCTATCGCCATGGCGTGATGGCGGTCGGCCTGGATCGCGCCGAGCTCGCGCCGGGCGAGGAGACCCACCTCTACGTGATTGGAGGGGCGAGCCGTGACTGACTGGACCGCATGGCTGCAGCGACTCAAGCCGCGCAAGGCCGCCGCCAGGTCGATGGCGGTGTCGACGCGCCGCAACCGCGGTGCGCAATGGCAGCGCCTGGGCGTGATCGGGATCGTATTTGGGGCCATTGCGGTCACGACAGTGGTGTTCATTGGGCCTCCGAGCAAGACTGGCGCCAAGCCAACGCTGGTGCCCGCGCCCAAGACGCGCGACATTGGCACCTCGGTGGGCGACTTGGACAAGGATGCCTGGCGCAGCCTGTCCACGGGTGAGATCGAGGCGATGCGCCGTGATCTCGCAGAACTCAGGAAGAATGTTTCCGATGGCCAGGCGGAACAGGCCAAGCAAGCCAAGACGCTTGCGGCTGCGTCGGCCGCTGCCGAGCAGGGATTTGTCGCGCCGCCGCCGGTGCGCATGACCGGCGAGGCGAGCCCCTTCACGCAGGGTGGCGCCATGCCCCCGTCGCCGGCATTGGGTGGGCCGGGTATGCCTGGCGCGCCCGGTGCGCAACCCGTATCAACCTACGAAGCCAGGATCGACCGGATCCGTGTCATGCCGGACAGCGGCGCAGGACGGCAAGGCGCAGCGACCGGAGGAAACACCGCTGACGGCAGTTATTCCCAACTGGAGGCTAACGCAAACGAGAGCAGGCGAGGGCACCGCTCGCCGCGTAGTGGCGAGCGCTTCGAACCGGAGGACCCGCTGCTGCCAAACCGGGCAGGCGGTCGGGGCGTCAAGACCTACATCCCGCCGGGCACCAATATGCGCGTGATGCTGGTGCAAGGCATGGACGCCCCCACCAGTGGACAGGGACAGACCAACCCGCATCCGGCGCTGTTCTCTGTGATCGACGCAGCTAACCTGCCGAACGGCTTCACGGGGGACCTGGAGGGGTGTGTCATCACCGGTAATGGCTATGGCGACATCTCGTCCGAGCGGGCCTACATCCGCACCGACCGCCTGTCTTGCATCGACGTGTCGGGCGGTGCGATTGACGTCAAACTGACCGGCTACGCCGCCGGCGAGGACGGCAAGGCGGGTATCCGCGGCAGGATCGTCGCCAAGACCGGCGCCATGCTTGCCAACGCCATGTGGGCAGGCCTCGGGGCCGGTTTCAGCCAGACACTGCAGAGCGCTGCAACCACTACCACAACCAACCCGCTGGGCGGCGTGACCAGCACCATCGACAGCAACCAGCTGCTGCGCGCCGGCGCGGCCGGTGGCGCATCCAAGGCGATGGACATGCTGGCGCGCTACTACATCAAGCTTGCCGAGAACACCTTTCCCGTGGTCGAGATCAACGCCGAGCGGGTGATAGACATCGTCGTGACCAAGGGCTTCACCATCGAACGTCAATGAGGAATCCAATGCCACTAGCCAACATCCGGTACACCATGCGTCGTTACGCTGCTGCTGCGGCACTGGCCGCCGTCGCTACATTGAGCGCTGTTCCTGCTTCCGCACAGAATGACCCCAAGGCCCTGGCAGTGCTGCAGGCGCTAAAGGAGCGGTACCCCAAGACGGAGTTCAGCCAGATCCGGGAGGCCGAGATCCCGGGTCTCTACGAGGTATCGATGGGCAAGAACGTCGCGTACTTCGAAGCCAGCGGGCGCTATGCGCTGTTCGGCCATCTGTACGACATGAGTAGCCAGGTCGATCTGACCGCCCAGCGCGAGCAGTCCCTGCAGAAGGTCAACATCGGCGCGCTCCCGGTCGCGGACGCGATCAAGACCGTGCGCGGCAAGGGCTCGCGTGCGCTTTACGTTTTCTCGGACCCGGACTGCCCGTTCTGTCATCAACTCGAAGCCTCCCTCAAGGGGATGGATGACGTCACCATCTACACCTTCCTGTATCCGCTCGAAGGCCTGCATCCCGATGCGAAGAAGAAGGCGGCCGCCATCTGGTGTGCCAAGGATCGCTCGGCAGCCTGGGATGCATGGATGGGCACCAAGGTCCTGCCGGCGCCGGGTAGTTGCGCTACGCCCGTCGAGCGCAATCTGGCGCTGGCGGCCAAGCTTGGCGTGGAAGGCACGCCCACGATGTTCGCGGCCGACGGACGCAAGCTGGTCGGTGCGGCCTCGCATGAGCGCATCGACGCCTTCCTGTCAGGTGGCCAGCCCACCGCTGCGCGTTAAGGGGCCCGCCATGCGCCGTACCTTGCCGGGCCTGTGCGCAGCCGCGATCCTCGCGGCGGGCTGCGCCGACATGTCCGGGCTCAATGCCGAGAGCCACTTTGCCTGTGCCGCACCGGAGGGGTCGTCGTGCCTGTCGGTGTCGGGCGTCTATGCCAATCTGCAGGCCGGCAACGTACCGGGCGCGGGCACGAAGACGGGCATGCCGACGTCCTCAGGCCTGCAGGGCGAGGACCTGCGCATGGCGTCTCCCGCGGCCATGGCGGCTCCGTACTCCGGGCCGCCGGCGCGTAGTCCCGAACGCACGCTGCGCGTGTGGGTGGCGCCATATGAGGACGACAGCGGCACGCTGTTCGATCAGAAGTACTTCTATGTGCTGGTGTCCAGAGGGCAATGGCTGATCGAGAAGAATCGGGAGAACCTGCTGCGTAATCGCTTCCGCACGGTTTATCCGCTACAGGCGCCGAATACGTCAGAGCCGGCCGAGGCCCAACCGCCGGCCACTGGCGCCATGCCATTCATGCCACCGATGGGGCAGGGTAGCCCGATGCCGCAGTCCCCCGTCTCCATGATTGGCGAATGAGGCTGCCATGTTCCGTATGCTGTTTCCCAAGACCGACGCCAACTACCGCGAGCTCGACGACGACCTGGTGACGCCGCGCCGAGGCAATCCACTGCCCTTCGACCGATTCTCGCAGTTGCTGCCCTACACCGGTTACGACCGCCACAATGAGCTCTTCGTGATCGCGGCGCCCTCGGCGGATCCCAGCGCCATCGAAGGATTTGGTTTCACGCTCGAGCTTTCCCCGCAGCTCGGCGCCGATCGCGAGATGGCTGCCAACCTGGTCAACCTGTTCAAAGTGGGGCTGCCTGAGAACACCGGCATCCAGGTGCAACTATTCGGCTCTCCAGTGTTGGATCACCAGCTCGACGCGGCGCTGGCCTGCACCGTTGGCTCGCCGCAAGCGCCACAGGGGCAGATTCCGCTGCTGCGCAAGATGTGCGAGCGGCGCAACGCTTTCTATCGCAAGGGTGCGCGTACGGAGTTGTTCCCGAACACCAACTTCCGCATGCGCGACTTCCGCGCCAACCTGAGTGTGGTCATTCCCGCCAAAAGCCTGAAGGATGAGATGGCCAGGCGGAATGCGGTCACGGCGCGTCAGAGCGTCATCAATACGCTCGCGCAATACTATCTCTACGGCCACACCTGGGACCCCGAGGATCTCATCAACTGGTGCGCGCTGCTGCTCAACCCGCAGCGCACGCTGGCCGGCGATCACGCGTGGCTTTCCTACGATCCGGGTCGCGCACTGCGCGACCAGATCGTCGCGGCCGACACGGCCGCCGCGGAAAGCTCGGACGACATCCTGTACACCGGCGGTGGCGTGCCGCCGGTCGGCATGCGCGCCATGTCAGTACGCAACTACCGCAAGCGTTTGACGCTAGCGCACATGGGAGCCCTGCTGGGTAGCGCAACCTCGGATGCGGTTTCCTATCCGTGCCCGTTCCTTGTCACCTTCGGGTGCAGCATCCCGAACGTGGAGAGCGAAAAGCAGAAGACCCAGCTGCTGGCCGCTCGCGCCCAGCAGAAGGCCGATTCGCCGCTCGCCAAGTGGCTGCCGCGGCTGCACGACGTCAATGCCGACTGGAAGCTAGCCCAGGCGGCCTTCGATCGCGGCAGCGGCACTCTGAAGGTCTACCACCAGCTGCTGCTGTTCGCGCCACCCGAGGAACTCGCCAACGCCGAACAGTCCGCTCGCTCGATCTGGCGCACCATCAACTGCGAACTGGTGGTCGACAGCAAGATGCAGAAGCAGGCGCTGCTCTCGGCTTTGCCCATGATGTACGGGCCGCTGCTGCAGGGCGACCTGCGCAAGACCGGACGCTGCACTACGAAGACCATGGAGAACGCGGCCAACATGATGCCAGTGCTGGCGGAGTGGACTGGCACTGATCCACGCGAACTCAACGGCATTCAGCAGGCGGTGCTCACGCTCTTTGGGCGGCGGGGTCAGATGATGGGCATCGACATCTTCGCCAACCCGTCAGGCAACTATAACGGCATCGTGGTAGGCAAGTCCGGTTCAGGCAAGTCGAACTTCCTGAATGAACTGCTGCAGCGCACGCTGGCCGTCGGCGGCCGAGCCTGGGTGATCGACGTTGGTGGCTCCTACGAGAAGCTGGCTGGTACGTTGGGCGGGCAATACATCCGCTTCACGAACGACTCCGGTCTCAGCCTGAATCCGTTCTGGATGGTCAATACGGAGAGCGAAGAGGAGCAGCAGGAAGACCTGCAGATGCTCAAGCTCGCCGTTGGCCAGATGATCTCGCCGTCACGCCCGCTCACCGACTACGAGGATCGGCAACTGCGCATTGCGATCGATCAGCTGTGGCTTGACCACGGCAAGCTGGCCACCGTCACGCAGCTCGCCGAATACCTCAAGAAAAACTGTGCCAATGGCGGCTCCACCGAGACCACCGGTTACGGCGGCACACCTGATCCAGCGCTGTGCGACCCGCGGATTCGTGACATGGGCGTGCAACTCTACCCCTTTACCGAAGACGGGCCTTATGGCCGGTTCTTTCACGGCCCCGCCAATGTGCGCTTTGACGCGAACTTCATCGTGCTGGAGCTCGAGGAGCTGGCCTCCCGGCCAGACCTGCAAGCCGTGGTCATGATGATGCTGATGTATCGCATCACGCAGGGCATGTATCTCGCCCGGCGCGACCAGCCCAAGCTCGCGGTGATCGACGAAGCCTGGGACCTGATGAGCAGCGGCAACTCCGGGGATTTCATCGAGAAGGGCTACCGGCGCGCGCGCAAGTACGGCGGGGGCTTCTTCACCGCCACGCAGTCGATCGCGGACTACTACAAGTCCGAGACATCGCGTGCTGCCTTTGAGAACGCTGACTGGATGTTCCTGCTTAGCCAGAAGGCCGAGTCGATCAATCAGCTGGTCAAGTCGGACAAGCTGGAGCTCGACGAGTACACCAAGGGACTGCTCAAGAGCGTAAAGACGGTCCACGGCAAGTATGCGGAGATCTTTATCAAGGCCGGAGACCTGCCGCCGGCTGTGGGCCGACTGTATCTGGATCCGTATTCCCTTGTCACCTTCTCCACCCAGCCGGCGGACTTCCAGGCGGTGCGCGACTTGCGCGCGGAGGGTCTGTCCACCGACGAGGCGATCGAGGCGGTGCTGGCCGCACGCGAGGCCGCCGGACAGGCGCTTTACGTACCGCCGACATGCGATGAAGAGGACGAGTACCTGGAGGAGATGCAATGACCCGGCGTCGCACCGCCAGCCGCCTGCTGGTGGCCGTCATCCTGGTGTCCACCAGCCTGTCGGCCCTCATGGTCGCTGGGGCCACCTGGTGGAACCGTCAGCATCAGCCGCGTATGGCGACGGTCGACCTGCAGGCCGTCCTGGATGCAAAACGGGCGAGCTTCGCGGAGCGCATCACCCGTCCGAATATGACCGACCGGGACCGGGAGGCCGCGCTGGAGGAGACGAGCGACGTGGGGACGCAGATGAGTGCGGCGCTCCGGGCGCTGCAGGCCGAGTGCGGCTGCATTCTGCTGACCCGTGCTGCCGTTATCGGCGCTTATGCCGAGGTCGAAGACATGACGCCGGCGCTAATGGCCCGGCTGGGCATGTCGGTGCAGGCCGTGGCCAATGCACGTATCAAGCTCGAGGAGCGGATGCAGACCAAGGAGGGGGCACCATGAATATCCCTACCTTAAAGATCGCCAGGTGCGGGCATGCCCTGGCGCCGATGATGGCGAAACACTTCGGCCGCTGGTGGTGGGCCTGGGCGTTGATCCTGATCGCAGGGGGACAGATCGGCAGCCGGTGGGCGCTGCATGTGAACCTGTCCCACAGCATAACGGAGTGCGACGTGTTCCTGGTGACCAAAGCCGATAGGCAGATTGCACGTGGCAGTCTGGTGGAGTTCGCGTGGCCGGGCGGCGGACCGTACCCCGCCGGTGTGCGTTTCATCAAGATCGTCAAGGGTATGCCGGGCGACATAGTGACCACGCAGGGCCGCGATTACTTCATCAACGGCGTCTATGTCGGCACGGCCAAGTTCAGCTCGGCGCGGGGCGAGGTGCTGGAGATGGGGCCGACCGGGCGCATTCCACCTGGGCGCTTCTTCGTCTGGACGCCGCACCCGGACTCGCTCGATTCGCGCTATGCGCTTACCGGCTGGGTCAACTACGGGCAGGTCGTCGGCACCGCCCGCAAGCTCTTCTGAGGGGAGGAACGATGCGAGTTCTCCACCTGGTGGTTCTCACGATGACATTGCATGTTGTGCCGGCGCTCGCGGCCGATGCCCTGGGTCCGACCTATCCCATCATCGAGCCGGATCTGTTGCAGGAGATCCAGCGCAACCTGCAGGACAAGGCGCGCTCGGGCGACATGGCACGTCTGCAGCGCGAGGCGGTCGCTCGCTCAGAACATGCAATGCGTAACCCGAAGCCGGCCCAGGGTGTGGTACGCACGGTCACGCCGCGCACCTTCTACTACGACCCGACTTTGGTGGCCGGCCGGCCCATCGCCGGGCCTGGTGGCGAGATTCTGGTGCAGGCAGGCCAGCGTTTCAATCCCCTCGACCAGGTGGCGATGCGCCAGAAGCTGGTGTTCTTCGATGCCCGCGATGCGGGCCAGGTTGCGCTGGCCGCCAGGATGATGGCGGACTCGCGCTCGCCCAGCAAGCCGATCCTGGTCAATGGGGACTACCTTGCACTGCAAAGACGCTGGCAGCGTCAGGTCTTCTATGACCAGTCAGGGTCGCTTGTGCGCAAGTTCGGCATCCGCCAGGTCCCCGCCGTCGTGCGCCAGGACGGAAAACGCCTGCGCATAGAGGAGGTCTTGCCATGATCGCACGGCTATTCCTGTCGCTGGCGCTTGTGCTGGCTTGCGCAGGGGCGCGCGCGCAGCAAGGCAGCAGCCCCACCTGCGTAGGGCAGTTCCTCAACCCGATCACCGATATCTGCTGGTCCTGCATCCTGCCACTCAAGATTGGCGACATGACCATGATGCGCGATGGCCAGGAGGACAACGGCACCTCAGGCAGTCCATTCTGCTGGTGCTCGGGTGGCGACGGGACTTTGCCTCGCGCCGGTGTCAGCATGTCGTTCTGGGAGCCGGTGCGCACGGTCGAGGTGGTACGCCGCCCCTTCTGCTTCCCCTCGCTGGGCGGCGTCATGCTCGATCCAGGGATCGATGCGCCGGCGCACGGCCGCATCGGCGAGGGCAAGGCCCAGCCGGCCACCTCCTTCTACCAGGTGCATTGGTACATGAACCCCATCCTGTTCTGGCTGGAAATCCTGCTGGACAACCCGTGCCTGGAGCAGAACGTGTTCGACCTGGCGTATTTCACCGAGGTCGATCCGCTGTGGGGGGACTCGGAGCTGACGTTCATTCTCAATCCGGAGGTGGCGCTCTTCACCTCGCCGCTGGCGCAGGCCGCCTGTGCCGCCGACTGCGTGGCGTCCACGGCCGGCTTCCCGCTCTCAGAGCTGTTCTGGTGCGCGGGCTGCCAGGGCGGCATGTATCCGCTCAACGGTTGGGTCTCGACCCACATCGGCGGGGTGCAGGCATCGCAACTATTGACCCAGCGCTTCACCAACAAGATGCACCGCGAAGGGCTCATCTGGTCCGCCAGCGGAAAGGACGGGACTTGTGGCTATGTGATGCAGCCGCTGATGGACAAGCGCAACTACAAGACCAGCATGACCTACCCATCGCGCCAGACCGGCAAGATCAACGGGCGCTGCTGCCAGCCGTTCGGCCGCTCCACCATCCTGTGGGGCGCGGGTAAATCGTATCCATACCGCGGTGAGGACTATGCATACATGCTGTACCGCAAGCGGGACTGCTGCATGGGGGCATTCTGATGCGCAAGCTCATTCTGATGGTGGGCCTGTTTTCCTGCACCTGCGCAATGGCCCAGCGTGCCTTGCCAGCGGACGAAGCACTGGACCGTGCCATGTCAGCCGCGCAGCAGCGCGCCCAGTCGGTGCTGCAGGGCATGCCGGACCCGGCGGTCGGCACGCTCCAGGTGCCGGATCTGCGCGCCAGATCAGCACAGCAGATGCCCGATCCCGCGACGCTTGCCCAGCGCTACCAGTCCACGCAGGCGCAGGCACCGGCCGAGCGGACTTATCCGGTGATGGTATTCGCCTCGCTGTCGATGCCAGAGGCCACACTCAAGCGCATTGGCCAGCAGGCTCGCCGTGCCGGCGCCGCGGTGATCTTCCGGGGCTTACGCTACGGGATGGGGCAGGGTAACTGGAAGCGATCGGTCGAGGCCATGAAGCCGGTCGCCGACACGGGCGCTGTGGTGCTGATCGACCCTCGCCAGTTCGAGCGTTTCGATATCCGCACCGTGCCCGCCGTGGTGGTCTCGCTCAACGCGCTGGAGGACTGCGCCGAGGGCGCTTGCGCCAACCGCTCGGCGCGGGTGGACGGTGACGTGAGCCTGGACTACGCGCTCGAGCGGGTCGCCGCGCGCAAAGATGGGGTTGGGAAAATCGCACGGCAGACGCTAAGTCAATTGCGCGGGGAGCTGCCATGACGAAGCGCTATCGACCTGCGCGTGCCGGGCGTCTTATACGCGGGTGTCTTTTCCTGGTGATGACGGGCATGGCGATCACCCTCACTGTGATTGGGGCGGCGAGGGCCGCCGACGTGACGCCGGCGCAGGCCGATGGCATGGCGCGAGGCCTGGGCAATCTTCTCATCGATGGACTGTTCCAGCGCATCACGACGCCGAATGCGCAGCAGACTGTTCCCGGATATACCAATTCGGCGCAGCCATCCGGCTACTACCAAGGTGGGCAGGGGCAGCTCAACGCGCCTGGCGCTTCCCGCGTGCAGGGGTGCGCGGGGATGAGCGACACCGAATGCCAGGCCGTCAACCTGCTCAAGAGCCGCCCGCAGACCGCACCGCAGTTCCACATCGACCGCAGCGATCCATTGCTGGTGCGATACCGCGCGCTACATGGCAACCCGGGCAGTCAGCTTGGAGACCTGAACCAGATCGTCAGTGGCGATTCGGCGTGCCGGACTGACACGGTCACACTTCCAGCGCAGCACGAGAACCGTGTCTGCAACGACTACGCCGTGACACGAAATGATGCCTGCGTCCTGGGGCGCCAGGTCGAGGTCGATGCAGACCATCTGTATCGCTGCCTGGAATCGATCCAGAATCAGGCGCAACGCACCTGCACGGTTGGGCGTGTGATCCAGGTCAGTCCTGAATACAACTACCAGTGCAGTCGGACGCTCAAGGCCGAGCAAACCATGACTTGCGGCAAGCAGCTGATCGTGACGGCCGTCACCAACTGGCAGCAGCAGCCCGGCTGCTCGCCAGGGCAGCTAGTTGTCGATCTCGGCGGGCAACCAGGCTCGGGCTCCAACTCAGTGGGCCGCGTTTACTGTGGCGGCGACGGCAGCAGCTTGCGTTTCGAGACGGGGGCCTCGCCCAACCAGCGGTACTACCTCAGGCCAGGATGCAATGCGAACGTCCATACGCCGATGGACGGGGGATCCGGCTCGGGATGGTGGTGTGCAGGAGCAACCCGAAATACCTGCAACAGCTTTTGTGCCAGTTCCCATCTCAGCATTTCATGTAGTGGGGGCTGGTGCACAGCGTCAATCCAGACCAGCGGCAACCTTTCGAACTATCGTGGCTCCGCCGGCTTCACCCAGCCCACGGTCTGGAATCCGGTAGTGGGCTTCGTGGATAGCTGGGAAAACCAGTGCCGTAGCCTGGAGGCGCGGCAATGAATTGCCTCCTGCGCGGCGTGCTTGGGGTATTGCTGTCGGCCACGCTCTTGCAGGCCTGGGCAGGGGACTGCCGCAAGACCGCCGAATACTGTGTTGATTCGGGCACCAAATATGTGAGCGGTTACGCCGTGCATCGAGATTGCTGGCGTTACGAGTCCCAGTTCACCTGTGAGGTCAGCAGTCCCGCGAACTACTGCAGTGCGATCGCAGCCATCCCCGGCTGCTTCCAGGTGGGCTCACAGTGCACCCAGGTTGGTTCCAGCGGTGCCTGCATTCGCTATGCAGACACGTATCGTTGTGGCCAGGCCGTCGCGCCGCCGGCAGGGGTTGTCCAGCTCGACAATACCTACACCGTGTCGACCGACACCATCGATCGCAGCCAATGCGAGGGCCTGGGAGTGAACAAGTCGTGCCAGCGATCCGAAAAAGTCTGTGTGGAGCCGGGCGGCACACGCGTCATCAACGGGCTGCCGGTGACTAAGGACTGTTGGCAATGGGAGGAGCGCTACGCTTGCATCACCCAGGACTACAAAAACTATTGCGAGCCGCTCAAAAACAAGATTGACTGCAAGGAGGTGGCCCGCACCTGCACATCGCAAGCCTGGGACGGCAGTTGCAATGCTTACCAGGTGGATTACAACTGCGATGCCAAGGCGGGCGAGCCGCTGCCGGAACATGTGGCGCATCTGGATAGCAGTTACACGATCATCAATGACTTGATCGACAAGTCGCAATGCGAGCAGTACGCGAACAACCGGAACTGCACCTTCGCGGGCCAGCGTTGCACGGAGCCAGGCGGCACGCGCAACATCAATGGGCTCGATGTGACCAAGGACTGCTGGGCCTGGACGGACGACTACGTATGCGCTGACACCACGTTGAAGTCGGATTGCGGCGACCTCAAACAGAACAAGGCCTGCGCACTCACTAGCAGTACTTGCCTTGACACCCTGCCGGCAGGGCAGTGCGGGCTACAGGAGCATTTCTATACCTGCCTGACCCACGCCGAACAAACCACCGACCGCCAGGTCTGTGGCGATCAGATCTGCGTGGGCGGGCGTTGCGAGACCCATATTCCAGCCGCGGATGGGGACTTCGGACGGGTGATCAGTGGTCTGGAGGCACAACGCCAGGTCGGCATGTACCTGGATCCGGCCACGCTAAAGATATTCGGGGGCGAGCAGAGCAGCTGCACCAAGAAGATCGGTGGCATGGTCGACTGCTGTAAGGCCACTACCAAAGGCGGCAATTCCAGCAACGGCATGATGACCCAGGTTGCCCAGACCGGCGTCAGGTACATCGCTGGCGAAGCGGTCAAGACGGTGGGCTCGGCCTATCTGTTCGACGCGCTCTCCAGTACTGGCATGGGAACCAATGCGCTGAACTTCTTCGGCCTTACCAAGGGCCACTCGTTTGGAGACACGCCATTTAGCTTCTACGGTGTGTCCTGGTCCCCCATGACCGGCTTTGCCTTCGATCCCTACAGTCTCGCTTTCCAGGTCGCGATTCAGGTCGTGACGCAGTACATGCAGTGCAAGGAGGACGACAACCTGCTCGCCATGCGAAAGGGGCAGGGTCTCTGCACCCGGGTGGGCTCATATTGCGGCAGCAAGCAACTGGGTGTCTGCCTGGAGAAGAAGGAAGGCTACTGCTGCTTTAACTCGAAGCTCTCCCGGATTATCAACGAGCAGGGTCGCCCACAACTGGGTAAGGGCTGGGGCGACCCTGCCAACCCGGATTGCTCGGGTTTCCTGATTGACGAATTCACCCAACTGGACTTCGGGACGATGAACCTGGAGGAGTTCTACCAGGACGTCATGCCCAAGGATCAGGACAAGGGGGCGATTGTGGACAGGATGCACAAGCGCACGAGATCTGCCGTGCAACGGCCCGGTTCCAGACCTTGAGGACAACTCACCCACTATCAGGAGGCTTGATGAAGCGGATTAAGAAATGGAGCGGGGCGCTGTTCGCTTACTTCATGGTGATGATTGCGTGTGGATTGCTCGGAGCCTATCTTCTGGCGGTGTGCTTGTTTGGCGTTGCTGTGTGGCTGCGTCGCTACGACCGCGCCCTGGTACGCCGGATGCAAGAGGGTGATGCGACGAAATGGGAGCTATACGTCCGCAGTGTCAAGGTTGCAGTGGTCTCGGACGCGGAATATGCCGCTCTGCAACGGGATGCGTTGCATGATCTCCGCAATGCGTCCGCGCAGTTTGCCAGCGCTGCGGCTACCGTCTTGCGTGCTGCTGAGCAGTCGATCTCGGCTACTACTGTCTGGGTGCTTTGGGGCTGTCTGGTGCTGATCGCCTGGGAGCCGGAGGTCCTCTTGAACGCGATGACGGCGCTGAGCAACGCTAGTCCCCATGACATTTCGGAGGTCGCTCGAGCGTTGTTGTATCTGATGGCGATGCTGTCGTTGATCACTGCCGGCATTGCGATCGCTGCCGGTGCTCGCTTTGGGTCCGTGAATCGATATGCCGAAGCGGTGACGCGCGCGCTTTGCCAGCGCTGCTGCGTGCCGCCGAATGGTGACATGGAGCTTAAGGAGTTGATCGAATGATCCTTCGTCGAATTCTGCTCGCCGCAACGATGGCATGGGCGACGGCAGCGCACACCGCCGAGCCGCTGTCGGATGCCATCAAGCGCGCGCTCACGGCCAGTCCTGTGGACGTGGAGGTATCGGGCGAAGAGGTCGACACGCTGCGCCGGCAGATCCAGGCGCCGCGTATCCTCGCCCACATCGAACCCATCCGCGACCTGGGCGGCGCGTGCAAGCGCTTGCGCACCACGCTCAGCGCGCCGGTGGCTGTCGACGCGGCGGGGGTGCGCCGGCCCTTCTCCTGGTCGTTCGAGATGAACCTGTGCCCTGGCGGCGCGCCGCCGCTGGCAAGCGAGGAGGTAGCGCGATGAGACCAGTGATACACCAGCTTCAGCAATGGGGCGCGGCCGCCCTGCGCCAGTTGGGTCGCTTCGTGATTCTGTATGTGTGTATTGCCATGCCGATCACTCTGCTGGGAATGCTGATTTACCTGTGGGGCGACCTGGTGGGCGGGGCGCTGGGCGGGGCACTCTCCCTGGCGTACGTGGGCGTCGGTGTTTTCGTCCTGGGCCACTGGTTGCGGGTGCCTTTCCCCCACGCGGAGCCGCGCCTTAGCGTGCGTGGCGTCTTGTTGGTAGGTGCGCAGTTCCTGGCCTGGCCGTGGGTGGCGGTGCCGGAGGTCCGTCGACGTCTACGGAACGGAGAGGATCTTAAGCTGCGTCCTTTTCGTCCGCGCGCCAAGACCCACCTGGTGGCGATGCGGCCGCTGTACCGCGAGCCGATGACCTGCGGTGAACACGCGGCATTTGCAGCTGGGTTGCTCATCTACTTCTTTCCATGTTTCGTGAGTAGTTGCGGGTTGCCGCTGGGGATTGCCGTGTTCTTCGGTGGAGAGGGACTTCTCCCACTCTTCTGCGGCCTACTGTACATGCTGATGGGGCCGGTCGCGCTATGGGATCGTCTCGGGCTGCGCTGCGTGTTTATCGAGACGGAATACACCTTGGGCGGCGCGATCGACGATTGTTGCTATCTCATGTTCTGGCCGTTCGTTGCCCTGGTGCATCTTCTCAAACGGAGGTGGCGATGAGACTTTCCACGCAGCTGCGTGCGCTGGCGCTCGTGATGACGATGGCCATGGCCGCGACGAGCCATGCGCAGATCGCACCGACAGATGCTGCGGCGGCCGCGCCCAACGATCCTTGGGAGGACCCTGGCGCTTGGTGGGAGACAGACATCTGGTCCCGTGTCGATCGCGGTTTTACCTGGTATCCGCCGGATGAGCCGCACGTGAAGCGCAAGAACGCGCCGCCGGTGGCACCCATCGTACCGCTGTCGACCTTCGATTCGACCAAGGCCATCAACAGGCACTACGAGGCGCTTAAGGACATCGCTGTTATCAATCCGACCGAGCACAACGTCTACGCCTTCCATAAGTTCAAGGCTGAGATGCTGGATCAGTCCCAGCGTTTCACCGCGGTGTCCCAGCGCGTGGTCTGGCAAAGCCCCGATATCGACTTCAACAACATCAACCCCTTCGTCAGCTTTGCGCAGACCGATATCCGCAATGCGAGCTACCAGGGCGAACGCGACCAGGTCGCGACAATCGCGCAGGAGTACGGGCTGCTGTTCTTCTACCGCAGCGACTGCAGCTATTGCCATATCCAGGCCCCGGTGCTGGCCGATCTCACGCAGCGCTTTGGGATCCGGGTAATTCCGGTGAGCCTGGATGGCGGACCGATCCCCGGCTTTGCCAACTGGCGCCCCGACAACGGCATCGCCAGACGGGTGTCTGCTGGGCGCGGGATCGAGGTGACCCCCACGCTTTACCTGGTCTCGCGCCGCACGCAGGAGGCCATCATGCTGGGCTCTGGCGTGATGGGCCAGGACGATATCGTGCGCCGCATCCTGGTGTTCAAGACCCGCAGCGTGGACCAGCAGTTTGACC
>Ga0255338_1002180_pt1 | contig 30594 bp, 36 predicted proteins | sample MeOH1_35cm_T4_19_FD_203715 | JGI IMG/M metagenome (GOLD analysis project Ga0255338, IMG submission 203715) | Sandy soil microbial communities from University of British Columbia, Vancouver, Canada - MeOH1_35cm_T4_195 | ecosystem: Engineered > Artificial ecosystem > Sand microcosm > Unclassified ... | reverse complement strand
CGCCTGCATGACGGCGTAAGCCCGATGAAACGCTCCCGGAAACTGGTCCTCACCACCCTGATGGCGGCGGGCGGCGTCTCGCTGACCGCCTGCGGCGACACGCCCGCACCGACCATCGCCGACCAGGGCAAGACCACCGACGCCTACGCCTACCAGTCCTTGCAGGAGTGCAAGGACAAGAACGAGGTGCCGGACGAGGCCTGCGACACGGCCCAGAAGAACGCCAAGGACGACGAGAACGCCGAGGCCCGCTACGCCGACTCCAAGACCTGCGAGGACGTCTATGGCCCGGGCCAGTGCGTGCCACGCTCCAGCGTCGGCGGCACGGGCTCGTTCTGGGGGCCGTTGGTGGCCGGCTTCGTGGTCGGCCGGATGCTGGATGGCGGCTGGGGCGGACGCGGCCTCTATCGCGACTGGCGCGACGGCGGCTACTACACGCCCAACGGCGGCCGGGTCTGGACCGACTACTCCTCGGGCCGCACCAAGATCGGCCAGCGCGGCTTCGACGCCCCCGACATCGCCCGCGGCCCCGAGAAGGCCATCACCCGCTCCTCGGTCATCTCCCGCGGCGGCTTCGGCGGCCGGATGGCGAGCCGGAGTTATTCGAGCGGAAAGAGCTGGGGCGGCTGAGGGCGCGAGGCGACCGCCGCCAACGGACCGCGCCCCATATTGAGTGACTCGATCGGCCCGGATTTCCCACATTTAAGAGAAGGTTAGCCCTGTCGAAATAGCTTCGTTCTTCGAATTTCGCGTATGCCGGGACTGCGCCGGCGTCTCTCGACTCGAAGACTGGGCAATTTCCAATGCGGATCGGCGCGGCCTATCCTGACCCCATCCACGCGGCTGTTATCCACGCGGCGCATCGCCATGGACTGGCCAATCTGGCCACCCAGGTCGCGGCGGCCTCAGGGGTCGCATTCGCGGGCGGACGCACCGACGCCGACTGGTACGCGGCGTGGTTCATCTTCGGCCTGCTGATCATTTCGATTCGCGTCGTCGTCGGCCTTCAGCTTCGCAGCGGCCTCCGGGATCCGGCGGCGAACGTCGAGCGCCTGCGCAGGCTCCAGTACGCGCCGATCCTGTTCCTGGTCGTGACGGCCGGCCTTTGGGCGGCCCTGGCGTGGGGCCGCCTGCCCATCGAGCCGCTCACCCAGAAATTCACGATCATCGTCGTGCTGTCCGCGCTGACGGGGGGGGCGGTGGGCGTCCTTTCGCCCCTGCTGTGGGCCGGACGGGTCTACATCTCGCTGATGCTCGTTCCCGCGAGCGTGCGCCTGTTGCTCGACGGCGCCTCCGATCCCGTCCTGGGCCTGCTTGGTCTCATGTTCTGGGTGGTGATGCTGGTCGCCCACACTATGAACCATCGGCTGCTCCTGCGGACGATCACGCTCGGCCTCGAGAACGCCGAGCTCGCGGACTCCCTGCGAACCCGCACCGATGAGGTCGAGGCGGTGAATCGCGAGCTCGAGGCCCGGGTTGAGGCCAGGACCGTGCAGCTCAGGGAGATGGCGACCAAGGCCCAGGCCGCCAGCCGCGCAAAGTCCGAGTTCCTGGCCACCATCAGCCACGAGATCCGAACCCCGCTGAACGGCGTGATCGGCATGGCGCAGGTGATGGACCATCATCCGCTGCCGGCCGCGCAGCGAGAGCGGCTGGGCCTGATCCAGTCGTCGGCCGGATCGCTGCTGGCGATCATCAACGACGTCCTGGATATCTCCAAAATCGAAGCTGGTCGGATGAAGGCGCGGATCGAGGCCTTCGACGTCCATGCCTTCGCCTCCGGAATCGAGCGCATCTATGCCCCCCTCGCGCGGGAGAAGGGCCTGGACTTCAGCATGACGTTCGACGCGCAGGCGCCAGCCACCCGGATGGGCGACGCCCTCAAGGTCCGGCAGATCGTCTCGAACCTGATCTCGAACGCCATCAAGTTCACCGCGCGCGGCGAGGTGGGCGTCGAGATCTCGTTCGCCGGGGACGACTTCCGCTGCAGCATCTGGGACACCGGCGTCGGCATCGCGCCGGACATGTGGGACGAGGTGTTCGAACCTTTCGTTCAGGCCGATGGCTCCATGACGCGGCTGGCCGGCGGCTCAGGCCTGGGCCTCGCCATCTGTCGGGACCTGTCCGCCCTGCTCGGCGGCGAGGTCGTCCTGACCTCCGCCGTGGGGGTCGGGTCCCGCTTCGACCTTCGCCTTCCGATGCCGCCTGCGGAGTCGAGCGCCGGAGCGGGCGACAGGCCGGCCGCCTTCGACCAGGGCCATCTGCGGATCCTGGTGGTGGACGACAACGCCAACAATCGCCTGGTCCTCCAATCCCTGCTGCAGCAGTTCGACATCGACTCGGACTGCGCCGCGGATGGCGCGGAGGCGGTCGCCGCGTGGAGCGCGACCCCCTACGACGCCATCCTCATGGATGTGCACATGCCCGGGACCGACGGCCTGGACGCGACCCGGCAGATCCGCGCGCTGGAACGCCAGGGCGGTCGGCCCCGAACCCCCATCATTGCGGTGACCGCCAGCGTGATGAGCCACGAAACCGAGGCCTATCTCGCCGCGGGCATGGATGGCGTCGTCGGCAAGCCGATTCAGATCGGCGAGCTCCTCGGCGTGCTCCAGTCGGGCCTCACCCAGCTCAAGGCCGCGTAGACGGTCGCGCGGCGTACTGTGGGTAGCCTCCGGCCCCCTTTCCCTGTAAGTCGCGGCCCCTACGCGCCTCAGGGAATTCCACCAGCAATGCCCGACCTTTACGACGTCGCCGCGATCGGCAACGCCATCGTCGACGTGATCGCGCCGGCCACCGACGCCTGGCTGTCCGAGAACAACCTGACCAAGGGCGCCATGATGCTGGTCGACCCGGCGCAGTCGGCCGCCCTCTATTCCAAGATGAACCAGGCGGTGGAAGCCTCGGGCGGCTCGGCGGCCAACACCATCGCCGGCCTGGCCAGTTTCGGCGGCAAGGGCGCCTTCATGGGCAAGGTGGCCGACGACGAACTGGGGCGCACCTTCGCCCGCGACATGCGCGCCATCGGCGCCCGGTTCGAGAACCGGCCCCTGGTCGGCGGCCCGGCCACCGCGGTCTCGATGATCAACGTGACGCCCGACGCGCAGCGCACCATGTGCACCTTCCTGGGCGCCTCGGTGGAGTTCACCGACGCCGACGTGGACCAGGAGACGGTCGAGGCGGCGAAGATCGTCTATCTCGAGGGCTATCTGTTCGACGCCGAGGCCGCGCGCCGAGCCTTCGCCAAGGCCGCCGCCTTCGCCCACGGGACCGGCCGCAAGATCGCGCTGACCCTCTCCGACAGCTTCGTGGTGGAGCGCCACCGCGGCGGCCTGAAGGGCTTCATCGAGGCCCAGGTCGACCTGCTGTTCGCCAACGAGGCGGAGCTGCTGGCGCTCTACGAGACCTCCGACTTCGACGAGGCCTGCGAGCAGCTGCTGCGCCACTGCGACCTGGCGGCGGTCACCCGCAGCGAAAAGGGCTCGGTCGTGCTCTCGAAGGGCCAGACCCTGCACATCGCCGCCGAGCCTGTGGAAAAAGTCGTGGACACCACCGGCGCGGGCGACCAATACGCGGCCGGGTTCCTGTTCGGCCTCAGCCAAGGCCGCTCGCTGGCCGATTGCGGCCGGCTGGCCTCCATCGCGGCGGCCGAGGTGATCTCGCACTACGGGCCGCGGCCGCAGGTCTCGCTGAAGGACCTCGCCGCGTCGAAGGGGCTGTAAGAATGAGCCGCACGGCCGAGGTCGTCCGCAACACCAAGGAGACCCAGATCCGCGTGGCCGTGGATCTGGACGGGACCGGCGTGTCCAAGGTCTCCACCGGGATCGGCTTCTTCGACCACATGCTGGACTCGTTCGCCCGCCACGGCGGCATCGACTTGCGCGTCGAGACCAAGGGCGACCTGCACATCGACATGCACCACACGGTGGAAGACACCGGGATCGTGCTGGGTCAGGCGATCAAGGAAGCGCTGGACGGGTTCAAGGGCATCCGTCGCTTCGGCCACGCCTATATCCCGATGGACGAGACCCTGAGCCGCTGCGCCATCGACTTCTCGAACCGGCCCTATCTGATCTGGAAGGTCGAGTTCAAGACGCCGAAGGTCGGCGACATGGACACCGAGCTGTTCAAGGAATTCCACCACGCCTTCGCCATGAACGGCGGCGCCTGCGTGCACCTGGAAACCCTCTACGGCGCCAATTCGCACCACATCGCCGAGAGCGGCTTCAAGGCCCTGGCCCGCGCCGTGCGCCAGGCCGTCGAGCTCGACCCCAAGACCCACGGCCACGCCCCCTCCACCAAGGGCGTGCTCTAGGAACATCCTATGCAGAGCGTCGCCCTGATCGACTACGGGTCGGGCAACCTTCGCTCGGCCGAAAAGGCCCTCGTCCGCGCCGCGGCGGGCACGGCCGACATCGTGGTGACCCACGATCCCGGCGTGGTGGCCCGCGCCGACCGCATCGTCCTGCCGGGCGTCGGCGCCTTCGCCGCCTGCATGGCCGCGCTCAGCGAGCGGCCCGGGGTGATCGAGGCCCTGAACACCGCCGTCATCGACCGCGGGGCGCCGTTCCTGGGCATCTGCGTCGGGATGCAGCTGATGGCCACGCGCGGCCTGGAGTTCGGCGAGACGCCCGGCCTGGGCTGGATCGAGGCGGACGTGCGGCGCATCCATCCCGCCGACCCCGCGCTGAAGGTGCCGCACATGGGCTGGAACACCCTGGAGCGCGTCTCCGACCTGCCGATGCTGGCGGGGGCCAAGGCGGGCGAGCCGGTCTATTTCACCCACTCCTTCGCCATGTTCCCGGCTGACGCGGCCGACGTGGCGGCCTATGTGGACCACGGCGGGCTGTTCCCCGCCGCCGTGGCGCACGACAACTTCGCCGGGGTGCAGTTCCACCCCGAAAAATCACAAGCCGCCGGCCTGAAGCTGCTGGCCGACTTCCTGGAGTGGCGCCCTTGATCCTCTATCCCGCCATCGACCTGAAGGACGGACAGTGCGTCCGCGTCCTGCACGGCGACCTCTCCACGGCCACGGTGTTCAACACCGAGCCTGCCGCCCAGGCGAAGACCTTCGTGGAGGCCGGCTTCCACTGGATCCACGTGGTCGACCTGAACGGCGCGGTGCAGGGCAAGGCGGTCAACGCCCCGGGCGTCGAGGCCATCCTGTCGGCGGTGTCCGTGCCGGTGCAGCTGGGCGGCGGCATCCGCAGCCTGGCCGACATCGAGCGCTGGATCGAGGCGGGCGTCAGCCGCGTGATCCTGGGCACCGTTGCGGTGAAGGATCCCAAGATCGTGCTGGCCGCCGCCAAGCTCTATCCCGAGCAGATCGCCGTCAGCGTCGACGTGCGCAAGGGCAAGGTCGCCGTCGAGGGCTGGACCGCCGACAGCGAGCTGGACGCCATCACCGTGGCCAAGCGCTTCGAGGACGCCGGCGTCGCCGCCCTGATCGTCACGGACATCGACCGCGACGGCACGGTCATGGGTTTCAACGTCGAGGCCTTTGGGGCCATGGCCGATGCGGTTTCCATTCCCGTGATCGCCGCCGGCGGCCTGGCCACCGTGGACGACATCGTGAAGCTAAAGGCCCGCAAGGGCGTGCCGGTGGCCGGCGCGGTCCTGGGCCGCGCGCTCTACAACGGCGCCATCGACCCGGCGCAGGCGCTGGAGATTGCGGCGTGAGCCTCAAGGTCCGGGTGATCCCTTGCCTGGACGTGAAGGACGGGCGCGTCGTGAAGGGCGTGCAGTTCGTCAACCTGGTGGACGCCGGCGACCCGGTCGAACAGGCCCAGGCCTATGACGCGGCCGGCGCCGACGAGCTGATGTTCCTGGACATCACCGCATCCCACGAGAACCGCGGCACGATCCTGGACGTGGTGCGCCGCACGGCGGATGTCTGCTTCATGCCGCTGTCGGTGGGCGGCGGGATCCGCACGGTCGAGGACGGCCGGCGCCTGCTGCTGGCTGGGGCCGACAAGATCTCGATCATGACCGCCGCCGTGAACGACCGCGACGTGGTCAGCCGCTGCGCCGACGCCTTCGGCAGCCAGGCGGTAGTCGTGTCCGTGGACGCCAAGCGGGTCGGCGAGCACTGGGAAGTCTTCACCCACGGCGGCCGGAACGCGACCGGCCTCAATGCGGTGGCCTATGCCGCCGAGGTGGTGGCCAAGGGCGCGGGCGAGATCCTGCTGACCTCCATGGACCGCGACGGCGCCAAGATCGGTTACGACCTGGAGCTGGTGCGGGCGGTGAGTTCCGCCGTCTCGGTGCCAGTGATCGCCTCGGGCGGGGCGGGCAACACGCGCCACCTGGTCGAGGCCGTCCAGGCCGGCGCCGACGCGGTGCTGGCCGCCTCCATCTTCCACTTCGGCGAGATCTCGATCGGCGAGGCCAAGCGCGCCATGGCCGCCGCCGACATTCCGGTCCGCCTCACGGAGCTGACCCCCGCATGACCCGCTTCGCCAAGGTGATCGACCGCCTCGCCGCCACCATCGAGAGCCGCCGGGGCGGGGACACCTCCACCTCCTACACCGCCCAGCTCCTGGGCGACCTGGACCGCGCCGCCAAGAAGCTCGGCGAGGAAGCCGTCGAGGTGGTCATCGCCGCCGCCCAAGGCGACCGCGAAGCCGTCACTGCCGAAAGCGCCGACCTGCTCTACCACTGGCTGGTGGTCATCGCGGCGGCGGGCGTGAGTTTGGAAGAGGTCGCCGAGCGCCTGGAGGCCCGTGAAGGCACGTCCGGGCTTGCCGAGAAGGCGGGTCGAGCCCGATCGTTGAAGTAATTTCATTCTGAGCCAAGACCCGGCGCGTCTAGCTTTGCGCGCATGCGCGCTTTGATCCTTGTCGTCGCCTTTGCCGCGGCCGCCTTCGCCGCCGAGGCCCAGGTCTGCCCCGGTGGCCACCTAGCCACCATTGAAGCGGACGGGACCGTTTCCGCGGGCCGGCGCGAGGCCGTCGTCGACGCCGCGCGCAACGGCATCGCGATACGGGTCGGCTGGGAGCTCGGACCTCGGGCCACGCCGTTCCTGGTCCACTGGCAGGACGCCCGCTTCGTCACTGTCTTCGAAGGCCAGGTGTTCGCACAGGTCGGCGACATCCATCACCAGTTTGGACTGGGCAAGCGGGCCCACGTCGGCCTTGGTAAGGACTGGTCGATCTGGGCCGCTTCGATCGGCACCAACGGGAAGATGGTGGGCCGCCTCTCCACGGAGCCCGAGCCCAAGGAGCAGCCCCTCGTCTCGCACTGGTGCGTGGCGGCTTAGGTCCGCGCCTTTCGCTTCAGCGCCACATAAAGCGCGCCCTCGCCGCCGTGATGGCGCGCCGCCTCCGAAATCCCCGCCACGATGTGCGAAAGCTCCGGCGCCCCCAGCCAGCCGGGGACGGCCTTGCGCAGGACGCCGTCGCCCTGGACGCCCTTGCCGGTAATCACCAGCACGGCGCGCCAGCCGTCGTTCCAGGCGCGGATGACGAAGGCGTCCAGCGCCGCCCGGGCCCGGTCCTGGGTCAGGCCGTGCAGGTCGATGCGGGCGCCGATCTCCTCGCGCTCCCTGGCGATGCGGTGCTTGCGGCGGGGCTCAATGCCGTCGACGCCATAGCGCAGGGTGCGCGGCTTCTCCCCCGGCCGTTTGGGCTCGATGCGCGCGGCGGCGTCCAGGGTCTGGGGCATCGCCTTCCGGGGCTCGCTGCGGCCGGTGAGCGGGTGGACGGTGGCGGCGACCATCGACCAGAGCTTCTGCTCGTCCGGCTTCAGCGGCCGCTTCATCGGCGGGGGACCAGCCGGTAGAGCCTGAGCGTATGGCGCACGCGGCCGGCTTCCGCCCCGGCCGCCGCGCCTTCGCCCAGGTAGAGGTCGGCCCGCACCTCGCCCTTGATCGCGCCGCCGGTGTCCAGCGCCATGGCCAGGCGGCGATAGGCCGGGAAGGCCCCGGCCAGCAGGGGCGCCTCGGCGTCCACCCAGAGGAGCTCGCCGTAAGCGTGATACGCGGGGTCGATCGCCACCGCGCGGCCGGCGGGGAGGGGAATGTTGGCGGCGCCCACCGGGGGCTTGCCGTCGTCGGGGGCCAGCCGGAAGAAGGCGTAACGCGGGTTCAGCCGCATGATCTCGTCGGCTTCCGGCCCGCGGTGCGCGCCCAGCCAGTTGCGGATGGCGTCGCCGCCGGTGTTGTCGCGGGCCAGCAGGCCCCGGTCGCGCATGGGGTTGGCGATGCCGGCGAACGGGCGGCCGTTGTGGGCGGCATAGAGCGCCTTCACACGCTGGCCATCCTCGAAGGTGAGCACGCCGGACCCCTGCACCTGCAGGAAGAACAACTCCTCAGGCCGCATCCAGGCCAGCGGCTTGTCGATGGGCGAGGCCTCGATGGCGCTCCGGTCGGGATAGGGCTCGGCCGAGCCGTCGGGCAGGACCCGGAGGACGATGCCGCCATCGGCCACGGCCAGGTCGGAGGGCTTTGGCCGCACCGGGGCGCTGAACTGGGCGTCCGGCCGGCGCCGCGCCTCGTAGACCGGGGCGAAATAGGCGGTAAGCACGCCCTCGTTCGCGAGCCGTTCGGCCACGAAGGTCTGCTCGAACCAGCGGCGCGCATCGGCAGGTGGCGACGTCGCCTGGTCGCAGACGCGCGCGAAGGTCGGGTCGCGGTTGGCCCGACAGGTGGTCCGGAAGGCTGCGAACGCAGCCTGGTGGTCGTCGAAGGCCCAGCCGGGCAGGGCGGACAGCTCGACAATCCGCGGGGGTTCGGGCGCCGGCGGCGGAAGAGGCCTGGGCGCGGGCGGCGCGGGCCTCGGATAGTCCACGGGGGGCCGGGGTCCGTGTTCGGACGGGGTGGCGCACGCAGCGACGCTCAGGGCGGCGAACGCGGCCGCGATAACGCCCCAACGCACGGGCTTTACGCCTCGGCGGCGTCGACGTGGACCAGAGTCCAGTTGGGATCGCGGCTCTTCAGGCGGCGCTCGAAGGTCCACAGCTCGGCGGTGCGGCGGTCTTCGACGCCCTCGCCCTCGGGGCCCTTGGTGCGGCTGCGGAACTCCGCCAGGAAGCGCACGGTGATGCGCGCCCGGTCGCCGTCGGTGACGTCGGCCTTCTCCAGGTCGGCGCGCGGCGCGTGGAAGAATTCCACGGTCTCGGTCCGGCCCTCGGCGGCCTTCTGGTCGATCGCCGCCTCGAAGCTGGCCAGCACGTCGGGCGCCAGCAGGTTGCCCAGGGTGACCTTGTCGCCCTCGGCGAACGCCTTGACGACCATCTCGTAGGCGCCCTTCGCCCCCGCCAGGAAGCGGTTCATGTCGAAGGACGGGTCCTTGGACTTGATCGCCGCCAGGCCGGTCAGCTCGACGCCATCGTCGATGGGATCGTTCAGGCGCTCAGGCGGACGCACCGCAGACGCCGTGGTCTCCACGGCCGGCCGGTCTTCCGGCTGGCGGCCCACGCGGCGGCCCAGCACCGTATAGAGCTGGTACAGCACGATGACGGCGAGGCCGGCGAAGATGATCAGTTCGAGGACTTGCAACGGTCGCTTTCGACAGGTGGGGAGGCTTCTAAGCCCTTATACGCTGAATATCTCAATATAGTCCGCAGGAACGCCGCCGTCAGGGGCGGCGTTGCATACGGCAGGGCGCCATGATAGCCGCTCGGGCCCAAACAAGCGCGATCCTCGCGTTTCCGCGTAAGAGAATTCCGTCAGATCATGAGCGAAATCGACCTCGGCGCCGGCGCGCCCCAGGCCCAGGGCGGCGAGCCCGGGATCCGCATCCTGGCCCAGTTCATCCGGGACCTCTCCATGGAAAACCCGCGCGCGCCCGACGCCCTGCGGCCCAGCCAGGACCAGCCGCAGATCGACCTGAACGTCGAGATGAACGCCCGCGGGCGTGAAGACGGCCTGTTCGAGGTGGACCTGAAGCTCTCGGCCCGCGCCGCGCGCCCCGACGGCCCGCTGTTCCACGTCGAGCTGCTGTACGGCGGCGTCTTCCAGATCGGCGGCGTGCCGGCCGAGGAGATGGAGCCGGTGCTGCTGATCGAGTGCCCGCGCTACCTGTTCCCCTTCGCCCGGCGGATCATCGCCGAGGTGACCTCGGAAGGCGGCTTCCCGCCCTTCCTGCTCGATCCCATCGACTTCGCCGGCGTCTATGCCGCCCGCAAGGCCCAGGGCGAGCCCCAGGTCGGCCACGCCTAGGGAATAATTCCTCCCCCGCCGGGGGAGGTGTCGCCAGAGGCGACGGAGGGGGTCCGCTCAGAACGCGGTTGAGGATCCCCTCAGTCGGCATTCGCCGACAGCTCCCCATTCCACCCCCGCTGGGGGTGGATCGCGAAGCGAGGGGGGCCGGACCGCAAAGCGGTCCGGAGGGGGGAGCCATTAGAAGCTAAAGCCCGAACTTGCCCCAGAGGTCTTCGCTCTTCACCACGCCGCGGATGAAGGCGGCGTGGGTGGCGCGTTCCTCTTCCGTGGAGCGCGGCGCCAGCGGGCGGGGGCGGGCGCCGTATTCGTTCTTCGTGGCCAGGGACACCGCGTTGATCATGGTGGCTGACGACAGCTCCAGCCGGCGCTCGCGGCCGCCCTTCAGCTCGAGGTAGACAGCGGCCAGCAGCTTGGCGTCGATGAGCGCCCCGTGCTTCTCGCGCTCGCTGAGCGAGACCTTGAAGCGCTTGCAGAGCGCGTCCAGCGAGTTGTGCATCCCGGGGAAGCGCTGCTTGGCCAGGGCCAGGGTGTCGATCCAGCGGTGTTCGTGCAGATGGTCGCGGCGGCAGTTCGCCAGCTCCCAGTTGAGGAAGCCGCGGTCGAAGGCGGCGTTGTGGGCGATCAGGGGCGCGTCGCCGATGAAGTCCAGGAACGCCTCGACCACCTCGGGATGCTCGAACCGGGGCTTGCCGCGCAGGAAGTGCGACGACAGACCGTGCACCTTCTCCGCCTCGGCGGGCATGTCGCGGCAGGGATCGATATAGACGTGGAAGCTGCGCCCGGTCGGCACGAAGCTCTCGATCTCCAGCGCCGCCAGCTCCACCAGCCGGTCGCCGCGCAAGGGATCGAATCCAGTGGTCTCGGTGTCGAGGACGATCTCACGGGCCATGGCGCTTTCATGCCCCGGTTCGCGCGGTATCTCAACGGAGGTGAGGTCGCACGCGCCTTCCCATCCCCAACCCTTGTCGGAGGACGCCGGGCCGGCGAAAAAGACAGAAGGCGCGGCGACGCAGATGCTCCGACGTGTCACGCCTTCTGGAGTTCCAGGACTCTGCGGTTTGCGGAAACGCAGACCTGGGTAACGGAACGCGACCCCTCGTCCGGCGGCCTGTGGCCGCCACCGTCTCCCGCGAGGGGAGCGGGTCGAGGGAATGGCGCGGCCTACAGGAACGTGAAGACCGCCAGGGTCGCGGGGATGACGAAGACCACGGCGACGACCAGGCCGAGGATGGCGTCGTGCAGATAGCTCTGGCGGGCTTCGAGGTGATGCTGGTCGATGCAGTGGGTGGTCATGGGAACTCCTGGGGAGAGGAGATTTCGGATGACCGCTTTAGACGCCGATCAAGCTTCGCCGACAAAGGAGAAGTCGGCCGTTCAGGTGATCTAAGATCACTCGAAGCGCTGCAGTCCGTCGGCGTCCGCCTGGGCGATGAGCCAGTTGCGGAACTTGCGGATGTCGGGCCGGTCGGCCTTCTCCGGGAGGGTCAGGATCCACTGGCTGTAGGTGCTCTTGAGCTCGAGATCGAAGGGCTTCGCCAGTCGGCCGGTGGCCAGCTCGTCCAGCACCAGCGCGCGTTCGCCCAGCGCCACGCCGCGCCCGGCGATGGCGGCCTCGATGGCCAGGTAGACGTTGGAAAACTGCTGGCCCCGGCGCCAGTCGATCTCGGGCGCCCCGGCCAGAGCCAGCCAGTCGCCCCAGTGCGGTTCGCCCTGGGCCAGGTAGACGTCGGACAGCAGGTGGACGTGAGCCAGGTCGTGCGGGGTGTCGAGCCGGGCCTGTTCCAGCAGCCGCGGGCTGCAGACCGGGAACATGAACAGCGACACCAGCTTGCGGGCGTGGAAGCCGGGGTAGGGGCCGCGGCCGAAGCGTATCGCCACGTCGTAGCGCTCGCGCACCAGGTCGACGCTGGTGTCGGAGGCGGCGACCAGGACCTGGATGTCCGGGTGGCGCTCGTTGAACAGGTGCAGGCGCGGCACCAGCCAGCGGGCGGCGAACGAGTGCATGGCGGTGACGGCCAAGACACCGGGGCGCTCGTCGCGGACCTCGGCGACGGCCTCCTCCATTAGGCTGAGACCCTGGCGGATCCCGGTGGCCAGGCGCCGGCCGGTCTCGGTGAGGCGGACCGCGCGGTTGAAGCGCTCGAACAGGCGGACGGCCAGCTCCGCCTCCAGGGCCTTGATCTGGCGGCTGACGGCGCCGGGCGTGATGGCCAGTTCCTCGGCGGCCTGCAGGAAGCTCTCGTGCCGCGCCGCCGCCTCGAAGACCCGGAGCGCGGTCAGGGGCAGGCGAGGGGCGCGCAGGCCGCTCATGCGGCCAGGAACAGATGCCGCGAGGGGCAGAGGTCGGCCACGACGCACTCCTCGCACTTGGGCCGGCGCGCCACGCAGACGTAGCGGCCGTGCAGGATCAGCCAGTGGTGGGCCCGGGTGAGGGCGGGCTCGGGCACGATGGCCATCAGGTCGGCCTCGACCTTGTCCGGGGTCTTGCCGGTTGAGAGGCCCAGGCGATGGGAGACACGGAAGACGTGGGTGTCGACGGCGATGGCCGGTTCGATCCTGAGTTCGTTCAGCACGACCGAGGCGGTCTTGCGGCCGACCCCGGGCAGGGCCTGCAGCGCCTCGCGGTCGAGGGGGACCTCGCCGCCATGCTGTTCGATCAGGATCTCGGCCATCCGGATCACGTTCTTGGCCTTCATGTTGTAGAGGCCGATGGACGAGATGAACGGCTTCAGGCCCGCCTCGCCCAGGGCAAGCATCTTCTGCGGCGTGTCTGCGGCGGCGAACAGCCTGGCGGTGGCCTTGTTGACCGAGACATCCGTGGCCTGGGCCGACAGCGCCACGGCGACCACCAGCTCATAGGGACTGGCGTAGTTCAGCTCGGTGCGCGGGTCGGACTCATAGCTTTCGAAGCGCTCGAACAGCTCCGCGACGCGGGCGGCCTCGGCGGGCTTCAGCTTCTTGCGCGGGGCGGGCTTGGCCATGGGGGGAAGATGTCCTGACCCGGCCAGCGATGTCATCCCCCGCGCCGAGGCTTGCCCATGACCTGCCAGGTAATTGCGATGGTCCTGGCGGTGCGCGAGCCTGGCTGAACACCTTTCCGGAGAAGATCCATGGCCGAAGCCACACCGGCGCCCCTGGAAGTGGTTCGGCGGTTCATGAAGTTCATGGAGCCGCTGAACTACGACGAGGCGCTGAAGCTCGTTTCCGACACCATCGAATACGTCAATCCGCCGCCCATCGGCACGGTACGCGGTCCGGCGGGAATCCGTGGCGTTTTGGAGCCGTTCTTCGCGCCGACCCTGGAGAACGAGTTCAGGATCGTGCGCGAGGCCGCAGCGGGGCCTATCGTGCTGATGGAGCGTCTCGACCGGCACCGCCTGGCGGACAAATGGGTCGAGCTGCCGGTGACGGGCGTCTACGAAGTGCACGGCGGCGCGATCACCTATTGGCGTGACTACTTCGACACGCCGACGATCATGTCGCAATGGCCGACGGGCTGAGGGTCGTGGACCAGGCCCCCCGTGCGGCCGCCTACCCCCGATCCACCGCGAACGGACCCCAGGCCTGCTGCACGGGCATCAGCTCGAGCGTGTTGACGTTGATGTGGGCGGGGAGCTTCAGCACGCTCTCGCAGACCAGGGCCACGTCGTCGGCGCTCATGGCGTGGACGCCGGCGTAGACCTTGTCGGCGGCAGCCTGGTCGCCCTTGAAGCGGACCACCGAGAATTCCGTGTCGGCCATGCCCGGCTCGATGGAGGTGACCCGCACCTTCGTGCCGATCAGGTCGGCGCGCAGGTTCAGCGAGAACTGACGGACGAAGGCCTTGGTGGCCCCGTACACATTGCCGCCCGGATAGGGGTAGCTGGCGGCCACCGAGGACAGGTTCATCACGTCGCCGCGGTTGCGCGCCACCATGCCGGGTAGAACCGCGCGGGTCATCCGGACCAGGCCGGTGACGTTGGTGGCGATCATGGTCTCCCAGTCGTCCAGCGACGCCTCGTGGGCCTTGTTCAGACCCAGGGCCAGGCCGGCGTTGTTGTAGAGGATATCGATGGCCTCGAACTCGGCCGGCAGGCTGGGCAGGAGGGCGGCGATCGACGCCTCGGAGGTCACGTCCAGCTCGCGGGTGAGCAGGCGGTCGGTCGCCAGTTCCTTCGAGAGGGCGTCCAGCCGCTCGGCTCGGCGCCCGGTGGCGATCACCCGGGCGCCGGCGGCCAGCAGGCGGCGCGCCATGGCCTCGCCGAAGCCGGACGTGGCGCCGGTCACCAGCGCGATGCGGCCTTGGGCCCAGGTCGTCTCGCTCATCATTCCACCTTCGCCACGGAGTCCAGGATCGCCTGCGCCGTCGGCCGGTCGATGAGCCGTTCCACGATCCAGGCGGCCAGGTCCTGGGTGGCCAGGCAGCCGCCGCCGGTGGCGACATTGCCGTGGATCACCAGGGGCCGCCGCTCGGTCGCGACGCCCATCGCCTCGAGCTCGGCGAAGACGCTGGGATAGGTGGTTGCGCTCAGGCCTTCAAGCAGGCCGAGCGCCGCCAGGATCAGGACGCCGGAGTCGATGGCGGCGATCACCTGCCGGGACGGGTCCAGCCTGAGCGCGGCCAGGAAGGCGGGATCCTTGATTTTCACCCGGCTGCCGGGCCCGCTGACGATGAAGACGGCGTCGGCGCCGTTCGCCCACTCCAGCGGCTCGTGCCGGTCGATGGCCAGGCCGGAGTAGGAGACGAACCGCGGCTGGTCGGCGCAGATGCGCACGTCCCACTCACCCGTGTAGGCGGCGTAGGTCGGGTCCTTCACGCGGAAGAACAGGTCCCAGGGCATGAACAGGTCCACGTCGGTGAACCCCTCGAAAGCGACCATGGCGATCTTCACGGGCAAGGCCTCCTGCTGCTGGCGAGCCCTGGATGTGGCGCGCCGGCCGCGAGGCGGTCAGAGCCAGTTCCACGACGGTGGACTTCCCGCTATCGTCGGCGTCGATGACCTCGCCGCTCTACATGGACGCGGAGATCAAGCCGAACCGCTCGCTGTCCGAGCGGGGGTTCATCATCCTCATCTCGGTGATCACCGTCGCCAACGTCGCCTCGGCGGTGGTGTTCGTGCGGATGGACGCCCACTACGTCCTGCCGTTCCTGGGGATCGACCTGCTGGCGGTGGTGGTGGCGTTCCTGGCCAGCTACCGGTCGGGCCGGGTGATCGAGCGGGTGCGGGTGAGCCCGGCCGAGGTGCGGATCACCTACGAGACGGCCAAGGCCATCCGCGTGGTCTGGGAGAGCCCCACGGCCTTCACCCGCGTCACCACCGAGCGCGACGATGAGGACCGGGTGATGGCCCTGCGGCTGGCGCTCTCGGGACGCCACACGACGGTGGCCGCGGCGCTCAGCCCCGGCGAGCGCGGCGAGTTCGCCAAGGCCCTGGAAGACGCCATCTGGCGCGCGAAGCGCGGCGCCGTGTGACCCTGGGGACCGCCGCTTGTCGTTTAGGGCTAAACCAGATAGTTTAGCCCTAAATCGGAGGCGACGATGCCGACACGCCGAACCGCCCTGGCCTGGCTGGTCGCCGGCGCCGCCACGGGGTGCAGCCCGACAACCGCCGACGCCACCGCACCTTGGCGCGAGCCAGGGGCCGGACAGCGAGACCCGCGCCGGTGGGCGCTGGCGCACGCGATCCTCGCGCCCAACCCGCACAACCGCCAACCGTGGCTGATTGACCTGCCCGGCGCCGACGAGATCGTACTCTACGCCGACCCGGCGCGGCTGCTGCCCGCCACCGACCCGCCGAACCGGCAGCTCGTGATGGGCTGCGGCTGTTTCCTCGAGCTGCTGGACCTGGCGGCGCGCGAGGGCGGGCGGCGGACGGAGATCACGCTGTGGCCTCAGGGCGAGCCGCAGCCGGTGCTGGACGCCCGGCCGGTCGCGCACGTGCGGCTCGTGCCGGACGCCGCGGTCGCCAAGGACCCGCTGTTCGCCCAGATCACGCGGCGCCACACCAATCGCCAGCCCTTCGACCTGGACGCGCCGCCGACGGCCGCGGAACTGGCGGCCGTGACCGCCGCGGCGGCAGGGCCGGGGCTCGCGGCCAGCGCGATCATCGACGCCGGCGCCCGGGCGCGGCTGATCGACATCGGCTGGCGGGCCTATCGCATCGAGGCCGAGACCGAAGCCACCCACATGGAGACCGTGCGGCTGATCCGCATCGGGGCGGTGGAGGCGGCGCGCAACCCGGACGGCATCGCCCTGACCGGCCCGATGATCGAGGCGATGAAGACGCTCGGCCTGCTGTCGCGGGACGCGCTGGCGGACAACGGGTCCCATGCCTCGAAGTCGGGCTTCGACATGTGGGAGAAGATGCTGCGGGCGACGCCGGCGTTCTTCGCGCTGAACAGCGCCGACAACAGCCGGGCGACTCAGGTGGCGGCGGGCCGCGCCTATGCGCGCGCACAGCTGGCGGCCACGGCCCAGGGGCTGTCGATGCATCCCTGGAGCATGGCGCTTCAGGAGTTCCCGGAGATGGCCGGCCCCTACCGCGAGACGCAGGCCCTGCTGGGGGCGACGCCGGCGGCGCCGGTGCAGATGCTGGTGCGGCTCGGCCGGGCCAAGCCCGCGCAGCCCTCGCCCCGCTGGCCGCTGGACACCCACATCCGCGCATGACCGAGCCGCCGGTCGTCCGCTTCTTCACCGAGATCGCCATCATCGAGCACCTGGCCCGCACGGCGGCAGAGCGGGTGCTGCCGAAGGGCCTGTCCATGGCGGGCTTCGACGTGCTGAGCCATCTGACCTATCGCGGCCCGAGCCAGGGCCCCGCCCAGATCGCCTCGGCCATGCAGGTGACCCGGGGCGCCATGACCGGGACGCTGAAGCGTCTGGAGGCGGCCGGCTGGGTGACCATCGCGCCGGACGCCCAGGACGGCCGGGGCAAGACCGTCACCCTGACGGCGGCCGGCGCGGCGGTGCGCGAGGCGGCATTGGCCGCCCTGGCCCCGCAGTTCGCCGCGGTGGTGGCGGAGGTGGGCGAGCCCGTCCTGGTCGCCGTCCTGCCGCTGCTGCGCCGCCTGCGCCAGCACCTGGACGCCGCGCGGGATTAGGCGGCCTTGGCCACCGCCGCCTTCAGCTCGGCCAGGCGTCGTTCGTCGGCAGGGTGGGTCGAGATCACCTCGGGAGGCTTGCCGGCGGCGTCGGCGCGGGCCGACATCCGCTCCCAGAACCGCACGGCGGCGGCGGGGTCCAGGCCCGCCTTGCGCATCAGGTCCACGCCCACCGCGTCGGCCTCCAGCTCGTGCTTGCGGGAATAGGGCAGGATGACGCCGAACATGGCGCCCATGCCCAGGGCCGCGCCCACTTCGTCGGCGTACTGGCCGGCGTCTTCCGCCAGCAGGCGCTGGGCGATGGCGACGCCCGCCTGGACGGCGACCTCCTGGCTGACGCGCTCGGCCGGATGGCGGGCGATGATGTGGCCGATCTCGTGGCCCACCACCGAGCCGATCTCGTCGTCGCTGCCGGCGAACTCGAACAGGCCGCGGAAGAAGCCCACCCGGCCGTTCGGCAGGACGAAGGCGTTGAACTCCGGGCTGTCCAGCACGGTGAAGGACCAGTTCAGGTCCGTCCGGCCCGAGGCGGCGACAAGCGGCGCGCCGATCCGGGCCAGGCGCGCCTGGACGGCCGGATCGCGTACGGGCGGGACTTTCGCCGCCATCTCCGACCAGGCCTGGTCGGCCAGGGTCGCGAGCTGGCCGTCGTCGACGAACACCAGCTGCTTGCGCCCGGTCGCGGCGTTCTCGCTGCAGCCGGCGAGGCCCGCGGCCGCCAGGGCGGCGATAAGGCCCCGCCGCGAGAGGCAACGGCCACACATCAGAGGATGAACTTCGACAGGTCGGCGTTGCCGGCCAGCTCGCCGATGCGGCTGGTGACATAGGCGGCGTCGATCTCGATCGACTCGCCGCTGCGGTCGCCGGCGGTGAAGCTGATCTCCTCCATCACCTTTTCCAGCACGGTCTGCAGCCGGCGCGCGCCGATGTTCTCCACCGAGCCGTTCACCGCCACGGCGGCGTCGGCCAGGGCGTCGTAGGCGTCCTCGGTGAAGGTGAGCGTCACGCCCTCGGTGGCCAGCAGGGCCTGGTGCTGACGGACCAGATTGGCCTCCGGCTCCACCAGGATGCGGCGCATGTCCTCGCGGGTCAGGGCCTTCAACTCCACGCGGATCGGCAGGCGGCCCTGCAGCTCGGGCAGCAGGTCGGAGGGCTTGGCGACGTGGAAGGCGCCCGAGGCGATGAACAGGATGTGGTCGGTCTTCACCGGACCGTACTTGGTGGAGACCGTCGTGCCCTCGATCAGCGGCAGCAGATCGCGCTGGACGCCCTCGCGGGAGACGTCGGCGCCGGCGCGCTCGCGGCTGGAAGCGACCTTGTCGATCTCGTCCAGGAAGACGATGCCTTCGTTCTCGGCCAGCGCCAGGGCCTCCGTGGTCAGGGCCTCCTGATCGACCAGCTTGTCGCTCTCCTCGGCGATCAGCGGCGCCCAGGCGCCGGTCACGGTGGTCTTGTGGGTCTTGGTGCGGCCGCCGCCGAACGCCTTGCCGAACATCTCGCCGATGTTGAGCATGCCCATGTTGGGCTGGCCGGGAATCTCGATCATCGGCATCTGCGGCCCGCCCTCGGCGAGTTGCAGCTCGACCTCCTTGTCGTCCAGCTCGCCGGCCCGCAGCTTCTTGCGGAAGCTCTCGCGGGCGGCGGTGGAGCCGGGGCCGGTCAGGGCGTCCAGGATCCGCTCCTCGGCGGCGGCCTCGGCGCGGGCGCGCACGCCGGCGCGGCGCTTCTCGCGCACCATGGCGATGGCGCTCTCCACCAGGTCGCGGACGATCTGGTCCACGTCACGGCCGACGTAGCCGACCTCGGTGAACTTGGTGGCCTCGACCTTCAGGAACGGCGCCTGGGCCAGCTTGGCCAGCCGGCGCGCGATCTCGGTCTTGCCGACGCCCGTGGGGCCGATCATCAGGATGTTCTTGGGCGTGACCTCGTCGCGCAGGTCGTCCGGCACGCGCCGGCGACGCCAGCGGTTGCGCAGGGCGACGGCGACGGCCTTCTTGGCGTCGTGCTGGCCGACGATGAAGCGGTCGAGCTCGGAGACGATCTCTCGGGGGGAAAATTCGGTCATGTGGCTCGCTAGATAGTCACTAACCGGGCGGCGCGACAGGCGGAGCCTTCAACTCCGGTGCGGGAAGCAGCTCGTCGAACAGCAGCCGCCAGCCCGCCTGGTCGTTCCGCCAGATGCGCACGTAGTGGCCGCGCTGCTCCTTGCCGTCCCGGGCCCACTTGGCGACGCCGTAGGTCCAGGCCATGTCGCCGGCGCTGGATGCCTGCCCGCCAAGCGGGGCGAAGGCCACAGACTGGGGCCGGGTGGCGAGCTCGGCTTCCAGCTCGGCGCGGGTGGCAGGCGGCTTCGCCCTGGACCCCACGATGCGGCCGTCCTCGGCCACGGCGGCCAGGAAGGCGGCCTTCAGGTCGGTCTTCGCCGCCGCGTGCAGGGCGATCTCGGCCTTCATCACCTGGTCCATGGCCTTGGCGGGCGAGCCGGCCCGCTTCGCCGAGAGCCTCGCGTAGGCGACGTCCGAGCCTTGCGGCGCCGCGCCCGCCTGGTCGCTGGGCGGGCCGCCGTCGAACAGCCACTTCCACGATCCGTCCGGCTGCTTGGCCCAGACCGTGAAGTAGTAACCGCCGGGCTGGCCGTCGCGCGTGTAAGGGCCGGTGGTGAAGCCTAGGTCGCCCGATCGCGCGATCCCGGCCCACAGCGGCCACCAGACCAGGGCCACGCCCTTGGGCCGAGGCTGGCCGAACGCCGCCTTGGCCAGCACCGGCTCGGGGCCGAACACGATGCCCTCGGGCGCCGAGTGCTTCAGGAAACTGGCCTGCACCCCCAGCGCCAGCCCGTCGGCCGCGAAGGCCCGCTCGGCGGCCACGACGGGCGCCGGGTCGATGGGCGCAGCGAGGGCGGGGGCGGCGAGGAGGAGGCTCAGTGCGGCGGCAGCGCCGAGCCTCCCCCAGGGGAGGGGGACCCGAAGGGTAGAGGGGGCGTTGCGGTCGCGCCCGGCCTTAGAGCACTTCAACCGTGAGTTCTCCGTTGGTGTAGACGCAGATGTCTGCGGCGATGCCCATCGCCTTGCGCGCGACGGCTTCCGCATCCAACCCGTTTACGTCCAACAGCGCCCTGGCTGCTGCGAGCGCATAGTTTCCGCCCGACCCGATGGCCGCCACGCCGGATTCGGGCTCCAGGACGTCGCCCACGCCGGTGACGGTGAAGATCTGATCCTTGTCGGCCACGATCAGCATGGCCTCCAGCCGGCGCAGGTAGCGGTCGGTGCGCCAGTCCTTGGCCAGGTCGACGCAGGCGCGGGCCAGCTGTTCGGGATACTGCTCCAGCTTGGCTTCCAGCCGCTCGATCAGGGTGAAGGCGTCGGCGGTGGAGCCGGCGAAGCCCGCGATCACCCGGCCGCCGGCCAGCTTGCGGACCTTCTTGGCCGTGCCCTTGACGATGGTCTGGCCCATGGACACCTGGCCGTCACCGGCAACGACGGTCTTGCCGTCCTTGCGCACCGCCAGGATCGTGGTCCCGTGCCAATCGGGAAAGGCTGAGCTATTCGACATCCGGGCGATGTGAGCAGCGCGCAGGTCCAGGTCAAGGCCGGGGAGGTCAAGTGCATGACGTTCACTGACGAGGAGATCGAACGCTACGCCCGGCACCTGGTGCTGCGCGAGGTGGGCGGTCCGGGTCAGCAGAAGCTGAAGGCCTCCAGCGTGCTGATCGTGGGCGCGGGCGGCCTGGGCGCCCCGGCAGCCCTGTACCTGGCGGCGGCGGGTGTCGGCACGATCATCCTGGCTGATCCGGACGACGTAGACGTCTCCAACCTGCAGCGGCAGGTGATCTACGCGGCCGACGACCTGGGGCGGCCCAAGGTGGATGCGGCCGCCGACCACCTGCATGCGCTGAACCCCCACGTTTTCGTGGCCGGCTACAACGGCGCCTTCGACGCGGAGAGCGCGGACAAGCTGGTGGAGGGCGTGGACCTGGTGCTGGACGGCACCGACGACTTCGCCACCCGATACTGCGTCAACGACGCCTGCGTGCGGCACGGCAAGCCGCTGATCTCCGGGGCGATCGGGCGCTGGACGGGACAGGTGGGGGTGTTCGGCCGCCAGCCCTGCTACCGCTGCCTGGTGCCGGAAATTCCGCCGGAGGCGGAGACCTGCGTGGCGGTGGGCGTCGTGGGGGCGCTGGCCGGGGTGATCGGCTCGATGATGGCGCTCGAGGCGGTGAAGCTGATCGTGGGAGCCGGTGAGCCGCTGGCCGGGCGATTGCTGATCTACGACGCGTTGGCGGCCGAGACGCGGACGGTGCGGGTGGCGGGGGACCCGGAGTGTCCGGTGTGTGGGACCTCTCCCTCTGCATAGCCTCCCCATCGATCGTCATGGCCGGGCTTGACCCGGCCATCCATACCAGAGCGTTCGCCGGACAATTGCGGGCCCTTCCGTGAGGGCGGTTGGATGGCCGGGTCAGGCCCGGCCATGACGAGCATTTTGGAACTCACACGTACTTCGCGATGAAGTCCGTCGTCGTCTGCAGGACCGTCTTCCACGTCTCGTCGGACCAGTTCCGGTGGCCCTCCCCCTTCAGCTCCACCAGTTCGCAGGACTTGCCGGCGGCTTTGAGCGCCTTGGCCATGAGCCGGGACTGCTTCGGGTCGACGATGGTGTCCTCGGTCCCGTGGATCAGCAGCACCGGGGCGGCGATCTCGGCGGCGCGGCGGGCGGGGGAGGCGCGGACCAGCAGGGCCTCGTCGGCCTTGGGGTCGCCCATCGAAGCGCGCCAGTAGGCGTAGGTGGGGGAGTCGGCGCCGTCCTCGCGGCGGGAGAAGGACAGGCTCTCGATCAGGTCGGCGTCGCCGGCCACCGAGACCACGGCCTTGTAGAGCTCGGGCCGGCGGACGGCGCCCATCAGGGCCGCATAGCCGCCATAGCTGGCCCCGAAGATCGCCAGGCGCTTGCTGTCTGCGCGGCCCGAGGCGACCACCTGGGCGACCGCGTCCTCCACGTCCTCCTGCATCCGGTCGGCCCACTGGCGCTTGCCCAGCTCGGCGAAGGCCCGGCCATAACCGCCCGAGCCGCGGAAATTGGGCTGCAGCACCAGCCACCCCCGGGCCGCCAGCGCCTGCACGGTGACGTCGTAGTCCAGGTAGTTGCGGATCTCGGGTCCGCCGTGCGGCATCACCACCATGGGCAGGGGCCCGGTCCCGGCGTTGATCGGGGTGGTGAGGTAGGCGGTGATCTCGGCGCCGTCCCGGGTGCGGACCGTCAGCGGCGCAGTGGCGGCCAGCCGCTCGGGGGTCAGCCACGGCTTGCAGTGGCCGACGTACTCCAGGCTGCGCTTCTCGCGGTCATAGACCTGGAAGGCGCCCGGCTCCCGCGGGCCCGTGGCGCGGAACAGCATGCGCCGGTGGCCCAGGTCGATGTCGTAGAGCTCGACGTTGCAGCTGTTCTTCAGCGCCGCGTTCACCGCCCGGAAGTGCGGGGCCAGGGCCGGGTCGGCGAAGTGATAGTTCAGCCGGTCGTCCCAGTAGGCGCTGCCGACCAAGCGCAGGTTCTCGTCGACGAAGGCGGTGTCGAAGTCGCGATCGGGCCGCTCGGCCACCACGTCCCCGAACTTGAGGTTGGCCAGGTCGAAGGTGCGGATGACGCTGGTGTCGCGGCCCTCCATCCGCTGGCAGACCAGGAACACGCCGGCGTCCGGCGTCGGGCCGACCACGTCGAAGTCGGGCAGCTTCTTGAGCTCGTTGAACCGCGACTTGCGGATCAGCTTCCAATCCTTCTCCCCCGGCGCTCGGCCATAGACCCAACCCAGGGTGCCGCGGGCGTTGCTGTCCATCCGCAGCATCGGCACGCCGCCCTGGGTGAGCCAGAAGTCGGTGGCTGCCACGCCCTGTTCCACCAGCTCGGCGGCGCCGGTGTAGACGTCCACCTGGAACAGGCCATAGGCGCCGCGGCTGTCGTTCCAGGCCTGCATCAGCACCCGGCGCGGATCGTCCTTCAGGTAGTCGACCACGCGCGAGGCGTCGAAGCCGCGCCGCAACACCGAGCGGGAGCCGGCGAACATCACCACCGGGTCCTGGCCCTTCAGGTCCACCGAGATCACCCGCTTCACCGGGATGGGCACGAAGGTGTCGTAGAACCACAGGCCGTAGGGCTGGCCCTTGTCGTCCTTCCGGTAGGTGATCCAGATCAGCAGGCGCTCGTTGTTGGCCCACTCCACGTGGCTGGCCGACTGCTCCCCGATCAGGGCCACGGCCGGCTGGGCGGACAGGTCGGCCATGCGGGAGAGGGTGACGAAGGCGCTGGTCTTGCCGTCCTTGACCTGGGTGCGGAGGATGGCGAGCTGCTCGCCGTCGGGCGAGATGGCGGCGTCATGGACGTGCGGCTCGCGCAGGAGCTCTTCCAGGGTCGGCGGAACCGGCGCGGCGCCTTGGGCCCGCGCCACGGCGGGCGCCGCCAGGGGCGCCGCGGCCCCGGCCGCCAGCATCGCGCGCCGCGTCAGCATGGTCAGAAGCGATCTCTCCGCCCGTAACAACGTAACCGATGGTTGGGCGCGAGGCCGCCGCCCGTCAATGGCGGGTGTCGCGCAGACCCGGCCCTGCCTGCAACCCTTCGTAACGCTCCGTCACGGGCGGCACACAGCCCTGCGCCGCCCCTGCCCGAGGTTCCCGCTCCCCCAAAGCGTAAGGACCTCCCATGTCGCGTTCCCAAGTGTTCCACGCCCGCCGCCTGCGCACGGCCCTGCTCGCCGCCAGCGCCGCGACGGCCCTCGCCGGCCCCGTCGCCGCCCAGCAGATCTCGCCCTACGACCGCGTCGTGGTGTTCGGCGACAGCATTTCCGACGGCGGGGCCTATGCCGACCGCGCGCCCGCCGGCGCCGGCAGGTTCACCACCAATCCCGACCCGGTCTGGGTCGAGGGGATCGCCGCGGGCCTGGGGCTGGACCTGAAGCCGCGCGCGGCGGGGGGAACCAACTATGCCGAGGGCGGGGCCCGGGTGGCCGTGGCCCGGCCCAACGCGCCCGGCGACCTTTCGCGCACGCCGGTGGTGAACCAGATCGACGCCTGGCTGGCGGGCGGCGGGGTGTTCGGCAAGGGTGACCTGGTGATCATCCAGGGCGGCGGCAACGACGTCTTCTTCACCCAGACCAACGGCCTCGGCTTCACGCCCGCCGACCTGGCGGTGCTGGACCAGACCGTGCGCGACCTGACCGGCCAGATCCAGCGGATCGCCGCGGCCGGCGAGGCCACCATCGTCACCACCAGCGTCCCGCGCTTCGAGGCGTTCAACCAGCCCTACCGCGCCGCCCTCGCCGCGGCGGGCGCCAACGTCCTCTACGTCGACATCGCCAGGCTGATCGCCGAGATCGAGGCCAATCCCGCGGAGTTCGGCATCGTCAACGTCACGGACCGCGCGTGCCGGGGCCGAGCGGTCGAGTCGTTCACCTGCCTGCCGGCCGACTATGTGACCCCGGACGCCAACCGCACCTACCTGTTCGCCGACGGGGTCCACTTCACGGGCGTGGTCCACGAGATCGAGGCCGACGCCGTGCTGGCGGCGCTGCGGGCCCCGGCCCAGGTGGGTCAGCTTCCGCTGGCGGGCCAGGCGATGCTGCGGTCGGTTCACACCGGCCTGACGGCGCAGCTCGGGACGGCGGAGATCGCCCGCACCGGGGCCTGGAGCGCGTTCGGCTGGGTCGATACCGGCCGGCTCGAGATCGATCCCTCGAGCCGCGCCGCGGGGCTGGAGGCCGATGCGACCGGCGCGACGGCCGGTGTCTCGTACGGCCTGCGGCCCTGGCTGGCCGTGGGCGGGGCCTTCAGCTGGAGCGACGGCGACGGGGACTTCGGCGCCGACACCGGCGGTTTCGGCCTGCGCACCGCCATGGTGACTGCGTTCGGCCGGGCGAAGCTGGGGACGTTCGACGCACTCGCGGACGCCAGCTACGCCGACCTCGACTTCGACGACGTCCGGCGGCGCGTCAGGCTGGGCCCGGCCGAGCGGATCGAGGAAGGCGACACCCATGGCCGGATGTGGGCGGCGGGCATCGAGGTGGGCGCGACCACCGGGTCCGGCGCGCTCAGCGTCCGGCCAATGGCCGGCCTACGCTACGAGCGCGTCGAGGTGGGGGCCTATTCCGAGGCCGGGAGCCGTTCCACCCAGGCGACCTTCGGCGACCAGACCTACGAGAGCCTGACGGGCTCGATCGGGGCGGAGTTCGCCTGGACGTCATCGGAGACGGTGCGGCCGTTCGCGCGCCTGACCTACGAGACCGACCTGCTGGACGAAACGCGACGGATCGCCATCACCCCTGGCGGAGCGCCGGTGGCGTTCACCACCCAGGCCTTCTCCCCGGACAGCGACTACTTCGCCTATTCGGCGGGCGTGACGGCCGAGCTGCGGCCCGGACTCGCCGCCACGGCGCAGGTGGCGGGGACTTTCGGGCGGGGGTCGACGGAGGCGATGGCCCTGCGGTTCGGAGTCCTGGGCCGCTTCTGAGGCTCAGGCGACGGGGAGCCGGATCGTGGCGCGCAGGCCGCCCTCGGTCCGGTTCTCCAGGCTGAGCCCGCCGCCCTGGCTTTCCGCCAGGGCCTGGACGATCGCCAAGCCCAGTCCGGCGCCCCCCGTCCCCCGGCCGCGCGAGGGCTCCAGGCGTTCGAACGGACGGGTCATCCGGTCCAGGGCGTCCGGCGGTGCGCCGGGCCCATCGTCCTCCACCGCCACATGGACGCCGTCCGGCCCGCGCCAGGCCCGCAGTCGCGCGCCGCCGCCGTAGCGCACGGCGTTGTCCACCAGGTTGTCCAGCATCCGATGGAGGGCGACCGGCGACACGCGGGCCATGAGCGGGTCGCCGGGGTCGGTGATGTCGGCCACCGGCTGGTCGAGTTCACGGCGCCGCGTGACCAGCCCGACCAACTCGCCGCGTAGGTCGAGGGTGCGGGCCTCGCCGCCCGGCGCGCGGGTGGCGTCGCGGGCGAAGAGCAGGGCGTCGTCGATGAGCTGGCCCATCTCGTCCAGGTCCGCCACGGCCCGGTCCCGCTGGTCGGGATCGTCGATGAACTCGGCGCGCAGGCGCAGGCGGGTCAGGTAGGTGCGCAGGTCGTGGGCGATGGCCGCCAGCATTCTGGTCCGGTCGTCGAGCAGGCCCCGCACCCGGTGCTTGAGCGCGTTCAGGGCTTCGGACAGCGCGCGCACCTCGCGCACGCCGCGCACCGGCAGGTCGGGCGCGTGGACGTCGTCGCCAAGGCCCCTGGCGGCGCGGGCCAGGGCGCCGACGGGGCGGATCGTCCAGAGGCTGACGGCCAGCACCGCCAGCATGACCGCCAGGGCCGCCGCGGCCAGCAGCACCGCGCGGTCGCTGAACCGCTGCACCAGGCTCTGGGTGCGCTGGACGACCATCACCTCCCCGGTGCGCAGCCCGACCAACAGCCGCACCGGACCCAGGCGGCCCTTGCCGTCGCCGACCTCGCGCCGGGCCTGGACCCGGAACGGGCGGTCCTCCAGCGCGCGCGCATAGGCGTCGAACAGGCGCCGCAGGCGGGGGGCTCGATCGCCCAGCGCGCCGCGAGGCTCGATGGGAAAGCCGGCGACCAGTTCGACCGACATCGGGCCGCGGTTCAGCGCGTCCAGCACCAGGGGCCGCACATCGGCGGGTGACGCCTCCAGCGCGCGCGCCATGGCCGCCGCGTCCCGGGGCGGCGGCAGGCGGAACACCATCGGCCGGCCGTCGGGCCAGATCACCACGGCGGCGACGGCGGCCTGCAGCAGGATCAGGCCGGCGACCATCACCGTGGCCAGCCGCACCGTCAGGCTGTCGGTCAGGCGCGGCATCAGACCCGGACCACCGCCGGGGCGAAGAGATAGCCGCCGCCGCGGACCGTGCGGACCATGACCGACTGGCGGGAGCTATCGCCCAGCTTGCGGCGCAGGCGGCTGAGCTGGACGTCGATGGTGCGGTCGAAGGGCGTCGCGTCGCGGCCGCGCGTCCAATCGAGCAGCTGTTCGCGGCTGAGCACCCGCTGCGGGTGAGTGAGGAAGGCCATCAGGAGGTCGAACTCGCCGCCGGTCAGATCAACATCCTCGCCCTGGGGATCGGTGAGGCGGCGGCCTGCGGCCTCCAGGGTCCAGCCGGCGAAGCGATAGGTCTCCCGCGGCATGGGCCGCGCGATGCTGTGCGCTTCCCGCGTACGGCGCAGGACGGCCCGGACCCGGGCCACCAGCTCGCGGGGGTTGAACGGCTTGGCCACATAGTCGTCGGCGCCCAGCTCCAGTCCCAGGATGCGGTCGATGTCGTCGCCCTTGGCGGTGACCATGATCACGGGGGTCGCCACCGGAGCCCCGACCAGCCGCCGGCAGATGGACAGGCCGTCCTCGCCCGGCAGCATGAGATCCAGCAGAACCAGGTCGACGCGGCGGCGCTCCATGACCCGGTCCAGCTCGGCGCCCTGGGCGCAGGCGGCCACCTGGAAGCCCTCGCGGGCGAGCAGGCCGCTGACCAGGGACCGGATCTCGGGATCGTCCTCGACGATGGCGATGAGGGTGTTTTCGGTCATCTTCAGGGCTCGACGCCTAGTTCGCAGACCGGCGGCGGAGACGGAAGCCGCAAACCGGCGCGGTTACACTTCGTCACAAACCGGCGCCCGGGGTTCATGGGGCCACCAATCGGATGGACGACAACTTCCAGGTCTCAACCCCGGAGTTTCCCCCATGCGTTCCCAAGTCTTTCTCCTGGCCTGCGCGGCCCTGACCTTCGCGGCCTCCGTCGCCGAGGCCGGCAGCCGCAGCCACAGCCGCTCGGTGCAGGGCCGGTTCGGCCACGGCTACACCGCCGCCCGCTCGGCCACCTGGGGCGACGGCGCCGTCACCCGCCAGGGGCAGCGCACGTTCAACAACGGCAAGAGCCAGTCGGGCTGGAGCACGCTCTACCGGACCGACGATGGCTACACGCGCACCCGCGGCGCCTCCGGCGTGGACGGCCGCGCGATCACGGGCAGCAAGGACGTGTCGTTCGGCGACGACAGCGTGACCGTGAACCGCTCCGGCTCGACCGCCTCGGGCGACAGCTGGTCGCGGTCGCGCACCTGGCCGAGGGGTCAGTGATGCGCGCGCCGCTGATCTGGGCGCTCGCGGCGCTGGCGGCCGGGGCGGCGTTCGCCGCGCCGGCGGCGGCCCGTGACCGGCTCGACCCCATGGACATGCTGGAGAAATCCGACGCCAACCGCGATGGCCGGGTCAGCCGGGCCGAGTTCATCGACGCGCGGCGGGACCGCTTCAAGCGCATGGACCGCAACGACGACGGCTACTTCTCGGACGACGACCTGCCGAGGATGGTGCGCAAGCGGGCCGGCGAAAAGATGGATCGGGCCATCAGCGCGCTGGACGCGAATCGCGACGGCCGCCTGAGCCGGCCGGAGTTCGTCAACGGCCCGACGCGGCTGTTCGATCTGGGCGACCGCGACGGCAACGGCGTAATCGACCGGGCGGAGATGGATCGGCTAAAGGCGGTGGTGGAGGCCCGCCGGGGCGGCTGAGCCTTCAGAGCATCTGCGCTAGGACGCGGTCGGGCGGCCGGTGGCCGTCCATCCAGGTTTTGATGTTGATGATCACCTTCTCGCCCATGTCCACGCGCGCCTCGACCGTGGCGGAGGCCATGTGGGGCAGCAGGACGACGTTGGGCATCTTGAGCAGCTTCGGATTGATCCGCGGCTCGTGCTCGAAGACGTCGAGGCCGGCGCCCGCCACCTTGCCCTCGGCCAGCAGCTCGGTCAGCGCCTGCTCGTCGATGACGCTGCCGCGGGCCGTGTTGATCACGATAGCGTGGGGCTGCAGCAGCTTCAGGCGCCGGGCCGAGAGCAGGTGGAAGGTGGCGGGCGTGGCCGGGGTGTGGACCGAGACGATGTCCACCCGGGCCAGCATCTGGTCCAGGCTGTCCCAGTAGGTGGCGCCCAGCTCGTCGGCCACCAGGTGACTGACCGGCTTGCGGTTGTGGTAGTGGATCTGCACGCCGAAGGCCTTGGCGCGCCGGGCGACGGCGGCCCCGATCCGGCCCATGCCGACGATGCCCAGCCGCTTGCCGGTGATGCGGCGACCCAGCATCCAGGTAGGCGCCCAGCCGGTGAATTCGCCCGCCTGCACGGCGTTGGCGCCCTCGATCATCCGGCGCAGGGTGGCCATCATCAGGGCCAGGGTCAGGTCGGCCGTGTCCTCGGTGAGCACGCCGGGCGTGTTGGTGACGATGATCCCCCGGGCGTTGGCGGCGGCCACGTCGATGTGGTCCACGCCGGCGCCGAAGTTGGCGATCAGCTTCAGCCGCTCGCCGGCCTTCTCGATCAGCCCCGCGTCGATCTTGTCGGTGATGGTGGAGGCCAGCACGTCACAGCGGCCGACGGCCTCGATGAGCGCCTTGCGGCTCATGGGTTCGTCCGAAACATTGAGTTCCGTGTCGAACAGTTCGCGCATCCGGGTCTCGACCGAGTCCGGCAGTTTGCGCGTGACGATGACTTTCGGCTTGCGGGCGGGCATGTGCCTACGGGAAAAAGGGTGCGTTTCATGCGCCGCCTAGGGCGCGCGATTTGCTGACCCTTAGCAAAGGGGCCCGGCACGGCCAAGGCAAGGGCCGCGTCCTTCTAGGGTAAGGATTGGGCTTGAAATCACGGCAGACGCAGGCGCGCGGGTTCGCGGCGCTCGGATTGGCGGTCTCGATGGTCTGGGCGGGCGTCGCCGCGGCCGCCGACCGGCCGACGCCGTCCGGCTTTCCCGTGCCGCGCTACGTCACCCTGAAGTTCGGCAAGGTGAACGCCCGCTCCGGGCCCGGCGACGACCACCGGCTGCTGTGGGTGTACCGCACCCGCGGCCTGCCCGTGCAGATCGTGGCCGAGACGGCGGAGTGGCGGCGCGTCTGCGATCCCGAAGGCGGAATGGCCTGGGTCCACAAGCGGGTGACCGACGGGCGCCGCGCGGTGCTCAACACCCAGAACCGGCCCATGCCCCTGCTTCACAGGCCGAAAAAGGCGTCGGAACCGGCCGCCTTCCTCAACGTTCGCGCCATGGCCTCCCTCGTCCGCTGCGAGAAGGGCTGGTGCAAGGTGAAGAGCGGCCGCGCGTCCGGCTGGGTGCGCGAAGGGACCCTGTGGGGTACGGCGGACGCCCTGCAATGTCGTTGAGGCGGCCCGTCGGCCTGTGGTAGGCCCGGCCCCTCTTAAGAACGCAAGGCTTCCTCGAATGAACGACGCGGCGACACGGCCCTCAAGCTACACGCTCGAAGAGCTCCTGGCATGCGGCCGTGGCGAGATGTTCGGGCCGGGCAACGCCCAGCTTCCGGCGCCGCCGATGCTGATGTTCGACCGGATCACCGAAATCAG
>Ga0255338_1002179_pt1 | contig 30651 bp, 26 predicted proteins | sample MeOH1_35cm_T4_19_FD_203715 | JGI IMG/M metagenome (GOLD analysis project Ga0255338, IMG submission 203715) | Sandy soil microbial communities from University of British Columbia, Vancouver, Canada - MeOH1_35cm_T4_195 | ecosystem: Engineered > Artificial ecosystem > Sand microcosm > Unclassified ... | reverse complement strand
TTGTGCGGTGGGCAGGGCCCGCGGCTTAGCGATAGATGTTGTTCTGGGCGTTCTGGGTCGAGTGGACATTCGACTTGATGTCGTCCGCGAAGGCCGTGTTGTTGCCGTTCATGTTGACGACGTTCTGTGTCTGGCCGATCAGCTGCGAGGCGTTGAAGGTCGAGTCGATCTTGACCGTGCTGAACACGGGCAGGAAGGGCACGAAGCCGCCGCGCACGGCGCGCATGGCACGGGCGTCGAGTTCTTCGGTGACGGACAGGTCCTTGATGGTCAGGGTGGTAGTCATGGCAGTTCTCCTTGGGAGCGATTGGGACTTGGGTTCGGTTGGTTCGAGCATTGTTTCTGCGCTCGGGAGGTACAAACGCATGGAGTGTGCCAAGGCAGGCCAGGCCAGCGAGAATCGCCCGCAAACGCAGGTGGGGCTTGGGAAGAAATTTTTCGAGGCGGGGAAAATGGCGCCAACGCACGGCGCGCGATGGCTTTGGTCTGGCGGGCAAAAACCAACACAACAGACACCGGGTGTCTGCCGTTGCGCGACACGCCGGGCCAGTCCCCCGGCGACCGCTGCCAAAGCGGGGCTATGCGGCGACGCGGCGCATGGGGACTTTATGGAGATCTACGCCTGACATGTATCTCACCAGGCCTTGCGTGACGCCCACGGAAATTCCGTTGCCTGCCTGGGTTCGGGGTCCAGGACAGCAGATCAAGTGTCGGAAGCAGAGGCGCGCCGCCCTCTCGCTACGTGCAATTGGCGCGGTAAGTTTCCTGCAATGACTTGCGTGACTGGTCGCGCTCGATCTTGGGAATAGTGCGCCCCTGCGCGTTCTGTGTTGCCGGCCCGGGCGAATGGTAGGACGGCTGCTTTGAGGTGGCGTTGAATTGCTCCTTCAGAGCCTCGCACTTGGCGCGCGCGGCATCCTCGGAACTGGCGGAGTCGGCGGACGGAGGACGATAGGGGCTGGCGCCACCCTGCACTGCCTCGGATATGGCATTTTCGGCACCCTGGCCCGCTGCGGGCTGCGCCATGCCAGCCGTGGAAAAACCAAGTGCCATCAGGCTGGCCAGGATAAATTTCCGGGACATACGCATACGCTCTCCGGTGGAACGATGATTTCGCTGGCGGGCTTGATCCGCCTGTTTCGGGCACGCCCGGCGGCGACCAGACCAAGGGTAGTCTTGCCGGAGCGCATTTCCGTCGCCGTAGCAGCCGCCGGGCCTACTGCGGTTTGTCCCGCCCCAGGCGAGACATGTTGTGCTTGATCACATCCGATACCGCGGCGGTCATCACCGCGGTCGAGACGCCGAACATCAGGATGCCGTTAGCCGCCTCAATCGGGCCGAGCAGGCGCCACTCCTCGGACATGACAATGTCGCCATAGCCCAATGTAGCGAAGTTGACACCGGAGTGATAGAGCGCGGTGGGGAAATTGCTGAATTCGCCGAGAATCATGAACAGCACCGCCCAGATTGCCATTTGCATGAAGTTGGCGAACAGTGTCAGCACCATCACCAGCGACAGCAGCAAGATATCGGTCCACAGTGATTCGTGCCCGAGGTGGCTATTCCGGAAGCGCGCGTAGCGGCGCAAGCAGGCGGCAACAACGCACCCCTGCAGCAACAGGCAGAAAAGCATGACGGGAGCGGCGGCCAGCACGTGGTGCAGCATGGTTGACTCCATCAGGGGGCGGGCAATGGTATGCGGCCGGGTTTGTCCAGAATCCAGAGCATCAGGCAGGCATACAGGGTAACGCCGACGAACAGCCCCATGCGTACGGCGAAAGCGGTAAGGACGTCCTTGCCGGCCGCACTGTCCTGGACCGACTGGCCCAGCAGGATGATCATGGTTACCAGGCTGTTCAGCCAGAAGCCGGGCGGGTAACGCGTCGGGCTGATGGCATACAGCTTGCCTCCTGCCACCAGGACGAAGAGCAGCATCCAAAGGAAGAACATCCACAGGTGCACGAACAGGCTGAGCGCGGACCAGAACAGGATGGCCAGCAGGCCGCCGAAGAGCGTGGAACCGAGCAACTCGCGCGCGGCACCGCGGGCGGTCGTGCAGCTTTGCCTGCCGAGACTGACCGATTTCATGATGATCGGCAGGTAGGCGGCCGGATCGCTCAGCGCCAGCAGGAACGCCGGCATTACCACCAGCGCCGCGCGTAGCGCCATCCAGTCGGCCACATTGTGCGGCAGTCCCTGGGCGGGCCGCGCAGGCCGCCCGCCTGCGGGTTCGGGAAACAGCCAGTGAACAAGCGCCAGCGCCAGCACGGCCAGCAGGAGTCCTTTGACGAGGGCGCCGATCACCGTGACGGCCAGACCGAAATCGGCGGTTCCCGCCGCGGAAATCATGGTCAGGCCAGCCGCCAGGAATGTGGAGACCAGATTGTTTCCGCCGCGCAGGCCATAGCGGAATGCCAGGAAGAGGAGCAGGCCGGTCAAAAGCACGCCGCTGAACCAGTAGTAGCGCAGGAAGGGGAGAAGCAGCAGGCCGCTGCTGGTCGTCAGCATGACGACCAGCACCAGGCCCAGCCCGGCCTTGAGCGGCAGGGGGCGGTCGAGAGAGGCAATAACGAACAGGCCAAGTACCGGCGCCACCACCGGGAGGGACCAGCCTAATCCGAAGCTGGTCGCCAGGCAAAGCGCGGCGCCGGATGCCAGGCGCAGCGGACGCCGGGAAAGGCGAGCGGGCTCAGCGGGCATGGCCGCCATCACCATTAGCAGGCATAGGATTAGTAGGCATAGGACAGCCAGCTCATTATGAACAGGAACAGGTGGCCAAGGGGGTTGAGCGGACTGCCTTGGGTGGGGAACGCCATGACTTCGGCCTGCCCGCCCACGCGCACGCCGTGCAGTTTGGCCAGCTCGCCCGGGGCGAACTCGATGACCACGGGGAAGCGCTGGGCCGGGCGCAGCCAGTCTCGACTGTTCTGTATCGTCGGCAGGCTGCCGGGCGGCGTGCTCTGGCCCACACTGACCCCATAACCGATACTGCGGACACGGCCGTCCAGTACCTTGCCCGGGTAGGCGTCCAGCACGATGGCGACGGACGTGCCGGGTTCGACGCGGCCGAGGTTATTCTCGGTCATTTCCGCGCTTACCCAGACGTCGTGAATGGCGATCAGCGTCATCACCGGGCTTCCGCCGGCGGCATATTGGCCGGCTTCGGTGCGCAGATCGGTGATCAGGCCCGCCGTGCGCGCGCGCACCTGCGAGTTGGCCAGGTCCAGTTCGGCCTTGTCCACATTGGCTGCAGCGCTGCGCAGCTTGGCGTTGTCTTCTTCACTGCCCCCCTCTTGCTCACGCGCGCGCTCTACTTCGGCACGGGCTGCGGCAACTTGGCTGACGGCCTGTACGTGCGTGGCGCGGGCCACCTCGAGACGGCGAAGCGAAACAGTTCCCTGGTCTTCACGATACAGGCGTTCAAGGCGGTCGCTGTCCTGGCGTGCCTTGAGTTCATTGGCCTGGGCGGCACGCAGGGATGCCTGGGCCGAGGCGATGCCGGCGGTGCTCGCGCCGATCTGCCGCCGCATGGACTCGAGATCGGCGCGGGCACGGTCGAGTGCGATGCGATAGTGCTGCGGATCGACCTCGAACAATACGTCTCCGGCCAGGACGTTCTGGTTGTTGCGCACCAGCACCCGGGCCACCCGGCCCGACACTTCAGAGGCCACCGGGACGACAAAGGCCTGGACCCTCGCTTGCTGTGTATACGGCGTGTACCGGTCGGCCAGCAGGTACCAGGCCAGGCTCAGCGCAATCAGGCCGACTACCCACCTGACTCCCCGCTTCGTCGGGTCGGCAGCAGGCGCCGGTGCGTCCGGCGGCGGGGACGCCGGGGGTTGCGGTGTGTCATTCATCCGGGCTCACCCTCGGCACGGGGACGTTGGAGTTGAGTGGCTGGCGGCCTGTCTCGTTCAGCAAGTCGCCCCAATCGGTACGCTGCTGCATCTGCTGGCGGGTGGCCGCGTCGACCAGCGGCAGGGGTGTGTACCAGCCGCCGCCCATCGCCTTGTAAAGCGCGATGAGATTGTTCACGGCATTGCTGCGGTTGAGCAGGTAGGCATCCTGCTGCGCGACCAGCGCGCGCTGGGCATCCAGCACACGCTGGAACTCCGAGTACCCTTCGCGAAAGAGGGCATTGGCCAGTGTCAGCGAGCGGTTCGCTGCCTGCGACGCTTCGCGCAGGATCGTTTCGCGCTCCAGCGCCTTGATCAGCCCGGTGGCCGCATCGTCGGCTTCGCGCGCCGCCTGGCGCACGGTATCCTGGTAGGCGACGATCCGCTGCTGCAGGCGTGCATCCTGTACTCGCACATTGTTCGTGATGCGGCCGTAGTCGAACAGGTTCCACTGCACGCTGGGGCCACCGATCAGGACCCACCCGCCGGGCGTTCCCGGCAGCGAAGTGGCTGACCACCCGATGCTGCCCAGCAGCGTGACCGACGGATAAAGATCAGCCTTGGCCACGCCGATGAGCGCCGACTGGGCGGCAACCTGCAGTTCGGCTGAGCGGACATCGGGGCGGCGCAGCAGCAGGTTGGCGGGCACGTCCTGCAACACCGCGTGATCGATCAGCGGGATCACACCCTCCTTCTCCAGCAGTTCCTGCAGTTCCGGCAAGGGACCCGGGGGGCGGCCGATCAGGATCGCCAGCGCATTGCGGGCGCGCAATATCTGGTTTTCCAGATCGGGGATGCTGCTCAGGGTGCCCAGGTACTGGGTCTTGGCTTGCTGGAGGTCGAGCTCATCGCTTTCCCCACTCTTGAACAACCGCTCGGTAATTTCGAAACTGCGCTTTTGCAGCCGGGCATTCTCGCGGGCGATGCGCAGGCGCGCCTCGGCGGTGCGAAGGTCGAAGTAGGTTTGCGCGAGCTGTGCGTGCAGCAGTACCAGGGCGTCTTCATGATTGGCTTCGGCGGCGAAATAGGCCGCGTCCGCCGACTCGATGGCGCGGGCAAACCGTCCCCAGAAATCCAGCTCCCACCCAATGTCGAAACCCGCGCTGTATTGCCAGACACCGCTGCTTTCACCAGGAATGCCGGTCTTCCTGCTACGCGCGTACAAGGCATCGGCCCTGGCCTGCTGTAATTGCGGGTACCGCCCGGCCAGGGCAATGCCCAGCTGGGCGCGGGCTTCCACCACGCGCAGGCCGGCAATCTTCAGGCCGGCATCGTTGGCATCGGCAGCCGCGATCAGATGTTCGAGGACAGGATCCGAAAAGACTTTCCACCACTCGCGCATATCGGACTGCGGGTGCTGCTGGCTGGCCTGTTCGACAGCCGAAGTAGTCCAGTGCTCGGTCCAGGGATCGTGCTGTGCCTGGAAATCCGGCCCCACGCGCGCGCAGCCTACGAGGACCGATGCGCCGATCAGCACCAGTCCGGCCAGACGACACGGTGACGGCATGAGGCGAGAATGGCAATTCAACCCTGCTCCTGGTCGCCTGGCACGCTATCGGGCGGCACTTCCCCGGCCCGCTGCCAGAACAGTTGATCGCTGATCAGGCCAAGGCGCGGGCGGCATTCGTGGCGCACCCGCTATCCGGTGCGCGAAGCGCCAGGTAATGCGACTGGTCCCGCAGTCGCCGTGTAAAGCCCGGGACTGCAACGGGACTTGATTGGAGCGGGTGCTGCTAGTGGCCGGCATTGCGCGGCGCCCCGACCGATTGTGGCTCTACCTTGGTCCAGCCTGGACCGGGATCAAACGAGGTGGTCGCGGCAGCCTTGGCGGCGCTTTCGGGCCCGAGATCACTCTCATAGAGCTGCCCGGCGTGACTCACCATGAAGCTCTTCACGCCGGTGTCACCGTATCGGATCGGCCACGCTATCACGGCGAAGCCGCCAAAGAGCTTGCCGCGCACCATATAGTCGAATGCGCCGCCGGGCGCGTGCCGGCCCTGTTTTGTCAGAAGCTTGTAGTGGTACCCGTGATAGCCTCCCGCTTCCTTTGCGCGGGCACCGGCCGTGGCGAAGGCTTCGCCCAGCGGGCTCGGCCGCTCGCCAGCCTGCGTCGGCCAGTACAAACCATCCTGCTTGCCTGGCGAACTCGCAAGCTTGGCGGCATAGCTAACCATGCCGGAGCCGTCGTGGTCGGACTGGGCGTAGTCGTTCTGCGCGTCATGAATGGCAAGCATGGTTTGCATGACGGCCAGTTCATTGCGCCCGATACGGCGCAAGCGCATATCCTCCACGCCGGCGCGGGTGTCGAAGCGCCAGCCCCCGCCGGAATTCACCAGGGGCAAGGGGAGCGTCCAGCCATCGGTGCCGACGGCGATCCGGGCATGTTTTTCATCTAAGGGTTGTACGGCGTGGGAGGCTTCCCACGCAGTGAGAAAGCGGCTGCGGATTTCCGCGTCGGCAGGTGGGATCAGCGTGCGGAAGTCATTGCCCAGCAGTGACTTCAGGGCTGACTCGTCATTGTTCGCAACAGCCGCCCCAAAAGCCGTCATGGCTGCTTCTGGCGTAGGGAATGCTTTTTGCGCGTGGGCGGTGCCCAGGATGCAGGTGGCCAGGCACAGCGCCACGGCAATCCGAATGCCGATTGCGCCAAGCGGGAGTCGGGCAAAACGAGCGGTGTTTAGCATAGCCATTCTCCCTAGCGCCTGCCACCGCCGCCGCGGCCGCCACCACCGCCACGTCCGCCGCCGCCACCACCACCACCACCACCGGCACGTCCGCCGCCGCTGTAGCCACCGCCGCCGCCGCCGCCGCGCCCGGCCGGCGAGGCGTGCGCGCTGCTGCGTCCACGGTCGAAATCCCGCTGCGAGGATGCACCGCCGCCACCGACACCCTGGAAGGCGTTGTCGCGCCCGCCCTGGCGGTCTGCTACCTGGCTTCGGTTGCCCCCTGCGCCGCCCCCCGCGCCACCTCGATCGCCAGCAGCGCCAGCCCGGTCAGACGGCCCGCCGCGGTCCCCTGCGCGGTTCCCCGCACGGTCTCCTGCACGTTCCCCGCCGCGATCTCCCGCGCGTTCCCCGCCGCGATCTCCCGCGCGTTCCCCGCCGCGATCTCCCGCGCGTTCCCCCCCGCGATTTCCCGCGCGGTCGGAAACGCCGGCACGATCACCGGCGCTGCCCCGGTCAGCCGCGCCCTGGCGGCCGCCTGCATCGCCGCGGCCCCGGTAATCATTGCGCCCGTCGGCGCCCGCCACATTGCGGCCAAACTTCTCGCGCGAGGCGTTATCGCGGTAGGCGACGCCCTTGCGGTGGCTGGCGTCATGCTGCCATTTCCCATTCTGCGTCTTGGTGCGGTCGAAGTTCCGGTCGATGTTGGCGGCCTTGTTGACATTGATATTGACGTCGCCACCCCCCCAGTTGCAGTTGCCGAAAATCGCGCCGGCTGCCGCCAGGCCGACACCCCACGCGAAGCCGGTGGCCAGTGCGGCGCCGGGGTAATAGGCCGGGTAGGGGGGCCAGTAGGTGGGCGGGTATGCCGGATAGCTCCAGGCGCCGTATACCACCGAGGGGTTGTATGCCGGCACATAGACGACTTCCGGGCTGGCAGGTTCGATCTTGACGATGGTCTGCCCCGACTGGCCGGCGACGGTCCCGGTCTCGGTGATCACCTTCTGCTGCTCATTGGATTTAAGGTTGCCCGATTGCTGCGCGCGGCCCCGCAGGCGCTGCACCGCGGCGAGCACGTCGCTCTCCTGCGCGAGGAAGGCATCGCCCAGTTTCTGCGTCCATTCGAGCTTGTCACTCATCGGCTCCAGGATCTGCGGGAAGGCAACCAGCGACTTGACACTGACATCCCACTTCTCGTTGCCCACCGCCTTGACCGCCGCATCTCCCTTGACGCTGGGGTTGGCCTTGACCCAGCGCGCCGCCTGCACGATCTCCAGCGGGTAGGTCGATGCCATCAGGACCTGCGACAGCACGGAATCCGGATAAAGGGCAATCGGCGCGACCAGCGCCTCGATTTCCTCTGGCTTAAAGGTTGGCGCGGCCTGGTCCTGGGCATTGACAGTGCCTGATGCGAACACCAGTCCAATGAGGAACCACGCGCATATGGTCTGAGCCAGTCGCTTACCACATGGAATCATGGCCGCTCCTCTCGACTGATCAAGGCACTTGACGGGTGACTAGAGCTTCTCGTGCGAAAGCGCATTGGCCCGGCGCGGCATATGCGCATTTAACGCAAGGCCTTTGCATCTACGTGCGGGGCATGCGGGGTCCTGGCCAGGCTCTACACCGAAGTTGCAGCCGGAATGGGTCGCCGATGGCAACTTACCAATGCAGCACCAACTGAGATGCACTTTCTGCCCGATTCGCCATTTGACCATAGAGCACAGTTGCAATAACTTCAACTACTCCACACCTCTCGGGCCAGACCCCATCGCGGCATTCCTGTTGTGCCTGCCCCTCCGCCCCCTGCGCCTGCGCTCGCGGGCCAGCGCCAACTTGCAGCATGGTTCGCAGCAACGCGGCCTCGCAAAGACGGGTCGGAGTTGAATAGCGAAATGGCGGAGATATGCGCGACGGCATGGCAGGCATGGCGGTGAACTACGATGAGAGGGAAACGCAACGATCGGCAGGGGCGTTCGCTCACGTCAATGAAGCGATGGGGCATCGTCATGCCCGACGTTCCTTTGACTTTTGTGGACCGGACACCAATACTAGCTCGTAGTCTGCGGATTCGATGTGGCGCGGCAGCCGCAAGCATTCCATCAATGCTGCCGCCATGAAGAATTTGAAACGGGAGAGGATTATGCTAAAGGCGGCCACATCAGTCATGTTTGCGATGGCGATCATTGCTTCACCGGTTTGGGCTCAGACCGCTTCCGGCGCGGGTGGGCAAAGTCATAATGATGCAATCGTGAAGATGCGGCAGGAAGAGGCCGCCGCCAAGAAGGAGTACAAGCGCAAGGTCGCCGAAGCGCAAAAGGTCTTCGACGAGCAGAAAGCGGCTGCGAAAAAAGAGCGTGACGCTGCAATCGCTGCCGCGCACGCCGCAGCCGGGCAGAAATGACTGGCTGCCCGCCAGGGCTGCCCGTTCCTGCGTTCAGGCGTTAGCGGTTTCGCGTCGCGCGGCAACGGCCTGTCCGGCGCAACGTGCCGCCAGCTTGCCAGTCACTGCGGGACGGGGTTTCCGCAGCCTGGCGGACTTGCCACGGGGCGACGCCAGGCCACCGAATTCGTGCGCCAGAATTTGCAGAATGCCGCGCCGCCGATGCCCATGGATTCCCTCTTGTTCGCAGCATGACCTCGTCGTCTCCAGGTGAACATGCCCGGTCTCAATGAATTCTTGGAAGCGATCCCGGTAAGCAACCCTGGCTGATGGGCCGGTCGAGGCGGCAAGCACCATTATCCTGGAGCGCGAAGTCCCGACTCTACTCTGCGTTGTCCATTGAGCGGCCACGGCCATATGAGCAAGCCGGATTCCTCGTCCCCGCTCCCCGAACCGGGCCGTATTGCGCGCCGGACGAAGGGCGCCGATCAGACCGCCTGGGGCTGGTGGCTGCCGGGATTGCGCACGCTTCGCGAATACCACGTGGCGTGGCTGCGGTATGACATCGTGGCAGGGCTTGTGCTGACCACGATGCTGGTACCTGTCGGCATCGCCTATGCGGTGGCGTCGGGTTTGCCCGGTATCCATGGCCTCTACGCGACTATCGTTCCGCTGCTCGTCTACGCGGTGTTCGGACCCAGCCGGATTCTGGTGCTGGGGCCGGATTCATCGCTGGCCGCCGTCATCCTCGCTGTCATCCTGCCACTGTCCGGGGGCGACGCGAATCGCGCGGTCGCCCTTGCGGGCATGATGGCGGTCGTGTCGGGGACGATGTGTATCCTGGCCGGCATCGCCCGCCTGGGCTTCATCACCGAGCTTCTTTCCAAGCCGATTCGCTATGGCTACATGAACGGGATCGCGCTGACGGTATTGATCAGCCAATTGCCCAAGCTTTTCGGTTTTTCGATCCAGGGCGAAGGACCGCTGAAAAATCTATGGGCCATCGCAACAGCGGTGATGGACGGAAAGACCAACTGGACCACGTTCACGGTCGGCGCATCCACCCTGGCGGTGATCCTGCTGCTCAAGGGCAACAAGCGCTTGCCGGGCATCCTGATCGCGGTGGTTGGTGCAACCATCGCCGTTGGCACGCTGGACCTCGCAGCGCGCGGCGGGGTGTCGGTCCTCGGTCCGCTGCCACAAGGCCTGCCAGCGCTCGCCATCCCCTGGATCACCACCGCCGATATCGTCCCCGTTCTGATCGGCGGCTTTGCCGTTGCCCTTGTCTCGTTCGCGGACACCAGCGTGCTCTCTCGTGTCTATGCGGCGCGGACCCGCACCTATGTCGACCCGAACCAGGAGATGGTGGGACTCGGCCTCGCCAATCTGGCTGCGGGGTTTTTTCAGGGCTTCCCCATCAGCAGTAGTTCGTCGCGTACTCCCGTGGCCGAGGCCGCGGGCGCCAGAACCCAACTGTCCGGCGTAGTCGGTGCGCTCGCTGTTTCCTTGCTGCTGCTGGCGGCGCCGGATCTGCTGCGGCATTTGCCCACCAGCGCACTCGCCGCGGTCGTGATCGCATCGGCCATCGGGCTGATCGAGATCACCGACCTGCGGCGAATCTATCGCATCCAGCGCTGGGAGTGCTGGCTATCGATCTTCTGTACAGTTGGCGTGGTTGTGCTGGGCGCGATTGAAGGCATCGGCCTGGCCATCGTAGTTGCCGTCATCGAATTTCTCTGGGATGGCTGGCGCCCATACTCCGCGGTTCTTGGGCGCGCCGATGGCGTCAAGGGCTACCATGACATCAAGCGCTATCCCGAGGCACGGCTCATCCCCGGCCTGGTCCTGTTTCGCTGGGATGCGCCCTTGTTCTTTGCCAACGCGGAATTGTTCCATGACCGGGCGCTGGATGCGGTGGCTGCATCGCCCACGCCGGTGCGCTGGCTGGTTGTTTCGGCGGAGCCGGTCACCAGCGTGGACGTGACCTCCGCCGACATGCTTGCCGAGTTGGACGACGCCTTGCACGCGGCTGGCATCAAGTTCTGCGTGGCCGAGATGAAGGATCCCGTCAAGGACAAGCTGAAGCGATTCGGGCTTTTCGCGCGGTTTGGCGAAGCGGCGTTCTTTCCGACACTCGGTGCGGCCGTCAGTAAATATCTCGCGACTTATCCGGTGGATTGGGTGGACTGGGAAGACGAGGATCGCTGAGCGGCATTACTTGCATTACTTGCATTACTTGCATTACTTGCGCATTCGGTCGCCTCCGAGCGGATCCACGATGATCATCGTGCGATCCAGTACGCCCTGGTCGTCAAAGTAGACACTGAAGTGGGCAGGCAGATAGCCATTCGCATAGAGCCGGTAGGACCATGCCTCGCGCTTCATGAGCGGATAGTACTGGACAGGCTCCCGCGGCAGGCCGAAGCGCTCAGTCACGTCGCGCTTGGTCCAGACGCCTGGCTTTGCCTCGTAGATCTCTTTCTCGGTCAACATCTGGCGGAAGCTGACGAGCCTTGCGTTCGCGTCAAAATCCGCGGCGTAGACTTCAAATCCCATGGGCTGGTGCGAATAGATCCATCGTGTGGTGCCGTCGGCGAGCGCATAGGTCTCAGTAGGCGCGCCAAAGGTCTCGCGAACGGAGCTTTCCGGGCTGCCGATCATCTGCTGCGCAGTCTGCACGGGTTGCAGGGACGCACAGGCCGACAGCGCAACCGCGGTGCCGGCCAGCCACTGGGCTAAGCGATATTGCATCACCATCCTCCACTGCAGAAGGTAAGGTTACTTTCCACCGGTTCAATCCAAGCATAGTCCATCCGCTACATTCCGGACCCTGCTCCCGGCCCCCTTTGCGCCAGCCCCGATGCTGCCCGTGCTGCCGCGTCGGCGAGGAAACCCCAGCTGTTGGCAGGTGCGTCAGGGCCCATGCACGAACTCCACCTGGATATTCATGCGCACGGCGTCGTCCACGGCGGGGAACCATGCTGCCAGGTCGAATTCCCGCCGGCTGACTTCTCCGACCGCGGAGAAGGCAAGCGTGTCATCGCGTCGTGGATCTCCGATAGGGCCGGCTGGTGTTACGAGAAGGCTGATCGAGCGCGTGATGCCGCGGACCGTGAGGTTGCCAATAAGGCACCCGCTGCCTTCCCCGGTCCGCACAAAGCGGGTACTGACAAAGCGGATCTCCGGATAGCGGGCCACATCGAGCATGCCGCTGCCCCGGATGAGCGGGGACAGGATGCGCGGGCGCGCCTCGACGCTAGCGGCATCGATGGTCACCGTGACCCGGCCGGAGTCAAGGCCGGCCTGCGTTCCTTCGAGCTGCGCATTCATCCGGTGAAAGCGCATCCTGATCTTTGAGCGCGAGAAGGCGTCGACATCGAGCGTGACGCTGGAGTGTTGTGGCACCAGCACGTAGCGATCGGGCCGCCCGTCCGCGTCGGCTGTCTGGGCCTGGATGGCGGCGCCCGCCAGCGATGCGAATGCGGCGAGCACAAGTTTGGCAATCGCGTGCCCACGGGTGGCCCGGAACCGGAGTGGCAAATCGCGCACGCTTTCTCCTCGGCCGAAGCGTTGTGGTCTGTCTGGGTAAACGCGTGGCGGCCAGGATTTATTCCATTCCGCGCAGCCGCAAAGGCCGAAAGGGGCAGTCAGGATGGAGCAGGGCGAGGCCGTGTTACCCGTACCGGCCCCCGCCCGGGCAGGCCGGACGGGGGCCATGGCAACACTCTGACTCTTCTCGCGGAGGTAGCCTGCAAACGCGCCTGGCTTCAGGCTCTACTTTTTTTTGCCTTTGTGCTGTTCCCCACCCGACTTCCGATAACGCTCGAGATACTCGTCGCGCAGTTTGCGCACACAGCGGCCGATCTTCACATAGTCCTCTTCGTTGAGGTTGGCCAGCGAAACCCGTCCCGACGGGTGGCGCGTACCGAAACCCTTGCCAGGCAGCAGTACCACGCCCGCCTCCTCGGCCAGGCGGAACAGCAACTCGTGGGGCTGAATCGAATCAAGGAGCCATTTGACAAAATCCGGCCCGACGTCCTTGCTTTGCTGTTCGACGTCGAGCAGTGTGTAATAGTCGACCACGTTCGGATCCACAGGTTCGGGGGCCGCACCCATGCCGCGATACAACGCTGCCTTGCGGCTTCGGATCAACCGCTTCATGGCGTTCTTGTAGCTCTCGGTCGAATCCATCAGGGAAAACAGAGAGAACAGCACCATCTGCACCTGCTGCGGGGTGGAAAGGCCCGCCGTGTGATTGAGCGCCACCGTGCGGCTGTCCGCCACGATGCGATCGATGAACGGCAACTTGTCCGGTTCGGTAGTAATCGATGCGTAGCGATGGTGCAGGTCCTGGCGTGCGGCTTTTGGCAAGTTCGAGAGCATTTCATCGAACAGATTCGACTTATGGGTCGCGATCACGCCTAGCCGCCAGCCGGTTGCGCCAAAGTACTTGGAGAACGAGTACACCAGGATGGTGTTCTTCGGGCACATGGCAAATAGCGACACAAAGTTGTCGGCAAAGGTGCCATACACGTCGTCTGTCAGGATGATCAGGTCCGGACGTTCCTTGACGATGGCAGCGAGATAGTTGAGGCTCTCGTCGCTCATTCGCACCGAGGGTGGATTGCTCGGATTCACAAGGAAAAAGGCCTTGACCTTCGGGTCGCGCAGCTTGTCGAGCTCCTTGTCGGGGTATTGCCAGCCAGCAGTCGGATCCGCTTCGATCTTCAGTTCGGCCAGGTCATACTCCTTCAGTTCCGGGATCTCGATATAGGGCGTAAAGATGGGCACGCCCAGTGCGATCGTGTCACCGGCCTTGAGCAGCCCGTTGACCTTCATCGAATTGAACAGATAAGTCATCGCCGCGGTACCGCCCTCGACCGCGTACAAGTCAAAATCGCCCAAAAAGGGATGCGTGCCAATCATTTCCTTTCGGATGTATTGCTTGACGATTTTCTCGCTAAGCCTGAGCATGCGATCCGGTACCGGATAGTTGCAGGCCAGGATGCCTTCGCACATCTCGTAGAGGAAATCGCCCCCGTCATGGCCGAGCTGGTCTCGCACGAAAGAGACGGCGCCTGCCAGGAACCTGACCCCCGGGGTGTCGCGGTGATAACGCGCGAAGAGATCGAAGCGCTCCTCGATGCCAGACCGCCGGGGAAAACCCCCGACGCCTTCCGCGAGGTAAGAAAAGGACCGTTCGGATTCGGTCATGGCAAACAAGCCAAGCTGCCAGAAGCCATGGCGCGGCACGGTTGCAAGGAAGTTGGGATTACCGCGTCCGGCGTTAAGCATCAAACGGTTCGTGACGCTCCCGGCCAGCTTGATCAATTCATCCTTGAGTTCAAACGGCGAGAGACTTTCCAACTTCGACGGATCTGGCTTGCTCATGGCGCATTCCCCCATAAAATGGTGCATAGCGGAGATAAATAGTCAATCAACGCATCACGGAATCCATTCTAGTCAATGGCGTGAACTTCAGAATCGTGATCCTGTTGCGATCAGCGTCCCATCCGGCGGTCGTAGCTTTGCGAGATACGATCGAGCAGGCCGGGATCGCGCGAGTCACTGGTGTTGAACTGCACGCGCACGCTGCCGTCGGCCTGCTGCCGCACGCTGGCGGTCACGGTGCTGCCGTTGCGCTGGCCCGCGACCGTACCGCTTGCCTGGTCCTGAACGTTGATCGCCACGCCCTGATCGCGCATGGCGTCCGCGGCGGCGGAGAACGAACGGTCATAGCTCGCGGGTACGGTGCCGGCCGGATAGCCATAGTAGGTACAACCCGAGACGGCCAGGATGGCGCCAAATGTCAGGGTAGCAAGCAGGTTCTTCATGGTGAGACCTTCCTCCAGCCGGGGCCGGGGTCAAAAGTGTTCATTGCCGACGCCTTGACGGCGCCGTCGGCACCCAGGTCGCGTTCATAGACCTGGCCCTCGTGGCTCACCATGAAACTCATCACGCCAGTGTCCTGGTAGCGCACGGGCCAGGCGATGACGGCGAATCCGCCGAAGAGCTTGCCGTTGACTATGTAGTCGAATGTGCCGCCCGGCGCGTGCGGGCCTTGCGATGTGAGGAGCTTGTAGTGATAGCCATAGTAGCCATCCTTTCCGGCATTGCGCGTGCCGGCTCCCATGAAACCCGGGCCGAGCGGGCTCGCTGGCTCACCGGCGCGAGTTGGCCAGTACAATCCGTCCCGCTTTCCGGGGGAACTCGACAGCCTGGCCGCATAGGCGAGCACGGCGCTGCCGTCGTGGGCGGCCAGGGCGTATTCGTTCTGCGCATCGTGGATGGCCAGCATCGTCTGGATCACGGCCAGTTCGTTCCTCCCGACGCGGCGTACACGCATTTCCTCTGCCCCGGCGCGCGTGTCGAACTGCCAGCCGTGGGCTGACTTCACGAGAGGGATGGGCAGGGTCCAACCGTCGTTGCCCACGGCGATGTACGCGCGATGGTCGACCGGCTGGAGTGCATGGGCACGCCCCCAGGCCGCCAGAAACTGGTATCGGACTTCGGCACCCACGGGCGGTATCAGGTCACGAAAGTTGGCGCCCAGAAGGCGCTTCATTGCCGCCTCGTCATCATTGAGTACCGCGTCGCCAAATGCCCTCATCGCTGCTTCGGGCGATGCAAATACCTGATTTGCATGTGCGGCAGATACCGCCCCGAGCCCCGACAGCAGCGCACTGAGCACGGAGAATACCGCGATGAAGAGCCGGCCTTGACGACATAGCCGAGGTGATTTCATGCCCGTCTCTCCTTAGCGCCGGCCGCCGCCGCCGCGTCCGCCACCGCCAAATCCGCCCCCGCCGCCACGGCCGCCGCCTCCGTAGCCTCCCGCGCCACCACCGCTCGGGCGGTTGAACCCGGAAGACTGCATGCTGGACTGTCCCCGGCTGACGTCGCGTTGCGCGACGTTGCCGCCGCCGACACCCTGGAAGGAGTTGTCGCGGCCGCCGAAGCCAGCGCTGTATCGGTCGGCATCCCTGGCGCGGTCGGACGTGGCGGGCCTGTTTGAAGCGCCGGCGCGATCGGACGTGCCAGGCCTGCTTGAAGCTCCGGTACGATCGCCAGTGCCGGCCCTGTCACGAGCCGCGGCCCGGTCGGCAACGCTGGTGCGCCCGCCGGCGGCCCCCTCGCGACCACGGAAGTCCGCGCGCCTGTCGGCGCCGGCCACGCTGCGGCCAAACTTCTCGCGAGACGCATTGTCGCGGTAGGCAACACCCTTGCGATGGCTCGCGTCGTGCTGCCAGCGTCCGCCCTGGGCCTTGTTGCGATCGAAGTGGTGGTCGATGTGGGCGCCACGGTTGATGTCGATGTTGATGTTGCCACCGCCCCAGTTACAGTTGCCAAAGATCGCGCCTGCGGCGGCAAAGCCAAGGCCCCACGCGAACCCGCCGAGGAGGGCGCCACCGGGATAGTACGCGGGGTACGGTGGCCAGTAGTAGGGCGGGTAGGCCGGATAGCCCCATCCGCCATAGACAATGGCGGGGTCATAGGCGGGGACATAGATGACCTGCGGGTTAGCCGGCTCGATGCGAACGATTGTGGGCGACACCGCCTCGGCCGTTGTCGCCTGCTCCACGATCACCCGTTGCTGCTCATTCGACTGCAGGTTGCCGGCTTTCTGGGCCCGCGAGCGCAGGCGCTGCACTGCAGCCAGCACTTCCTTTTCTTGCGCGAGAACGGCGTCGCCAAGCCTCTGCGTCCAGTCGAGCTTGTCATACATAGGCTCAAGGACCTGAGGAAAGGCGACCAGCGACTTTACGCTGACGTCCCATGATTCGTTCGCGACAGCCTGGACCGCATCATCGCCCTTGAGGTTCGGATGGGCCTTGACCCAGCGAGCGGCATACACGATCTCCAGGGGGTACGTGGAAGCCATCAGCACTTGGGACAGCACCGAGTCCGGGTAGAGCGCAATTGGCGCGACCAATGCCTCGATCTCTTCTGGCTTGAAGGAAGGCGCGGCCTGCTCCTGGGCATTCAGAACGCCTGATGCGAGCAGTGTCCCAACGAGGAGCCACGCCCGGAGGACTTGAGCCAGCCGCTTACCACATGCACGCATGGCTACTCCCCCTCGACTGAGTGAGACATATGCACGAGTCCCCACCCAAGCGGCTGGGGCGAAAGGCTATCGAGATCAAACCGCGCACCGCTAGTTCAGGAAAGAATCATGATAACGACCATGCCCCAGATCGTCAGGAACGTGTTCCCCACGGCATAGGTAACGGTGTAGCCAAGACCCGGAACCTGGCTCTTCGCCGCTTCGCAGACCATACCCAGCGCAGCTGTGGTGGTCCGCGCGCCAGCGCATACCCCCAGCAAAATAGCGGGATGAAAGTGGAATACGTACTTGGCGATCAGCATTCCGACAATGAGCGGCACCGACGTCGCAAAGATGCCCCAGAGGAAAAGACTGATCCCAAGCTTCTGCAAGCCAGCGACAAATCCGGGACCTGCGGAGATTCCGACAACAGCAATGAAGACGTTGAGTCCAACCGAGTTCATGAACCAGACCGTAGGCTCCGGTATGCGACCGAAGGTCGGGTGGATGGCCCGGTACCATCCGAAGATAATGCCGGCAATCAGCGCGCCACCGGCCGTGGAAATGGTCAAGGGAACACCGCCCACCTTCAAGACGATTGCGCCGATCAACGCGCCAACAGTGATTGCAAGCGACATGGTGGCCACGTCCGTCACCGATGTGGGCCGATCGATGTAGCCGAGCTTCTTCGCGGTCGCGTTGATGTCTTGTGTACGTCCAACCACTGTGACGACGTCGGCGCGGTAGAGTTTCGTCTTGGGCAAGACCGGGATCACGGTTTCGGTTGGCCCGCGCTTGATCCTCTTGAGGAACACCCCGCGCGCGCCCGGCCAGCGGGCCAATTCCTGCAGGGTAAGGCCATCCACCTCCTTGTTGGTGACGTAGATATCAACACCCTCGGTCTGGATATTGAGCAACTCCGCGTCTTCGACTTCCCTGCCGCTTGGACCGAGGCGCTCTATCATCTGGTGGCGCTTTCCGCCAATCGCAACAATGTCGCCCGGCTCCAGCCGGGTGCCAAGGTCCACCTCCATCACCTTGCCGCCACGACGAATGCGTTCAACGAAGGCTCTGACGCCTTCCTGCGTGCCGGATTCCAGTTCGCCAACAGACTTGCCGATATAGGGGCTGTTTGGCGCCAGTGAGTAGGCGCGCAGTTCGAATTCGTGCCACTCCGTGCCGGCCGCGCCCGGCTCTCCCGCACCCAGGCCCTTCTCGTAATCCTTGCACGCGGCCACCAGGTCGATACCCAGAAGCTTCGGGCCGATCTGCGCCAGGATGATCGCCGAACCCACCGTGCCGAAGATATACGTAACCGCGTACGCGATTGGCATGCCGTCAAGCATTTGTTTCGCCTCATCCGGTGGCAAGCCGAGCCGGTTGATCGCGTCTGTGGCCAATCCCATGGACGCGGAGATCGTTTGCGATCCCGCGAGGAGCCCGGCAGCCGAACCCAGGTCATACCCGGCCATCATTGCTGCTCCGACTGACGATGCCAGGCACAGCACACACATGATCAAGGCAAAGATGGCTTGTGGCACGCCGTCCTTGGCGATGCCGCGTACGAACTGCGGACCCACGCCATAGCCCACCGCGAACAAGAACATGAGAAAGAAGACAGACTTCACATTGGCGGAGATTTTCACGCCCAGGATCCCGATGACGATCGCCACGAGCAGCGTCGACGTTACAGCGCCCAGGCTGAAGCCCTTGTAGCTTTTTCCGCCAATCCAGTACCCGATTCCCAGCGCGAGAAATATCGCAATTTCCGGATACGCTTTGAGTGTTGTAACGAACCAGGACATAGCCACCTCCATGAGCTATGGGTAGGTCAAAACGGGCGCCTCCGCTCCCGCAGTAGTCCATCGCAATGATTCCTGATGAATCCCGATGGCAAACGCAGGAAACGAATCATCCTGTTTTTCGCCTGAGCGCTTCCAAGGCTTCGGGCTTGAGCAACTCGAGGCCACGCGCCGCGTTGTATCCGTGAATCTCCTTGACATCCAGCTTGCGCATGAATGCAATGGTTTCCGGCGTGATAACTTGCCCGGGGACCATGATTGGGAACCCGGGAGGATAGGGGATCACGAACTTGGCGGAAACCAGTTCCGGGCCGTTCTTCAATCGTTCGTCGACGCGAGCGTCATTTAGCCCGATACACTCACAGGCCTGCGCGTTGTAGGCAAGATAATACGCAGCGCGCATGTCACCTTCCGGCGTTGCGCTCTCGCTGTTCTCGCGCAGCGCATTGTGGAATCGGCTGAAGTCCGGAAGCTCTGGCACGTCCTCAACCAATCCCTTCACGCGCGCTTCAAAACTGGCTCGCACGCTATCGCCGCCGATGTCCAGTTCACGCTCCAGTGCGCGGGATATGTCCGCAAGTGTCTTGATGAGGTGCGCCATGTCGCTGCGCGTATTGTTGATATTGATCTGCACCAGCACGCTATTGCGCGACGTCTTGTTGATCTGGATGTCGTAGGTTTCGGCGAGCAGTCCCTTGAAGCGTGTACCGTCGTAGCCCGCATTGCCGCACAGCAGCGTGATGCGGGTCGGATCGAGGAAAAACTCGTCTTTGCGCAAGGCCTGGGTAGCGTCGGAGACAGTACTGCCTGGCATTCCGTAATCGGAAAATCCGGTGACGCGATACTCCGGCGGAATCATTTCCGCTGGCGTGGCAGCATGGAAGTACTTCGAGATCAGCGGATGATTGTTGATCTCTTTGCGGATCTCCATGGCAAGCTGCAGGGCCCGCTGCACGAGTTCGTACCCTTCCAGTTCCATTTGCCGCCGGGCCACATCGATGGAGGCAATGATCTGCAGGTTTGGCGATGTGGAAGTATGCGTGAAGAACGCCTCCTTGAACTGTGCCTCGACGGTATGGAATTCCTGATCGGCGACGACAATGATCGAGCCCTGGCGCAGGGACGACATTGACTTGTGGATTGACTCTGTTTCGTAGACGCGTACCTTGATCTGGTCCGGGTCAGGCAGCAATGGCATGTCGAGCAGTCGCAAGTCGGTGTCGCCAATGCCATCGAGCGAATTTTTAAAGGCTTCGTATTTGTCGCGATACAGCGGATCATGTATCAGCTCGCGCAACCTGGCGGCGCCACCCATCGCGGTGCGCATGCGCAGCAGTGGCGAGAATCGCGCAAAGCCGAACCATGCCTCGTCCCAGAGGAAGACAAGATCGGGCTTGATGGCAAGGCACTCCAGCATTGTTTGTTCCACGTTGGCGATGTGGCCGTCAAACGTGCAATTGGTAAGCACCAGCATCTTGGCCCGGTCGAGCTTGCCTTCGGCCTTGAGCGCCAGCAGTGCCTGCTTGATGGGACGGATCGCCAGGCTGCCGTACATGGAGTACTGCGTCAGCGGATAGGCATCGATGTAGAGAGGCAGCGCGCCGGCCAGCACGATGCCGTAGTGGTGCGACTTGTGGCAGTCGCGGTCGATCAGTACGATGTCGCCCGGGGTGAGCAGTGCCTGGTGCACAATCTTGTTGGCGGTCGAGGTGCCATTCGTGACAAAGAAAGCGCGGTCGCCGCCGAATGCCCGCGCGGCTTTCTCCTGAGCCTGCTTGATATTGCCGGTTGGCTCCAGAAGGCTATCCAGCCCGCCCGTGGTGGCGCACGATTCCGCGAGAAACAGGTTGGCGCCGTAGAACTCGCCCATGTCGCGGATCCAGTTTGACTTGAAGACGGACTTGCCCCGGGCGATCGGCAGCGCGTGGAAGGTGCCAATCGGGCGCGCCGCATAGTGCTTCAGGTTGTCAAAGTACGGGGTATCGTATCGGTCCTTGATGCCATCCAGAATGGCAAGGTGGATTTCCATCGGTTCTTCCGCGCCGTAGAAAATCCGGCGAAGGGGCGCGGCCTCCTCGGACCCGGCAAGGTGACCGATATCTCGGTCGGTGGACAGGAACACATCGAGCTCGGGGCGCAGGCCTCGGAGCAGGCGAGCAAGCGCTGTTCCCATATCCTCCATGGCTGAACCGGTGCCCGTTGGCGTATTGCGCACGATGATGTCGCGCAGCGCCGGGGACGTATATTGCGATGCAAAGGCGAAGCCGTCGACGATCACAACCGACTGAAGATTGCAGTTGAATATCGCGGCAAGTATGGCGTCTTCAAAACTGCCAACCACAACGGTTTCATAAATGAAATGATCGTCGTCTCGCCGCAGCCTGCGGAACGATTCACGCAGGTCGGGCCAGGTTGAGCGCTCGCCGGCCGCCACCAGCAATACCTCGAAATACGGCTTGCGGCTCTGTCCACGGCCGATCGATGGTGGCAGGAAATCCGGAAGATGCGACTCACCTTCGTCCTCGATGATCCAGGCCTCTCTGTTGTCCCGGTAGCTATTGGAAAGCAGGGCGCTGCTGATACGCTGCACAATGCGCTCCAGGCCAACCCGGTCCCCGCTTGCCAGGCGCTCCTGCACCTGTGCAATCAAGTGCGGTCCGGGATATGCGTTCAACTCTTCGATTGGATGCAACTCTTCCAACACAGCAATGGCTTGCTGACGCAATTCATCCCCGTTTTGCGCTGGCCGGGCGTCCAGGGTTCGCGTGATACGGTTGAGGGTGCGCCAGCGGTCGATACGTGCGTCCCAGGCGGAGAAGAACTGGTTGAGCCCAAACTTCGGAGCCATTGCTTCGGTTGCAGCCATGTCTTGCCTCCATCGTGCGAATGGGACAACATCGGAGCAGATTGCATCCCGCACGACGCCATACCCTGTTTGGGGTATGTTCGCGTGCGCGATGCCGGTTTGGCGCGTAGCGCGGCCTGCAACGAACGGCAACCTCAGTTCGTCAGTGGCGAGGAATGCTCTGCGCGATAGTGCAAGTCAAATATAGTGCGCATTTTGACGATCGGTAGAAAAATCCGGTCGTGGCTGGCAGTTCACTATCCGAGATTCGGAAGTGGCATGGCGTGTCCGCCGAGTGTTCGATGAGGGGGTATGTTCGTCAGGCGGGAGTGACGGATCGGGTCTCGCAGCCGTGCTGGTCGGGCTCACTGCCGCCATGGCGGGAGCCCGCCAACTCGCTGGAAAAGACAGCAAGACAGTTGGGGTGCGCGCCCCTCTTTCACAGTGTGGCGCTTCAATGGCGAGGCGCGCTTGCTGATTGATCCTCAAACGCAGCGGCGCCGCCCGTTAGTAGCGGTGCATGGGACGGCGCTCCAGCATACCTCCGGCGCCATGCAACGGCACGAAGCGCGGAAGTCTCGCCGTTCGCACCTGACAATCAGAACATCTGCCTCAACTCCTGTTCAGGCGGCGCTGAATTTCGAGGGGTTTCAGCTTCGAGATATTCTCATCGAGTTCTTCGAATACCGCCTTCTGGGCCGCCTTGCCCAAGTGCTCGCGCAGCTTGCCGAGAAACTTCGGCGCCGCGGCCAGGCGAAGCTTGTCGTAGCGATGCTCCTGGCCGGCCTGCTCGAGAAATTGCCCCAACATCCTCGCGAACGCGTCGTGCTCCCTCTCTATGGGGTCGGTGCGGGGTGGCACGGAATGACCCGGCTCGCCCTTGCCAGCGTAGCGTCCCTGGGCATCCTGGCGCAACTCGCCGTCCCTGGCGCGGCCCAGCGGGTTGATAAAATCCTGAATCTCATGGAAGTCGTTGCCTGTTCCATGGGCCTGGAAAATCCGGGCGCGACTGCTATCGGCGGTAATGGTCCAGATCGTCGTCATCGCCAGTTCCTCCCGTCAGGCCAGGTTCATAGTTCAAGGATAGGTCCTGCGGCGGCTGCCGTGGAGGTGCAAAGCTTCTCCGTTGAGCGGAATCCCATGTGGGACCGGAGCCGGTCGCACCCTGCATCCGACACTGCGGGATGAGCCATGTGCACGGAGCGTGACTTTGCATTGACGGGGATGACCGTTTGCCGACAGGTCAGGAGAATACGACGCCATTTCTCGCCCTATCGGGCAGTGCCTGCTTCCTTTGGCGAAGCCATCCCGGGTCATCTATACTTTTTTTGATAGGTACCACCATAGCGTCACATTTCGCGCCAAGCTGGCGCGCTTTAGTGCCCGGGGGGAAGGTCGCCGGCAGTGCGCTTCGATGAGACGCCCGCCGGTGCCATTCGGGGGCGCGCATGCCTTGGCCATCTTCACCTTTGTCCATCTTGCACCTTGGCCCCATTGTGCTGGCGCGAGGTGCAGCTTTGCCCTCCCATGTCCTGCCCGCACGGGCGCACGCGTATCGTCAGAAGCCGCCGGCAGCCTGTACCGGAAAGGACACTCGACGCCGCAGTGCAACTTACCTGGTTCGCATGCGAGGGTCGCAAGACCCCACATTGGCGGTTTGCGCGGATCACTCTAAACATACCGGTGTCCGGGATATTGCGGAAAGCGCTAATCGATCGGGTTTTCGCGATATTGCGAGAGAATCAGATATCTTCAGAAACGTTACCCGGCAACCATAAGGGAGACCGGGATGACACGCATCATCATTACTCACATTTCCGGTTCGAAGGCGCATCAGATCGAACAGTTTGAAGTTGACCGGTTCGATCAAATAGTCCTGGGGCGGGACCCGGCGGCTACTGTCGTTTTCGACCCGCAGCGCGACGATCTGGTGAGCCGGCAGCATGCCGCAATTCAAATCAGGAAAGACGAACCCCCTCGCTATACGCTGGTCGACCTGGGCAGTAGCAACGGTACATTCCATAACGGCCGCGCGGTCAAGGATGAGACGTTGCTGGCGCCGGGCGATAGCATCGAACTGGGCGAGGGCGGACCGCGCCTGACGTTCGACCTTGAGCCGCGGCCCGTTGTTGCGCCCGCTCCGACACGCGTGAACGCAAAGGCAGTAGCTGAAACGCGGGTGAGCCGGCCTTCGGCGCCCACTCCCGGCGTCTCCGCGCAAGCCACGGACGATCGCGTGGGTAAGGAGACGGTGATACGGATGCTGGATCAGCAGAAGCGCTCGGCCGGGCGCAAGCTGCTCATCGGCGCTGGTGCGGTGGTGGTGCTGGGCGCCATCGTTGTCGGCGCATTTTCGCACTTCGGTATCCTGTTCGGGAAAAGTCCCGAGGCAATCGTCGCGGATTTCGGCGGGGCAACGGTGGTTGTGGAGGCCCGCTGGCATATCGTGGACAAGACCACGGGCCGCCCCGTCTACCAGCGCATCTGTATCGTCGAAAACCTGCGGCTTCCCTGCTTTATCCAGATCGATAACAGTCCCATTCAGCGCTGGCTGACGACTGACGACGACGATCATCGCGGCATTCCAATTGAAGTGGGTGGACGCGGCAGTGGATTTGTCGTCAAGGACCAGGGATTTATCCTGACGAACAAACACGTCGCACAGGGGTGGAAGGTGCCGGGCTGGATGGACTTCGACTCGAATGGCGGCATACTGATTCGGGTCTCAACGGCTGGCCAGGGTGAAGTCAGCCTCGCCCGGATTAACCCAAAGGCCTTCAGGCATCTCAAAGGCTGGGACTTTGACCACCCGGTGAGGTTGATAAGGCCGAACTTCGCCGTGCCGGGAGGCATGGCGCTTGGCACCATGTCCATGGCCGTTCTCGAGGGGCGCAATGAAAACCTGGCGGTGCGCTTTCCCGATACGCGGGATAGCATCGAGGCACGTGTAGTCAAGTCGTCCGCCGAAGCGGACGTGGCGGAGATCAAGATTGATGCCACGCGCAAATTGCCTACCATCAACCTTGCCTCGGTGGGTTCCCGGCCACGCGTAGGCGAGCGCGTGACTGTGCTCGGCTATCCAGGCATATCCGAGGAAAAGCACGCGATCGTTCAATCGAGCGAAGGCGGAAATATTGCCAATCTCGTCGAATTGATTCCTCAGCCCACGGTAACGGAGGGCATCATCGCGAAGGTCGGCGACACCGTCAAGGCAGAGAAGAATGTTCAGACCTACGATGACCTCGGCGACGTCTATCAGCTGACGGTGACCGCCACGGGCCACGGCAACAGCGGCGGCCCGGTGTTCGACCGCGACGGCAAGGTGATCGGGCTGTTTACCTATTCCCGTTCCATGGGCGACGAACGCGTCACCTTCGCAGTGCCGATCAAGTACGGACTCGACTTGCTGCTTAACTGAGTTCACCGGGAACGCTTGCCATGTGCGCAGACCAGACTAGTCCAGCGGATCGATCCCGGCTTGCACTCAGGTGCGCGATGCTGAGCGATGTAGGTTGCGTCCGCGGGCGGAACGAAGACGCGGTCGGCTGCATGATTCCGCGCGAGGACGATCCGTTCGCGCGTGCCGGTGCACTGGCTGTTGTGGCGGATGGCATGGGTGGGCACGCAGCAGGCGATGTGGCTAGCCAGATCGCGTTGCGCACGGTACTTCACGAGTATTACCGTAGTGCGCGCGTGCCGGCAGCCGCACTGACAATGGCGTTTGTCGTTGCCGATCAGGCTATCCGTGATCGTGCCGCCGCCGACCCCGGTTGCGACGGGATGGGAACCACCTGTAGCGCGGTCGCCATAGTTGATGGCCTCGCATATATCGCCCACATCGGCGATAGCCGGATCTATCTCCTTCGCCAGGGCGCGTTCCGGCAATTGACGCAGGATGACTCGCTCGTCGGCAAGATGTTTCGCGATGGCCTGCTGACGGCGGAAGAAGCCAACAGGCACCCGGACCGGAATGTACTTCTGCGGGCGCTCGGGGCACCGGACCATGCGCCGTCGGTTTCGCCGGAAGGCTTTCCGCTGGCGCATGGCGACGTCCTGATGCTATGCACTGACGGCATATTCGGCCAGGTCGACGAGGCTACGATTACGTCCTTGCTCATGAAGCTTGACCCGGTCGATGCCTGTCGCAAGCTGATTGAACTCGCGCGCATGGCGGGCGGGCTGGATAACGCGTCGGTTGCGATCTGCAGTTTGCAGCGACAGCCGGCAACAGGTAGCGAGTCGGTTCGCTCAACACGCGAGCCCCGTCCTTTCTGAAAGCAGCATTAATGGTTTTGATGGACTCGCCATGTCAGCCAGGCAGATAGGCCACTACGAGATTCGCACCCTGCTGGGGCGCGGCGGGATCGGCGAGGTCTATGGCGCCTTCGATACCGAGCTCGAGCGTGATGTTGCCATCAAGACCCTGAGGCCGGAGCTAAGCCTCGACAAGGCATTCCTGGAGCGCTTTCGCGCGGAGGCCACCAGCCTTGCCAAGCTGAACCACCCGAACATCACGACGCTGTACGCGCTGTTCAAGGACGCCGATACCCTGTGCATGGTGATGGAGCTCGTTCATGGCCACACACTTGAGACCGTCCTGCAGCGCATCGGCCCGTTCACCGTGCGGGACAGTCTCGCGGTGATCATCCAGGCCATCATGGGTCTGCGCTACGCGCACAAGATGGGCGTGATTCACCGCGATATCAAACCATCGAACCTGATGTTGACGGACAGCGGCACGCTGAAGATCATGGATTTTGGCATCGCGCGCATTCAGGGTTCGCAACGCCTCACGCAACAAGGCGACATCGTCGGCACCCTGGCCTACGCGTCTCCCGAGCAATTGCGCGGCCAGGAGGGCGACGGCAGAAGCGACCTGTATGGCCTTGCGACCGTCCTGTACGAACTGATCTCCGGGCGGCTGCCTTTCAACGCCACCAGCGACTATGAATTGATCCGCGCGCAGGTGGAAACGCTGCCTCCGCCTTTGGCCTCGCTATGCCGGGATCTCGACCCCGGCGTTGAAAGGGCGCTGATGCGGGCGCTTGCCAAAGCCCCCGAAGAACGGTTCGACTCGGTAGAGGACTTTGGCCGTGCCCTGGGGGCTGCTTCGCTACTTGCTGATGCGCCCGATATCGTAAGCGAAGGCGTGCTTCAGAGGTTCAATGCGCCCGATCTCAAGACCACCCGCGTCGAGCGCGTGAGCTCAAGCATCGACACAAGCGTCAATCCAAGCGTAAACACAAGCGTCAACCCAAGCGTAAACACAAGCCTGAACGCAGGAGCCCAACTGCGCGCCGATGAGGATGCCGCTAGACACGCTGGGCCACATCCCGCACCTCCGACAACTGCGGACGAATCGCATTCCCGGCCGGTTGGGCAGGCTCCAACCCACAGCACGGCGGTCAGGCCGGAACCGGTGCGGCCGGGGCCGCGGCTTCGCGTCGCGGGTCTCGGCGCGGCTGCCGCCGGGCTGGTCGTTGGTGCCGGAATACTGTTGATGGCATTGACCCGGCATCCGCAGCCGACGCCCCCGGCACCCCTGCCGGCGTCGAATGTGCCGCCGCAGGTCTCCGTGGCTGAGCCACCCGCGCAGGAGCAGCCGATCGATCTTCCGCCGATCGCGCTGATACCGAAGCCTTCTTCCCCCCCGGCAGGGCCGGGTGGGGGTAATCCGGCATCGCCGCGGGCCAAGCCAGACCTTGAGGGAACCGTGGCCCAGGTGCTGGATTCGGGAGCGCTGATCGTCGGCGGGAAAATTGTCAACCTATCCTCCATACGCGGCGAAGACGGAAAGCCTGCCCAGGCCATGCAGCGCTATCTCAAGGGTAAGGGCAACCAGCTCCAGTGTTTCGCCAAAGACAAGGCCTTTCAGTGCTTCGCGGATGGAGAGGACATTGGCGAGCACGCTCTCCGAAATGGCTGGGCTCGCGCACGGGACGGCGCGCCGGCGCAATATGCCACTGCCGAGCAGGACGCGCGACGTGCGCACGTCGGTGTCTGGGCAATGTAGTCAAAGGGGGGGGGGCAATTCCGCCTGACTGTCAAAGGATAAACGCAATGAACAAATGGACTCTAGCAATTGCCTGCACGGCAACCGCAAGTGCGGTTCTTGCGGGGTGCGCGCAGGGCGATTCAACAGGCATGAACAAGACCACTTCGGGTGCGCTGATTGGTGCCGGCACGGGTGCTGCGCTTGGCGGGATCTTTAGCCATGGCAATGCGGGCGCAATAGTCGCGGGAGGCATGGCCGGCGCGCTGCTTGGCGGCATCATCGGCAGAGAGATGGATGAGCGAGACCGCGAAGCCCGCCAGGCCGCATTGAAGCAAACCTTGCAGACCGCGGAGAACAACCAGCCAAGGACCTGGCATAACCCGAAGACGGGGAATTCCGGCACCATCAAGCCGCTCAGCGGATACACGAAGTCCGCAAGCGCGCAAACGTGCCGGAACTTCACGGAGACCTACGTAAAGGAGGGAAAGTCTTACGAACAGACTTCGCGCGCGTGCCGGAATGCAAAGGGAGAGTGGGAGCTGGCCACCCAATAGTGTCTTTCGGGATCGAATGTCATGGAACGGTGCGAGCGCTCCTCGCCGTGGTGCCTGGTTCTGGCAATTGGGGCGATCGGCATCTGGAATCTGAGCGCAGCCGCAGAGCGCGGCGGGTCGCCCGATGACCTCGCCGGCGATATCACAGCTGTGGGCGCACAAAGGCACGCAAATCCCGGCCACGGTAAAGACAGGAGCCATGACGGGATGCTTCGCAGCGGCACGGCATTCTTTGTGGCGCGGTCCGGAGAGATGCTCACCAGCGCGCACGTCGTGCGCGGCTGCCGGCAGATCGATGTCTGGCCAGCCGACCTGAAGAGCGTGCCCGCATCACTTGTGGCCATCGACGAGCAGCGAGATCTGGCGCTGCTCGCAACGAATCGTCCAGTGGAAATGGTGGCGCAGCCCATTGCCAGATCCGTGCGCCGGGGCGCGCCGGTCTATACGATCGGCTTCGGCCTCACGCCATCGACGCCGCTTGTGCCTGTCATGACGCGAGGGTCCGTGCGCGGCATTGTGCAGCCTGAGGGCCATCGGCTTCTGGTGCTGCGCGCTGCGCTGCATGAAGGCAATAGCGGAGGGCCGGTTGTCGACGCGCAGGGTGAGTTGCTCGGCATGATCGTGGGACGGTACACGGACAAGCCTGAACTCAGCGTCGCGGTTCCAGTGCAGGACCTTGCACAGTTCCTCCACTCGATGTCCATCGCGCCGGCGCCGCCCGCGCTTCAGGCTCCGGAGATGAAGCCCGGCACAAGGCTCAGGCAGGTTTCGGCTCTCGTTCAATGCGCCGAGTAAATGCCCTGGGAAGCGCCCTGGGAAACGCCCTCGGAGAGGCATGGCGAATGCCGTCGCATACCTATAATGAATGGCGAGGATTGTGGCGATGCACAGCACGAGCGTGGAAGCGCGCAAGTACCTGGAGTTTCAAAATGGCAAATGTCACGCGTTTCGCTTTCGGTACGCATCGGTTGATCCACCTGTTAATCGCGGCGCTTTCCATCCTGGCTGCCTGGCCGTCCGCCCGTGCAGGCGAACTCTTAATGAGGGAACAGGACATTAGCGTTGAGTCGATCACCAATGCCTTGACTCCGCAGGATGCGGATGACCGGAACGAGACACTCGGCATCGTGCACCGTGATGTCCCCGCGACGCAGGAACTCGGCAGCGCGGCGAAAAGTCCGTCCGCGCAGTTGCTGATCACATTCAACAGCAATTCTTCGAGGCTGACCGCAAGTGCCCGTGCGGCGCTCGGCAAGGTCGCCCGCGGGCTGCAATCGGCAAGGCTCTCGTCATACAGGTTTCGTATCGAAGGGCATGCGGACCCGCGCGGCCCGGCGGATGCCAACCTGAAGCTTTCCGAGAGCCGCGCCGCGGCGGTGGCGGAATACCTGACGCTGGAGGGCGGCATTGCCGCGGACCGTCTGAAGCCGGTGGGCAAAGGCGCTACCGAGCCACTGAATATGCAGAACCCCGCAGCCCCCGAGAATCGTCGCGTGACCATCGTCACGGTGAGGGAATAGTCGCTGCATGTGGGCTCACGCTGTCGCAGAGCGGCGACTACGCCGACTTTGCGAGGCCGGCGGGGATCCAGCCATCCCGGGTGATGGGGCAGGGCGGGCGTGGGACAGCCGGGCAGCAGACGTACCGCCATCACCTAGTCTTGCGTTGTGGCAACAGCCAGGAGAGTGCTATGAACGAAGAGACCTTCAACCTCAGCATTCGCAAGTTCCTCAAGGTCGTCGGCGTGAACTCGCAGCGGGAAATCGAGCAAGCGGTATCCCGCGCGCTCGCGGCCGGCACCGTGACCGGCACGGAGCGTTTGCCGGTCGTGGTTACGCTGGAACTGGCGGCTTTGCAAGTCAAGGTTCAGTTTGACGGCGAGATTCAGCTTGAGTGACGCCAGCTGCCCTCCGACGCTTTCACGGATCACAAGTGGCTAAAGGGGCTCTCACAAGAATTTCCCAGAAAAAGCTTGCAAGCTTAGTGGGGAACCCTTAGTATTCGGTCCCCCGCAGCAGGAAACACCGCTGCAAACTGAGCGGCAGAAAATGGTTGCGGGGATTAACGAGAGTAATCGGGCGAAGTCAGCGAAGTTTCCGGGAAAAAAGAAATTTCGCAAAATGCTTGATTAAGTTTGAAAAGTTCTTCATAATCTCGTTTCTCTGCTGCAGCAAACGCAGCGACGCGGTAAGCAAAGCGAACCGCGGCCAGTTCTTTAACAAACAAACAACCGATAAGTGTGGGCGCTTGATAGCGGGTGCGGAAGACTTCGGTCTTTTAGCTTACAAGTTATAAAGTGCTCGCACAGTAAAACATGTTGGTTATGTCCGGGGTTTAAATCACGGATGTAGCCAGTCAGTTTTCTGAGAGTGAGCGACCGCTCGAAAGAGCGAGGTTTCAGCAGGCAACTGCGCGGAACCACACAGGTATTAAACTGAAGAGTTTGATCCTGGCTCAGATTGAACGCTG
>Ga0255338_1002178_pt1 | contig 30662 bp, 24 predicted proteins | sample MeOH1_35cm_T4_19_FD_203715 | JGI IMG/M metagenome (GOLD analysis project Ga0255338, IMG submission 203715) | Sandy soil microbial communities from University of British Columbia, Vancouver, Canada - MeOH1_35cm_T4_195 | ecosystem: Engineered > Artificial ecosystem > Sand microcosm > Unclassified ... | reverse complement strand
GCCCTGGCGCAGACAGGTTGCGCACGAACGCGTCCCATTGCGCCTGCTTGCTCGGATCGTCAGCGAAGGCATCGCTCAGGCCGTCGGGGATGAACGCGGGCACCGGCGTGCTTCGCCGTTGGAAGGTCGCCTCGACCGCGCGCCGTAGGCGGGCCGGATCGAAGTCGAATCTGCGCAGCAGCATCCAGACGTCGTAGAAATCCTTCATCCGGCTGTTCGCCAGGCCGAGTGCCACCATGGCGTGCAGCTTCTCGGCGATCACCGTCTCTGGCGGGTAGGCCCTCAGGCGCGGTGAAGCCATCTCCAGCAACACCGGGAGGTCGATGTCCTGGGCGCCGGGCTCGATGGCGTCGCCGAAGCCGACATCGACGACGATGGGAATGCGTGCACCGGCCAGCGCAGCCGTCGTGCGCAGGCGCGAGCCGCCGTATTCGAGGCCTTCGCGGATGGATTCGATCTGCAGCCTGGCCGTGTCGAAGCTCACGCCGTCATCGACCGTGATCGCCATCACCTCGCGGAACACGGCGAGCAGGGCATCCTCCGATGGATCGCCGAAGCCCAGGAGGTCGAGGTCACGCGTGGCGCGGTGCGGTTCGTCGAACCACGTCGTCAGCAGGAGCGCGCCCTTGAGGACGAAGCGACTGCGATGCGGCGAAAGGCTCAGACGGTGCAGCAGCCGTTCGAGCGCGTAGCGCGTCAGCAGTAGTTCCAGTGGCTGTCCGCGTGCGTGCGCCAAGTTCAGCAGGCGCTGGCGGACTGAGGCACCGATGTTGCGCGGCTTCTCAGGCATCGCTGGTCAGCGCCATCAGGTAAGGCTGCATCGTGCGCCACACGCCGGCGGCTTGCGCCTCGCGCGCGAGTTGCGCAGGTGTCGCCTTGCGTTGCCGCAGCGCCTGGCGCAGGCCTTCGACGGCGAGCACTTCGCCGACGGTGCGGCGGTAGCGAAACAGGTCGGCCACGGTCTTGGCGACGCCGAACACGGGCACCGTGGTGCCGGCGATCCTCTTGCGCTCCACGCCGCGGCGCAGTTCTTCTTCGGAGAAGCGCGCAACGCGCAGCGGCGGGTAGGTGATGCGGGGGCGCCAGTCCTTGCGGCCGATCGCGATCCAGACCTTGGGCGGCATCTGGTCGGTCAGACCGTGGAAGGCCAGCGCGGAGGCGAGGCAGATCACCCCCTTGGGGACGAGGCGGGCGGCTTCCGCGAGCGACTGGTGCGGGTCCAGGGCGGCATCCGGCAGTTGATAGAGGCCACGTGCCAGCCGGACGATTTCACCAGCGCGCTCCATGCGGCTCACGGTTGTGCCCGTGACGCCTGCAGACTGGAGTTCCGCCAGGCGCGTAATACCTCGCTGCTTGAGCAGCGCCAGCGCTTCGTCGCGCTGGGTAGAGGCAAGCGGCTGGGGCATGTTCTGAAACATCGGATGATTTACCAAATTATCCGATGATTTGTACCTCTCTGCACTTGTGAGTCTGAGGGGGCCGCGCAGTGCCGTGTTGCGAATCCTCGGAGACTGCTGGCGTTCTTCGAGAAGATGCAACAACGCAAAGGCCGTTGTTCCTTGTTGAGCTAAGGCGCAAACAGGCCATCGGAGCGGCTCTCGGCGCCACGGGCGTTGTGCGCATTGCGGTCCTACACAACCCGCGGCAAAACCATCGTCCTCGTCGCCGCAATGCGCGCGCAAGAGATTGAGGCACGAAGGACGGGCGGCAGCTACGCGGCACGGGTACGCGGTGTCGCCGAAGCGCGAGCATGTCGCCGGCGGTACCAGTCCGGCCGCTCCGGCGTGAGCCGCACCGCCAGCTCCGGCGGACGCTCTTCTTCCATGCGCCTGAACTTGTTGACCAGGAAGTCCGTGAACAGCCGCACGCGCGGCAGGCGGCGCTGGCTGCTGCGATAGAGCAGATTGACGGGCGGCGAGTGGCGCGACTCCCATTCGAGCAGCACTGGCACCAGTTGCCCGTTGCGCAGCGGCTCGCGGATGGAGAGGTCGGTGAAGCGGCCCACGCCCTGGCCCTGGATCACGGCATCGAGGATGTCGTCGCGGTGGGTGCTCACGAGCCAGCCGCTGACCGAGGCGGATTCCTTCTGGCCTTTGCGCTCGTGCTCCCAGAAGTCGATCACCGTGCCCTCGTGGTCGCGAAACAGCAGGCATTGGTGCTGCTCGAGGTCGCTGATGCGCGTCGGCATGCCATGGCGCGCCCAGTACTGCGGCGAGGCGCAGATGAGGGAGCGCGTGCACGCGAGTCGGCGGTGGATCAAGCCCGGGTGCTCGGGCCAGCCATAAAGCACCTGCACTTCGGCCACGTTGGCATCCACCGCCGTCGGCTTGTCCACCGTGCGGATGTCGACCTGGATTTCCGGATAGAGCTGGTGGAACTCCGGCAACCACGGAAGGATGCAGTGCTGCGAGAGGATCGTGGGGCTGCCGACGACCAGGGTGCCGCGCGGACGCGAAGCGGCGCCGCGCAGCGCCTCGTCCGCCGAATTCAGCTGGCGCAGTACCGGCTGGCACATCTCGAGGTAGGCGGCACCGTCCGCCGTGAGGCGGATGCCCTGCGGCGTGCGCTCGAACAGGTTCACGCCCAGTGCCGCTTCGAGCGTCGACACGAGCCGGGCGATCGCCGTCACGCTCACATCGAGCTCGCGGGCCGCCGCCGAGAAGCTGTGCGTGCGTGCCGTCGCGACGAAGTATTCCAGCGCGCGCAGCTTGTCCACGGGTTTCTCCTTAGAACGAAGCGCCAAGGGGGCTTCAACTTGATGTTGAAGCCGATTTTGCCCGCTGCGGGCTTACCTCGCCTGCGGCTGATTCCTAGACTCCGCCCATGCGTTTTTCCGGAGACATTGCATGATCACGCTGGGCAGCGACATCGGCGGCACGTTCACCGATTTCGTCGAGGTCGACGAGAGCACCGGCGCCGTGGAGGTCTACAAGTGCCTCACCACGCCCGGCGACCCGTCACTCGCCATCGACGAGGGCGTGCGCGAGCTGTCGGCGCGGCGCGGCGCCACGGCGCGCGAGCTCGACGTCCTCGTGCACGGCACCACGCTCGTCATCAACGCGGTGATCGAGCGCAAGGGCGCCCGCACCGGCCTGATCACCACGCGCGGCTTCCGCGACGCGCTGGAGATCGGGCGCGAAAAGCGCTTCGACGCCTACGATCTGCAGATCGAATTCCCGCAGCCGCTCGTGCCGCGCCATCTGCGCATGGAGGTCGACGAGCGCCTGCACGCCTCGGGCGCCGTGCTGAAGCCGCTGGACGAGGCCAGCGTGCGCGCGGCCGTGCAGGCGCTGCTGGAGAAGGACTGCGAGTCGATCGCGGTGTGCCTGATCCACGCGTACGCCAACCCGGCGCACGAACGCCGCATCGCGCAGATCGTGCGCGATGCGGCGCCGCAGGTCTCGATCACGCTCTCGAGCGACGTGCTGCCGGAGATGAAGGAATACGAGCGCACGACCACGACGACACTGAACGCCTACGCCAAACCGGTGACCTCGCGCTACCTCACGCGGCTGGAGGAACGCGTGCGCGCCCAGGGCTTCCGCGGCGAGCTGCTGATGATGCAGTCCAGCGGCGGCATCAACTCCGTGCAGTTCGCGCGCGAGTTCCCGGTGCAGATCATCGAGTCGGGCCCTGCCGCCGGCACGCTGGGGGCGGCACACTTCGCGCGCCTGGCCGAACTGGACAAGGTGCTGGCCTTCGACATGGGCGGCACCACGGCGAAGCTGGCGCTGGTGGACCAGGGCCGCGCGATCCGCACCAACGATTTCGAGGTGGCGCACGTGCACCGCTTCAAGCCGGGCAGCGGCATCCCGGTGCGGATCTCGGTGGTCGACCTGATCGAGATCGGCGCCGGCGGCGGCAGCATCGCGCATCGCACCGCGGTGGGCACCATGCAGGTGGGCCCGGAGAGTTCGTCGGCCATGCCGGGCCCCGCCTGCTATGCCCAGGGCGGCACGCAGCCGACCGTGTCCGACGCCGACCTGGTGCTCGGCTACCTCGACCCGGAGCATTTCCTCGGCGGCCGCATGAAGCTCGACCGCGAGGCGGCGGTGCAGGCGATCCGCACCCAGCTGGCCGAACCGCTCGGCATCAGCGTGGCGGAAGCAGCCTACGGCGTGCACGCCATCGTCAACGAGAACATGGCCTCCGCTGCGAAGGCCTATGCGAGCGAGAAGGGTGAGAACCCGAAATCCTGCGCCCTGGTCGGCTTCGGCGGCGCCGGCCCGGTGCACGCCTGCGACCTCGCCGCGCGGCTCGGCATCGAAACGGTGCTGATTCCGCCGCGCGCCGGCGTGGCCGCGGCCTTCGGGATGATCGTGGCGCCGGTCACCTACGACGCGGTGCGCTCGCACCGCATCCTGCTGTCGCGCGTCACGCCGGACCTGCTGGCGCAGGTGCGCACCGAGCTGGTGGCGGAATGCGAGGCGCGCATGCCGGCCACCGTGATGCGGGAGGAGATCGGTTACGAATTCAGCGTCGACATGCGCTACCTGGGCCAGGGATACGACGTCAACGCGGTGCTGCCGGCCGGCGTTTCCGATGCCGAGGCGGTCCAGGGCATGCGCACGGCCTTCGAGCGCACCTACATGAAGCTGTACGGCCGCGTCTTCGCCGCCACGCCGCTGGAGATCATGAATTTCCGCCTGGCCGCCAGCGCCCGCCGCAATGTGGTGGACCTGCCGGTCACGGCCAGCGGCGAGCGCCAGGGCGACGGGCGCATCGGCAGCCGCGAGGCATTCTGCGCCCGCACGCGCAGCTGGAAGGAGTTCGCCGTGCACCGACGCCACGCCATCGCGCCCGGGGTGCATTTCCCGGGCCCCGCGATCGTGGAGGAGAACGAATCCACCACGGTGATCCACAGCGGCGCCTTCGCCTACGTGGACCACCACGGCAGCCTGATCGTCCAACTCGAAGCCCCCCGGAGCCACGCATGAGCGCCAGCACCCGCAAGATCGACCCCATCGCCCTGGAGATGTACTGGCGCCGGCTCGTCTCCATCGTCGGCGAGCTCGGCTCCACGCTGCGGCGGACCTCCTTTTCCACCGTGGTGCGCGACATCGGCGACTACGGCTGCGCCGTGTTCGACGCCCGCGCGCGGCTGCTCGCGCAGACCCCGGACAGCACGCCGGGCCTGTGCGGACCGCTCGGCTCGATGCTGCGCAATTTCCTCGTCGCGCATCCGCCGGCCAGCCTGGCCGAAGGCGACGTGCTGATCGGCAACGACCCGTGGGCCGGCAGCGGCCACCACAACGACGTGAGCATCATGCTGCCGATCTTCCATCGCGCGCGCCTGATCGGCTACGTGATCACCTGCTGCCACCACGTGGACATCGGCGGCCGGCGGGCCACCACGGAAAGCCGCGACAACTACGAGGAAGGCCTGCGCATCCCGATGCTGAAGTTCTATCGGGCCGGCGAGACGAACGCCGACGTGCTGGCGTTCATCCAGTCCAACGTACGATCGAGCGAGACGGTGATCGGCGACCTCGGCGCGCAGGTGTCCGCCTGCCACGTCGGCAGCGAGCGCATGCGGGAGTTGTGCGTCGAGCTGGGTACCGGCGACCTGCAGGGTCTGGCCGACGAGATCGTGGCGCGCAGCGAGGCGGTCACCCGGGCGGAGATCCGCAAGCTGCGCCAGGGCACCTTCACCCACGAAGCCCTGGTCGACATCGTCGGCGGCGACACGCTCACCATCCGCACCGCCGTGACGGTGGCGGACGACACGATCGTCGTCGACTTCTCGGGCAGCTCGCCGCAGGTGGCGCCGGCGATCAACTGCACGCTCACGTACACCGCGGCCTATACCGTGTTCGGCGTGCTCTGCATGCTGGACCTGCCGGTGGCCGTGAACGAGGGCACGCTGCGCCCGATCAAGGTGGTGGCCGAAGAGGGCAGCGTGTTGAACTGCAGGTTCCCGGCCCCCGTGTTCGGCCGCACCGCGATCGGCAACTTCCTGCCCGACCTCGTGTACCAGGCGATCGCGCCGGCGGCGCCGGAGCGGGTGTGCGCGGGCGCCGGCGCCACGCCGATGTGGGGCCAGTACATGTTCGGCAAGCGCGCCGACGGCGAGAACTTCGCCCCCTTCAACGTGGCCAGCGGCGGCCTCGGTGCGCGAGCCGGCAAGGACGGCGTCTCCTGCCTCGCCTTCCCCTACAACGTGGGCAACACACCGGCGGAAGTGATCGAGAGCGAAGTGCCTGTGATCGTGGAAGAGCGCGCGCTGTGGGAAGACTCGGCGGGCCCCGGCAAGTTCCGCGGCGGCTTCGGCCAGCGCTACGTGCTCAGGATGCTCGAGGGTGAGCTCGGTCCCGTGGGCGACGTGCTCGCGAGCTTCCGCGGCGGCCGCTTCATCCATCCGCCCGAAGGGGTGCTGGGGGGCGGGGAGGCGCCGCGCGGCTTCCTCTCCATCCGCGGCGAGAGCCAGGACGCCGGGCGCCAGGTGGTGCTGCGCGCGGGGGACCGCATCGTCAGCCACATCCCCGGCGGCGGTGGCTACGGCAATCCGCGCGAGCGCAGCCGCGAGGCCGTCGCGCAGGACTTGCGCAATGGCCTCATCACGCCCGAACATGCTCGCACGTACTATGGCTACGACGCGGCGCAGGGCGCGTGAGCCGGCTTCCCGGTCATTCTTGTTCCACAACTTTGCAGAGGGGTCGTTCGCATGGGCACTTCGAGACGGCAGGTGATCAAGGGCGCGGCAGCCTCGGCGCTGGGCGCGCTGGTTCCCGCGGCATGGGCGCAGGGCAGCTATCCGAGCCGGCCGATCAAGCTGGTGGTGCCCTGGACGGCGGCCGGCACAGTGGACATGACGGCGCGCTTGCTGGCCGACCGCCTGACGGCGAAGCTGGGGCAGCCGGTGGTGGTGGAGAACCGTCCCGGCGCCACCGGGCAGATCGGCTCGCAGGCGGTGGCGCGCGCGCCGGCCGACGGCTACACGCTGCTGCTGATGGCGACCACCGTGCACTCGGTGTCGCCCAACCTGCAGAAGACCTTCCCCTTCGACCCGATCGACGACTTCACGCCGGTGTCGGAAGTGGTGCGCTTCCCGTACGCGCTGGTCGTCTCTGCCAGCAGCCCGTACCAGACGGTGTCGAACCTGATCGCGGCGGCCAGGAAGGCGCCGGGAACCGTCTCCTACGGCTCCTTCGGCCTGGGCAGCGCGCCCTACCTGATCAGCGAGATGCTGGCCATGTCGTCCGGCACGAAGCTGCTGCACGTGCCGTACAAGGGCGCGGCGCAGGCGATCACCGACGTGCTCGGGGGGCAGATCCACTTCTTCATCGACTCGCTGCCCTCGCCGCTGGCGCAGGTGCGCGGGGGCAAGCTGCGCGCCCTGGCGGTGACCACCGCGCAGCGCTCGCCCGTGCTGCCCGACGTGCCCACCATGGCGGAAACACTGCCCGGCTTCGACGCCACGGCCTGGCTGGGCATCGCCGCGCCGGCGCAGACGCCGCGCGACGTCGTCGCGAAGCTGCACGCGGCGCTGCGGCAGATCGCGACGGAACCGGAGTACGTCGCCAAGCTGCGGGACACCGGCCTGGAGCCCACCGCCAGTGCTTCGCCGGACGAATTCCGCACCTTCATGCAGGCGCAAAAGGCGCACTGGGGCCGCATCGTGAAGGACGCGAACGTCCCGCTGGTGGAGTGAAGGCATGAGCATCCGCGAGCGCGAAGTCCGCACCTACCGCATGCTGGTCGACGGCCAGTGGCGCGCGGCCGCGGGCGGGGCGGCCTTCGAGAGCATCGATCCTTACACCGGCCGCGCCTGGGCGCGCGTTCCCGCGGCGAGCGCGCAGGACGTGGACGCGGCGGTGAACGCCGCCCGCCGCGCCTTCGACAGCGGCCCCTGGGCCTCGTTCCTGCCGGCGCAGCGGGCGCGTTGCCTGCGCAAGCTGGGCGAGCTGCTGGAGCAGCAGACCGAGGAACTGGCCAATGTGCAGGTGCTGGAGAACGGCAAGCTGATCCGGGAGGTGCTCGGGCAGACCAGGGGCCTCGCGGCGCACTGCTACTACTTCGCCGGCATCGCCGAGACGCTGCACGGCAACACGGTGCCGCTCAGCGTGCCCGACATGTTCAACTACACCGTGCGCGAACCGATCGGCGTGGTGGCTGCGGTCACGCCGTGGAACAGCCCGCTGTCGCTGCTGTTCTGGAAGCTGTGTCCGGCGCTCGCCGCCGGCAACACCATGGTGGTCAAGCCATCGGAAGTCACGCCGGTGTCGACGCTGGTGCTGGCCGAACTGTTCGAGCAGGCCGGCTTCCCGCCCGGCGTGGTCAACGTCGTCACCGGCGACGGCCGCGTCGGCGCCGCGCTGGTGAACCACCCCGGCGTGGACAAGATCGCGTTCACCGGTTCGACGGCCGTCGGCAAGGCGGTGGCCAAGGCCGCGGCGGAGCGCCTCGCGCGCGTGTCGCTGGAGCTCGGCGGCAAGTCGCCCAACATCATCTTCGCCGACGCCGACCTGCCCAACGCGGTGAACGGGGTGCTGGCGGGCATCTTCGCCGCGACGGGCCAGACCTGCCTGGCAGGGTCGCGCGCGCTGGTGCAGGCGGACATCATGGCAGCCTTCTCGGGCGCGCTGGTGGAGAAGGCGCGCGCCATCCGCATCGGCGACCCGCTCGACCCAGCCACGGAAATGGGCACGGTGTCCTGCCGCATGCAGTACGACAAGGTGATGCACTACATCGACGTGGCGCGCAGCGAAGGCGCGAAGCTGCTGTGCGGCGGCGGGCATCCGGTCGCACCGGAGCTGAAGCAGGGCCTGTTCGTCGAGCCGACCATCTTCGCCGACGTGCGCAGCGACATGCGGATCGCCCGCGAGGAAGTCTTCGGGCCGGTGCTGTGCCTCATCCCCTTTGGCGACGAGGACGAGGCCGTGCGCATCGCCAACGACACGCGCTTCGGCCTGGCCGCCGGCGTCTGGACCAACGATGTCAAGCGGGCCCACCGCATGACGCGCCGCCTGCGTGCCGGCACGGTGTGGGTCAACACCTATCGGCGCACCAACTACGCCACGCCTTTCGGCGGCATGAAGGAAAGCGGCCTGGGGCGCGAGAACGGCCTCGAGGCGATCCACGAGTACACGGAAACCAAGAGCGTATGGATCGACACGGGCGCCGGCATCAAGGACCCGTTCAATCCCCGCGCGTGAGGGCCGACCGATGGACTTCCGCCTGGCCCCCGAGCAGGAAGCGTTCGCGCAGAGCGTGCGGCGCTTCGCGCGCGACCAGCTGGCGCCGGGCGCCTTGCAGCGGGCGCACTCGCCGCGCTTCCCGCGCGACGTCTTGCGCCTGATGGCGCGCCAGGGGCTGCTCGGGATCTCCTTCGACGAGGCCGACGGCGGCCAGGGCGGCACGCTGATGGACGCGGTGATCGCGATCCAGGAGGTGGCGCAGGCCTGCCCGCGCAGCGCGGACGCGGTGCAGGCCGGCAACTTCGGCCCGATCCGCACCTTCGCCGAATACGCCACCGGCGAGCAGAAGGATCGCTGGCTGCCGGGCCTGCTCTCGGGCGAGTGCGTGATCGCGCTCGGCATGAGCGAGCCCGAGGCCGGCTCCGCCGTTACCGAGCTGCAGGCCTCGGCGCGCATCGAGGGCGACGAGGTGGTCCTGAACGGCACCAAGGTCTTCTCCACCCACAGCCCGGATGCCGACCTGTTCCTCGTCTACGTGCGCTTCGGCCCGCAGCTCGATGGCATCGGCTCGGTGCTGGTCGAGCGCGGCACTCCGGGCCTGCAGCTGGGCCGCCCCTCGGCCTTCATGAGCGGCGAGGAGTGGTGCCAGCTGTTCCTTGAGGACTGCCGCGTCCCGAAATCGAACGTGCTGCTCGGCGCAGGCGGTTTCCGCAAGCAGATCGCCGGCTTCAACGTGGAACGCCTGGGCAACGCGGCGCGCTCGCTGGCGCTGGGGCGCTACTGCTTCGAGCAGGCGCGCAGCTACGCCACGACCCGCCGCCAGTTCGGTCGCGCCCTGTGCGAATTCCAGGGCATCCAGTGGAAGTTCGCGGACATGAAGGTGAAGCTGGAACTGGCGCAGCTCGCCCTCTACCAGGCGGTGCTCGAAGGGGAGCCGGGGCTGCCGACGGCCCAGGGCACGGCGCTGGCCAAGCTCGCCTGCAACCAGGCGGGTTTCGAGGTCGCCAACGAAGCCATGCAGGTGATGGGCGCGCTGGGCTACAGCCAGGACACCCTGGTCGAATACTGCGTGCGGCGCACCCGCGGCTGGATGATCGCCGGCGGCTCCATCGAGATGCTGAAGAACCGCATCGCCGAGGGGGTGTTCGAGCGCAGCTTCCCGCAGCGCGCGCCGCGCGCCTAGGGCGCGGCCTGGCGCAAGGCGGCGTCGATGCGTGCCAGGGCACCCAGCAGCACGGGCGCGAGTTCCTTCTCCATCCGCTGCAGCGGCTCGCCGGTCGACATGCTCACGTTCAGTACCAGGGGCGTGGGGCTGTGCCGCAGCGGCGCGGCCAGCGCCACCACTTCCGGCTGCCAGGCGGCGGCGCAATAGCCGTGGTCGGCCACGTGCCGGATCGCGTCCTGCAGCTCCCGCGCGAGCGCCGGCCAGTGGGCGCCGCGCCGGCGCTTGAACAGCGCCAGCAAGGGCTTGCGCCGCTCCTCCGGCAGCATGGCGAGGTAGGCCCGGCCCAGCGAGGTCAGCTCGATCGGCACCCGCTGGCCCGAGACGACCTTGCGCAGGGCCACGCGCCGGCTGTAGCGGATCGATTCGAGGTAGACCATCTCGTCGCGGTCCGGCGCGGCCAGGCCGACGTTGATGCGGTTCTTCTCCGCCACCTCCGCCATGATCGGGGCGGCCAGGTTCAGCTCGGAGGAACCCGAGCGCATGGCGTGGGCGAGGCTCAGCACTGCCGGCGCGAGCCGGTAGGTGCGGCCGGGCGCGCCCTGCAGCATGCCCGCGCCGACGAGGGTTTGCGCCAGCCGCGTCACGGTGGGCCGCGCCAGGCCGGTGCGCTCCGCGAGTTCCGCGTTGCCCAGGACCTCGGTGCCGGGCCGGAAGGCGCGCAGGAGCTCGATGCCGCGCTCCAGCGAGCGGTTGCCCGGGGAGAGCCCCGGCTTGCCGGCAGGGGATGGGGCAGGTGCGTGCATGCCCGCAGTGTACGTTCCGAAATTCCATTCCTTGGAATTGACCGGATGGCAAGCGGGCGCGGCCTGCCTAAGCTTCATCCCCAGGCCTGCACATCCGCTGCAAGGCACGCCATGCAACCCGGCCCCGTCGGTGCGAAGGGGAGACATCCATGAGAATCATCCATCCATCCGCAGCGCGCCTCGCGCTGGTCCTGTTCGCGACGCTGTTCGCGGCCTTCCAGGCGCTGGCCGCCTTCCCCGACAAGCCGGTGCGGCTGGTCGTCCCCTTCGCTCCGGGCGGCGGCACCGACGCCATCGCGCGCACGGTGGCCACCGGCATGATGCAGGCGCTGGGCCAGCCGGTGATCGTGGACAACAAGCCCGGTGCCGGCACTATCATCGGCACCGACGCGGTCGCCAAGAGCGCACCGGACGGCTACACGCTGGTGGTCGCGACCTTCGCCCATGCGGTGAACCCGAGCCTCATGGCGAAGCTGCCCTTCGACACGGAGAAGGCGTTCGCGCCGGTCATTCTGCTGGCGCGCGGGCCGAACGTCCTGGTCGTGCGCAAGGAGAGCCCCTACAAGTCGGTGAAGGACATCGTCGAGGCCGCGCGCGCCCACCCCGGCAAGCTCACCTACGCTTCGCAGGGCAACGGCACGTCCGCGCACCTGGCGGGCGAGATGTTCGACAACCTCGCCGGCCTGAAGCTCACGCACGTTCCCTACCGCGGCGCCGGCCCGGCCATGACGGACCTGCTGGGCGGCCAGGTGGACATGATGTTCGCCACCGCGGCGGCTGCCGCGCCGCAGATCGCGGGCGGCAAGGTGCGCGCGCTCGGCGTCACGTCCCCGGAGCGCTCGCCCGCCATGAAGAACGTGCCGGCCATCGCGGAGACGGTGCCCGGCTACGCCGTGGAGAGCTGGTACGGCCTGTTCGCGCCCGCCGGTACGCCGCCGGAAGTCATCGCGCAGCTGCATGCCGCGGCCGAGAAGGCCACGCAGACCGCCGAATTCCGCAGGAAGATCGAACCCGAAGGCCTGGTGGTCACCGCCGGCAGCCCGGGGGAGCTGGACGCCTACGTCAAGCGCGAGGAAGCGCGCTGGCGCAAGGTGGTCAAGGAAAACAACGTCCGGATCGACTGAAGCCCGGCACGCGCAACCCATGAACTACACCCTGATCGATCTGCAGGTCAGCCGCGGCATTGCCACGCTGACCTTCAACCGCCCCGACAAGCGCAACGCGATGAGCGACGACATGCGCATGGAATTCATCGACGCGCTGGAAAGCGTGGCTGCCGACAAGGCGATCCGCGCCCTGGTGCTCACCGGCGCGGGCAAGGGCTTCTGCGCCGGCGGCGACATCGCCGGCATGGAAAAGCGCATGAACGCGCCCACCGGCGAGATCGCCTTCAACGGCTGGCACCGGCAGCAGCGCGTGCATCGCACGCAGTCGCTGCTGCACACCATGCCCAAGCCGGTGATTGCCGCCGTGAACGGCGCGGCCTCGGGCCTGGGCGCGGACACCGCGCTGGCGTGCGACTTCATCATCGCCAGCGAGTGGGCCAGCTTCACCTGGTCGTACATCCACCGCGGCATCGTGCCGGACGGCGGCGGCATGTACTTCCTGCCGCGCCGCGTGGGCCTGGCGCGCGCCAAGGAGCTGATCTTCTCCGGCCGCAAGGTGGAGATCGACGAGGCGCTGGCGCTGGGCATCGTCGACCGCAGGGTGGCGGCGGCCGAGCTCGTGGCGGCGGCGCAGGCCTGGGCGGCCGAACTGAGCAAGGGCTCGGGCACGGCGCTCGCGCTCACCAAGACGATCCTGAACCAGACTTTCGAGCTGCCGGCGCAGCAGGTGTTCGCGCAGGGCAGCCAGGCCCAGGGCATCTGCTACACGAGCACGGAGCACCGCGAATCGGTGCTGGCCTTCCTCGCCAAGTCGGCGCCCAGCGCGTGAACGCCATGCAAGCGATCTCCAGGCTCCTGAAGCCGCGCAGTGTCGCCATCGTCGGCGCCTCCGGCGACCCGACCAAGACCGCCGGCCGCCCCGTGGCCTACCTGCGCAAGCACGGCTTCGCCGGCGGCATCTACCCGGTCAATCCCAAGCTGGAGCGGGTGGGCGACCTGCGTTGCTGGCCCGACATCGCCTCGCTGCCGGAAGTGCCGGATGTGGCCATCGTGCTGCTCGGCGCCGAGCGCGCACAGGGTGCGGTGCGGGAACTCGCCGCCCGCGGCTGCCCCGCGGCCATCGTGCTGGCGAGCGGCTATACCGAAACGGGCGCCCGGGGGGCGCAGCGCCAGGCGCAGCTGCTGGAAGCCGCCGGCCCGATGCGCATCCTGGGCCCGAACACGATCGGGCTGGTGAACCTCACCGACGGCATCGTGCTGTCGCCCTCCGGCGCGCTGGAGATGGATCGTTTCCCGGCGGGCTCCATCGGCGTCGTCTCGCAAAGCGGCGGCATCCTCGGCTCCCTGCTCTCGCGCGCCGCGGCGCGCGGCATCGGCCTGTCGAAGCTGGTCTCGACCAGCAACGAAGCCGACCTGGAACTCTCCGACTTCATCGACGCGCTGGTGGACGACGAGGCCACGAAGGTCATCGCGCTGTACATCGAGGCGATCCGGCATCCGCAGCGCTTCCGGGCCGCGGCGCTGAAGGCGGCGCGGGCCGGCAAGCCCATCGTCGCCTTCAAGATCGGGCGCTCGGAAGCGGGCGCGCGGGCTGCCGTCTCGCACACCGGCGCGCTCGCGGGCGCGGACCGCGTGTACGACGCGCTGTTCCGCCAGACCGGCGTGATCCGCGCGCAGACTTTCGGCGAGCTGCTGGACATTCCCGCGGCGCTGGCTACCGGCCGCGTGCTGCGCGGCAACCGGGTCGCCATCCTCACGTCGACCGGCGGCGCGGGCACGCTCGTGTCCGACAGCCTGGGCGTGTCCGGCTTCGAGACGCCGCCGCCCGATGCCGAAACAGCCGCGGCGCTGCGCGCCCTGCAGACCGGCGACCACGCCGCGCTGGACCGCAACCCGATCGACGTGACGCTCGCCGGCCTGCAGCCGGACCTGCTGCGTGGAGCGATCCGCGCACTGCTGGCGAGCCCTTCGTACGACGCGCTCGCGATCATCGTCGGCTCGTCGAGCCTCGCGATGCCGGAACTGATGGCGGGCGCCATCCAGGACTGCCTGCCCTTGTCCGACAAGCCGGTCATCGCCTACGTGAGCCCGCATGCGCCCGAGGTCGCGGCCCTGCTCACGCAGCGCGGCGTGCCCGCGTTCGCCGCGGCGGAGAGCTGCACCGGCGCGCTCGCGGGCATGCTGCGCGCCGCGCGCTGGCAGGCTCCCGCGCCGTACGAGGCCGGGGCGCCGGTGGCGATCGACGATCTCGGCTCCGGCAGCCTGGACGAAGCGCAGGCCAAGACGCTGTTCGCGCGCTTCGGCGTGCGGGGTGTGCGCGAGGCCGTCGTGCAGGGCGCCGAGCTGGCGGAAGCGGCGGCGCGCGACTTCGGCGGCCGCGTGGTGCTGAAGATCCTGTCCGAGCGCATCGCGCACAAGAGCGACGTCGGCGGCGTGGCGGTGAACCTCGCGCCGGAGCAGGTCGCGGCACGCCTGCGCGCGATGGCCGACGAGGTGGAGACGAAGGCGCGGCTGCGGCCCAGGGCCTTCCTGGTGCAGGAGATGGTGAGCGGCGGCACGGAGCTGATCCTGGGTCTGCACCGCGACCCGCTGGGCACCGCGATCCTGCTCGGGATGGGCGGCGTGACGGCCGAACTGTTCGGGGACACGACGATGCGCCTGCTGCCGCCCGAGGGCGGCCTGGGCCGCGAGGACGCGCGCGCGATGATGCGCGAGCTGAAGTGCTGGCCCCTGCTCGATGGCTTCCGCGGCCGCCCGAAGGCCGATGCGGAGGCCCTCGCCGACGCCATCGTGGCCTTCTCGCGCATGGCGGCACAGCTCGGCGAACGGCTGGTCGAAGCCGAGATCAATCCCCTGTTCGTGCTGCCGGCCGGACAGGGCGTGCGCGCCGCCGATGGCGTCGCCGTACTGCGCTGAGCCCGCGAGTCCCGATGTACGTCACCGAAATCTTCGCCCAGTACGCGCTGCGCCAGCGCGCCCGCCCACTGCCGCCCTCCGTCCTCCACCACGCGAAGCGCGCCGCGATCGACTGGTACGCCTCGGTGTTCCCCGGCTTCGAGACGCAACCGGTGCGGCTGTTGATGGACGTCGTGTCCGAGGACCTGGACCGCGGCGCGGCCCGGCTCGCCCCCGGGCGTGTCGCGACGGCGCGCGCGGCGGCCCTGGTGAACGGGGCGGCGGCGCATGCGGCCGAAGTCGACGACAGCTTCCGCGACGCCATGTACCACCCGGGCGCGGCGACCATCGCCGCCGCGCTGGCCGCGGCCCAGTCCTGCGGCGCCGACGGCCTGCGCTTCCTGCGTGGCCTGGTCATGGGGTACGAAGTCTCCACGCGCATCGGCGTCGTGATGGGCCGCGAGCACTACAAGTACTGGCACAACACCGGCACGGTGGGCACCTTCGGCGCTGCCGCCGCAGCGGCCGAAATCCTGCAGCTCGATGCCGGCGCGTTCGCGCATGCGCTCGCGACGGCAGCCACCTTCGCGGCGGGGCTGCAGCAGGCCTTCCGCATGGATTCGATGTCGAAGCCCCTGCACCCGGGCCGCGCCGCCGAAGGCGGACTGCTGGCCGCGCAGCTCGCCGGGCGCGGCGCCACCGGCTCGCTCGACATCCTGGAAGGCGAGGCCGGCTTCGGCCGCGCGCTCGGTACGGGGCCGGACTGGTCGCGCGTGGGCGAGACGCTCGGCAGCGACTTCCACATCACCCGCCTCACCTTCAAGAACCACATCGGCTGTGGCCACACCTTCCCGGCCATCGACGCCGCGCTGGCCTTGCAGCGCCAGCACGGCATCGCCGCCGCCGACATCGAGCACGTGCACGTCGCCACCTACGGCCCCGCGCTGGACATCGCCTGCTACATGCAGCCGACGACGGCCAACGAATCGCGCTTCAGCATTCCCTACGTGGTGGCCACCGCGCTGGTGCATGGCAGCGTGCGCATGGACGCCTACGAACCGCCGCGGCTGCAGGACCCGCGGACCCGTGCGCTGCTGCAGCGCGTGAGCGCGGTGGTGGACCCGCAGATCGATGCCGCTTTCCCCGGCCAGCGCGCGGCCCGCGTCGAGATCACATTGCGCGACGGCCGGCGTCTTGCGCACTTCCAGCCCAATCGCAAGGGCGATCCGGAGGAGCCGCTGGACGACGCCGAGCTCGAAGGCAAGCTGCTCGAACTGGCGGCACCGGTGATCGGGACCGAGGCCGCCCGCGCGTTGCTGGCCCGCGTCTGGACGCTGGAGACCCAGGCGTCCGTGCCTTAACCGAACCGAGAGAGTCCCATGAAACGCTATCAACTGTTCATCGACAACCAGTGGGTGGACCCGCACTCCGGGCGCTGGTTCGAGACGCAGAATCCGTTCTCCGGCGAGGCCTGGGCCGAGATCCCGCGCGCCGATGCGGCCGACGCCGACCGCGCCGTGGCCGCGGCGGCGCGTGCCTTCGAAGGCCCGTGGGCGCGCCTGTCGCCCAGCGATCGCGGCATGCTGCTGCACAAGCTGGGCAGCCTGGTGGAGCGCAACGCGCAGCGGCTCGCCGAGGTGGAAAGCCGCGACAACGGCAAGCTGATGTCCGAGGTGCTGGGCCAGGTGAAGTACATGGCCAGGTACCTGTACTACTACGCCGGCCTGGCCGACAAGATCGAAGGCGCCGTCGTTCCGATGGACAAGCCGAAGATCTTCAACTACATCCGCTACGAGCCCATGGGCGTGGTGGCGAGCATCACGCCCTGGAACTCGTCGCTCTCGCTCACCGCGTGGAAGATGGCGCCGGCCCTGTGCGCGGGCAACACGATGGTGTGCAAGCCGTCGGAGTTCACCTCGGCCTCCCTGCTGGAGCTCGCCGAGCTGGTGGTCGAGGCGGGCTTCCCGCCGGGTGTGTTCAACGTGGTCACCGGCTTCGGCGCCGAGGTCGGCGAGCCGCTGGTGCGCCACCCGCTGGTGCCGCGCATCGCCTTCACCGGCGGCGACGAGGCCGGCCGCCGCATCTACACCATGGCGGCCGAGGGGCTGAAGCGCGTGTCGCTGGAGCTCGGAGGCAAGTCGCCCAACATCGTGTTCGACGATGCCGACCTGGACCAGGCCGTCAACGGCGCGCTGAGCGGCATCTTCTCCGCCACGGGCCAGACCTGCGTGGCCGGCTCCCGCCTGCTGCTGCAGGAGTCCATCCACGACGAGTTCCTTGAGCGCATCGTGAAGTTCACCAAGGGCGCGAAGATCGGCGACCCGGCGGATCCGCAGTCCCAGATCGGGCCCATCACGACCAGGCCGCAGTTCGACAAGGTGATGGGCTACATCGAGATCGCGAAGAAGGAGGGCGCGCGCTGCGTCGCCGGCGGCCGCGCCCTCTCCGGCCCCGGCTACGGCGCGGGCCAGTTCGTCGAGCCCACGATCTTCGCCGATGTCACCAACGGCATGCGCATCGCGCAGGAGGAAGTCTTCGGGCCGGTGCTGGCGGTGATCAGGTTCCGCGACGAGGAGGATGCGATCCGCATCGCCAACGACATCCGCTTCGGCCTGGCCGCGGGCGTGTGGACCACCAGCCTGCACCGCGCGATGCTGATGTCGCAGCGGCTGCGCGCCGGCACCGTGTGGGTCAACAACTATCGCTCCACCAGCTACACGACGCCCTTCGGCGGCTACAAGCACAGCGGCTTGGGCCGCGAAGGCGGGATGGAGGCGGTGCACGAGTACATGGAAGCCAAGAGCGTCTGGATCTCCACGGACCTGCAGATGGCGAACCCCTTCGCCCGAAAGTGAGCGAACCCTCATGGCCTCGGAACTGAGGGCACTCGGCGCGCGCATCGCGGCGACCGACGCCGCGCGCGCCCCGGCAGCGGAGCGGCTGGCGCTGGAGCAGGGCATGCGCGCCTCGCTCCTGTGCACCCTGCTCGGGGTGGAGCGCGAGCAGTGGGTGTGGGACTTCGCGGTCCGCGCGCGCCAGGGCAACGCCCGCGCACGCATGCTGGCGGGCGTGTTCCAGCCGCTCGGTGGCATCGGCCACCTCGCCACGCTGGCCGGCGCGTCGGACCTCGACCCGATGGACCCGGGCCCGTCGCACACCGTATTGCCCGCCACCCTGGCCGCCTGCATCGCGGCGGCGCTGGACGACCCCGCGCCGGAGGCGGCGGAAGCCGACCGGAGGATCGCGAACGGCGTGCTGGCCGGCGTGGAGGCCGCCTGGCGCATGCGGCGCGCCGTCACCGGCACCCGCCCCGGCGTCGGCTTCCACAGCCCCGGCGTGTTCGGCACCATCGCGGCGGCCGCCGCCGCGGCGCGCACGCTGGCCCTCGACGAACTGCAATGCAGCAACGCGGTGGCCATCGCGCTCACGCGCGCGGGCGGCCTCGGCATCAACAGCGCGGCCTCCATGATCGGAATGACGCACTTCGGCTGGGGCGCGGCGCACGGGCTCGAGGCGGCGCTGCTCGCCGCCGAAGGCTGGGACGCCTCCCACGACGTGGAACGCGCGCTCGCGTCGCTGTTCGGCCAGGCGCAGATCGACGTGGCGGCCCTCGACGACAGCGCCGCGCCGGCCGCCGTCGCGGGGCTGGTGTTCAAGCGCTACCCCTGCAACATCTACCTGAACCTGCTCGTGTCGATGCTCGACGCGGTGCAGGACAAGCCGGTGGACCGCATCGAGGTCCGCATGCCCTGGATCCCGCACCTCGATTGCCCGCACCCGCGCGACCTGCGCCAGGCCCGCAACAGCGCGCAGGCCGTGGCGGCGATCGCGGGCACGGGCGATGCAAGCTACGCAGCCTTCTCGGGGCCGAGCGGCCCGTGGCAGCCGGCCCCCGAAGTAAGCCGCCTGCTCGCCAACGTGGAACTGGTCGCCGACCGCACGGCACCCACGCGCCTGAACGAGGCGGTGCTGGGTGTGCGCGCATGGCGCGGCGCAGCGCTGGTGCAGGACGCGCAGGGTGCCGTGCGCGAGCTGGGCGGCTGGGGGATCGAGCATGCGCGCAGGCTGCTGGGCCCCCAGGGCGCCGGCAGTGCCGACGCCCTCTATGGCGGCACGGTGCTCGCCGGTTTTGCGCATGTGAATGAACGACTGCGCGCGACGGCCCGGGGCGTGGGAGCAAGTACTTGGAAACAGTGAAGGAAGAGCAATGACATCCCAGGAGACACGCAGCTTCGAAGTGGTGGTGGTTGGCTGTGGCGTAGCCGGCCTCAGCGCAGCGGTGGCCGCGGCGGAAGCCGGCGCGAAGGTCGCCGTGCTGGAGCGCTCGACGTACGAGGAGCGCGGCGGCAACACGCGCTACACCGAGGCCTACCTGCGCATGAAGAGCGAGCTGGAGCTCAGTCACGACTTCGAGCAGCTGCTGCTGGACAACAGCGGGTACTACATCGAGCCCGAACTCGCCGCGAGCACGGTGCTCGACTACGAGAACTGGCCCGGCATCGTGCGCGCGCTGGCGTTCACGGACCCGGAGCTGATCTCGTCGTTCCTCGATGCGGTGCCGAAGGCCGTCGCCTGGCTGAAGGCGCATGGCATCACCTTCGGCGAGGCGGGCTTCTACGGCCTCACGCCGCGGCCTTCGCCGCGCATCGCGGTAAACGGCGGCGGGCTGCAGCTCGTGGAGACGCTGACCGCGTGCGCGGAGAAGCTGGGCGTGGAGTTCTTCTACGAAACGACGGCGCGCGAGCTGGTGCAGGCGCAAGACGGCAAGATCTGCGGCCTCGTCGCCAAGCGCAAGGACAACCGGCCGCTGCGCTTCGGGTGCGACGCAGTGATCCTCGCCTGCGGCGGCTTCCAGGGCAATCCGGAGATGGTGATCCGCTACATCGGCCCCAAGGGCCGCTACCTGAGGCCGGTGGCGCGCGGCGGCTACTACAACAAGGGCGAGGGCATCGAGATGGCGCTGCGCGTCGGCGCCGCCGCCTCGGGCGACTATGCCGAATACCACGGCCAGCCGGTCGATCCGCGCTCCAGCGCCTCCGAGGCGCTCGTCATGGTGTATCCGTATGGCGTACTCGTCAACCGCGAGGGCAGGCGCTTCATCAACGAGGCCCCCGGCACGATCGACGCGCACTACGAAGAAACGGTCCGCACCATCGCAGACCAGAAGAAGGGCATCGCCTTCGCAATCCTGGACGACAAGATCAACCGCATTCACAACTGGCGGCGCTGCGTGCGCACCGACCAGCCGCCGGAGACCGCGGCGGATATCCGCACGCTCGGCAAGAAGCTGGGCTTCGACGGCGAGGCCGCCGAACGCACGGTCGAGGAATACAACCGCGCTTGCCGGGCCGGCCAGTTCGATCCGATGCGGCTCGACGGCCTTGGCACCGTCGGCCTCACGCCGCCCAAGTCGAACTACGCAGTGCCGCTGGACACCGGCCCGTTCCACGCCTACCCGATCATTTCCGCCAACACCTTCACGCTGGGCGGGGTCAAGGTGAACGCCGATGCGCAGGTGGTCGACCGCGACGGGGGCCTGCTGCCCGGCCTCTATGCGGCCGGCGAGACCATGGGCTTCTATTACGGCCGCTATGCAGGCGCCACCTCGGTGCTTCGCGGTGCGGTTTTCGGGCGGCGCGCCGGCGAGCACGCGGCCGCCGGTACGGGCGTCCAGAGCCGCCGTTGACACAGCTCGATCGATACCACCTAGAGGAGACAAGCTTGAACAGATTCCAGATTCGCCGCGCAATGCTTTGCGCCGTACTCGGCGTCGCCGCCTTCGGCGCGCACGCCCAGAGCGACTACCCGAACCGGCCGATCCAGCTGATCGTGCCGTACTCCGCCGGCGGCCCCACGGACGTGGCCGGCCGCATCATGGCGCAGCGCCTGTCCGAACGCATCGGGCAGCCCGTCATAGTCCAGAACATCCTGGGCGCCGGCGGGATCGTGGGCACCGATCAGGCCAGCCGCGCGAAGCCGGACGGCTACACGCTGTACTTCGCCGTCAACTCCCTGGCGATCTTTCCCAACGTGCGTCCAGCGGGCAGTCCGCTGCCCTTCAACCCCACCGACCTCACCCCGATCGGCGGGGTGGCCGAATCGGCGCACGCGGTGGTCGCGAGCAAGAGCTCGGGCCTGCGCACGATCGCCGACCTGGTTGCCGAGGCGAAGAAGAAGCCGGAAGGCCTGAGCTACGGCTCCGCCGGCGTGGGCGGCACGACGCACCTGCCGCTCGCGCTGTTCGCGCACCGGGCCGGCATCAAGCTGCTGCACGTTCCGTACAAGGGCGCCGCGCCTGCCATGCAGGACACGATCGCGGGCCGTGTCTCGGTCTCCGCGCCCGGATACTCGGCGGCGATCCCGCAGGCGGTGAGCGCGGGCCAGCTGACACCGCTCGCGGTTACCTCCGCCAAGCGCTTGCCGTTCATGCCGGACGTTCCCACGCTGGCCGAATCGGGCTACCCCGACATGGTCTTCCCGATCTGGTACGGCCTGTTCGGGCCCAAGGGCCTGCCGCCGGAGATCGTCGCCAAGCTCACCAGGGAACTGCAGGCCATGGCGCAGGAGCCCGACTACCTCAAGAAGCTGGCGGCGCAGGGCAATGTGGGCTGGTACGTCGCGCCGCCGCAGATGGGCAAGGTGCTGAGCGACGACATCAAGCGCCTCGGGGAGCGCATCAAGGCCTCCGGCCTGACCTTCGAGGAGTGAGGGCGATGGGCGACACGCGGGCGAACGCCGGCGCCGGTCTGACGCGAAAGCTGGTCGGACAGGCGCTCGAGTTGCGCTTCGACGAACTGCCCGCGAGCGTGCGGCGGGTCGCGAGCGACTGCCTCGTGGACTGGCTTGCCTGCACCTACGCGGGCCTCGCCGAGCCGGTGAGCGGCATCCTCACCGAGGCCGCGCGCGACGAAGGCGGGCATCCGCGGGCGACGCTGGTCGGCCGCGGCATGAAGGGCAGCGTGTTGCAGGCGGCGCTCGTGAACGGCACGGCTTCACATGCGCTGGACTACGACGATGTCAACCTGGCCGTGCCCGGTCACCTGTCGGTCGCCCTCCTGCCGGGCCTCCTGGCGCTGTCCGAAGACCGCGGCGCGAGCGGCGAGGATTTCCTGGCGGCCTTCGTTGCCGGTTACGAAACCGCCTGCCGCATCGGCAAGCTGCTGGAGCCGGCGCACTACGCCAACGGCTTTCATGCGACGGCCACCGTCGGCAGCCTGGGTGCGGCCATCGCCTGCGCGCATCTGCTGAAATTGACGCCGGAGCAAGCCTGCCACGCGCTCGGCATCGCCGCGACGCAGGCGGCCGGGCTGAAGGTCATGTTCGGCTCCATGGCCAAGCCGCTGCATGCCGGCCTTGCGTCGCAGGGCGGATTGCGCGCCGCCTTGCTGGCTCGCAAGGGGTTGACCAGCCGGATGGACGTGCTCGAATGCGTCCAGGGTTTCGCCCAGGTGCACGGCGCCGATTTCCATGTGGAGGATGCTGTGGCGCAGCCGGAAGGCGGCTACCACCTGCTCGCGAACCTGTTCAAGTTCCACGCCGCCTGTTACAGCACGCATTCGACGATCGAAGCGGTGGCTGCATTGCGCAAGGAGCACGGGATTGCGCTGCCAGCGGTGGCCGGCATCCAGGTGGTGGCCGGGGAAGGCTGTTCGATCTGCAACATCCAAAGCCCGGTCACCGCCTTGGAAGCGAAGTTCAGTCTGCGGGCGGTCGCGGCCTTCGCGCTGCTGGATATCGACACGAGCGCGCTGGAGTCGTGGGCGCGTGTCACGGATAGCGAAGTTGCCGCCGCGCTGGAGCGCGTGCGGGTGGAGCTCGTGCCGGGCATGGGCCTGAGCGAGTCGGAGGTGACGGTGCGGCTGCGGGACGGAACCGAGCTCCGCCGGGTGGAGGATGCGGGCATCCCCATGCGAGACAAGGCAGCGCAATCCGCACGGGTGAGTGCGAAATTCAAGGCGATTGCGGGGCCGATCCTCGGCGAGTCCCGGTGCGTACGGCTGCTGGCGCTGCTGGATGGCGTCGCACGGCAGCCGGACCTCCGGCCGCTGCTCGCGGCGTGTGCCGGCGTGCCGGAGTGAGGCCGGCGCAGCCGGCCGTCTCCGCAGGATTCGGCCGGCACTCGCGATGGACGCCGCTGGAAGGTTGCGGCCATGGGGCCTCGAAGCCCGGCCTCGTCAACTGCGCTGTCCTGCGGCCCCTCGCCCGCGTAGGCGTTCACGCCCCTCAACGCCTGCGCCCCCGATGAACTCCCTCGGCGCCACCCCCACCGACCGGCGGAACATCGTGGAGAACGCGCTCGTGCTCTCGTAGCCCAGATCGAGGGCGACCTCCGTCACCGAAGAACCGCCTGCCAGCCGCCGTATCGATTCGAGCACGCGTGCCTGCTGCTTCCAGCGCGCGAAGGTGACGCCGGTCTCGGCCAGGAAGCGCCGGTACAGCGTCCGCGTGCTCAGGTTCATTTCCCCCGCGTCCTGCGCGCACGGGCGGCGGGCCGACAGGTCGGCGAGGATGCGCTCGCACAACTGCATCAGGTCGCCGCTCGCGGGCAGGGGCAGATGGAGCGCGCAATGGCGCAGCCGGGTGAGCTCCACCAGCAGCAGCCGCAGGAGCAGCCCGTCGCCGCCCGCATCGTCATGCTGCGCCGGCAGGGCCACGGCGCGCACGACGAGTTCGCGCATGAGCGGCGTCACTTCGAGGACCACGCTCTGCGTTGGCATGCCGGCCACCGCCGGCGGCGTCAGGTAGAGGCTGTGCATCTCCACCGCACTGTGCATCCGGATCTCGTGGACGATGCGCGGCGGCATCCACAGCGCACGACTGGGCGGCACGATCCACGCCTGCCGCCGTGAGCGCACGGTCATGGTCCCTTCCACGGCGTAGATCAGCTGCGCGCGGGCGTGCCAGTGCGGCGCGATGTGATGTCCCTTGGCGTAGCTCGCGCGCCGCGTCGCGATCACGCGCGACGCCTCGCCCGCAATGGGGTGCTCGGGGGCGGCCGCCGGCTCCGGGTCGCTGCGCTGCGGGTTGTCCATTTCTCGATGGTACGGGGGAAATCAGCGAAAGCAGGACGGGCCTCTTCGCGGCAGACTCCGGCCATGGTCGCTTCGCCCTCGGATCCATCGCAGGCCGCGCGGCATCCCCGCGCAGTCATCCTGCTTCTCAACGTGGCCCACGGCGTGGACCACATGTTCCTCCTGATCTTCGCCACGGCGGTGGTCGCGATCGCGGCGGAATTCGGCCAGGCGAGCTGGCAGGACCTGATGCCCTACACCATCGGCGCCTTCGTGCTGTTCGGGCTCGGTTCACTGCCGGCCGGGCGGCTCGGCGACCTGTGGGGCCGGCGCGCGATGATGCTCGTCTTCTTCTTCGGCATGGGCGCGTCGGCGCTGCTCGCCGCGCTGACGCAGAACGCGTGGCAGCTGGCCGCCGCGCTCACGCTGCTCGGCGCCTTCGCGTCGATCTACCACCCCGTCGGCATCCCGATGCTGGTGCAGCAGGCCGACAGGCCCGGCTTCGCCATCGGGGTGAACGGTCTCGCGGGCAACCTTGGCATCGCCTTCGCAGCCCTCATCACGGGCTTCCTGGTCAAGTGGATCGGGTGGCGAGCGGCCTTCGTCGTTCCGGGCCTGTTCGCGCTCGCCGGCGGCGTCGTGTTCGCCCTCCTGTGCCCGCCGGAGCCGATGGCGCCGGCCAGGCGCAAGGGCGGCAAGGCGCAGGTTCGACTCACGCCGGCCATGCTGGTGCGCACGCTCTCGGTGATGACGGGGGCCGCGGCCATCAGCACGCTGGTCTTCAACTTCACCACCAACGGCAATTCGCAACTGATGGCGGAGCGCTTTCGCGGGCTGGTGGAGGATCCGGCCGTGCTCGGCACGCTGCTCGCCGCCGTCTACGCCGTCGCCGCGCTCACGCAGGTGGCCGTGGGCTACCTGATCGACCGCATGCCGTTCAAGGCCCTGCAGTTCTGGATCTCGCTGGCGCTGGTTCCGGTGTTGATCCTCGCCGCCTTCGCGCAGCAGTGGTGGTTCTACGCGGCCCTGCTGATGGTCATGGTGTTCGTCTTCGGCTCCATTCCGTTCACCGACGCCATGATCGTGCGCTACGTCGACGACAGCATGCGCTCGCGCATCGCGGGCCTGCGGCTGACCATCGCCTTCGGCATGAGCTCGTTCGCCATCTGGATGCTCGGGCCGGTGGTGAAGCAGATCGGCTTCGAGCAGGCTCTCTGGCTGATGGCCGGCGTCGCCGCGGCGAAGGCCGCCATCGTGCTGCTGCTGCCCGACGAGCGCGCAGCGGCCCAGACGCAGCTACGCACCGCTCAGTAGCCGCCCTCGCGCCGGTAAAGCTCCAGCACCCGCGGCACGTACCGCTGCGTCTCCGCATACGGCGGCACCGCCCGCCCGCTGCGCAGCACCGCGGCCGGACCGGCGTTGTAGGCGGCCAGTGCCAGCGCGAGATCGGCGTCGAACATCGCCAGCAGGGTCTTCAGGTAGCGCGCCCCACCGAGCACATTGGCGGCCGGATCGCGCGCATCCGCCACACCGAAGCGCCGCGCGGTTTCCGGCATCAGCTGCATCAGCCCCACCGCACCCTTGTACGAGACGGCGTCGGGGTTGTAGTTGGACTCGGCCTGGATGACGGCATGGAGCAGGCCTTCCGGAAGTCCCGTGTCCGCGGCCGCATGGGCAACCGGCTGCGCATAGCGCTCACGGCCCGGCTCGCGCGCCGGCGCGGGGATGGCTTCCGGCGCCTGGGGCCCCGCGCCCTCCGTCGATACGGGGCGGTAGCGGGCATCGCCCGGAATGTTCGTGAAGTGCTGCACCCCGCCTGGATCCGTGTACATGAACATGTCGGCTCGCGCGCTGCATGGAAGGCCGAGCGAGCCCAGGCCGGCAGCGACCAGCACGGTGAGCGCGACTCTTCCGGAGCAAGCAACGGTCCTCATGGCGAGCCAGGCAGGAGCAAATGATGTGCGAGCCGCGGCGGCATGGCGACGCTCGCCGCCGGCGCGGGAATCGTGGTTCTCCAGATAGCATCCATCGCGATGCGTGGCGTTGATGTGCGTCACGTCTTGCGCTGGCGCGCTGCCTAGCATTGCTTGCTTGTTCCCCACCGACGGGTGACACCATGCGATTCCAGCTCAAGGCAAGGCGCAAGGGCGGCGGCATTGTCGAGGCGGTGCTGGAGGCGCCGAGCCAGGCCGAGGCGAGCCTGCTGGCCCACGCGCAGGGCCTGCGCGTCCTTTCCCTCACCGTGCAGCAGGACTGGTTGACTGCGCCGCGCCGGAGTGACCAGGCCTTCCCGCTGCTGCTGCTGACGCAGGAGCTGGTGACCTTGCTGCGCGCCGGCCTGCCCCTGATCGACACCATCGAGACCCTGGCCGAAAAGGAGCAGCAGCCGCAGCACAGGAAGGTGCTGGATCGCATCGCGCGTGCATTGCACGAGGGCCAGTCCTTCTCGCAGGCCCTGGGCCTGGTTCCCTCCGCCTTTCCCGACCTGTTCATCGCCCTGGTGCGCTCCAGCGAGCGCACGGGCGAGCTGGCGCAGACCTTGAGCCGCTACATCGCCTACCACGTCCAGATCGACCAGATCAAGAAGAAGATCGCCAGCGCGGCGATCTACCCGGCGCTGCTGCTGACCGTCGGGACTGCGGTCATGCTGTTCCTGGTGGGTTACGTGGTGCCGAAATTCAGCGTGGTCTACGAGGGCATGGGCCACAACCTTCCCTGGTTGTCGCAACTGCTGATGGTGTGGGGCCGGTTCATGGCGGCACACCAGGCGATGCTGGCCCTGGCGGCAGCGTCGGCGATCGCACTGCTGGTCGTGTCCATCCGGCAGCCCGGCACGCGCGCCCGGCTGGGCCGCCTGCTGGCGCGCATTCCGGCCATCCGCGAGCGCGCGTTCCTGTACCAGCTGGCACGCTTCTACCGTTCCTTGGGCATGACCCTGCGCGGCGGCATTCCGATCCTGGCCTCGCTGGAGATGGTGCAAGGGCTGCTGACGGGCGACATGCGCGAACGCCTGGGGCAGGTGTCCACGCGCGTCAGCGAAGGCCATCCCCTGTCCCGCGCGCTGCAGGACGGCGGCCTGACGACGCCCGTCGCCCTCAAGCTGCTGCGCGCCGGCGAGCGCTCCGGGCAACTGGGGGAGATGCTGGAGCAGGCGGCTGATTTCTACGACGAGGAAACGGCGCGCTGGGTGGACTGGTTCGTCAAGCTGTTCGAGCCGATCCTGATGACGGCGATCGGCGTCATCATAGGCATCGTCGTCGTGCTGATGTACCTGCCGATCTTCGAGCTGGCCAGCAGCATCGAGTAACGCGCGCCGCCGCTCACTGCGGCTTGTAGACGAACTTCCAGTCCGAGTACCTGGCCGCGCCCTCGAAGGCGCGGTCGGCCGGCAGGAAATCCGCCTTCTTCAGTGGCGCCTCCTCCGACAGGCTGTAGACGCCGAGGATCGCGTTGCCGTCGGGCGTCTTCACCAGCCCCCACTCCGCTTTCCAGGTGATGGGGTCGACGAAGACCTTGCGCAGGTGGCGCTTGCTGCCTGGCGAGCGCGGGTCCAGCAGCAGGTCGTCCAGCGTCCTGGGCAGCTGGCCGCGGGCGCCGGGCCCGCTCTGGGCATAGGCCCGGATCGCGCTGCGGAACTGGTCGCCGATGAACAGCAGTTCGCGCTCGCGCTCCCGCTTCTGCGCGGTGTGCCAGACCGAGCCCGCGGCCGCCATCACCGCGCCGTGCAGGGCGATCGCCAGCAGGATGGCGATGTAGGTGAAGCCGCGCTGCTGCCTCGCGCGCGCGGCCGGTCGCGCGGCCCCTACCATGTGCTGTAGGCGTCGCCGGCCAGGGAGTTGCCGGGTGCGCCGCTCCTCACGTCGAAAACGCCGCCCTGTTCCCGCTTCTCCGGCGGGATCAGCACCCAGGTGCTCGCGCTCTCCGTCACCGGATCTTCCGGCACCTTGCGCAGGTACTTCCCGGCCACCAGCGCTTCCATGTTCGCCGGGTAGCTTCCGGTGTCGGCGTAGTGCTTGTCCAGTGCATCCCGGATCAGGGTCAGGTTTTCCTTCAGCACCGCTTCCCTGGCGCGGGCCACGCTGTGGTGGTAGCGCGGCACGGCAAGGGCGAGCAGCAGCGCGATGATGCTCATGACCAGCAGCAGTTCGATCAGCGTGAAGCCGGTGCCGCGCCTGGTCGTCTTTCCTGCGGCCATCGCTCACCAGTCCTTGTAGGCGACGCCGTTGAGCCCGTTGCCGGGCGCCAGCGAGTACACGTCGAAGACATCGGCACCCTCGCGCGGTGCGTCCGGCGGGCTCGCATAGCTGCGCTTGCCCCAGGTGTCGGCGGCGGCCGCCTGCGCCAGCGGGAACAGCGGATCGCGCGGCAGCCGGCGCAGGAAATAGATCCGTTCCCGCCCCGGGCTGCGCGCGTCTTCCACGCCCAGCACCAAGGCGTCGAGCGAATCCGGATAGCCCGACTGGTCCGCGCTCTTGCGTATCCGGCCCTGGTCGACGGCCAGCTTGTAGGCGTCGATGGCGACCCGGATCTCGCGCAGCGCGGCGTGCAAGGCCTGTTCCTTCTGCCGCCTGACCGCCAGTTCCGCCAGCGGCAGCGCGATGCCGGCCAGCAGCGCCACGATGGCCACCGTCACCATCAGTTCGACCAGCGTGAACCCGCGCGAAGCCCGCAGCTTCATGGCTGCAACGCGATCGACAAGGCGCCGCTCACGCTGAACGGCATGGGACTGCCGCCAGGCCCCAGGGGTGACATGCTGGTCAGCAGGATCTGCGATCGCGGCGCTGCTGCCTTGACGCGGAAGGTCACGTCGAACAAGCGCCCCTGCCCCTGCGCGCCCTCCGGCCCGGGGCGCGCCACGCTGACGGCCAGGCGCCCGCCGACAGCATCGACCGTGTGATTGAAGCGGCTTTCGGCGTTGGCCTGCTTGAGAAGATTGCCCTCTTCGACGCGCACCACCTCCAGCGCCGCCGGGTCGAAGCGCAGCGACAGCGCGGCGCCCACGAGCGGCGAGGGCGCATTCGCCTGCACGCCCACCACGAACTGCTCGCCCACCCGCGCGCTGGCCGGGGCCTGCCAGCTCATTTGCAACGGCTGGAGCGCGGACGGCGGCGGTGCCTGCACCGGAGGCGCCGTCACGGCGGAACTCTCGGGCGCCCGGGCGACCGGAGGCAGCGCCGAATCCTGCCGCAGTGCCGGCGGCGCCGGCTCTTGCCGTGGTGTCGGCGCCGAGGGGTCTCGCCGCAGTGCCGCAGCCGCTGGGTCCTGCCGCAATGCGGGGGCCGCGGGCGGCGCGGGGCTGGCCGCGGCGGCGCCACTTTGCAGCACCGGCCGCCTGGCCTTCATGCTGGCGTCCGTGCCGGACCAGAACTCCATCTCCTGCGCGTCGGGCCGCGTCAGGTTGCGCACGATGCGCGGCGTGATGGAAAGCACGACCTCGGTCTTCTGCCGCTCGTTGCGAGGCAGCGAGAACAGGCGCCCCAGGACCGGCATGTCCGCCAGCCCCGGCACGCCGCTGGCGGTGTTGCGCTCGTCGTCGCGGATCAGCCCCATCAGCACCTGGGTTTCGCCGTCCCTCAATCGCAAGGAGGTGTTGATGGTGCGCGTGCCGACCCGATAGGCCAGCGAGCCCGAATTGGTCGACACCGATTCGCCGAGCGTGCTGACTTCCAGCGTGACCTTGATCGACACGTCGTCGTCGAGCAGGATCACCGGCTCGGCCTCCAGCTTCAGCCCCACGTCCAGGTAGGAGATGGACTCGGTGGTCACCGGGTTGGTGGCGCCGGGCGTGACGGTCGCCGTGATGATGGGAACCCGGTCGCCGACCAGGACTCTCGCCCGGTCGCGGTTCTTGATGCGGATGCGGGGATTCGAGATCGTGTTGGCGATGCTGCTGTCCGCCCTCAGCTTCAGCAGCATGGTGGCGTTGACGCCGATGCGCGAGCCGCTGGTGTGCTGGCGAAACGGCAGGTCGTCCACCGTGATGGCGTTCTGGCCCGGAACGAGCCAGGTGAAGGTGTCGGGCCAGCTCACGCCCAGTTCGAGCGCGCGCGTGCGGTTGATTTCGAGCACCTCCATCTCCAGCACCACCTCGGGGTCGGCCAGGTCCTGCAGCCGGATCACCTTTTCCGCCAGCCGGATCGCTTCCGGCGTGTCGCGCACCAGGATCATGTTCAGCCGGTCGTCGACGTGCATGTCCTTGAGCTTGAGGATGCTCTTGAGAACGACGGCGGTCTGCTTGGCTTCGCTGTTGACCAGGTAGAAGGCGCGCACCACCAGGTCCTGGTATTCGCGGATCTTCTGCGGCGTGTTGGGGTAGATCAGGACCGAGTTGTCGGACAGCACCTTCTTCTCGAGCTGGCTCTGCACGAGCGTCAGGTCGATGGCGTCTTCCACGGCCACGTTGCGCACGTAGATCGTGACCTTGATGTCGTTCTTGATGTCCTTGTCCAGGATGAAGTTGATGCCGGCGACGCGGGACAGGACGTCGAACACCATCTTGAGGTTGGCGTCGCGAAACTCCAGGCTCACTGGCTTGGTGAGCCGCG
>Ga0255338_1002177_pt1 | contig 30685 bp, 29 predicted proteins | sample MeOH1_35cm_T4_19_FD_203715 | JGI IMG/M metagenome (GOLD analysis project Ga0255338, IMG submission 203715) | Sandy soil microbial communities from University of British Columbia, Vancouver, Canada - MeOH1_35cm_T4_195 | ecosystem: Engineered > Artificial ecosystem > Sand microcosm > Unclassified ... | reverse complement strand
TAAGCTTGGCCGGGCAAATGTCGAATCGCGGGACTCCGAAGCTGCTTCGGATGGGGATGAGAGACGGGGATGGCGACGACCAGGTCAGCGCTGACGGATGAGGATATCCGTACGCTGGTGAAGGGCGCGACGCCGGACGAGCGCGCGCTCGCGGCCCGCAAGCTTTGCCAGAGCATGGATCGTGCGCCGCTCAGCGACGAGGATCGTGCGCTGGCCGCCGACATCCTGCGCGTCATGGCCGCCGACGCCGCCGAGCTGGTCCGGAAATCCATCGCCGAGACGCTGCGGTCCTCGACCGTCGTGCCGCGCGACGTGGCCGTGCAACTGGCCCGCGACGTGGAAAGCGTCTGCCTGCCGCTGCTCAGCTTCTCGCCGGCCTTCACCGACGCCGACCTGGCCGAGATCGTCCGGTTGGGCGGACCTGTCCGCCAGGTGGCCATCGCCAAACGCCCGGAACTCAGCCGCACCCTCACCGACAGCCTGGCCGAGCATGGCGGCGAGCGCGCTGTCGCCGCGGCCTGCGCCAACCCGGGCGCCGACTTCTCCGAGGGCGGGCTGAGTCGCGTCATCGACCGGTTCGAGGTCTCCGAGCGGGTGCTGGCGGCGGTGGCCTACCGCGCCGTGCTGCCGCTCTCGATCACCGAGCGCCTGATCAACCTGGTCACCGATCGGGTCCGGGACCATCTGGTCACCCACCATGCGGTCGCGCCGGCGACCGCGCTGGAGATCGTCACGGGCGCCGCCGAGCAGGCCACGGTGGACGTGGTCGATCAGGCGGGCCGCACCGCCGACGTGCGCAGCCTGGTCAGCCACCTGAACGGCGAGAAGCGGCTCACCGCCTCGCTGCTGCTGCGGGCGCTGGCGCACGGGCACATGACCTTCTTCGAGTGGGGCGTCGCCGAGCTGGCGGGCGTGCCCCATCACCGCACCTGGCTGATGATCCACGACGCCGGCCCGCTGGGCCTGCGGGCGATCTACGAGCGGGCCGGCCTGCCAGCGCGGCTGTTCCCGGCGTTCCGGGCGGCGGTGGACACCTTCCACTCCATGGAGTTCGACGGCGGGTCGAAGGACCAGGAGCGGTTCCAGGAGCGCATGCTGCAGCGGTTCATGACCCAGCCGGAACAGGCCTCACGGGAAGACGTGGACTACCTCCTGGCCCGCATGCACGGGAAGGCCGAGGTCGCGCGCGAACCCGAGCGGGAAGCCGTCTTCATCGCCTGACCCGTTCCCCTGGGTCAGTCTTGTCTGGCGCAGAGCCGCGGCCCAAGCTGGCCGCATGAGCGAAACGCCGAAGAGAGCGCCGGCCGAGACGAAGCCGGCCGCCACCATCCTGCTCCTCCGGGACGAGCCGGAGTTCGAGGTCCTGATGGTGAAGCGCCATCACCAGATCGACTTCGCCTCGGGCGCCCTGGTGTTCCCGGGCGGCAAGACCCATGCGGGCGACCAGGACCCGGCCTGGGCCGATCACACCTTGGGCTGGGACCAGTTCGACGACGAGCAGCGGACCCTGCGGATCGGCGCGATCCGCGAGGCCTACGAGGAGGCGGGCATCCTGCTGGCCGAAGGGCTCGACGGCGCTCATTTCGCCGAGGTGTGCGACCCGCAGGTGCGCTCCGCGGTGGACCGGGGCGAGCGGGCCTTCATCGACGTGGTGAACGAGCTGGGCGTGCGGCTGCGGCTGGACGCGCTGGCCGTCTTCGCCCGCTGGATCACGCCCACCATGATGCCGAAGCGGTTCGACACCTGGTTCTACGCGGCGCGCGCGCCGGCCGACCAGGTGGCCGCGGCCGACGGGCGCGAGGCGGTGGACGCCGAGTGGATCGCGCCGGCCGAGATCCTGCGTCTGGAGGCGGCGGGCGAGCGCACGGTGATCTTCCCGACCCGGATGAACGTGCAACTGCTGGCCGAGGCGTCGAGCGCCGAGGATTGCGTGGCGCGCGCCCGGACGCGGACCCTGGTGACGGTGTTGCCGAAGGTGGAGATGCGCGGCGAGGCGCGGTTCCTGGTGCTGCCGCCGGACGCGGGCTATGGGCCGGTCGCCGAACCCATGGAGCGGATCGCGGCGGAAGCGGCGCCGAGGGGCGGCTAGGCGCCGAAGTCGGTGATCCGGCTTTCCAGTTCCTGGACCAGGATCTTGCCCACGGGGTGGTCCTCGGTCTTGATATCGTCGCGAGCGGCCGCCTTGATGGCGTCGATGTGCGCGTCGATCAGGCCCACCGGCGCCTGCAGGCGCTTGGATTTGTCGTCGATCAGGCGGCAGAGCAGGCCGGCGATCCGGGTAATCAGCGGGAAGCCGTAGGTGGCGCCGAGACCTTTCAGGTCGTGGGCGCGGAGGTACAGGCTTTCCATGTTCTCAGCCGTAGGGCCTTCGGTGCGCACGGTGACGCGGGCGGCTTCCAGCTTGTTGATCTCGTCGTTGAGCCACTGCGTGAAATTGCCCGACAGGCTCTTCAGCGCGGCCTCGGCCTTGGCGATCGCCGCCGGATCGATGGCGCCGAGGCGGCCACCGCCGACCTTCAGGCGAAGGGCGCTGGGGGCCTGGATCATCTGGCCGGACTTGGGTTCGCTCACGTGACTCTCCCGAACGATCGCCCGGCGAAAATAAGGTGAACCCGTTAATGACCGGTGTCGGCGGTCGCGATCAGACCGAGAACTGCTCCGCCAGAACGCGCTCTTCGAGGCTGCGGCCGGCGTCAAACAGCATGCAGAGCGACACGTCGCGGTCCTCGGCGATGTAGACCTCCATCACGTTGGGGGCCTCGAAATTGTCCGCCACGGCGCTGACCGGCCGCTTGGGGGCCTCCAGCACCTCGAGGCGCAGGCGCGCGGTGTGCGAGAGCAGGGCGCCGCGCCAGCGGCGGGGGCGGAACGCGCTGATCGGGGTCAGGGCCAGGATCTTGGCGTCCAGGGGGATGATTGGCCCGTGGGCGGAGAGGTTGTAGGCGGTCGATCCCATCGGCGTGGAGATCAGGGCGCCATCGCAGATCATCTCGGAGAGCCGCACCTTGCCGTCCACGGAGATGCGCAGCTTGGCCGCCTGGCGGGTGGTGCGCAGCAGGCTGACCTCGTTGAACGCCAGCGCCTCGTGGGTCTTGCCGTCGACGTCCACGGCCTGCATCCGCAAGGGATGGATCTCGGCCTGTTCGGCGGCGTTGATCCGTCCCAGCAGGTCGTCGTCGGAGTGGTCGTTCATCAGGAAGCCGACCGAGCCGCGGTTCATGCCGTAGATCGGCTTGCCCGCGTCCATCAGCTCATGGACCGTCTCCAGCATGAAGCCGTCGCCACCCAGGGCGACGATCACCTGCGCCTCGTCGAGGCCGGCGTCCCCATAGCGGGCCACGAGTTTCTCCCGCGCCTCCTGGGCTTCCGGCCGATTGCTGGCGACGAAGGTGAGGCGGGTGACGAACGACTTTTTCATCGGCCGCCAGAAATGCCGAAGCTCTGCGTCGTGTCAAACGACGGTTCGAGTCAGGCGTGTGACAGCGCCCGCGCGGCCTGGCGGAAGGCGGCTCCGGCCACCTCGGCGGTCACGGGGGCGAAGGCCACCGACGCCTTACGCGCGCCCTCGGCGCCGCCGCCCGGCCGGCCGTCGTTGAGGTTGCGCGTCATCTCCAGGATGTCGGGGAAGACGCTGCGGTCGATGCCGACGGCGGCGCAGGCCAGCGCCAGCAGTTCCGGCCGGTCCGAATCGATGGTCGCCTGCACATGGTCCGCGTCGAAGCGGCCCAGCATGGCGAGCGAGGTGGCGAACAGGCCCAGCCGGCCCTCGCGCAGGGCGCGGATCAGGTAGCCGGGCCGCAGTTGCCCCGCGGCGTGCAGCTTGTCGATCAGCCGCTGCTCCATCGCCTCGCGCTCGCCCTCGCGGGCCATGCGCGGCTGGGGCTCCATCGAGAGGCCGTTCTGCGCCTCGTTCATCGAGGCGGCGAGGGCCTCGTCCAGGACGTTGACGTCGAGGCGGAAGCGTTCGGCCAGGCCCTGGCGCAGCGCCAGACCCACCCAGAGATAGAGGCGCTTGGCCAGTTCTCCCGTCAGCAGCGGATGCTGCGACAGCGGCGTGCGCAGGGCGGCGATCTGGCGGGACGCCTCGACCAGCTCTTCCATGTCGTCAGACGACAGTTCGGCGGAGTGGTTGCCGGCGAGTGCGGTCAGGACGGCCGGCTCGGCCTGCTGCAGGATTGCGGAGACGACCGTGTGCGACAGCCGGGGCCGGCGGGCGACCTCGATCTGGTGCTCGATGGTGGCCTCGACCAGCAGACGCACCAGGTCCAACTCCTGGAGCACCGGGCTCTGCGAGATGATCGGGCGGGCGATCTCGATGTCGTCCAGGGCCAGTACGTTGATGAGCGCATTCGGCGCCCACTCGGCGGCGGCCAGCTTGTCGGACAGGCGGTGGCGGATGTCGCGCTCGGCCTCGACCACGAGGCTCATGAAGATGGAGGATAGCAGGGCCTGGATCGCCGGACCCTTCATGGCCTCGCCAGCATAGGGCGAATCACAAAGGTCCGCGATCGCCAGGAGCAGGCGTTCACGGTCAGCCGGCTGGCGGCTCTTTGCGAGATCGAGCAGGCTTTCGCTGCTCATCGCGAGACTCAACGCCGGATCTCCCATTTCTACAGTACGAACGCGGCTATATCCGACTCTGGGCCTGCCGGGTGAAGACATGCTTAAGGGTGGCGCCCGGCCGGGAGAGAAAGGCACGCCATGGACCAAACCCTGATCCTCGCCTTGGACCAAGGCACGACCTCCACGCGCGCCATCCTGTTTTCCGCAGGCGGACAGCCGGTGGCGGAGGCCGGCGCGCCGCTGCAGCAGCACTATCCCCGGGACGGCTGGGTCGAGCATGACGCCGAGGAGATTTTCCAGGCCTCCGTGGCCGCCCTCAAGGGCGCCGTGGAGAAGGCGGGGCGGCCGCTGGCCGACGTCGCCGCCATCGGGATCACCAACCAGCGCGAGACCCTGGTGGTCTGGGAGAAGGCCACGGGCCGCCCGATCCACAAGGCCATCGTCTGGCAGGACCGCCGCACGGAATCCACCTGCGCCCGGCTGCGCGACCAGGGCCGGGAGCCGCGGGTGACGGAGATCACAGGCCTGCTGCTTGACCCCTATTTCTCGGGCACGAAGCTGGCGTGGCTGCTGGACAATGTGGCGGGCGCCCGCAAGGCCGCGGAGGCGGGCGAGCTGCTGGCCGGGACCATCGACACCTGGGCGATCTGGAAGTTGACCGGCGGCCGGGTCCACGCCACCGACGCCACCAACGCCTCGCGCACGCTGCTGTACGACATCCGCGCCGGAGACTGGTCGGCCGAGATGGGCGAGATGCTGCAGGTTCCGCTCAGCCTGCTGCCCGAGGTGCGCGACTGCACGGGCGACTACGGCGAGACCGACGCGGCGATCCTGGGTCGCGCGATCCCGATCCGGGGCGTGGCCGGCGACCAGCAGGCGGCGCTGATGGGCCAGGGCTGTATCCGCCCAGGCGAGATGAAGGCTACCTACGGCACCGGCTGCTTCATGCTGATCAACACCGGCGAGGCGGCGCCGGTCTCCCAGGCCCGCCTGCTGACCACGGTGGCGGCGCGGGTGGGCGGGCGCACGACCTATGCCCTGGAGGGCGCGATCTTCATCGCCGGCGCGGCGATCCAGTGGCTGGGCGAGGGGTTGGGGATCGCGGGCGGGCCGAAGGCGGCCGAAGCCCTGGCGATGACCGCGAACGAGGACCTGGGCGTGGTGCTGGTGCCCGCCTTCACGGGCCTGGGCGCCCCCTGGTGGGACGCCAATGCGCGGGGCGCGATCTTCGGCCTGACGCGGGACGCCGGGTTGCCGGAGATCGCCCGGGCCGCCTTCGACGCCTGCGCGCTGCAGACCCGCGACCTGATCGAGGCCATGCGCGCCGACGCGCCCCAGGCGTTCAAGGGCGATGTGGAGCTCCGGATCGACGGCGGCATGTCGAAGAGCCCGTGGTTCAGCCAGCGGCTGGCCGACCTGACCGGAGTTGGGGTGTGCCGGGCCACCTACCAGGAGACCACGGCCCTGGGCGCGGCGCTGTTCGCGGGGGTGGGTGCGGGTGTCTATCGGGACGTGGAGGAGGCCGCGGGAGCGCGACCCAAGACCGAGGGCTACAGCCCGGCCATGGCGGCCGACCCGCGCGAGCGCGCCTACGCCCGCTGGCTGGATGCGGTGAACCGGGTGGGGACGCTCTAGGACGGGGCGATACATTCGGTTGGGCTGCGCGCCGCAGGCGCTGTCGTTTTCGACCACGGACCACACGGACGGCTGCGACGCCGGCGAGGCCTCGCGGTCCCGAGCGCGTCCGTGTGGTCCGTGGTCGAACTCTCTGGCGCTGCGCGCCGGGCCGGCGGTCAGGCCGAGCTTTGGGGCTGGGGCTCCCGGCCGTTCATGCCTGGCGGCGGAGCGTCCGGCGGATCGGTCTCGTCCGGGTCGTCCGGTGGCAGGTCCGGCAGGTCGCGCCAGTTGCGGGCGGCGTCTTCCGAGAGGCCCAGGTCCAGGCAGATGCGCATGACCTGATCGTCCAGCGCCTCCGCGCAGATATCGCCGTCCTCGCAGGCTTGGACAAGCTCCTCCTGCAGCGTGCGTCCCAGGAAGATGGCGCTGTCGTCGTCCTCGGTCTCGTGCCAGATCACCCGCGTGACCGCATTGCGCACGGCCTGAACCCGGCCGCGCTGCTCATGAAGGCTCGGTCGGCGGCGCGGAGCCACCGCCGCGACCCAGGAGGCCTCAAGCGCGTCGGCGCTCTGCTGGCGCGCCAGCTTCGCCTCCAGCGCCACGGTCTGGCGCACCGAGCGCGAGATGGTGTGGAACGCCTTCACCGCCTCGATCCGCTCGGCCGGGGTTTCGGCGGCCTGCGCGTCGGCGAACTGCTGCTCAGCCAGCGCCAGGCCCAGCTCGGTCAACCGAGCCAGGACGCGCGCATGCCGTTCGGCCATGTCGGGCGGGATGGACATGAACAAAACAGGAACATGAAGCGGCGCTGAAGGCAAGGTTGCTGCGCGGGGGGTACGTCCGCTTTTGACGCAACTCCGATGTCACGGGGGCTCCGGCGTATCAGGCCGCGTCGTTGCGGTCGCTATGAACCCGGCGATCCTCGTAGGGATCGTCATCGACGTTCCAAGCCTCCAGCAACCGCTGGGAGAAGGTGGCCCTGTCGGCGGTCTGGTCCTCGAAGAGGCCCTCCGTCAGGAACTCCAGGGCTTCGGTGAATCGCGTACGCGTCACCGCATAGATGATCGAGCGCCCCTCACGCCGCCCCGAGATGAGCCCGACGTGCGACAGGACGCTGAGGTGAGTCGACGTCGTGTTCTGCAAATGGCCTGCCCTGCGGGCGACCTCGCCGGCCGGCAGGCCCTGGGGCCCGGCCTGCGCCAGCATCCGAAAGACCAGCAGCCGCCCATCGTGCCCCAGGGCGGCGAGAACCTTGGCGGTCGTCGCGGCATCCATTTTCGCCCCCGTCTCCCGTGAGCCGTGCGGCGAGAGTAACTTGCAGAATAGGATCTCGTCCAGGAACGTGACGCTCACACCACCCGCGGCGCCCATCCCTTCGAGGGCGCGCCCCTGGCGTAGGGGGAGTCGAAGGTCCTGATTTGCAAGCTTTCGCGAACCTGGTCGACCCGCAAGCGCCATAGCGGCTGCCAAGCGACCTGGACAAAGGGCCGCGTCTCGCGGCCGTGCGCCCAGCCCTTGAAGATGCAATCCAGGACGACATCCAGATTGTCGGGGCGCGTCACGGCCACGGTGGTCAGCGTGACGGCGCTGGCCAGAGCCGAATAATGGTGCCCGACCTGGCCCATCAGGAAGGCTCCAAAGGCCACGCGGTCGAGCGCGCGAGGCGTGTAGCCGGCGACCATGGCCCATAGGGACAAGGACTGGATGACCTGAACGTTGATGTAGTTGAGCGGCGGCGGCATGTGCCGCAGATACGGAATGACGCTGGTCCAGTAGGGGTCGGAGGCGGGATTCCCGGGACTCATGATCTCCTGGCTGAGGGCATAGGCCAGCGAGGCCGGCGGGAACCGGGACAGCCACTCAAAATCATGGGGCTCCGGTATTCCCGCGCTCGCCGCCTCCGCGACGCCCGGGAATTCCGCGGCGGCGGCCGCCATCCGCGGATTGATCCGCGGGTCCAGTTCTCCGGCAAGGTCCATCATTCGTTCGGCGTAGCGCTGGCGCCCCGGTCCCGTGGGTGGGGCGGCGATACTCCAAAGCGTCTTCCACCAGGCGGGAGATATCGGCAGGGGATCGAGGGCGCTCGATCGTGGCGGGGCCGGCTCTCTGCCAAGCCAGCCGGCCGCGGCGTTGTCGTAGACGTCGGTCATGCGCTCCGGCGCGGCGGCGGCGGCGTGCACCGCCATGGCCGCGAGGGCGCGCAGGCGCGAGTCGGTCGCGCCGTGACGCAGGTCGAGCGCCAGCGCGCCGGCGTCGCCGTCGCCGACTTCCGCCATCCTTTCGAAGGCGTCTCTCCCCGCCTTGGCCAAGCTGCGCCTCCAATCTGAATCGGCGAACGCCGACCTCCCAGCCTAGACTTAGCCGCTTCGCCACGGACATTGCGACATTTCCCCGCGAGAAGAATTGTTCGGTGGGCGAAGGGACGGGACGCCGGTCTAAACCAGGCGGACGCCCGGCGCGCCGACGACCAGCCGCCCGACGATCTCGGCGCGGTCGAAGCCACGGGCCCGCGCGAGCGCGAGCAGGCCGTCCGCTTCCTCCGGCGCGACGGCGATCAGCAGCCCGCCGCTGGTCTGGGGATCGGTGAGCAGGTCGCGTCGCCAGGCCGTGATTCCGGCATCCTCGACGGCGGCGCCGTAGCTCTCCCAGTTGCGGCCGGAGGCGCCGGTGCGGACACCGGCCTGGAGCAGCTGCTCGACGCTGGGGAGCAGGGCGGGGGCGTCGGCGACGATCTCGGCGGTCAGGCCGGCGCCGCGGGCCATCTCCAGGGCGTGGCCGATGAGGCCGAAGCCGGTGACGTCGGTCACGGCGTGGACACCGGCGACATCCGGCAGCGCCTGGCCCAGGACGTTCAGCTGGGTCGTGCTGGCGATCAGGGCGTCGTAGCCGGCGGCGTCGAGGCGTTCCTGCTTGAAGGCCGCGCTGAGCACGCCGACCCCCAGGGCCTTGGTCAGGATCAGCACGTCGCCGGCGCGGCCGCCGCGATTGGTCAGCACGCGGTCGGGATGGACCAGCCCCAGGGCGACCAGGCCGTAGATCGGCTCGACGCTGTCGATGGAGTGCCCGCCGGCCACGGGGATGCCGGCCGTGGCGCAGACGGCGGCGCCGCCGGAGAGGATCTTTCCGATCGTGTCCGGGCTCAGCTTGCCCACCGGCATGCCGACGATGGCCAGCGCCAGGATCGGCGTCGCGCCCATGGCGTAGACGTCCGAGAGGGCGTTGGTCGCCGCGATGCGGCCGAAGTCGAACGGGTCGTCCACCACCGGCATGAAGAAGTCGGTGGTGGCCACCAGCGCCTGCTGGTCGTTGAGGCGCCAGACCGCGGCGTCGTCCGAGGTCTCGGTTCCGACCATGAGGTTCGAGAACGCCGCCGCGGCGGGCATGCGGGCGATGATGTCCTGCAGGACCGCCGGGGCGAGCTTGCACCCGCAGCCGCCGCCGTGGGCGAGAGTGGTCAGTCGCGCGGTGTCGAGCATGGGATCTCCATCGAGGCGAAGCGGGCTATAGCATCGCCATGAGCCTTGAGGTCACCGAGGATGTTTCCGCCGCCGCCCTGGCGCGCTTCGACATGGTCATCGACGTGCGCAGCCCGGGCGAGTTCGCCGAGGACCACCTGCCGGGGGCGGTGAACCTGCCGGTGCTCTCGGACGCCGAGCGGGCCCAGGTGGGCACGGTCTATGTCCAGCAGTCGCGCTTCACCGCCCGGCGGCTGGGGGCGGCGCACGTGGCGCGCAACGTCGCCCACCACCTGGAGACGGCCCTGGCCGACCGGCCGGGCGGGTTCCGGCCGCTGGTCTATTGCTGGCGGGGCGGCATGCGGTCGAACGCCATGGCGACGATCCTGTCCCAGGTGGGCTGGCGCACCACGGTCCTGTCCGGCGGCTACCGGACTTACCGCCGCGAGGTGGTCGCGCGGCTGTACGACGGCGAGCTGCCGCTGGATTTCGTGCTGCTGGACGGCCAGACCGGCTCGGCCAAGACCGAGGTGCTGGGGCGGCTGGCGGGAATGGGCCTGCAAACCCTGGACCTGGAGGGTCTGGCGGCGCACCGGGGATCGCTGTTCGGCGCCCTGGCCGGTCGCGCGCAGCCCAGCCAGAAGCTGTTCGAGAGCCGGCTGCTGGCCGCCCTGGACAGTTTCGAGCCGGGCCGGCCGGTGGTCGCCGAGGCGGAGTCCAGCAAGATCGGCGACCGCATGGTCCCTCCGGCGCTCTGGAGCCGGCTGGCCGAGGCGCCGCGGATCGAGCTGACCGCGGAACGGGGCGATCGCGCCCGGTACATCGTGACGACCTACGCCGACCTGATCGCCGACCGGCCCGCGCTGGACGCGGCGTTCACGCGCCTGCCGGCGCGGCCTAGCGCCGAGCGGCTGTCCGCCTGGCGGGCGATGGCCGACGCGGGCGCCTTCGCCGAGCTGGCCGAGGCGATCATGGCGCTGCACTACGATCCCGCCTACGACCGCTCGCGCCGCAAGCACGACCGACCGCTGCTGGGCGCGGTGCGCCTGGTTCCGGCCGAGGCGGCCAGCCAGGACGCGGCGGCCGGCGAGGTCGTCCGACTGCTGGCGCGCTTGACGCCCGCCCCCGGCGGCGCGAGGAAGTGATCAACGATCATTCAGGGAGAACGGCCATGGCAGACGGCTCGGTCGCCGGCGTCACTTCGCTCAAGGGCAAGGTGAGCGCCGAGGAGTGGCAGGCGCGGGTCGATCTGGCCGCGCTCTACCGGCTGGTGGCGATGCATGGGTGGGACGACCTGATCTACACCCACATCTCGGCGCGGATTCCCGGGCCCGAACACCATTTCCTGATCAACCCCTACGGCCTGCTGTTCGAGGAGATCACCGCCTCGTCGCTGGTGAAGATCGACCTGGAGGGCAACATCCTCCAGGAGACCCCGTACTTCATCAATCCGGCGGGCTTCACGATCCACTCGGCGATCCACGCCGCGCGCGAAGACGCCAGGTTCGTGATGCACCTGCATTCCGACCAGGGGGTCGCCGTGGCGGCCCAGAAGGGGGGGCTGCTGCCGCTGTCGCAGCACGCCCTGATCGTGCTGCCCAGGCTGGCCTACCACGACTACGAGGGTATCGCCCTGAACCACGACGAGCGTGAACGCCTGGTGGCCGATATCGGCGACAAGACGCTGATGTTGCTGAAGAACCACGGCACCTTGGCGGTGGGCGACACCGCCGCGAACTGCTGGGTGGGAATGTATTACCTGGAACGCGCCTGCAAGATGCAGGTCCAGGCCCTGTCGGCCGGCCGCGAGAACGTGCTGATCGCGCCGGAAGCGTCGCAGGCCGAGGTCGCTTCGCAGGTGCGGGGCGGCATGGGCGGGGCGCTGGCCTGGCCGGGCTGCCTGCGCAAACTGGACCGCGAGCTGCCCGGCTACGACGCCTAGCCCATTCGTCGCTCAGGTTGGTTCAGGCACGGGACGACGAAGGGCCTGTTTTCCAAGCCAAGGTCCTGAGCGATCGGCGGTTCAAACGCGCCGCCGATTGCTCCGGCGCCCGCGACGCCCGCAGCTTGTGCAACCGGGCGCCCCGCAGCGGGCGCCCGTTTCACGTTTGGCGGAAGTTTCAGCGCCGCAACGCGCAGCCATCCTCTTGTCACCCGACGGCGTATATGGAGCCGGGCTGAGAGCGCCGCCGACCTTCCAGGAATCCGCCTGCAACGTGTGGGCGATGGGGACCCGTAGTTTTGATCCGACGCCATTTCTTCCTCGTTGCGGCCCTTGTGGTCCTGACCCTCATGGTCGTGGCCGGCGGGTTCAAGGTGCTGACCAAGAAGACGGCCGAGGCTGGCCCAGGCGGCCCCGCCGCCACGGCTCAGGGCGCGGGCGGACCGATGGCCAAGGGCGCCAATCGGCGCGGCGGCGCCTTCGGCGGGCCCACCCTGGTTTCCGTGGCCACCGTGCAGCCGCGCGTCTTCGAGGACACCATCGAGGTGCTGGGCGTCGCCAAGGGCCGCCAGTCGGTGACGCTCACGGCGGCGACGACGCAGCTGGTCGACCGGGTGCTGTTCCGAGACGGCCAGCGCGTGGCGCGCGGCGCGGTGCTGGTGCAGCTGAAGGACACCGAACAGAACGCCGGCCTGGCGCAGGCGCAGGCCCGCGAGGTCGAGGCCCGGCGCGCCTACAACCGCTACAAGACGCTGGGCGACCAGGGCTGGACCTCGAAGGCCCAGGTGGAACAGTACGAGGCCGCGTGGCGCTCGACCCAGGCCGACGTGGCGGCCGCCAAGGCCCGCCAGGGCGACCGCACCATCCGCGCGCCGTTCGCGGGCGTCGTGGGCCTCTCCGACGTGGCGCCTGGCGCGCTGGTCAACCCGGGGGCGCCGATCGTGACCCTGGACGACGTCTCGGTGATGCGCGTCGATTTCCAGGTGCCGGAACGCTACCTGGGCCAGCTCCGCGAGGGCCAGGCGCTGCTGGCGACGGCGGACGCCTACCCCGGCGAGACCATCGCCGGCCGCATCGCCCAGCTGGACACCCGCGTCGACGAGCGCACCCGCGCCATCACCGCCCGGGCCGAGTTCCCGAACGGCGCCGGCAAGCTGAAGCCCGGCATGCTGGTGCGCGTGGGCGTCTCCCGCGGCCAGCGCACCAATCCCAGCGCCCCCGAATCGGCGGTCTCGGTCCAGGGCGAGGGGGCCTTCGTCTACATCCTCCGCACCGCTCCGGCAGGGCAGGGGGCGCAGGGCGGCAGCATGGTCGAGCAACGGCCGATCGTCACCGGCCTCCGGCAACAGGGCTTCGTCGAGATCACCGACGGCGTGAAGGCGGGCGACCGGATCGTCGCCGACGGCCTGAACAAGATCCAGCCCGGGCAGCCGGTGCGGGTCGGCGGCGGCCAGAGGCCGGCCGCGGCGGGCGCGCCCGAGCTCAGGACGTCCAACCCCTCGGCAGGAGCGCGGCCCGCGGGCTCGCGACCCGCGGCATGATGCTCTCCGACATCTCGGTCCGCCGTCCGGTCTTCGCCGCCGTCGCGGCGATCATCCTGTGCGTGGTCGGCATCGCCTCGTTCAGCGCGCTCACGGTGCGCGAGCTTCCCAGCGTCGATCCGCCCGTGGTCAGCATCTCCACCAACTACCGCGGCGCCTCGGCCGAGGTGATCGAGGAACGGATCACCGAGCTCATCGAGCGCCAGGTGGCCGGCATCGAGGGGATCGACCGGGTCAACTCGGCGTCCCGGGACGGCTCCTCGCGGATCAACATCTCGTTCAAGCTGGACCGCGACCTGGACGCGGCGGCCAACGACGTGCGCGACGCGGTCAGCCGCGTGACGGCGCAGCTTCCGGAACAGGCCGACCCGCCGCAGATCCAGAAGGCGAACGCCGACGCCTCGCCGATCATGTTCCTGAACTTCACCTCGCAGACGATGAACCGCCTGCAGCTGTCGGACTATGCCCAGCGCTACCTGGTGGAGCGGCTTTCCACCGTGCCGGGCGTGGCGACCGTCGGCGTCGGCGGCGCGCAGTACTACTCCATGCGCATCTGGCTGAATCCCGACGCCATGGCGGCGCGCGGCATCACGGTCGAGGACGTCGAAGCGGCCCTCAACAGCCAGAACGCCGAACTGCCGGCCGGCTCGCTCGAGGCGCCGGACAAGGACTTCACCATTCGCGTCGCCCGCGGCTACGCCACGCCCGAGCAGTTTGCGCGCATGCCGATCGTGCCCACCCGCACGGCCAGCACGGCCCAGGGCTCGGCGGTGCTGGGCGGTACGGCCTCCACCGCAGGCGCCGCGCAGGGCGCGATCCGCGACGTGACCGGCGCCACGTCAGCGCAGGGCTACATCACCCGTCTTGGCGACATCGCCAGGGTGGAGGAGGGGCCGGACGAGCGCCGACGCCTCTTCCGGTCGAACGGCAAGGACATGGTGGGGATCGCGATCACCCGTCAGAGCCTGGCCAACGACCTGGAGATCTCGGACGGCGTCCGGGCGGCGATCAAGGAGATCAACACCACCCTGCCCAAGGGCACCCGACTGGGCGTGTCGGTGGACTACACCGAGTTCACCCGCCACGCGATCGAGGAAGTCTGGGTCACCATGGGCATCTCGCTGGCGCTGGTGGCGCTGGTGAACTTCCTGTTCCTGGGCACGCTGCGCGCCGCGATCATTCCGACCGTCGTCGCGCCGATCTGCATCCTGTCGACCTTCATCGTCCTGGCGCCGCTGGGCTTCTCGATCAATCTGCTGACCCTCCTGGCGCTGGTGCTGGCCATCGGCCTGGTGGTCGACGACGCCATCGTGGTGGTCGAGAACATCCAGCGCCGGATCGACGAGGGTGAGCCACCGATCGTGGCGGCCCAGCGCGGCGCGCGGCAGGTGTTCTTCGCGGTGGTGGCCACCACCATCGTGCTGATGTCGGTGTTCGCGCCGCTGATGTTCCTGCCGGGCTTCATCGGGCGGTTGTTCGTGGAGCTGGCGGTGTCGGTGGCGGCCGCCGTGGGCTTCTCGGCCCTGCTGGCCCTGTCGCTGTCGCCCATGCTGGCGTCCAAGCTGCTGCGCCCGGCGAAGGGCGAGGGCTTCATCGCCCGCCGCGTCGACGCCGGCATGCACCGGCTGAAGGCGTCGTATCACGCCTCGCTCGAGAGCCTGCTCGGCCGGCGCAGCGTCTCCATCGGCGCCTCCGCGCTGGTGGCCGTCCTGGCCGTGGCGGCCTTCGGCGTGTTCAGCGTGCTCCCGCGCGAGTTGACGCCTGAGGAGGACCGCCGGCGGGCCCAGGTGATGATCATGGGACCGGAGGGCGCCGGCTATGACTACACGCTGCGCGCCAGCCGACAGGTGGAGCAGATCCTCCAGAAGCACCGCGAGGACGGCACGGTCGAGCGCTACGTCTTCTCCATGCCCCGGTTCGGGAACAACTCGTACAATACCGGCGGCGGCAATGTGATCCTCTCGGACGAGACGAAGACCACCGCGCCCGAACTGGCGGCCACGCTCAACCGCGAGCTGTCTTCGATCACCTCCGTCCGCGCGATCGTGTCGCCGGAAGGCGGCCTTCAGCGCGGGGGGCCGGGCAGCGGCGGCGGGGGCGGCGGCGGCACCAGCATGCAGCTCATCGCCACCGGGACCGACTATCCGGAGATCGCGCGCTGGATCCAGCCGATCCTGGCGGCGGCCAACACCAACCCGGGCCTGGCCCGGCCGCGCCTGGACTATGAGCCCACCAGCCCGCGGGTGGTGGTCAACATCGACCGTGAGAAGGCCGCGGCCCTCGGCATCTCGGCCCAGACCGTCGGCCGGGCGCTGGAGACCCAGTTCGGCTCGCGCCGGGTGACGACCTACATCAAGAACGGGCAGGAGTACGACGTCCTCCTGCAGACCGATCGCGAGCGCCGCCAGACCGAGCAGGACCTGAGCAAGCTTTACGTCCGCGCCACTTCCGGCGACGTGGTGCCGCTGTCGTCGGTGGTGACGACACAGGTGCGTGGCGACACGCCCGACCGCGCCCGCGTCGATCGCCTGCGCTCGATCAGCCTCTCGGTGCAGCTCAACCCCGGCTATTCCATGGGCGAGGCCATCGCCTTCTTCCGTGCGGAAGCCGCCAAGCAGCCCGGCTCGGTGACCGTCAAATGGGGTGGCGGGGCGCGCGACTACCTGGAGGCGTCGGGCTCGGTGGGCCTGGCCTTCGCCATGGCGCTGTTGCTGGTGTTCCTGGTCCTGGCGGCCCAGTTCGAGAGCTGGATCCACCCGGCCGTGATCATGCTGACCGTCCCGGTGGCGGCGGTGGGCGGCCTGTTCGGCCTGCTGATGGTGGATTCCTCGATCAACACCTACAGCCAGATCGGGCTGATCATCCTGATCGGCATCGCCGCCAAGAACGGCATCCTGATCGTCGAGTTCGCCAACCAGCTGCGCGACGAAGGCCTGTCGATCCGCGAGGCCGTGATCGAGAGCGCATCCCTACGCCTGCGGCCCATCATCATGACCTCGATCTCGGCGGCGGCGGGCGCGATCCCGCTGATCGTCTGGGGCGGGGCCGGCGGCGAGGCGCGCAAGACCATCGGGGTGACCATCTTCTTCGGGGCGATCTTCGCCACCCTGGTCACGCTGTTCATCGTGCCGGTGTTCTACAACCTCCTGGCGCGGTTCACGAAGTCGCCGATGGCCACGGCGCGGCGCATCGAAGCCTTCGAGGACGCCGAGAAGGCCCGCGTGGCGAACGCCGCCGAGTAGTTGCCCTTTGAAACGGCATGGCCCGGACAAGCCGGGCCATGCCGTGCGACGCAGGTGCGCGGCCGACCCCGCCGGCCGGCGCCAGGGAACCTGCGAAAAGGGGGGGTGTCAGGTCCCTGGGCCCGGCCGGCGACGGGGGGCGTCGCCAGTCGAATTCGGGTGTCGAGTTAGACAGATGCTCTTCGTCGACAGGACGACCATGGCGCGAGCCGTCCTGCGCGTCAAGGTTGTTGCCGCGCGAAATCTTGCGCTTTCCGAGCGAGCTGCCTACTGCGCCTTGTGGCCGGTTTCGACCATCAGGTAGGCGATGAGGTCGGTGCGGTCCTTGGCGTCCTTGAGCCCCGCGAACGACATCTTGGTGCCGGGCAGGAAGGTCATCGGCTTTTCCAGCCACTGGTCGAGGTGGCTGGCGTCCCATGTCCAGCCGGCGTTCTTCAACGCGTCGGAATATTTGAACGTGGGGTTGCTGGCCGACGTCTTCCCGAACACGCCGTGCAGGTTGGGGCCGGTCATGTTGGCCCCGCCGGGGGCGATGGTGTGGCACGACTGGCAGAGCGCGAACTTCGACTTGCCGTTGGCCAGGTCGGCCGTGTTGTAGGGCGCGGGGTAGGACGCCAGGATCGCCTGCTTGTCGGCGTCGCTGAGCTCCGGCGCCGCAGGGGCGGCCACGGGGGGCTCGGCGGAGGGCGAGGCGCTTTCCTGGGGCTTGCCGCAGGCCGCGGCGAGCGTGACGAGGGCGGCGGCGGCGAGGATCGATCCCAGGCGCATGAAGAACTCCGGCTACGAAATCGCCGGCAAACTAGCTGTGGCTTGGCGGAAGTCTAGCGCTGCTTGCGGCGCTCGCGGTTCACCGCCTCGTCCAGGGCCTGGAGGAAACGGGAGCGGTCGGCGGCGGCGAACGGCTTGGGCCCGCCGGTGATCTCGCCCGTCGAGCGGATGTGCTCCATGATCGAGCGCTGGGCCAGGGCCGAGCCGATGGAATCGGGCGTGAAGGGCCGGCCGTTGGGTGCGATGGCCGCGCCGCCGGCCTTCAGGACCCGGTCGGCCAGCGGGATGTCGTTGGTGACGCAGATGTCGCCGGGCTGGGTCTGCTCGGCGATCCAGTCGTCGGCCACGTCGGGGCCGGCGTCGACGATCCGGCGCTCGATCATCGGCGACTGGGGGATCTGGATGAAGCTGTTGGAGACGACGAAGGTCTTCAGGCCGTACCGGGCGGCGACCTTGTAGACCTCGTCCTTCACCGGACAGGCGTCGGCGTCGATGAAGATGCGCATGGGCCTTGGCCCTACAGGATTCCGCCGCGCCCCTCACGCGCCTTTGATCGCGACCGCCGAACAAGCGCCGCCTTTCCGGCGTTAAATGCTTCGGCTGGGAGTGGTGCGAGAAAGGGGGAGACCCCATGGAAAGCTTCTGGATGCGGGCCCTGGACGACGCCGAACAGGCCGAGCTCCGGGCCAAGACGATGCGGGCGCGCTTCGGCGAGCAGGCCGAGGCCCGTTGCCGCGCCGAACTGCAAAGCTTCTCCGAGCATGACCCACGCCGCCGCCGGATCGCCGACGTGTTCCGCGCGCTACGCTGGACGTGACATTGCGCGCGCCCCCTTGGCGCCGAAAGCGCAACCCAGCATAAGCGGCCGGTCCCTCATGGGCCGGATTAGCTCAGCTGGTAGAGCAGCGGTTTTGTAAACCGAAGGTCGCGGGTTCGAGTCCTGCATCCGGCACCATCCCCGCTCCGACGTTCGGCCGCCGTGGCGCGGCAGCGCCGCGAAGATTCAAACCACGGACAACACGGAAGACACGGAAGGCTCAGCAGATGCGGCCTCGTCCGTGTTTTCCGTGGTTCTAGAAAGACAGCGCCTGCGGCGCGCTGAGCGCCCAAACGCAACCGGCCCGCGTGTTGCAATGCACCCGGCGCAAGTCGGGGGCGCGTGCCGAGACGGGACGCAACGCCACCGGCGGTCCGGTAACCTGGGGGGGTGGCCGGGCCCAACGTCTGGGGGACGTTGGCTACAGGTGGTCCGGTTCGTGGCGCGTAAGGGTCACAAATGTCGCGGCCGGACCGCCTGTGGCGTTTATCGCGGCGCGCCCTCTGTGCGCCGCCGCCGCTGCTGGACGAGGTAGGCGGCGATGACCCCGGTGGCCACGAGGCCGATCAGCAGCGTCGAGACCGCATTGATCTTCGGGTCCACCCCCAGCCGCACATGGCTGTAGAGGCGCATGGGCAGGGTCGTGGCGCCGGGGCCCGAGGTGAAGCTGGCGATCACCAGGTCGTCGAGGCTGAGCGTGAAGGCCAGCATCCAGGCCGCCGCCACCGCCGGCGCGATGCCGGGCAGGGTGACCAGCACGAACGCCTTCCAGGGCGGGCAGCCCAGGTCCTGGGCTGCCTCTTCCAGGTGGCGGTCGAAGGTCGCCAGCCGCGCCTGGACCACCACGGTGGCGTAGGCCAGCGTCAGGGTCGCGTGGCTGAGGGTCACGGTCCAGAAGCCGCGCGGCAGGCCGGCGGCCACGAACAGCAGCAGCAGCGACAGCCCCAGGATCACCTCGGGCATGACCAGGGTGGCGTAGACGCCCCCCGCCAGGGCCGTCCGACCGCGGAAGCCGCCCCGCACAAGGGCGATGGCGGCCAGGGTCCCCAGCACCGTGGCGAAGGTCGCCGACAGCACGCCGACCCTCAGCGTCACCCAGACGGCGTCCAGCATCTGGGCGTCCTGGAACAGGGCCACGTACCAGCGCGTGGAGAAGCCGCCCCAGACGGTGACCAGCCGGCTGGCGTTGAACGAATAGACCACCAGGATGACGATGGGCGCGTAGAGGAACGCCAGGCCCAAAACCACCGAGGCGATGTTGAAGGCGGAGGGGCCGCGTTTCATCCGATCGTCATCCCACGGTCAGCTGAAAGCTGAGCCGGGGGACCCAAGCGGACTTCGAACACGGGCGTGCTCAGCTTGGGTTCCCCGGTCAAGCCGGGGGATGACGGCTTTAAAATCGTCATCGCAGCACCTTCGCCTGCTGGCGCTCGAACAGCAGGATCGGCACGACCAGGGTGGCCAAGAGGACGATCGCCACCGCCGAGGCGGCCGGCCAGTCGCGGTTGGCGAAGAACTCGGTCCAGATCACCCGGCCCAGCATCAGGGTCTCGGACCCGCCCAGGAGGTCGGGGATCACGAACTCGCCGGCCATGGGGATGAAGCAGAGCAGGGCGCCCGCCGCCGCGCCGGGGAGCGAGAGCGGGAAGGTCACCCGCCAGAAGGCCGACAGCGGGGTCGCGCCAAGGTCCTGGGCCGCCTCGATCAGGCTGTGGTCCTGCTTTTCCAGCACGGCGTAGAGCGGCAGCACCATGAAGGGCAGGTAGGCGTAGACCAGGCCCAAGAGGACGGCGGCCTCGGTGTTGAGGATGTCCACCGCGGGCAGGCCCAGCGCAGCGAGCGCCGCGTTCAGGATGCCGGCGGGCTTGAGGATGGCGATCCAGGCGTAGATGCGGATCAGAAAGCTGGTCCAGAACGGCAGGATCACCGCCATCACCAGCGCCTGGCGCACCGCCGGCGGGCAGCGGCTGATGCCGTAGGCGATGGGGTAGCCGATCATGAGCAGCAGGCCCGTGCCGGTCGCCGCGATCCGCAAGCTGGAGAGGTAGGCGTCGAGGTAGAGGCGATCCTTGGTCAGCCGCGCATAGGTCTCGCCGTCGAGGGCCGCGAAGAAGGCCTGGAGGCCCGCCAGCCCCTGGCTCCAGTCGATGCGGGGGGCATAGGGCGGCATCGCAAGGGCTGTTTCCGAGAACGACAGCTTGGCCACCAGCACGAACGGGAAGGCGAAGAACAGCGCCAGCCAGAGGAACGGCAGGATGGCCGCCAGCCCGGACTTGCCCCGCTTCATTTGGTCAGCACCACGGCGCTGGACGGCGCGAAGGTGAGCCAGACCGGGTCGTCGCAGCCCAGCGGCCGGTCGACGGTGCGGGTGGCGTTGGCGCGGGCGGCGCGGATGGTGCGGCCGGGCGCGATCTCGACCAGGTAGGTGGTCCAGTCGCCGAGGTAGCCGTAGTCGAGGATCCGGCCCGCCAGCCGGTTGCGCGGGTCGGCCGGCGGCTCGGCGTGGACGGCGATCTTCTCGGGCCGCACGGCCAGCCAGACCTGGTCGCCCAGGTTGGCGGCGCCCTCGGCGTCGAACTGGCCGTCGCCAGCCTGCAGGCGCAGCAGCGGGCCTTCGCGAGCGGTCACCTTGCCCTCGAACAGGTTCACGTCGCCGATGAAGCCCGCCACGTAGCGGTCGACGGGGGTCTCATAGACCTCGGCCGGGCGGCCCACCTGGACGATCCGGCCCTCGCGCATCACCGCGATCCGGTCGGCGACCACCATCGCCTCGTCCTGGTCGTGGGTGACGATCATGAAGGTCATGCCCAGGCTCTGCTGCAGCGACATGAGCTCGAACTGGGTCTCCTCGCGCAGCTTCTTGTCGAGGGCGGCCATGGGCTCGTCGAGGAGCAGGATGCGCGGACGCGGGGCCAGGGCGCGGGCCAGGGCCACGCGCTGCTTCTGGCCGCCGGAGAGCTGGTCCGGCCGCCGCTTACCCAGGCCCTCCAGCTTCACCAGCGCCAGCATCTCCTCGACCCGCGGCGCGATCTCGGCCTTGGGCAGGCCCTGCCGCTTCAGGCCGAAGGCGATGTTCTGGGCGACGTTCAGGTGCGGGAAGAGCGCATAGGCCTGGAACATCATGTGGACCGGCCGCCGGTGCGGCGGGTCGGCCTGGACGTCGCGGTCGCCCAGCAGGATCCGCCCGCCGTCCGGGCTCTCGAACCCCGCCAGCATCCGCATCAGGGTGGTCTTGCCGCAGCCGGAGGGGCCCAGCAGGGCGAAGAACTCCCGCTCGTAGATGGCCAGGTCGACGCCCGTCACCGCGTGGGTGTCGCCGAACGCCTTGGAGACCCCGTCGAAGCGGACCAGCGGGCGCGCCGCGGGGTCTTCCCACGGCGCGAAGCTGGAGCGGACGCCGCCGATCTGCGGCCGAGGTTGCGTCCGGCCGATCAACGGCCCGTCAGCACCTTGGTCCACTGGCGGTTCACCTCGCGCAGCAGCTCCTGGTCCTTGGTGGTGGTGACGAACAGGCGCTTGGAGACCTCGGGCGTGAGGTAGGCGTTCGGGTCGTTCCGCAGCGCCTCGTCCACCAGCGGCGTCGCCGCCGTGTTGGCGTTGGCGTACTGGGTGTAGTTCGACGCCTTGGCGATGATCTCGGGCCTGAGCATGAAGGCGATGAACCTGTGGGCCGCGGCCGCGTTCGGCGCGTCCTTGGGGATGGTGAAGACGTCGAACCACACCTGGCTGCCCTCCTTGGGCACGGCGTAGGCGACCTTCACCCCGTTCTTGGCCTCCTCGGCGCGGGCCTTGGCCTGCAGCACGTCGCCCGAGTAACCGATGGCCAGGCAGATGTCGCCGTTGGCCAGGGCGTCGATGTACTCGGACGAGTGGAACTTCCGCACGAAGGGCCGGACCTGCATCAGCATGGCGGTGGCGGCCTCGTAGTCGGCCGGGTTCCTGGAGTTGGAATCCTTGCCCAGGTGGTTCAGCGCCACGGCGTACATGTCTTCCGAGGCGTCGAGGAAATAGACGCCGCAGTCCTTGAGCTTGGCCAGGACCAGCGGGTCGAACACCACCCGCCAGCTGTCGATCTTCATGCCCGGCAGGCGCTTGGCGATGGCGTCGGCGTTGTAGCCGATGCCGATGGTGCCCTGCATGTAGGGGACGGCGTAGGCGGCGCCGGGGTCGAAGGGCGCCAGGTGGGCCATCAGGGCCGGGTCCAGCTTGTCCAGGCCGGAGAGCTGCTTCTTGTCCAGCGGCCGGATCGCACCGGCGGTGATGTAGCGTGGCAGATTGTGGTTGGAGGGGACGACGAGGTCATAGCCCGTGCCGCCCTGCAGCACCTTGGTCTCGAGCACCTCGTTGGAATCGAAGGTGTCGTAGCTGACCTTGATCCCCGTCTCCTTGGTGAACTGCGTCAGCAGGGCAGGGTCGATGTAGTCCGACCAGTTGTAGATCCGTAGCGTCCCGCCTGCCGCCGCCGGCGCGGTCTTCTCGGCGGTCTTCGGGCTGCACGCCGCCACCGCCAGCACCACCGCCAGGCCCACCGCCCTCAACAACACGCCCATGCCGAACTCCCCCCTTGTCTTCCGGCTCAGGTTATAGGTCGGTTCGGACCCTCGTTAAGCGTGAAATGCCGCATGACCGCCCCCTGGACCGCCGTCGCCCCGATCCTGATGCTGGTGGCCTCGAATGTGTTCATGACCTTCGCCTGGTACGGGCACCTGAAGGTCGAGCACAGGCCGCTCTGGATCATTGTGATGGCGAGCTGGGGGATCGCGTTCTTCGAGTACTGGCTGGCCGTCCCCGCCAACCGGATCGGGCGGCAGGTCTACGACCCGGCCGAGCTGAAGGCGATGCAGGAGGTGATCACGCTCGCGGTCTTCGCGGTGTTCTCGGTGACCTACCTGGGCGAGCGCTTCACCCTGAACCACGGCGTGGGGTTCGCCTTCATCGCGCTGGGCGCCTTCTTCGTGTTCAAGGGGCCGCTGTGATTTTACCTCCCCCGCGAAGCGGCGGGAGGGGGACCAGTCGCCGAAGCCGGCGCGAGCCGGCTGCAGAGCGGCTGGTGGAGGGGGCGAGCCTCAGGCTCGGCGGGACGATTGGGTTGTCCTGAATTCGGGAGATGGGGCTCGCCCCCTCCACCACCCGCTCTTCGCCTACGGCTCGGCGGGCGGTCCCCCTCCCGCCGTTGCTGCCGCAACGGGGGAGGTGAAGATCCTGCGTCTACTTCCCGGACGACGCCGCGCCGCCGGCGGGGACCATGGCCACGACCTCGTTGGTCTTGGAGATGAACTTCACGCCCTTGACCCGGCCGTCCTTGTACCGGTCCCAGGCGCTCTTCACGTCGACGGGGGTCGGGCCGGCCGCGCCGGGCGCCGCCGGCTTCTGGGCCACGACGTCGACCTCGTAGACGCCGTCGGGCGGGGTGGCCGCATAGACCCGGGGCAGGAAGCCCACCTGGGTCCAGCCTGCGCCGTCGGTGGTGGCCTTGGCCTCCAGGTTCAGGCCGCCGCCCGCGTCCGGCGTGACCGCGGCCGACTGGATCGACTGTACCTGTTCCTGGCCCGCGTAGAACGGCGCCTGGCGGGCCAGGGACTTCTTCGGCGCCTCGGCGGCGGCCGACGGCTCGGCGGGCTTCTCGTTGCAGGCGGATAGCGAAAGGCCGGCCAAAAGGCCCGCCGCAAGAACCAACTTGCGCATGTCATCTCCCATTTCGGGGCGGCTGTTTTTCTTGAGACTCAGGGGCGCCGCCCTCGCGCCATGCGGGAAGGTTTGCGCCGATGGGCCCGCTTGGCGAGCATTTCTTGCGGCCCGCCCTTTGGCGAACCACCTGAGCGGCCTATAAGCCCCGGTTCCCTCGCAAGCTCGTGCTCTGAAGGCCCATGTCCCGCATCCTGATCACCTCGGCCCTGCCGTACATCAACGGCATCAAGCACCTCGGCACCCTGGCCGGTTCGATGCTGCCGGCCGACGTCTATGCGCGGTTCCAGCGGGCGCGGGGGCGCGAGACGCTGTATATCTGCGCCACCGACGAGCACGGCACGCCCACCGAGCTGGCCGCGGCCGAGGCCGGCCTGGATCCCGCGACCTTCTGCGCCCAGGCGCACGAGGTGCAGCACGACCTGGGGCGGAAGTTCGGCCTGTCCTGGGACCATTTCGGCCGCTCGTCGTCGCCGCAGAACCACCGGCTGACCCAACGCTTCGCCCAGCAGCTCTGGGAGGCCGGCTTCATCGAGGAGCGGGTCACCCAGCAGGTCTATTCCAATGCCGACAAGCGCTTCCTGCCCGATCGCTATGTGATCGGCACCTGCCCGCACTGTGGCTACGAGAGCGCGCGGGGCGACCAGTGCGAGAACTGCACGCGGGTGCTGGACCCGGCCGACCTGCTGCACCCGCGCTCGGCGGTGTCGGGCTCCACCGATATCGAGATCAGGGGCTCCAAGCACCTGTTCCTGCGGCAGAGCCTGTTCTCGAACAAGCTGCGCGGCTGGATCGAGAGCAAGCGCGGGACCTGGCCGCTGCTGGTGACCTCGATCGCGCTGAAGTGGCTGGACGAGGGACTGCAGGACCGCGGCATCACCCGCGACCTGGAGTGGGGCGTGCCGGTCAACGCCTTTGAATGGGGCCCGAACCCGGACGGCCAGACGCCGGATATCGAGGGCCTGGCCGGCAAGGTGTTCTACGTCTGGTACGACGCGCCGATCGAATATATCGGCGCGACCTGGGAATGGGCCGACGCCAAGGCCCAGGAGGCCGGAACCGGCCCCGCGCCCGAGGCCGACTGGGAGCGCTGGTGGCGTCAGCCGCAGGCGGCGGACGTCAAGTACGTGCAGTTCATGGGCAAGGACAACGTGCCCTTCCACACCGTGGGCTTCCCCTGCACCCTGATGGGGGTCAACGAGAAGGTCGACGCCAGGGGGGCCTGGTCGGTCGTCAATGACGCGCCGTGGAAGCTGGTCGACGAACTGAAGGGCTTCAACTGGCTGGACTACTACGGCGGCCGGTTCTCCACGTCGCAGAACCGCGGCGTGTTCATGGACCAGGCGCTGGAGCTGCTGCCGCCGGACTACTGGCGCTGGTGGGTGATGGCCAATGCGCCCGAGACCTCGGATTCGAGCTTCGTCTGGGAGCAGTTCCAGGCGCAGGTGAACGCCGACCTGGCCGACGTGCTGGGCAACTTCGTCAACCGCATCTGCAAGTTCACCGAGACGCGGTTCGAGGGGGTCGTGCCCGAGGGCGGCGCGCCGGGGGCCCTGGACGAGAAGCTGGAGGCCGATGTCCTGGCCAAGCTGCGCGAATACACCGAGTTCATGGAGGACCGGGAGTACCGCAAGTCGGCCGCGGCGCTTCGCCAGCTGTGGGTGCTGGGCAACCAGTACCTCACCGAGGCCGCGCCCTGGACGGCGATCAAGACCGACCGCGACCGCGCCGCCGTGGCCGTGCGCTACGGCCTGAACCTGGCGGCCCTGTTCGCCAAGGTGTCGGAGCCGTTCATCCCGTTCGCCTGCGAGAAAATCTCGGAAGCGCTGGGCGAGCCGTTCCCGGCCGTCTGGCCGTCGCTGGACGGGGAGGGCGTGCTCACGGCCCTGCCGCCCGGCCGCGCCATCCGCGCGCCCGAGGTGCTGTTCAAGAAGGTCGAGAACGAGCAGGTCGCCGAATGGCGCGAACGCTTCGGCGGGCCGGAGGCGGACGAGGCTTAAGCCAGCCACCCCCTCCGCCCGGCCATGACGAGGTTGTTGTGGATCGCTAGTGCGCGGGCGCGGGGACCTTGGGCTTGATGTCGACGAAGTCCGGCATCACCGCGTTGTACTGGGCGGTGTAGCCCAGGTCCTCGACCACCTCCTGGTGGCCCTGCCACATCATGTGCAGGGCGACGTACAGCACGATCGCCAGGCCGATGAAGCCGATCCAGCGGTACCTGTGCAGCAGCCGGGCGATGGCGTGCGCCGCCACGCCCATCAGCGCGATCGACATCAGCAGGCCGAAGATCAGGATGGTCGGGTGCTCGCGCGCGGCGCCGGCCACGGCCAGCACGTTGTCCAGCGACATCGAGACGTCGGCGACCAGGATCTGGATCAGGGCGTCCTTGAAGGTCTTCGGCTTGACCTTCGGCTCGGTGGCCGGATCGTCGTCCATGGCCGCTTCGGCCTGGGCCTCGTCGTGCGCGGCCTGTTCGCGGAGCTCCCGCCACATCTTCCAGCAGACCCACAGCAGCAGGATGCCGCCGGCCAACAGCAGGCCGACGATGCCCAGCAGCTGGGTGGTGATCAGGGCGAAGCCGATCCGCGTGATGACGGCGGCGACGAGACCCCAGAAGATCGCCTTGCGCCGCAGCGCCGCCGGCAGGCCGCCCGCCGCCAGGCCCACGGCCACGGCGTTGTCGCCGGCGAGGACCAGGTCGATCATCAGGACTTGGAACAGGGCGGACAGGGCCCCGGGGCTGAACAGCTCTTCGAACATCCGGCCTCAATGCGTCAGGCGGCGGCCGGCTGCAACAGTCGAGGTGTGAGCCGCGCCGCCGGCGGCCGCAGGCATCGCTGCTTCGGCCGCGGTTCGGACGCCGAATCTGGGGGTCGGCGGCCCGAACCCCTAGCTCGCGAGCGTGTCCAGGAGCGCCAGGCGGCGACGTGTGCGCAGCGAAGCCCCGACTCCGCCGAAGCCCAGGATCATCAGCGCCCAGGCGGTCGGTTCAGGTGCGGCGCTGCCGGTGTGGCCCAGCTCGACCTCGGCCAGCGCCAGCCCGGTGCTCTGACTGTCGCGGACCAGGGTGAAGCCCGTGAACCAGGTCCCCGGATCGGCCTGCCAGCCCTGGAACTTGAGCCCCTCCTGAATCGGGAGGGCGTAGACGTTGGAGCTGGGCTCCTGGCCGTTGTTGAGATGCATGTAGATCGTGGCGCCGAACGGTCCCTTGAAGGTGCCGGCCTTGAACGAGAACAGGTCGTATTGGGCCGTCGGATCGAACTCGACCTCGATGTAGCCGCCGTTGTTGCTGATCAGAGCGTTGTGGACCGGGAAGAACGGGGCCGTGCCGACGGTGGTGATGACGTTTTGGCCGCCGGTCGTGATCGTCAGGTCGCCATCGACATAGGGGTCGTCGATGAACTGGTAGGTTCCGGCGGCGAATTCGCTGAAGTCGGTGACCTGGTCGATGGTCCCGAGCGCGTGGAACGCGTCCTGGTCGCTGTAGTAGGTGGGAAAGGCGCTGGCGCGCGTGGCCGAGGCCAGGGCGATGACGCCCATGATGGCGGCGGCGAAGATGATCGTGGAACGCATGAAGCGGCCCCCATGGCTGCGGTTGGTTGTGGGGCGCTTCAATGAGGGGTTGGCCGCCGCGCGGGTAGGCGCGCCGGCCTGCGAAGCGTTGCGAGTTGTTGCGAAAGCCGCCCGGCGGGCGAGTTGATGGGCCTAGAGGTGCGGGCCGCGCGACATCGATGTGGCGAAGGGCATGTGCAGGATCGCCATGCCGCCGGCCGCCAGCGCCGCCGGTCCGACGTCCGGCATGAGCCTGGCGGCGACCTCCGGCGCGATGGACCCCTCCGGGGCGAGGGGATTGGCCTTCGCCGCCTCTTCGAACGCGGCGTCGTCCTCCGCCGGGTCGTCGCTCAGGAAGCCCACGCGCTCCATCATGCAGCCCATGGCCGCCGGCGATCCGCCGCCGACGCGCTGGAGGCCCATGGAGATCCCGTCGAGCACCTCGGCCCGTTGGCGCAGGACGGCGTTGAAGATCGAGAAGGTGAACATCCCCGTCCGGGGGTCGGCCATCACCGTGAAGAGCTGGGTCTGGGTCATGAAGGTCCAGCCCTCGAATCGCATGTCCTCCACCGCGATGCGGCAGGTCAGGAAGCCGTTGGCCGCCTTGCGGATCAGGCAGGGGTCGTGGATGAACCGCCCGGGCTGGCCGATCGCGGGGCGCGTCGTGCGCCAGTGACCCTCGTAGGCGTCGCCGCGCAGGTCGGTGAGGGTCTTGGTTTCGTGGAGCACCGTCTCCGGCAGCCAGCCGCCCAGCGGACCCCAGCCGTTGACGGGCTCGGCGGGAGCGACGCCCAGCCGAGCGCCCAGGGTGTCGAGATCAGCCTCCCAGTCCAGCAGGCTGAACCCCGGCCGGCGCGACGCCACCAGCCCCGTCAGGTTGGCCAGGTTCTCACCGGAGGGCGCCTGGCGGCCGCTGAGCCAGCGGCTGATCACCGACTTGTCCACGGCCAGCTCCACGGCGAGCCGGCCGCGGCTGATCGACAGGGCCTTCAGGGCCAGCAGCAGTCGCGCTGGAAAATCGCCGTCGGTCACTTCGAACCTCCCCAACCCGGCTTTAGGTGGCAGGTTCGAACGGCGTTGTCAGCGCCCCACCGCGAGGCGAGACGCTGCAACCCTGTTTAGAAGGCGGGGTGACCGCGCTTCGAGCGGATCGCGGCGCCGGTGACGCCGAAGCCCAGGATCAGCAGCGCCCACGTGGACGGCTCCGGCACGGCCCCGTCGCGCGGCCCCGTGGCGCCAGGGATGAAGGCCAGCGGACCATTGCTGACGATCGGGCCGGTGTTCAGGACGCTCGTCTGGTTCCCGGCCAGGTCGTACTTGGCCAGGCTGAACTCGGTGCTCACGAACAGCCCGCCGTCGCCGTAGGCCAGGCCAGTCACGGCGTCGTCCAGGGTGACGCTGGCGCCGCCCGACGCCCAGAGCAGGACCGGGTCGACCGAGGCCCAGCCGTGGCTCGACCCGTCGTCGACGCCAAGGAAGACCTTGCCGCCGCCGTAGGCGAGGGCGGTGATGTCGAACACGGCGTAGTCGTTGGAGTCGATCAGGTTTCCGGTCAGGTCGTAGTGGGCCAGGGTGCTGCCGTACGAGACGAACAGCCCGCCGCCCGTGAACGCGACTCCCGTGGCCTCCTCGGGCAGCTCGATGCTGACGCCGGCTCCGGTGAGATCGGCGTTGTAGAAGTTGATGCTGTACTCCGAGCCGGACAGCGAGAAGGTCGTGGCGCCCGCGAACAGCATGTCGCCGCCAGCCGCCAACGGACCCCACTGGACGAACGAGCCGCCATAGACGCTGCCGGTCTGGACGCCGGAGAGATCGTAGCTCTTGAGATAGCCGCCCGACAGGAAGCCGCCGGTCGTGACCCCGCTCGCGAACACCTGGCCGCCTTGATAGGCGAGGCCGTCGGCCTGGAACGGCGTCGCGAAGCTGGCCGTGGGCGCCAGCGCGCCGCTGAAGGCGCCGACCCCGGGGTTGTTCCCCTGGATAGTGAAGACGCTGTAGGCGTCGAGCAGGGTTCCGGCCTGCGCGGGCAGAGCCAGGATGGCGGACGCGGCGAAGGCCGCGAGTGCGAATGTCTTCATGTGAAGCCCCAGACTTGAATTGGGGCGCTATCAATCAGCCGGCCGGCCATGCGGGTAGGCGCGTCGGCCTTCGACCTGTTGCGAGTTGTTGCGCGTCAGCCTCGCGGGCGGGCGGCCTCGTACAGAGCGACGGCGGCGGCGGCCGAGACGTTCAGGCTCTCGAAGCCGCCCGGCATGGGGATCTTCGCCAGCTCGTCGCAGTGCTCGGCCACCAGGCGTCGCAAGCCTTCGCCCTCCGAGCCCAGCACCAGGACCGTGGGCGTCGCCCCGTCCAGCACCTGGTGCAGCCCGCGGTCGGCCTCGCCCGCCAGGCCGACGGTGCGCCAGCCGGCCTTGCCGAGTTCGTCGATCGCGCGGGAGAGGTTGACCACCCGGGCCACCGGCACCTGTTCGACCGCGCCGGCTGCGGCCTTGGCCAGGGCGCCGGACAGCTTGGGGGCGTTTCGGTCCTGCAGCACCAGGCCCACCACGCCGAACGCCGCGGCGGAGCGCAGGATGGCGCCCACGTTCTGCGGATCGGTCACCTGGTCCAGCACCAGCACGATCGCGCCGGGGCGGAATTCGAAATCGGCCAGCTCGGCGTCTTCCAGCGGAGCGGGGCGGAGCGCGATTCCCTGGTGCACGGCGCCTTGCGGCAGGCCCAGGCCGATCTGATGGGTGTCGGCGACCTCGAAGCTGACCTTGCGGCCGAATTTGGCCTCGACCTGCCTGGCCTTGTCGGCGGTCACCACCAGCCGCAGGGGCGTTCCGCGCCTGGGGTTGGCCAGGGCCGCCTCCACGGCATGCCAGCCCCAGATCCAGTCGTCGGAAACGCTGGCGGCGCGGCCGTGCGAGCGGGCCGGATGGCCGCCTTTCGGGCGAAAATTGCGGCCCTTCCGGGCGTCGTTGCGTTCCGTAGGCGAGGCCACTATAAGACGCGCTCCGATTTGGGGGCCCCTCGGTGGGCTACCGCTTTTGGACATTGAGTTGGGCGCTTTAAGCCCCTCGCGTCCCTGGGCGGAAGCCTTTTCTCCGAAGGCCCTTGAAGAGGCTCCAAGCGCGCTGGGGGAATGTCCCGAGTGGCAAAGGGGGGGGACTGTAAATCCCCTGCTGTAATGGCTTCGTAGGTTCGAGTCCTACTTCCCCCACCACGCCTTGGAGCGAGAATTGAACTGAGGAGTTGCGGTAGCCCCCGCGGCGCTGTTGGCGGGTATAGCACAATGGTAGTGCAGCAGCCTTCCAAGCTGAGGATGCGGGTTCGATTCCCGCTACCCGCTCCAGCTCCTCGTGAATCGTAGATCAGGCAACGCCGGCAGGACCCCATGGCCAAAGAGAAGTTCGAACGTAACAAGCCGCACTGCAACATCGGCACGATTGGTCACGTTGACCATGGGAAGACGACTTTGACGGCGGCGATCACGATGACGCTGGCGAAGGCGGGTGGCGCCA
>Ga0255338_1002176_pt1 | contig 30744 bp, 36 predicted proteins | sample MeOH1_35cm_T4_19_FD_203715 | JGI IMG/M metagenome (GOLD analysis project Ga0255338, IMG submission 203715) | Sandy soil microbial communities from University of British Columbia, Vancouver, Canada - MeOH1_35cm_T4_195 | ecosystem: Engineered > Artificial ecosystem > Sand microcosm > Unclassified ... | reverse complement strand
TCGGCGCCCGGCGATCGTCGGTCGCAACCACGATGGTTCCGACCGAAGTTTCGATCGCCACTCGGGTATGACCGGGCGTCGGGCGGTTGGCGGATTGCGCATGGGAAGCGCCAGACAGAAGGGCAAGGAACGGGATCAGGCAACGCGGGACAGCAGAATGCATCGGCAAGAAGGCACGCTCATCAAAGAAGGATATGGCCCAAGGCTAGAGCGCTTGCACGCACGGCGCAACCGGGTGGAAAGCAACTGATTTTCACCGCTTTCCTATGAAGCAAGTGGTGACCCCTACGAGTGTAGAACTTTTGTCTCGGGCGATGCCGGGACGTACCTAACTACACTGTAAAATCAACAATTTGTCTTGTATGGTGTTCGCGGTCGGTCGTCCTGATTTGCCTGAATTTGGCTCAAAATGTGGGAACGATTGTGGGACCAATTCCTGCCCGGAAGTGTGGGAACGCCTGCGATGCCCAAAGCGGGAACCGAACCGATGGCACTGACAGCATTGAAGGTAAAGAACGCGAAGCCCGGTCGGCATACTGATGGCCGGGGACTGTGCCTGCTGGTGAAGAACAGCGGCGCACGAACTTGGGTGCTACGGATGCAGAAGGATGGGCGACGGCGCGATTATGGGTTGGGATCGGCGCTGGACGTGTCGCTGGCCGAGGCGCGGGAAGCGGCGACAGCATTGCGGCGGAAGGTCCGCGAGGGAACCGATCCGGTCGCCGAGCGACGCAGGGCGCGCAAGGTGGTACCAAGCTTTGAGGCGGCGGCACGGGACTGCTACGAGGCGTTGAAGGAAGGCTGGAAGAACAAGCGTCACGCCAATTGGATTTCCAGTTTCGAGAACCATGTGTTTCCTGCGATCGGCACGAAGCCGGTCAACGAGGTGGACAGCGCGTGCGTGGTCGAGGTGTTGTCGCCGATCTGGCTGACCATCCCTGACAGCGCGCGGCGCATCTTACAGCGCATCGGCGCGGTGCTGGACTTCGCCCATATCAAGGGATGGCTCCCCGATGAGATATCCTTGCGCTCGGTGCGCAAGGGACTTCCCCGTCAGGTGGACAAGGGCGGGCATCTGGAGGCTATGCCCTATGTGTACGTGCCCGCGCTCATGCGGAAGCTGGCGGCGGCGTCGCCCACGACCGGTCGCGACGCGCTGCGCTTCACCATCTATAACGCCGTGCGGTCGAACGAGACGCGCTTTGCCATGTGGTCGGAGTTCGATCTGGACAAGGCCATCTGGACCATTCCGGGCGAGCGGATGAAGGCGGGCGAAACCCATGTCGTGCCGCTGTCCGCGCCTGCCGTGGCGCTGTTGCGCAAGCGGTGGAAGGAGCGCACCAGCGACACCGGCCTTGTGTTCAGCAATGACGGGGAAAAACCGATCAGCGACATGACCATGACCAAGCTCCTGCGCGATGACGGGATCAAGGGCGTGACAGTCCACGGCTTCCGCTCGGCCTTTACCGATTGGTCGTCGGAGCGGACCCGCTTCCCCAAGGAGGTTGCCGACAAAGCGCTGGCGCACAAGCTGCCTAACAAGGTGGAAGCGGCTTACCGGCGCACCGATTTCTTCGATAAGCGCCGCAGCCTGATGGCCCGCTGGGCGGAGTTTCTGGACAAGGAGCCTGCGAAGGGCGGATCGGACGCCAACCCCACAGCGTCCGAACCCGTCAGCCTTCGCGCTGCCGCCTGATGAGGTCGTGCAGGCTGGCGGTAGTGATGCGGGTGGCCTTGCCGAGCTTCACCGTCTCGACCTCGCCCGCCGCGATCAGCGCGTAGAGCTTGGTGCGGCCGACCCCGATCATATGCGCCGCGTCATTGACGCGGACGCAGATCGGATCGGGCCGTGGAGGCGCGGTCATTGTACCTGGCTCCCGGCGTGGTCGTCGCGATAGCCGACAGGATCGGCCACCCAGCGATTGACGGCGGATTCGTGCCAACCCGCGCCGTGGACGCTGATCTTTACCTGGCGGGGGAAGGTGCCTTCGCCCATCTTGCGATAGAGCGTGGTGCGGGAAAGCCCGGTGCGGGCGAGAACGGTCTTCAGGCGGATGATACGATCGGGGTTGTTCATGGGGCAATCTCTTCAAATCAAGGTGTTGCACGCGCCCCTGTGGGCCAGCATCGGGCAGCATGGCGCACTGGGCAAGAGCCCTTGCGGGGCCAAATGAGGCCATTCCGGCTTGGACGGGTGGGTGCTGGCGGTGAATGGCGTTCAGGGGCGTCCAGGGGCGGTCCACGACGTAGCTCTGCCGGAGGGCGTGACCATCGCAGAATTTTTCCCACTATGTCCCAAACAGCACGCCGGTCAGTGCTTTATGCCGATGGGTACGGCATTGCGCATTGGTCAGGTCGAATCATTCATGGCAATTCTCCAAATCATCGGAGGTCTGCCCGCCAGTGATGAGGCTGCGTCGCATCGTCCCGCGCTGCAAGGGGTGGGGCACTGTAGTGCCGATTGAAGCATTTCAGTGCCGGTTGCGCCAATATCGGCCCCGAAAGACGCATTGAACCATAACGCTATGTGTTATATATGCGGACGAGAACAGGAGAGCCGCCATCCAACGTATATTCAAGAATGGCTGGTTCGAGCGTTTCGCGCGCAAGGAGCGCATTGCCGATTCGGCGCTTCGGGACGCGGTGCAACGCGCCGAAAGCGGGTTGGTGGATGCCGACCTTGGCGGCGGCGTCATCAAGCAGCGCGTGGCGCGGGCCGGTCAGGGCAAGTCTGGCGGCTATCGCACGCTGATCCTGTTCCGGCAGGGCAGCCGGGCGATATTTGCTTTCGGCTTCGCCAAGAGCGCACAGGCGAACATATCGAAGGCGGACCTCGCCTTGCTGCGCAATGCGGCGACCGAGGCGCTGGAATGGAACGACGAGGAACTGGACCGGCTGGTGGCATCGGGAGCGCTGGTGGAGATAGACGATGAGAACGACGGTGAAGGATAAGGGCTATCGCAGCGAGATCGCGGGCGCGGTCCACGAGATGATGAGCGACGCGCACGACGCGGGCGTTATGTCGCGCGCAACACTTCGCACTTTTGATGAGGCGTGTCTTGCGCCGGCCCCATCGCTGGCAGGCGATGAAATCCGCGCCATCCGTGAGCGCGAGCATGTCTCGCAGCCGGTGTTCGCCGCCTATCTCAACGTCTCCCGCAATCTCGTGTCGGATTGGGAACGCGGCGTGAAGCGCCCCGGTGGCCCCGCCTTGCGGCTCTTGTCCATCATCCAACGCAAGGGGTTGCAGGCGGTGGCCTAATTACCCCTTCGTGTTTCACCTGTTTTTCGCACATTGCCGGGATGACCGCCTTTGGCCGTTTGCGGTCGGGCCGGTTCCGAGCGACAAAAGTGGGTTAGTTGCCCTTTGCGCTTCCTATCGATGACCCCCTCTGGAAGTTACTGCGCCAAATGAGAATCCCGTTAGCTGCGGTCCAGAGCGGTTCTCACGGTCTGGTGGAGAGGCTGTCCGAGCAGGCGGCGCACATTTCAGTGATCACTTGCTGTTGACGCATCTGGCCACCCGCCGCCTTCAAGCGGCGGATGGAATTCTTGCAGCCGGACGAGTTAGTTCTTCCTACCCATGAATTTGTAACGCAGCGTCAGCATGGCCGCGCGCGGCGCGCCGGGCAGGTTGAGGTTGGCGCTCGTACCATGTCCCGACACGATATAATGCTTGTCGAAGATGTTGGTCACGTTGACCTGCGCGGTGATCGAACCCAGTCTATACCAGGCCATCGCATCCATCGTGAAATAGCTGGGCAAGGTGACGGTGTTGGCCGGATCGGCGAAGCGGTCGCTCACATAGTTGCCGCCAGCGCCCAGGCCGAAGCTGTCACTGAAATCCTTGGCGATCCAGGCATTGACGGCATGGCGCGGTGTGATGGTCGCGCGCTTGCCGATCAGGGCCACATTGGCGGAGTCCACGATCTTGGCGTCCAGATAGGCATAGCCCAGGATCGCCCGCCAACCATTTTCCAAATTCACCGTGCCCGACAGTTCGATGCCGCGCGTGCGCTGCACACCGATGGGGATAAGCACCGTCGGGTTGGCGGGATTGGCCGCCTTGATCCCCGACCGGCGCAAGTTGAACGCGGAAATGGTGGTCGCGATCCGCCCGTCAAGGAAGCTGAACTTGGCGCCCGCTTCCTTATTCTCGGTCTTCTCCGGCGCGATGTCGGCATTGTTGGCCGCGATGGAGAAGGCTTCGCCCGAGGGCTGAAAGGAGCGGCTCCAGGAAACATAATAGGACTGGCTCTCCGTCGGCTGCCAGACCAGGCCCGCGCGCGGACTAGCCTTGGTGTCGGTGCGCGACAGGTCGGACCGGCCGGGCAGATGGTCGTCAGTGGCCTGCTTGAACCGGTCATAGCGCGCGCCGACCAGTGCTTTCAGATGCTCGCCGATCGACACCAGATCCTGCACATAATAGCCGAGCGTATCGAATGTGCCGCGATTGTCGGCGGTCAAAGCGCCGTTGGTCGTGATGACGGGCAGGACCGGATTGAACAGATTCACCGTCGCAATGCCGTTGCGCGAATGGGTCGCAACATCCTTGATCTGCCGCCCGACCTCGACACCGAACAGCAACTGATGCTCCATGCCGGCGAAGCGGACCTTGCGCGTCAGTTCAAGCTGGTCGAACCAGCCATGTTCGTTGCGGTCGAGCGCCGACCGGTTGAGCGAAACCGTCTGCGCCGCTTCATTGACCGTTCCCGGCAGCGTATTCTGCCGGTCGAGGCTGTAGTCATAATAGCGGAAAGCGTTGCGGATGCTGGTGTCTTCGTCAATCTTGTGGGTCAGCGTCACCGTGCCCGAATAGACCTTCGACTGGCTATAATCGTCCTTTCGCGCATTGGCGGAACCATAATAGGTGGAGCGCGGCACATCGACCGGGCGTCCCCGATAAGCCGGGATGCCGAAGTCGGTTACGCGCCGATCGCGCAGATAATCGCCCTGGACCAGCAGTTGGGTCCGCTCGTCCAGCTTGAGCGAGACTGACGGCGCGATCGTCTCGCGCCGAAGGAACTGCTGGCTGCGAAAGCTGTCGGCCCGTTCGATCGCCCCGGTGAGGCGATAGGCAGCCATGCTGTCCTCCGGCGCGATACCGATATCGGCTTCGGCGCGACGATCGTCCCAGCTGCCATAGCTGACGCCGATCTCGCCCAGATTGACGCCCGGTTTCTTGGTCACGCGGTTGATGAGGCCCCCCGAAGACCCCCGCCCGAACAGGACCGAGGCTGGCCCTTTGATGACTTCGACGCGTTCGATATTGGAAAGGTCCCGGAAATAGAGCGCATCGTCGCGCAAGCCGTCAACGAACTGGTCGGCAATCGCGGAGAAGCCCCGGATGGAAACCTGATCGCGCTGCCCGTCGCCATGGGAAAAGCCGACGCCCGGCACATTCTTCAGCACATCCTGCATGGACAGGGCGCGCTGGTCGCGGATGACAGCCTCGGTCACGACGTCAACGGTCTGAGGGATGTCCTTCAGCGGCACGTCGATCTTGAGCGCGCCGACCTGTTTCGGCGTATAATCAAGGCGATCCGCCGTAACGACGATATCGGACCGATCCGCCTCGTCAGCGCTTGCATGGACGGGCAAGGCGATGGCGGCAAACGCCACCGTGGCGCGCAGATGGCGCGATGCAAGCTTGGAAAACATGGACCCCCGATACAATTTGCGACAATGGTGATATTGCGAGGCGGTCGCATATATTGGAGGCAAGAACCTGTCAACGCGATCCTTTGATGAACGATTCCTGACTACCCTGTTCAGAGAGGCGCCAGAGATGTGCCGCAATAACGCTGCTCGTGGAGACGAAATCGTCTGTGGAGGAAGAAAATGATGATGCGCAAACCCCTGATGGCCCTATCGCTTGCCGCTTCGATGCTTGCCGGGCTTCCCTCTCTGGCCCACGCTCATGATGGCAGGGGGAGCTGGTATAAATACGAAGAATATCATGATGATGGCGATGACGATGATGACGATGACCGTCCGCGTTACCGCCGCAGCTATTATGAGGAACGGGACTATCGCCGCCCCCGTTACGCCGAACCGCGGCGCTACCATTATCGCGAGCGGCGCGATCGCTGTGGCGGTAGCGGCACCACAGGCCTGTTGCTCGGCGGCGCGGCAGGCGCCCTGCTCGGACGCTCGGTCGATCGCTATGGCGATCGTGCGCCGGGAACCATTATCGGCGCGGGCGCAGGCGCTCTTCTGGGCCGCGAAGTCGACCGCAATTCCGGCTGCTGACCGGCATATTACAGGCGCAATGAACTGAATTTCCTCCTGTGACGGGAGGTTCTGGTGCGCGGAACCGCTTGGTATCCGCGCCCTTTTTGGATGTCGCAGCAGAGATGGCAGGGTTCAGATCGAGTTCAGCCCATCTGTGCTTGAATGCCAGCCTATCCCTTCCGCTGGATGCGGACAGGGCGAAAGAACAGGAGGCAGGGGATGAAAATGCTCCGTAAGGCGGCCTTGGGTCTGGCACTGGCAGCATCCATGCCGATCAGCGCCACGCCTGCCGATGCACGCGATCATCATCGCTATTATTCCCGTCATTATGACGATGACGCAGCGCTCGCTGTGAGCGCGGGAATTATCGGCCTGGCGATCGGCGCGGCCATTGCTTCGGATAGACCGCGCTATTATTACGATGACGATTATTATTATCGTGAACGATATTATCGACCGCATTATCGGTCATATAATTACTACTATTATGACAGCTATCCGCGCTATTATGACAGGCGTTGGTATCGCTATAATGATCGCCATTGGCGTCACCACCGCCGTCATCACGACCATGATGATGACGATTGATGCGAATGACCGACGGCGATCGAATTTCGGTCAGCGATTTAGCCAGGTGCTTTGCTGGTCGAGTTTGATGCTGTCGGCAACAGGATTTCAACGGTGAGACCCACCGCTGCTGGAACGACGCGGACGTTACCGCCATGGGCAGCGGCTATGGCGGCGACCATGTTAAGCCCCAATCCGTAGCCCGATGTCGATCGGCTATGGTCGAGCCGGGCAAACCTCTGGAAGATCCGTTCGCAATCGCCGTCCGCTATGCCTGGACCGTTATCGGCAATGGTGAGCGCCACCTGCCCATCCCGCGCTTCTGTCGAGATGGTGACGTCCGTGCCCGGAGGCGTGTGTGCCAGCGCATTGTCCAGCAAATTGACAAGGCATCTTTGAATGAGTTGCCTGTCGCCGCAGATCGCCATTGGAACGATCGCCAGCATGAGTGACCTGCCCGCCTGCTCGAAAGCCGGCCGAAAAGCCTCGGCTATTTCCTCAATGACATCGTGCAATTCCACGGACTTGAAACGGCTGCGAACCGTCTGGCCCTCAATCTCGGAGATTGCCAGGATCGACGAAAACAGATCGAGCAGATCATCGGCTTCGCGGATAGCTGCTGTAAGGCGCTCCTGCTGAATGGACTCCGTTGAGGTTCGCTCCACCTCTTCCAACCGTCCGCGCAGTCGATTGAGGGGCGTTCGAAGGTCATGCGCTATATCGCCGGAAACCTGCTTGAGGTTGTTCATCAGCGTCTGGATGCGATCCAGCATGCCGTTGAGGATCATGGCTAGCCGGTCGAACTCTTCGGCCGAGCCATCAAGCGGCATCCGGCGGGACAAATCGCCCGCCATGATCGCTTCTGCTGAAGCCTCGATGGTGGAGAGCCGGCCCCTGACCAGTCGGCCCAGCCCGATCACCGCGGCGGTGCCCACCGCGAGAATGAGAGCGAAGGCACTCAGGAACAGCGCCAGCAATTTCAGGTCCATCTGATCGACCACAGCCCGGTCGGCCGCAACGACGAGACGCCCCCCTCCGGGAAGCGGCGTGTTGATAGCCTGGGCCATGGCAGGCCCCCCATCCGGCGAATGGAAGGGAACGAACTCGCTCCATCCGGGCGGTGGTACATTCGCCACAAGCGATCCAGCCCTGCGCCGCCCGGATGCGTCGGTCACAATATAACCCATGCCCCGGCCCTTGCTGTCGGCGCCTTCCAGATAGCTCACATCTTCGGGCGTGGCATGACGGTCGAGCGTGTTGACCAGATCGACCAGCGCTGCAAAGCCATGATGCCTGTGATGGGCGAGCAAGGCATCGGCCTCGATCCTGATCCGCTGGTTGATCTGGCACTCGATCTCCTCATGAACGAACCTGTAGGTGGCGAGTGCCAGCAAGGCGATGATGAGACCGGACATCATCGCGACGCCCAGCGACAATCCCCTGATCGAGCGAGGCATGATCCTATGGGGCATGGGAATCGATCATATAGCCCGAACCCCGCACGGTTCGGATCGCGTCATGGGAAAAACCCTCATTGAGCTTGGTCCTGAGCCGACTCATATGGGTTTCGACAATGTTGGTCTTCGGGTCGAAGCCGAAATTCCAGACGCGATCGAGCAACATTGTCCGCGTGACCACTCGGTCTGCGTTACGCAATAATTGTTCGAGCAGGCTGAATTCCCGGGGTTGAAGGTCGATGACCCGATGATCCCGGCGAACTTCCCGGCGCAGCAGGTTCATGCTGATGCCGCCTGCCTCCAGCAGGGTGACAGTTGCGCAGGATGGAGGTCGGCGCCCCAAGGCATTGAGGCGCGCGACCAGTTCCACAAAGGCAAAGGGTTTGATGAGATAATCGTCGGCCCCGGCTTCCAGTCCATCGACACGGTCCTCGATAGCTGATTTGGCGGTCAGCAGCATGGCTGGCGTCTGGCATCCCTGCGCGCGCACCATGCGCAAGAGCGAGAGACCATCCAGTCCCGGCAGCATCCGGTCCAGCACCAGCACGTCAAAGCCGCCTGCCAGAATGACTCCCAAAGCCTGCTGCCCGTCGGGGAAGCATTGGACCTGATGCCCCAATTCCTGGAGTCCCCGCGCGACATAGGCGGACGATTCCAGATCATCCTCCACCAGCAGAATCTTCATCGCTCACCCTCGCCATGGATGGGGTGGGGGTCGAGGGACCGAGATGACGCCCTGATTGCCATTGCTATACAATTTCCCAATGTTGCCATTCCGTGCTGGACCGACCCTACAGCAACTCTCTATCGCTGCAAATGATAACAGTTCGCATTTGCATACGAAGGGGCGCATATGACAGGTAACAGAATAGCAATTGGAATAGCGGCGGTGGCGACCGCGCTATCAACCCCAGCAATGGCCGGTGAACCGCTGTTCGGCTATGTCTACACGACGGACGTCATGCCCAAGGGCAAGACCGAGATCGAACAATGGGTCACGCTGCGCGAGGATCAGGCCAACGGCCATTTCCATGACGTCAAGCTGCGCACCGAGGTCGAGCATGGCATCACCGATAATTTCCAGATCGCCGGCTATCTGAACACGAGCTACATCTCCGCCAACCGCAACAGCGTCAACGGCACGACCGAGGGCCTCGACATCCCGCCGGCGCATAATCCGGCGCGGCCCTATAATAAATTCCGCTTCGATACCGTGTCAGCCGAAATGATCTGGCGGGTGATGAGTCCCTATAAGAAACCTTTCGGCCTCGCCTTCTATGTCGAACCTGAGATCGGTCCGCATGAGCGCGCAATCGAATTGAAGGTAATCGCGCAGAAGAACTTCCTCGACGACCGGCTGGTGCTGGCCGCCAACGCTTTCGTCGAGTTCGAGCATGAGGAGCAGGACGGAGAAATCGAAAAGGCGACCCAGCTGGAATTCGATGCGGGCGCATCCTACCGTTTCCGCCCGAACTGGTCCTTCGGCATTGAATATCGCAACCATAACGAATTTGTCGGCTATACGCTGGGGCACGGCAGCCAGGAGCATACGGCCCATTTCGTGGGGCCGAACATCCATTATGGCAGCCAGAAGTGGTTCTTCACCCTCTCCGCGCTCTATCAGATCCATGCCAAGGCCTATAATGACGAGCAGCGGGACAATATCGTCAATGGCCGCATCTATGGCGACGAGCATACGCGTTGGGACGGCATCCGCCTGAAGATCGGGAGGGTGTTCTGATGTCGGCTTCCCGCGCATCCCTGCTGGCCCTGGTCCCGGTGGTGCTGGTGGCACCGCCAGCCCATGCCGCCACCTACCTCTCCGTCGAGCAAGCGCAGGCGCTGATGTTCCCCGGCGAAACGCTGACACCCGCCTTCCGCCCGCTCAGCAATGCCGACGTGGCAGCGATCCGGAAGGCCAGCGGCGTGTCACCTCTCAACCGGCAGCTCAAAGCCTGGCGCTCGGCCCGCGGCGGCTGGTTGATCGTCGATCAGGTCGTCGGCAAGCATGAGTTCATTACCTTCGCCGTCGCCCTCGATTCCTCCGGCGCCGTGCGCTCGGTGGAGATCATGGACTATCGTGAAAGCTACGGCGATCAGGTGCGCAACCCCAAATGGCGCGCCCAGTTCGCGGGCAAGCGCAACGGTGCCGCCTTGCAACTCGACAAAGACATCAAGAATATCTCGGGGGCGACCCTTTCCTGCCGGCATGTCGCCGACGGGGTCAAGCGGTTGCTGGCGACCTATGCTATCGTCCTCGCCGGATAAGCTCGTCACCCGTTGCCAGCCCTGGCTGGGAACTTTTGTCGAGATCAGTGTAGCTGAAGCCGACATGGCAGCGGTTGAGGCCGCGTTCCGGGCGATTGCCCATATCCATGCGTGCATGTCCTTCCATAGTGCTGACAGCGATATCGCGCGGCTTCGCTCCGCCCGGCCCGGCGAGACCGTGGCGGTGGACGAAGAAACAGTGTCGGTGCTGCGGATGGCGGCTGCACTGCATGAGGCGACCGATGGCCTGTTCGATGTCGCGGTGGGACGCGCGCTGGTTCGCAGCCGCTTCTTGCCGCGTGAGGGCATCGCCCATCTTAGCCGCTATACCGGCACGACCGCCGATATCGAGATCATCGATGATCGGCATGTCCGATGCAGGAAGCGGCTGCTGATCGACCTTGGCGGCATCGCCAAAGGTCACGCGGTCGATCGCGCCGTTGCGGCTTTGCAGGCCGCCGGTGCCCGGGAGGCGCTGGTGAACGCAGGCGGCGATCTTCGGGCATTCGGAGAGCGGGACTGGCAAGTGCAATTGCGCGATGCCGACGCCGTCGTGCGCTACGGACTGGCCGTCCAAAATTGCGCCATGGCAAGTTCCGCCAATCTTCATGACCGGCACCCAATCCGGGGAACACTGCACAGCCCGCATGTCGGGAGGAACGGCGAGCCCGCACTCATCGATCATCGCGTGACCGTGCTCGCCAACAAATGCGTCATTGCCGATGCCATGACGAAAGTGGCCATGGTCGACGTGGATCTTGCCGACAGAATATTGGCAACGCACAATGGTTATGTGCTGCGTCCCTCAATGACCAGGGAGGCAGCCTGATGCCGCGACGTCGTCACGATTTAAGCCCCGATCGCAATGACGCCGATGAACTGATGAAAATCATAACTTCCGTCGGTGGAGAAACAGCGCACTGCCTCGCGCTCGTCAGCAGATCGGCATTCCCGACATTGGCAAATGGACGGATGTGGCCGGTCTCAATGAAGGATTTAGTGGCATGAGCAGACGCCCTCCCCAATTTTCGACACGCCTACCAGCCTGGCAGAAATGGCTGATCTACACGAGCTTTTCCTTGCTCGTATCGGCGGGCGTTTGCTGGCTCGTCCTGGAATATTTCGTCCGCGTTGATGGCGAGTTCGGCCCGGAGCGAAGTCCGTGGCAACCCACGCTGTTGTCGATCCACGGTCTCGCCTGCTTTGCATTTCTCGTGGCGGTTGGCGCCATGTTGCCTGTTCATGTACGGCTGGGCTTACTGGGCAAACGCAACCGCAAAAGCGGCATTGCCACAGGCAGTATCATCCTGTTCATGGCACTGACCGGCTACGGACTCTATTATATTGCGGACGACAGTCTGCGCGCCTGGGCAAGTACGGTTCATTGGCTCGGCGGGTTCACCACGGTTCTGATCGTGAGCGGCCACGTCTGGCTCGCGTGGAAACGCCATCAGACCAAGCGCAAAACTGTCCCTATACAGTTGAAGCCGCATCTGCCTATCGGCGAGGTGCCGGCACCTGAACCACAACTGGAAGCGGCAGAATGAGGTGGAACTGTTGTGGGTGACGCGACGTTATGCACTGCCTCGACACCCGTCGTCTGATGTGAACATTGGCTGTGCCCTAACGGTGCGTCGAGTTCAAATCATCAGCTTCTGGGCAGCTGCACTCCAGGTTGCTGATGTAGCGTCGGGTGCGGAAAGCCTGCGGAGGAATGACCGGTTTCGGGGTATGGGTGCGGCAGTCTGAATGGCCTGGGTTGGCGCTTAGGAGCCTGTCAGCAATCACGTGAAACGCGAGCGCCCGGTGTCACCATCGGGCAACGCCTGTTTCATTTCGGCGGGTTGATACCCAATTTCACTTTTCGTTCGGCTTCGAGGCGTTCGACCTCGCGCTCCACAATCTCTCGGATGAAAATGGCTCGCCGATTAGGGCCAAGCAGGTCGTCGATCCGCTCCGCCAACCCTTCAGGCAGGCGAACGACGGTGGTTTTCACTCCGAGCGGCGGTCTTCCCATAATGGCGTCGTAACCGGCCACCAGATGCTTTCAATCCGAACCTAATTAACAGATATCGGTTATTGCTATATGCCCGTGACATGTCCTATAAGAGATATCGGATAATCCATTTGGCCGGAAAGTGAACGCCAAGGGATCGAACGATCGAAGGGCATGACGATGGTGTCGCGAAATTTTCCTTCTGATGATTCGGCGGTGGGTACATCGCGCCGTGCACTGCTCCGGGCGCTGACCGCCGCTCCAGTTGCGGTTCCTTTGATTGCTTCGCCATGGGGTGAAGCTCTGGCCAATCTTCACAACCATTACGGAGATTCACCGGCAGCCCTTATTCGAACCAAGGCGGGGCGAGGCCTGAGCCGCTTCCGCTATCACAATGCGGAGTCCTTTTATCAGGGACTGGAGCATGGCCTCTACGACAATGACTGCGGTGAGATGTTTTACCGATCCGGCATTGTCGCCCAGCTCGCGCTTTCCTCCCACTTGCTCGACGTAGGATTTTCCGACGAGTGGAATGCCCGTCATATCCGGCTGAATGTCGCCAAGTCGCTCGTCCATGCCAACGCGACCGGCTTCGGGCATGACTGCCCCGAGATGGCGCGGCTCGCTGCCATTCTTTCCCCTTACTGGAAGTGGGGTCATGCCCATCGGATCGATGCGCCGCTCCCCGACAATGGCGGGTTCACGGTGGACGAGGTTCGCCTGCTGCTGCGCGCCGTGCTCGACCGCGTCCATGACGTCACCGGCCATCACCGCCCGAAAGGTTGGCATCGCGAACAACGGGAAACCCGCTCATGATGCCGTCCATCGACAGGGAACGTCTGGCAGGGCCGGTGCGGCAGGAGTTGTGCCGCGTCACGGCGATGCTGTTCGAAACCTTCGCGGAAAGCCTTAAGGGCAGGTTGTCCGAGCAATATCGATCAGGCCGTATCCTTACCCTGATCCTGCACGGCTCCCATGCGCGGTCCGATTCGTGGAATGTCGCACCGGAGGATGCCTTTCACCTGCTGGCGATCGTCAATCATCCCCGGCTGGCGCGCAGGCTGCAGGATTGGCGGCTGGTGCGCGACCGTCTGCGCCGCGCATGGGAGTTTGGCGAGATCGCCCGCCCGGTGCGGCTGACCGTCCATAGCCTCGAACAGGTCAACGGCGCCCTGACCGAGGGCATTCCCCATTTCATCGCCCTCGCGGGCGAAGGCATCCCGCTCTACGAGATGGAGGGTTTTCGGCTCCCTTCGCCGCGTCTGCTGTCTACGACGGAACTGCATGCGCGTGGGCAGGCCGAGTTTGCCCGCTGGCATGAACGGGCGAGCGATTTCCTGCTGGGCGCTGCCTTCTACCGAAGCGAGGGCAATGCGCCCATGGCGGCACTGTTGCTGCATCAGGCGTGCGAGCATCTTTACCAGTGTGTCCTCTGGACGATCACCCTGCATGGTCCGCGCACCCATGCGCTGGATGAATTGCGCGAAAGGGCCGAGGCGCTCGAGCCGAGTCTTTCCATCGCATGGCCGCGCGCAACCCCGTTCGAGCGCCGCGCCTTCGGCTGCATCCGTCGCGCCTATGTCGAGGTGCGTTATGGCCGTTCCTATCGCATCGGTTCCGACGAACTGGCATGGGCGATGGAACGCGTGGCGCTGCTACACAGCCTGACCGAACGGTTCTGCCGCGAGCGGCTGAACGACATGGTCTCGGTGCATGGAGAGGCATGTCATGGCCGATGCGCCTGACCCCGAGGTCGAGCGGCTCGCCGCCTACAGGAAAGCCGTCGACCGCCTGCCGGTCCTGACGCGCGTCATATTCCTGCTCGTTCGTCTGGATGCCCTGTCCTATGATGAAATCGCCCGCCGATTGTCCATCGACCCGCAGACAGTGGAATCCTGCCTCGTCGAGGCGCTCGGCATGATCCGCATCATGCTTGATGGGGCAGAACCCCGACGCCGGAACGATCCGCGCATCGCCCTTGCCGAGGCTGACCTGCATCGGCGCCATCGCGCCTATTGCAAGGAACGGTTAGCGGCATTGGGCATCGCTGGTCCGATCCCATGGTTCGAGGATGGCGACGATGACCAGACACTCATGCAGATGATCGTCGCTGCCATGCCTCCCCGCGTCCATGACACCTTCATCCTCAATCGGGTCGAGCAACTAAGCTATGCGCAGATTGCCAAGCGCCTGGGGACGTTCCAAAGGATCGTGCGGCATCGCATGCTCCGTGCCATCCGCCATATCGTGCGAGGACCGGATCGGTTCGAACAGTGGTTGCGCGATGTGGCTTCCGCACCTGCGACGATCAATTAGCCGATGGCTTCTCTGCCTCGAACGCGCGTTTGCCTTTGCGTTGCCACAGCGCCAGCGCATTGCTCCGCTCTGGCCCCCGCAGCCTGTCGGCGACCGTCAGGAACGCGCCGTAGAGCGTCGCGCGATCACCATCGGTCAAATCGACCAGCCCGGCCTTGATGACAAGCCCGCCCAGCTCGATCAGGTGCCGCGTCCGTTCGCGGCGCTTGATGACCCATTCGCGCATGTCGGTTCGCGCCTTTCGTGCCTCAAGCCGATGCCGCGCCGCCGTCGAGCGGGGGAGTGCCGCTCGGGCTGCGTTCAACTCCGCTCGTAGGCTGGCGTTTTTCGCCGCGAAAGAAAGCCGCGCCCGTCTTGCGCCAAACTTCCTTCGTCGCCGAGTCCTTCGCTGCGACGGCCTGCAGCAAAGCCCCGGCTAGCAGATCGGCGTCGAGCGTGTCGGCTCCGCACGCCGCCACTAGTTCACCCAACTGGCGGACGCGGCGTTCCTTGAGCACCTTCGCCTTGTCGGCAAGGGCTTTGAGTTCCGAATCGAAGTCGCGCGGTTTACGCATCGCAAAGTCTCCATTGAGTGACGATGGAGCGATGATAAGATAAACCTCGCCACCGCGCAGTAGAGTCGCCGGGACAGCCTGACACTGCCCAGTCCCTTCCGAGAAAAATTCGAGAAGGGCGCGCTTATACGTCGTTCCGACGTGCGCTTCGCAGTAGTAGATGGACGATCGCTATGGCGATCTACCATTTCTCCGTGCAAGTCATCGGCCGCGCCTCCGGCCGCTCCGCCGTGTCGGCGGCGGCCTATCGCGCGGGCGAGAGGCTGCACGACGAGCGCCTTGACCGCGATCATGATTTCCGCGCCCGCTCCGGCGTCGAGCATAGCGAAATCATGCTGCCGGAGAACGCACCGGAAGAGTGGCGCGACCGCGAACGCCTGTGGAACGATGTCGAGGCGTTCGAGAAGCGCAAGGACGCGCAGCTTGCCCGCGAAGTTGAGTTCGCCATCCCACGCGAGGTGACCAAGGCCGATGGCATCAAGCTTGCCCGCGATTTCGTGCAATCCGAGTTTGTCGCGTCCGGCATGATCGCAGACCTCAATGTGCATTGGGACATTGGCAGCGACGGCCAGCCCAAACCCCATGCCCATGTCATGCTCACCATGCGCGAAGCGACGCCGGAAGGTTTCGGTCAGAAGGTGCGCGAATGGAACGACCATGAGAATGTCGAGCGCTGGCGCGAAAGCTGGGCCGATCACGTCAACTCCCGCCTTGCCGAACTCGACATAGACGCGCGCATCGACCATCGCAGCTTGGCGGAACAAGGCATCGACCTCGAACCGCAAAGCAAGATCGGCGGTCCCGCGCAGCGCATGGAGGAAGCGGGCCAGCTTGCCGACCGTGCCGAGCTTCATCGCGAGATCGCGCGCGAGAATGGCGAGCGCATCATCGCCAATCCCCGCATCGCGCTCAACGCGATCACCCACCAACAGGCCACCTTCACCAACTGCGACATTGCGATGTTCGTGCATCGCCATTCGGGCGGGAAGGAGCAATTCGACGCCGCGATGAGCGCGGTGCGCGGCTCGCCCGACCTGATCGCGCTGGGCAAGGATGGGTGCGGCGAGGATCGGTTCACGTCACGCGAGATGATCGAAGCCGAGCAGCGGTTGCAGCGCGCGGCCGACCTCATGGCGGAGCGCGAGCGGCATCGCGTGTCGGAGGGCGACCGGGAGGGCGCGCTCCGTGCGGCGGCGGCGCGCGGGCTGGACCTGTCGGGTGAGCAGCGCGCGGCGTTCGACCATGCGACCGATGGGCGCGACCTGAGCGTGGTCGTCGGCTATGCCGGCACCGGCAAGAGCGCGATGCTGGGGGTGGCGCGCGAGGCGTGGGAGGATGCCGGGTTCAACGTGCGCGGCGCTGCGCTGGCTGGCATCGCCGCCGAGGGCCTGGAGAACGGCTCCGGCATCGCCTCGCGCACGCTCGCCAGCATGGAACATGGTTGGAGTCAAGACCGCGACCTGTTGACCGAACGCGATGTGCTGGTGATCGACGAGGCAGGCATGGTCGGCACGCGCCAGATGGAGCGCGTCCTGTCCCACGCCGCTGACGCGGGCGCGAAGGTCGTGCTGGTTGGCGACCCCGAGCAATTGCAGTCGATCGAGGCAGGCGCGGCGTTCCGGTCGATCCATGAGCGTCATGGCGGCGTCGAGATCACCGAAGTTCGTCGCCAGCATGAGGAATGGCAGCGCGACGCCACCCGCCATCTTGCCACCGGCAGAACCGGCGAGGCCATCCGTGCCTATGCCGACAAGGGCATGGTGCATCAGGCCGAGACGCGCGAGGCTGCGCGCGGCGAGCTTGTCGAACGCTGGGACCGCGCGCGGCAGGCCGACCCTGACGCCAGCCGCATCATCCTCACCCATACCAATGTCGAGGTGCGCGATTTGAACGATGCGGCCCGCGAGGCGATGCGCAATGCGGGCGAGCTGGGCGATGATGTGCGGGTAAAGACCGAGCGCGGCGACCGCGCCTTTGCCATCGGCGACCGCATCATGTTCCTGCGCAACGAGCGGACCATGGAAGTCAAGAACGGCACGCTCGCGACCGTCGAACAGGTGGACAAGGGCCATATGGCGGTGCGCACCGATGACGGGCGCAGCGTCGCGTTCGACACTAAGGACTATCGCGACATCGACCACGGCTATGCCGCCACGATCCATAAAGCGCAGGGCATGACCGTGGACCGCGTCCATGTGCTGGCGACCCCGGGGATGGATCGCCACGGCTCCTATGTCTCGCTGTCGCGCCATCGCGACGACGTGGACCTTCATTATGGTCGCGACGACTTCAAGGACGAGCGCCGCCTTACCGCCGTGCTTGGCCGCGAGCGCGCCAAGGACATGGCGATCGACTACGCCAAGGCCGACCCGGCCCGCGCCTTCGCCGAACGGCGCGGCATCACGTTCCGCGAGCGTGTCGCGGAAATCGTCCGGCCGGTGGTCGAGAAGGCGCGCGGGATCTTTGACAATTTCCGGCCCAATGCCGCGCCCAACATTCCTACGCAGCAGCACGATATATTCGCAGGGTTCCGCCCAAACGCGGAGCGCCCGGAACAGGACCGGGGTCGCGAGAAGCTGCCCGACATGCAGCGTGATCCGCAGCCGTTGCGTGTGGGCGGCGTTCGCGGCGCCGTTGAGCGCTACGCCAAGGCGGTGGACGCTATCCAGCAGACCCGCGCGCAAGGGCTGGACGCCATGCCGCACCAACGCGAAGCGCTGGACCTGGCGCGCGGCGCCCTGAACGCCGTGCGGCCCGAAGGCGCATCCGATCTCGACAGCGCATTCAAAAGCAGCCCGGAGCTTGTCCGCGAGGCCGCCGACGGGCGCGGCCAGGCCGCGATGCGTGCGATGCAGTTGGAGACGGAAATCCGCATCGATCCCTACAGCCGAGCGGATCGGTTCGTGGAAGGCTGGCAGCAGTTGCAGCGCGCCCATGACGAGCTTGTCCGCGACGGCAATTTCCGGGGCGCGAAGAGTACCGCGCAGCAGATGGCCGGCATGGCGAAAAGCCTAGGGCGCGATCCTCAGCTTGAATCGGTGTTGTCAGGTCGCGACCGCCGCGACCTTGGGCTGGAAGTCAGCGAACGAATGGGCCGCAGCCTGTCCAGCGCCCTTGCCGACAGCATCCCCCACGACCTTGGCCGCGAGATCAGTCGCGGTCTGGGCATGAGCCGCTAACCCTAAGGAGACGACGACATGGACGCCGAAGAACAATCGCTGCTCAATGACCCGGAACCCGCCACCGGGCCCGACGCGGCGGCCGAGGCGTTCGCGGCATTGTCGCAGCGCGTGGCCGGGATGGAGGAACGGCTGGACGGACGCATGGCGATGATGACACGCGCGCTCGAGCATATCGCTATCGAGAAGCAGAGCATCGAGATACCCGATTATACCCCGACCCTTGCCAAGATCGGCGGGCATCTGGCGATACTTGCGCCGCAGATGAAGAGGCTTGCGGACGCGCCCGCCATGCAGTTGACTCCCGAGAACATGGCGGGGCGGATCGCCGACGCCGCGAAAGTCGCGCGGGAGGCTGACAAGGCTACCATCGGCCAGTCACTCGACCTTCATCGCCGCGCTCATGCCGGGCTTGGCGAGGCCATCGGCAAGGTCCGCACGCGGACGGAGCAGCGCTGGCACATGCTCTATGCCGGCATCGGCACGGCGCTGGCCGTATCGCTCCTGTGGCTGGTCTATCCGGGCTGGACAGCCAGCATCGGCCCGCAAGGCTGGCACTGGCCCGAACGGGTCGCGCGCCGCGTGCTGGGCGAGCCAACGCTATGGGATGCCGGTATCCGGCTCTTGCAAGCCGGAAACCCCGATAGCTGGCGGGCGATCGTGGATGCGGCAGACATGGCGCGTGAGAACCGCGACACCATCGCCGCGTGCGAGACGGCAGCTTCCAGGGCTAAGGAACCGGTGCGATGCACGATTAGAATAGGCCACTAGCCTTCGCGCCGACCGCTCGACGATGGACGGCGAAGCCCACCAGCCACTACTGCGCCTTTAGGGAGGCGCGCGGCCGGTCACCTTTGCTACGCGACAAGGTAATGGCAGAAGAATCCAACCGGACTATCCTGCATCAAGGCGATGGTGCAGGCTTTTCGTACAGCCATAACGCAGCGGCGGTCTAGTTGGGGATAGGCAGACTAGCCACGCACGAGAATGGATATGATTGTCGACAGCCTGTGCAGCAGGTTCCGACCAGAATCGGTCACTCCCAGCCGCCCGGGTGAACGTCTGGTCGCGCCAGGAGCCGTCATTTCGTTTTCGAGAATGCGTAACGACCGTGGTCATGGCTGGTGATGGGTGGGAAGCGAATGGCGGCTGTCACATCAGTACGTGTCGGCCTGCGTTTCTTTACCGGGCTTCATTGTTCGATCGCGCGCAACCAAGAGGCTTACGCCGATTGACAGAATGAAGATTTGGCTTTCCCCGCCGACCGTGAGCCCAATCGCTGTCCTCGTAAGTCCGGCCTCGCCGATCACCATGCCGATATTTGTAAGGTTCAGCTGCGTTCCGGAAAGGCCCTGCGCAAGGGCTTGAAGAGAGCCGACCAGCAATGTCCCGCCGGAGAAGAAAATGAGGGTAGCTGCGCCAGCACCTGCGATCAGGCAAACGGCGGTTACGATCCGCCAGTGAGATCCTACTAATGCCGCCCAGGCGACAACGCCTGCGGCCGTGCCCAGCACCACCCCTTCGATGGGCCCGGTGACATTCGCTATGGACACTCCCGATAGCAAACCTACGCTTTCCCTTCCGAGCAGGTTGCCCAGCGCGCCAACGGCTAGGCCGCCGATCGCGGTTCCTGCCACCATCCATCCATCAGCACGGCCGCGCCACGTCAGAGCCGTAGCCATTCCGGCGCCGAGACCCGCACCGGCCAGCAGGCCGAGCGCGCCGATCATCGCCGCCAGGATAAGCACCTGCGCGCCGCCGCCCGTCGCTGCAATCAGGCCGTAGATCAGGCCGGCCACCGCACCTGACGTAAGACCCGCCAGCGTGCAGGCGCCGGCGACATGCGATCCTTGTAGACGCGGCGACTTCGGCAGCTGGTGGGATTGTTCGGCGACGAAGCGATAGCCGTGTTTGGGCACGGTCTCGATGAAGCGCGGATTGGCGGCATCATCGCCCAGCGCGCGGCGCAACGTTCGGATGCATTGCGTCAGCGCCTCGTCCGTAACCGGAATGCCGTGCCAGACCTGTTCCATGAACACGTCCTTGGTTACAAGCTCCCCGCCCCGCGAGACGAGCAGGGCTAGTGCGTCAAAATACCGGCTGCCAAGCGCGATCGGTAGGCCATCCTTGCGCAACTGCCGGTTGTCGCAATCGAGCTGGAACGCGTCAAAGCGCAGGATGCGGGCCGGTTTCTCCATGGCCGACTGGTCTGGTGTCATCTCCCGGTTGAGGCAAGAGTTGAGCGTGATTTCAGCCATTGCTCATGAATCGCTCATGCCTTTCACACGCGGCCCGACCATGGCCGCAGCGGGAAAAACACCGGGAGGCCCGACTATGAACGACCTATCTTCGCCCCGATCGCCGCTTCTGAATGGATGGCGGATCGCCGGCTGGGGCAGCCTTCTGGCCCTGCTGATGCTGCCTGCACTGGCGATGCAGATGACCGGCGAGGTGAACTGGACCGCCGTCGATTTCGCGTTCGCCGCGATCTCGTTGGGCTTTGTCGGAATTGTGGTTGAGCTGGCAGCGCGGTTTGCCCGGCCCGGTGCGCCGCGCATTGGCTACCTGATCGCCGGCTTCACCGCCTTTTTCACCCTCTGGTCGAACGCTGCGGTCGGCATCATCGGCGATGAGGACTCTGTCAATATCTTCTTCTTCCTCATGGTTGCAGCGGCGATTCTTTCCGCGATGGTCGTCCGGTTCCGGCCGGGAGCGATGCGATGGATCGCGGTGTTGCTGGCGATTGGTCAATATGCCGTGGGTATCGCCGCGCTCAGGATGATGCCCGGTCACGCGGTCGAATGGGGCTTTCTCACTATCTTTGCACTGTCGTGGCTGACGGCAGCATGGTGTTTTAACCGTGCTGTTCCCAATCAGACCAGTTAGGCCAAAGCGTGCCGCAGTGGCCGCTTCCTCTGACCAAGGTCGACCAGTAAGGGGTCGTTCCCCGAATGGGGGCTACTTGGAAATGAACCCGAGATATTCGCCATTCGCGGCCCTGAGTGGGCAACGGCGGCCGCCGACCAATTCACGACCTTCAGCGGCCGTGCTGTGGATGACCGTCCGTGCCGAATGCTGCCACCAGATGACGGAGCTTGTCGGGATTACGAACTATATAGATCGCCGCGATGCGCCCATCGCGCACGTCGAGCGCGGTGGTCTGGAGCACGTCGCCACGATCGATACTGATATAGCCGGGCAGACCGTTGATCGTCGCGGTGCGCAGTAGCGTCGGTACTGACGTGTACTTCCGACGCAGCCCGGCGAACAGGCGAAGCGCTCGCTCGATCCCGCGCACCACATTGCGGAAGGCGATCACCTTACCGCCGCCATCGGAATGTATCTCGACATCGCGCGCCAGCATCGCAGACAGTGCGGCAGCATCACCGTCGCGGGCGGCGTCGAAGAAGGCGCGCGCGATCCGATCGGCCTCGGTTGCCTCCACGGTGAAACGCGGTCGCGCATGCTGTACGTGCCTGCGTGCGCGTGAGGCAAGCTGCCGGACAGCGGCGGGCTCGCGTCCCAATGTCGTCGCGACATCAGGGAGCGTCATGTCGAACACGTCGTGAAGCAGGAAGGCGGCACGCTCCAGAGGGGACAGGCGCTCCATTGCAAGCATCAGTGTGAGCGTCACGTCGTCGGCGATCGTATCCTCTTCCTCAGTAGTACCCATCAAGGGTTCAGGCAGCCAGGCACCGACATAGGTCTCCCGGCGCACCCGGGCGGACTTGAGCTGATCGAGGCATAAGCGGGTGACAATACGGGTCAGATAGGCTGCCGGCGTGTCAACGCTCTGCGCCGTTGCCGCCCAACGCAGCCACGCTTCCTGCAGGATATCTTCCGCCTCGCTGAGAGAGCCAAGCATCCGATAGCCGAGACGCAACAGCCTCGGCCGCTCAGCTTCGAAATCGGCGAGACGTTCATCACCGTGCCGCACGAGTGTCCCCCATCGACAATGCTTGGCTACTGCGCGCGTCATCGCGCCAGGCCCAGAGGGCAAGAGCGGTCGTCAGTATAGCCGGTAAGGTCACAGCAGGAAAATCCTGGGACAGCGCACCTGTCCCACATATGCCGACCGCTACCTCCCAGAGATGGAACAACGCGTGGCCGGCAAGCCAGAGGGCGGCCGCGGACCAAAGGGGAACGCGAGACGCCGGTCGCGCGACGCCAATGAGAATCGCGATCGCTACGAGCAGGAAAATCAAACCGATGTCACGGATGAAATGCTGGTTGAACGGGCCGGTGGTGGTGACGCCGGGCACCGCAAAGTACCAGTTTGCTGGTGAGATCACCATAAAGAGCCCGTTCGCAGCGGACGCGAGACCGAGCACTGTGGCCAGTGCGAGCGGAAGTTTCCGGCTCATGCTGCACTCTCCTGCGACTGAGCGGCGAGCCACTCATCGAAGCGCGTGGGAGCAATCCGTGGATTTTCGCCCGGGACCAGCGTCCGGTCGTCGGCAGGCGCGCCGAAATAGTCGCGTTCGGCGGTAGCGCTGATCCGGCGCGGATCGTCGCGAGTGCCGAGCCAGCTAGCCGTAAACTCGGCCAGCGGTGCGCGCTCCGGTCCTGCCACTTCGATGATGCCACCGGCCGGGGCAGCTGTAGCTATCTGGGCAAGCAGCGCCGAGACATCGGATGCGGCGACCGGCTGGAGCGCGATCGCTGGCAGGTACACGGTGTCGCCCCGCGTATAGCCGTCTGCGATGGTGGACAGGAACTCAAAGAACTGCGTGGCGCGCACGATTGTGTAGGGTACGCCACCGCCGGCGATCAGTTGCTCTTGCGCCAGCTTGGCGCGAAAATAACCCGATGCCTGAAGGCGATCGGTCCCCACCACCGAAAGTGCGACGACGTGGCGCACGCCTGCGTCGCGCGCTGCTTCCAACAAGTTGGTCGTTGTGCCGCGGAAGAAAGCGAGAGCGGCCTCGTCCTCGAACGAGGGGGCATTGCTGACATCGACCACGACGGCGGCATCCGTCAGCGCTTGTGCCAGGCCGAAGCCAGTCAGCGCATCGATGCCGGTGCTCGGTGAAGCGGTGACGACCTCATGGCCCTCGGCCCGCAGCAGTCCGACGAGGGGCCTACCAATCAGACCGGTGCCGCCGATGATAACGATCTTCATGTCCATGTCTCCGATGCAAGTGTCTGCCTGCATGACGAGATGGCCACCACCGGTGTGACATGGGACGACAGCGGGAACGAAAAAATATCGGCGCCATGATGTCACAATGCGCCGGCCTACCTCGTCACGTCAGCGAGCGCCGATGCCCGGCGCGGGTGACGAGGAAAGCAAGCATGACCGATATGAAGCGTTTGAACTGGTCGGAAATCGCCCCCGAAGGCGCCAAGGCCCTGTTCGGAGTCCATCATTATGTGACCAAGACTACGGATCTTCCCGAAGAGCTGATCCATCTGGTGTTCCTACGGGTGTCGCAAATCAACGGGTGCGCCCATTGCATCGATATGCACACTCGTGACCTGCTCAAGACCATGGCGATCGACAAGGTCGCGCTGGTCCCTGTCTGGGCTGAGGTGCCGCACCTGTTTTCCGACCAGTATCGAGCGGCGCTGGCCTGGGCCGAGGAAGTGACCAACATCAGCACGACCCATGCCTCGGACAAAGCATATGCGGCTGCTGCCGCCGCCTTTGCTGAAAAGGATTTGGTCGATCTCACACTAGTTATTGCGGCGATGAACGCGTTCAATCGTCTTGGCGCGCCATTTCGCCTTCCCGTCGCCGCGAAGCCATAGGCTCACGAAAGGGGGAGCAACCTTTGCTTTCCCCTTCGGCGGCACGCGACAAAAATGCGTCGTTCGCCGATCGGGCTATGCACGGCAGCTTCCGTCAGAACCAGCCAATCGCTCAGCGCGGAGCCGTTTGGCAAAAACGCGCCTTCTCCACCTGGACGATGATGTGTTCCGGCCATGCTCGCTAGCCGCAGGCAGCCGTTTCGTCACGCGCCAGTGCATTGCCAAGTTCCTTGGCTGCCCTATTACTAACAGAGAAAGGAGCCCCGGCTGGCTCGGGGCTCCCCTGTCCATCCTCGCGAGCTTCCCCGAACGGGGCGGACGACAATGCAACGCAGATGGGCGCCATCGGGTTTCCGGCAACAGCTCGTAGCCGTAAAGTTGCGGGCACCTGCGCGGATCGTCCGCACCGAACATTCGCTCAAGCCGCTTCGCGCTCTTCCTCGTGACCCGAGCAGGCCGCCATCTGGTCCTTGACTGCCAGCTTCAGCTTCTTGAGCTGGCCGATCAGGAAATGGCGCGGAGGGAGACGCTTCTCCTCTTCGCGAATTTCGGCATCGAGACGCGCATGTTCGCGCTCGAGGTAGCGCAGATAGTGGTCGTTCATCGTCGAGTTCCTCATGTTCGATGATGGGGCCCGGCCCCAGCCGGGCCCTACGTGTATCAGTACTCCATCTCGGGCATCGCGGCCTTGGCGCCCTTGTCGTCCTTGGGCGCTTCGGCGACGAGCGCCTCGGTCGTGATCAGGAGCGAGGCCACCGAAGCGGCATCCTGGAGCGCAGTGCGGACCACCTTGGCGGGATCGATCACGCCGGAGCCGACCAGGTCCTCATACTGGCCGGTGGCGGCGTTGAAGCCCCAGTTGTAGTCCTCGCTCTCCAGGAGCTTGCCGACAATGAAGGCGCCGTCCTCGCCGGCGTTGTCGGCAATCTGCCGTGCCGGCGCGCGCAGTGCCCGGCGCACGATATCGATGCCCGACTGCTGGTCGTCGTTCGCGGCCTTGAGGCCGTCGAGCGCCTTGAGAGCGCGCAGCAGCGGAATGCCGCCGCCGGGCAGGATACCTTCCTCGACCGCGGCGCGGGTGGCGTGGAGCGCGTCGTCGACGCGGTCCTTCTTCTCCTTGACCTCGACCTCGGTCGCGCCGCCGACGCGGATCACCGCTACACCGCCCGCGAGCTTGGCCACGCGCTCCTGCAGCTTCTCGCGGTCGTAATCGCTCGTCGTGGTCTCGATCTGCGCCCTGATCTGCGCAACGCGGGCATCGATGTCCGAACGCGCGCCAGCGCCATCGACGACGGTGGTGTTGTCTTTGTCGATGATGACCTTCTTGGCGCGGCCGAGCATGCCGATTGTGACGCTCTCGAGCTTGGTGCCGAGTTCCTCGCTCACGACATTGCCGGCGGTGAGGATCGCGATGTCCTCGAGCATCGCCTTGCGGCGATCGCCGAAGCCCGGCGCCTTGACCGCCGCAACCTTGAGGCCGCCGCGCAGCTTGTTGACGACGAGCGTCGCCAGCGCCTCGCCTTCGACGTCCTCGGCGATGATAAGCAGCGGTCGGCCCGACTGGACGACCTGCTCGAGCAGCGGGATCATCGCCTGCAGGTTCGAGAGCTTCTTCTCGTGGATGAGGATGTAGGGATCGTCGAGTTCGACCTTGAGCTTCTCCGTGTTCGTGACGAAGTAAGGCGAGAGATAGCCGCGGTCGAACTGCATGCCCTCGACCGTCTCGAGCTCGGTTGCGAGGCTCTTGGCCTCTTCGACCGTGATCACGCCCTCGTTGCCGACCTTCTCCATCGCGTCGGCAAGGATCCGGCCGACCTCCTCGTCGCCGTTCGCCGAGATGGTCGCGACCTGCGCGATCTCGCTGTTGGCGCTGACCTTGCGCGCATGGGCTTCAAGGTCCTTGACCACGGCGCCGACGGCGAGGTCGATGCCGCGCTTCAGGTCCATCGGGTTCATGCCGGCAGAGACCGCCTTCGAGCCCTCGCGCACGATCGCCTGGGCGAGCACGGTCGCGGTCGTGGTGCCGTCGCCGGCCTTGTCGTTCTGCTTCGAGGCCACTTCGCGCAGCATCTGCGCGCCCATGTTTTCGAACTTGTCCTTGAGCTCGATTTCCTTGGCGACGGTGACGCCATCCTTGGTGATGCGCGGCGCGCCGAACGATTTCTCGATGACCACATTGCGGCCTTTGGGGCCCAGGGTCACCTTCACTGCGTTGGCCAGCGTATCCACGCCGCGCAGCATGCGATCACGCGCGTCGGACGCAAACTTCACTTCCTTGGCAGCCATTGCCTCGTCTCCTTTCTTCGATATCCTTCCAAGTGTCAGAGGATGCAGGTCGCTGTCAGGCGGCCTGCTTGAGTTGGGCCGCAGCCTCGATCACGCCGAGGATGTCGCTCTCCTTCATGATGAGCAGATCCTCGCCCTCGATCTTGACCTCGGTCCCCGACCATTTGCCGAAAAGCACGCGGTCGCCCGCTTTGACGGCGAGTTCAACGAGCTTGCCGCTGTCGTCGCGCAGTCCCGCGCCGACGGCGACCACTTCGCCTTCCTGCGGCTTTTCCTTGGCGGTGTCGGGGATGATGATGCCGCCCGAGGTCTTCTCCTCGGCTTCGATGCGGCGGACGACCACACGGTCGTGCAAGGGGCGGAAATGCATGCATAACCTCCAGATGCAAAACTGAGATGTGATAGGCCTGCCGATCCTTCGAACGACAGGTGACGCGGAATTAGGAAAGGTCATTTTTCGCGTCAAGATGGCGAGCTAAAATTTTTGGCACTCGGAGGCGCTGAGTGCCAAACGCCAGCTTATCAAGTTGTTCCAGTGCGACTTTCCCTCTTGACGCGACTCGCCTGCGTTCCAAAATTTGCGGCGCGGGCCGCTGCGCCCGCAGATGAGAAAGGAGCGACACAAAGGAAGGAGGCACAGCCATGTCGCAGCCATTTTCCCGTTATCTTCATCCCTTCGACGTTGCGCACAACCCGAGCCTGGAGCCGGAAGTGAAGCGCGCAATTCTGGCATCCTGGGCGTCCGACCGTTCCGCCGTGCGCGACCATCCCGACCTGCGCAAGCCCCCCGGCGCCAGGCGGGCAGTGCCGATTGATGACATCCTTGCCGCCATGCATGCGATCGACAGGTCCGCGGAAGGTCCCCGCGCTTCGCCATGAGCCGACGGGATTTCATCAGGCAGTTCGAGGGTCATCGGCTTACGACGGCAGAAATTCATTACTACCGCCCGGATGCGCCCTCGCTGCTGCAGCTATTCGTTTGGCAGGAGTACGATCTCGCGCCCGACTTTCCGGTGCTGTTCGCGTTTCTCGAGCATTGGCGGCGCGAGATCGAGGCCGCACTCCACTCGGTGCGCATTTCGCATGACGGGATGATCCGCCCTACCGAGTGGCGCGCGGTCGATGGCGTGATCGATATCCAGTGAAGCGCTTGTCTCTCAAGCGGTGGCGCAAGCCGAAGCCGGACGACGTGCCGGTGCGCCTGCCCTTCAGCGACATCATGGAGTTCGCGATCGCGCTCGTGTCGATCTCGCCGTGCGAACTGCGAGCGCTGGGCTGGACCTTTGCTCAACGAAAGCGACTGCTGGATCACATGCTGGCTTGTGGCCGTGCCGCCGAGGGCATCGAGCCGAACATGCTGGCCACCAAACAGATCGAGCTGCGCTTGCCGAAGAAGGACCTTGTCCGCTTGCAGCAATTCGCGGTGCGCGAACTGCCCAAGGCGGCGAGCAACGCGGCGGTGATCGACCGCGTGCTCACCGCCCTCGACCAGGCATGGCATCGACACGAGCGTCCATCACACACTGCAAGCTCTGGCGTGCAATCCTCGCCTACCTGAAGCGCGCCCCAGGTTATGCAGACCTGCGATCATCCTCCTCATTGGCGGCCGTGCTAGCGCATGGGAACTTGCCGCAGCACAGAGCATGCGGACCCGTGGGCCAGCAGCAAAGCGCAGGGCCCAAGGCATCGATTATAGCCGGTCGGATTTGCCCTAGCGATGGCGCCGTCCGGCATTCGAAGATGAGACCCTGCCTCTGACAATATCGCTCGGCCGCCGCGCGGTCGGGAAAGCGCAGCTCGATCGTCGAGAGCGGATCGCCCCCGCCGGTCCAACCCATCAGCGGATCGGCAACTTGGCCCCAGCGCTGGGCGAACCTGACCCGCCATGCACTTTGGCGGCGTCGGCCGCCGTTTGTCGCAGGGGCCAGCGGCTCGATGATGGCCTTCGCGCCGCGCGGAAACGGGGTCGCACCCGCGACGGCGACCGCTACATTGTCGTTAGCCGAAGGCCCGGACTCGAAAGTCCGGGCCCGGCCGTCAACGGGCGCCGCCATTGACGGGAATTCGGCGGGCGCTTTGTTCCGCCGCCTCCGACCGCGGCAGAGTCACCGTCAGCACGCCGTTCTTGAAAGTGGCAGCGACCCTGTCGTGTTCGATGCCCTTGGGCAGGCCGATGCGGCGCTCGAAGCGGCCATAGCTGCGCTCCGAGTAGCCGCGATCCTTGTCCTCGACTTCGGACTTTTTTTCGCCGCGCAGGGTCAAGGCGCCGTCCTCGACGAAGATCTCCACGTCCTTCTCGTCGAGGCCCGGCAGTTCCGCCGTCACGCGAATTTCCTTGTCGGTCTCGCCGAGCTCGAGGTGCGGCCATCCCGACATGCGGTCAAAACCGGCAAAGGCGGGCATGCCAAAGTTGCGAAAGACATCGTCGAAGAGACGGTTCACGTCGCGGTGGAGCGACTGCAGTGGATGGGGGTCCCTTTCCCGTTCGGCGCTCACCGGAACGGGCAACCGGTTTTCCTGCCGGCTCCAGGGAATGAGATCACGAATAGCCATGATGACATCTCCTTTTCTGGCTGGACTAAGGGCTGAACCTGCCGGACGCCGCGTGCGGGGGGGGTCGGGAGGCGGCGCCGGCAGGCCGGTGGACGCGGTTCAGGCAGGCTCGCTCGCCTTTTCCTTCACCTCGTCCAGTCGCTTGCTGTCGGATGCATTGCCGCCGATCTCGATCCGACGCGGCTTCATCGCCTCCGGCACGACGCGCGTCAGTTCGATCGACAGGAGGCCGTGCTCGAAGTTCGCGTTGCCGACCTCGATGAAATCGGCGAGCTGGAAGCGCCGCTCGAAGGCCCGGGCCGCGATGCCGCGATGCAGGTATTCGCCCTTGTCGGCGTCATCGGCACGCTTGCCGGCCACCGAGAGCAGGTTCTGATGCGCGACGATCTCGATATCCTCGGGCTTGAAGCCGGCGACCGCGACGGTGACACGAAAATTGTCGTCGTCGATCTTCTGGATGTCGAACGGCGGATAGCCATCGTCCTCGCGCGCACCCGCTTCGAGCAGGTTGAACAGGCGATCGAAACCGACCGTAGATCGGCGATAGGGCGTAAAATCAAAGTTCGGTCTCATCTCCAAATCCTCCATTTGAGCAATTTGGGCATGAGATGCGCCGGTATCGATGAGCCGGCGCTCTCGATGTCCAACCGGACCCGGTTTGGCGTCCGGTATCATTGAGCTAATTTTAGTCGCGCGGCTTTCAAGATGTCTCGGCCAAAAAAATGAGCAGGGAGCGGACACTGCGCTACCGAGGCGTCAGTAAGTGGGTAGGAACCTGATCTCACTTCGCAAATTTACCCGGCGATTCAGCCCGAGAAAGGAGGTTCAAGGCTATGGAATGGAAGTTAGTGCGCGAGGACAACGGCAGTATCGCGGTAGAGAACGGCGACCTCGATAGCGAATTTGCAGCGCTGACCTGGGCGCGGCATTGGCTCGAGAATAATGCAGATCACGACCGCTATCGGCTTCAGCCCGAGGCAGACGATAGGCCGATGTTAATGATCCGCACCGTTACCGGACAATGGTATGGGATGCTTATTGCCGCCGAAGCAGGCGCCACTTAGCTGGCTGCGCCTTGCGGCCACGTCATATCGGGTGGTCTGGGAACGATGCTGGAACTTCAGAGACAGATGCAAGGACGATCCGCCAATCACCCGCGATGAGGGTGCTGCTGACTGTAGGAGCGGCGCGAACGTCTGCGCCATCGGAAACCCGCCATTCAAAGCCAGGATGGCGAATGGCGGCTTCGTCCCAGATTTCGTCACCCCAACGATGAGGCAACAACCGGCCCCGTCATGCAGTTTGGAAGTAAAGCTGACCGGAGTAGGGACGGAGTTCGTCTCGTTATATTCCAAGTCATACCATCAGAACCCAGGGAAAATGTGGGAACGCCCGTGGTAACTGATTTGTATATTTCCAGATTATCAGCCAAAATCAATGCGATAAATCGCTTGACTGGTGACCCCTACGGGAATCGAACCCGTGTTTCAGCCGTGAAAGGGCCGCGTCCTAGACCGCTAGACGAAGGGGCCACTGCAGTTCCACTTGGGCGTCACTGCGAAGCGAGGCGGGCATTAGGCGGT
>Ga0255338_1002175_pt1 | contig 30749 bp, 33 predicted proteins | sample MeOH1_35cm_T4_19_FD_203715 | JGI IMG/M metagenome (GOLD analysis project Ga0255338, IMG submission 203715) | Sandy soil microbial communities from University of British Columbia, Vancouver, Canada - MeOH1_35cm_T4_195 | ecosystem: Engineered > Artificial ecosystem > Sand microcosm > Unclassified ... | reverse complement strand
CTTGCTGCTGCCACAAGCTGATCGCCAACCACCAGCAAACGGAAATCACTACCGGGCAGAAATCGCTCCACCAGCACTTCATCATCAATGGCCGCAGCTGCCGCATAGGCTGCATTCAGTTGTTCGCGCGTAGTAATATTTACCGTAACGCCCTTGCCCTGATTGCCACCTTTGGGTTTAACAACTACAGGACCTGCTATTTCAGTCATGGCGAGCCATGCATCGTCAATATCCGACACTTCCCGACCATTCGGCACAGGCACGCCGGCAGCATCAAGCAGCCTTTTAGTAAGTTCTTTATCTTGTGCAATGGACTCAGCAATCGCGCTGCTGCGGTCAGTTTCCGCAGCCTGTATGCGGCGCTGCTTGCTACCCCAGCCAAACTGCACCAAACTGCCTTCGGTGAGGCGTTTAAATGGCACACCGCGCGCAGCAGCAGCCTCTACAATAGAACCAGTACTTGGCCCCAAGCGTACATCTTCATCCAGATCCTTCAGTTGCGCCAAGGCTGCATCAAGGTCGAAAGTTACATCAGCAACGGCTGCACTGCACAGCTCCTGTGCCAGTTTAAGTGCCAGCCTGCCGACTTCTTCCTCGCTATATTCAACCACTACTTGGTATACACCGGGCTCTACCGTGGCAGCTGTGCGACTGAATGTGACCTGGCAGCCTGACTGCGACTGCAACGCAAGCGCAGCGGCTTCTAAAACATGCGCCATGGAAACCGCCTCAGTATGGCCAGTTAGCTGCAGCGGGCCAATCGCTGGAAATAATGCGCGCAACCTTGATTCAAAACCGCTGATATTCGCTATGCAATTTTCGACATCGGTACAAGTAACAATTGCCTCAATAGAGGTGTGGCGGCTCCACAGATTAGGGCCGCGCAGCGCGCGAACTCGTGATACTTCCATTAAACAGTTTTCCTTGTAATTGCAAATTTTATGTCAAACAACATAGCAAGAACGCACCCCGATTTAGTTAACATGAACATCCGCCCGCTTGACCGCAAAGGTCTCGATGCCTGCCCGGATTAATTCAGGTGATATGCCTAGCGCCCATGCTGCACCTACGGCGGCCAACACATGCTCAAGCTGTGCGCTATGGCGGTCCGCACCTAATAATGGAATGGCGGTTAGTTTGGTCAGCACCAGGTTTCCGGCGCCTGTAGCGAGTGCAATGCCATTACCATCCAGCAACACCGCGCGGCCGCCTTGTTTTAAATGCTCAACAACGACAGGCAACTCGGCATCACGCGCAAAGAAAATCACTTCGCCGTCGCATAATTCAGCCATCTGAGCAACTAGCGGGTCAGCTGCATTCAGCACGGCTGCTCCGTTACCAAGCACAACATCGACTTGTGTGCGCACTACGTTATAAACCTGCTCTGGCGTCTCAATGTAGCACGCGCCGAAATGCTGCTCAGGCTTGATATTGGTAACAACGCCTACCTGGCAGCGGTCATAACCTAAACCTTCGGTCAAAATTGTAGTAACATCATTTACAATCACTGCAGTTTCTACCGTGCGGTTCATCAATACCTTCTGTGCGGCTGTCCACGTAGCGCAGTCACGTTTTTCAACCAGTCTCTGGTTAAAGAAAAGACCCGCGCTACATGCCAGCCCCACACGTTTGCTACTTAAATGCACCAGTCTTGCCACGATTTTTGCAACCAGTGTTTTTCCGCTGCTGCCTGCAATACCAACAATGGGGATTCGGCCACTTTCGTCATCAGCAAACAAGCTATCGACAATCGCCTTGCCCACCGGGCGCGGCTGGCCTTCGGCCGGTTTAAGGTGCATAAGCAAGCCAGGCCCGGCATTGACTTCAACAATTGCACCACGTTGAGTATCTAAAGGTTGCGAAATGTCTTCAGCCACCAGATCAATACCGGCAATATCAAGACCAACGATACGTGCAGCCAGTGCTGCCACTGCGACAACGTCGGGATGCACAAGGTCTGTCACATCAAGTGCCACATTGCCATTGCGTTGAATAATTACTGGCGCATTTTCAGGCAGGATTGAATCGGGGGTGAACCCCTGCCGTTCAATTTCAAATACCACGGAAGGATTTTTATCGATTAAAACCAGATCAAGCGGAAACTCTTCCGCCTCTCCACGCCGGGGATCGGTGTTGATTTGCCGGTCAATTAACTGTCGGATGGTGGAACTGCCATCGCCCACCACGGACACAGACTCGCCTCTCGCCGCGGCCGCTAATTTCCCGCCTACAATCAGCACACGATGCTCATTGCCACGCACAAAGCGTTCAACCAGGACTTCACTGCCTTCAGTATCGGCCAGTTTAAACGCGGCCTCAACCTCGGCACGGGTCATCAGGTCGACAGACACGCCTCGCCCATGATTGCCGTCAGTTGGTTTGACAACCACCGGCACACCAATGTCTTCGGCAGCTTCCCAGGCATCTTCCGGGCTTTCAACAATCCGTCCTTCAGGAACTGGGACGCCACATGACTGCAACAAGCGTTTGGTTAAATCCTTGTCACGCGATATACCTTCCGCAATTGCGCCAGTCCGGTCGGTTTCGGCAGTCCAAACGCGGTGCTGGCGTGCACCATAGCCTAATTGCACCAGATTGCCATCGGTCAGGCGAATTGAGGGAATGTGCCGTTCAGTGGCTGCGTCGACGATACATGCTGTGCTCGGCCCCAGGCACAATGAATCAACCATTTCATGTAGCCTGGCAATCGTGGCGGATACATCAAAAGGACGGTCTTCAATCGCGGCCATGACTAAATCACGTGCCGCAGTAATCGCTGCGCGGCTCACCTTCTCGTTGCGTGACCGTACCACTACCTTATAAACCCCGCGAACAGAAGTGCTGCGTGCTTTACCAAACCCACCCTGCATACCAGCCAAAGTCTGAAGCTCAAGCGTGACATGCTCTAAAATATGCCCGGGCCACGTGCCTTCGCGCACGCGTTGCAAAAAGCCGCCGCGTTCGCCAATGCCGCAGCGATGCTCAGCCAAAGAAGGCAGCCATGCGGTCAAACGCTCGTAAAAACCGGGGATGGTATTTGAAGGAGAATCTTCCAATACGCCAATGTCAAGCCAGACCTCAAGCACAGGACGATATGTCCATATATTCGGCCCGCGCAACGGTAAAATCTTGAGAAACTCCATCAATCTGCCCAGATGATTAAAAATGAAAAAAATAACTGTAAAATTATACCTTATGAAGCTTACGGGAAGCTTACAACACGCTGACATCAAGTGATTTTATTACTATTTGTAAGACCTTCTGAATGTAGTAAACTCAGCGGCTGTGAACAATAACATACTCCCCCGAATTTCAGTCACCAAAGCACTGCCGAGTGCCTGGCAGGCTATTGTAGAAACATACATGCAATCTAAAGTACAACTAAAGCTGGACAATGCAGAAGAAATTCATGGCTGGCTGGAAGTCAACCTTGACGCACATCTGTACTTCAAAAAACAGTTGCTGGTCGTCACTAATCAACGCCTGCTGCATTTTAATGACATTACGAACACCGAGTACCCTGCGGAATATGTTTACCATGCGGGACTAAAGTGTCAACGCTATGACCATGCCGGTGTAGGAAAAATCGAACTGTTTGACGGCGAAGTACGGCTTGCCGTCTGGTATTACACGCTGGCACATGATATCGCCGCCGCACGTTTTATCAAGCAGTTTGAGCAGCAATTGACCAGCAAGCTTAGCGGTGAGCCGGTTCACATCGAACCAACCGAATTCTGCCCAAAGTGCCAAACACCACTTTCAGCTGACGATGATGAGTGTCCGCAATGCAGTAGCACTATCGATGCTCCGCCTTCGACATGGACATTATTCCGCCTGTGGCGCTTTGCCAAGCCTTATCAATGGCAGTTGCTGGCAGGCTTTCTGCTCATGCTGGCCTCCACCGCCGCCACGCTGGTACCGCCCTACCTCACCATCCCGCTGATGGACAAAGTGCTTATCCCCTACCAGAACGGCACCCCCATTGACCCGAAAATGGTAGCGCTGCTACTGACAGGGCTATTCGGTTCTGCACTACTGGCCTGGGGGCTTGGTTGGGCCAAGACTTACATACTGGCACTAGTCAGCGAGCGTATCGGTGCCGATCTGCGCACCATTACTTACGATCATCTGCTCAAACTTTCACTCGAATATTTCGGTGGCAAGCGTACGGGTGACTTGATGGCGCGCATCGGCTCGGAATCTGACCGCATCTGCGTGTTTCTATCACTGCATTTGCTGGATTTTGCAACTGACGTGCTGATGATCATCATGACAGCCACGATTCTGATTTCCATCAACGCCAAACTGGCGCTGGTGACACTGCTGCCGTTACCGTTCATTGCCTGGATGATTCATTTGGTGCGCGACAAGCTGCGCACCGGTTTTGAAAAAATCGACCGCGTATGGTCAGAAGTCAGCAACGTACTGGCCGACACTATCCCTGGTATTCGCGTGGTCAAAGCTTTTGCACAGGAGGCTCGTGAAGCGACACGTTTCCGCGAAGCCAACCAGCACAACCTGGCGGTTAACGACCGCATCAACAAAATCTGGTCGCTATTCTCACCGAGTGTCACGCTCCTGACCGAAGTCGGCCTGCTGTTGGTGTGGGCTTTTGGTATCTGGCAAGTATCGCACAATGAAATCAGCGTGGGTGTGCTGACTGCATTTCTGGCGTATATCAGCCGTTTTTACACACGGCTTGATTCCATGAGCCGCATCGTTTCGGTCACGCAAAAGGCAGCCTCCGGGGCAAAACGAATCTTTGATATTCTCGATCACGTATCCAGTGTACCTGAGTCGACCCATCCGATTCACCTGCAGAAAGTTACCGGGCAGATTGAAATCCGTTCAGCCGGCTTCCGCTATGGTAACCGCGCGGTTATCAAGGATATCAACCTGAGCATAGCGCCCGGCGAAATGATAGGGTTGGTTGGTCATAGCGGTTCCGGCAAGAGCACCCTGGTCAACCTGATGTGCCGTTTCTACGATGTGTCCTCCGGGGCAATCAGCCTGGATGGCGTAAACATCCGCTCGCTGCCTATATCGGAATACCGGCGCAACATCGGACTTGTGCTACAGGAGCCTTTCCTGTTTTTTGGCACCATCGCCGATAACATCGCCTACGGCAAGCCTGACGCAACGCGAGCAGAAATTGTAGCGGCAGCGCGGGCAGCGCATGCACATGAGTTCATCCTGCGACTGCCGCATGGCTATGATTCGCTGGTTGGTGAGCGTGGCCATGGACTTTCAGGCGGAGAGCGCCAGCGCATCTCAATTGCCCGCGCCCTGCTCATTGACCCGCGCATTTTAATACTGGATGAAGCAACAGCTTCAGTGGATACCGAAACGGAAAAGGAAATCCAGAAGGCATTGGATAACCTGGTCCATGGACGCACCACCATCGCTATCGCCCACAGGTTGTCCACTCTTCATAAAGCAAGCCGCCTGGTTGTTTTGGACCAGGGTCAAATCGTTGAAGTAGGTAGCCATGACGAGCTGATGGCGAGAGAAGGTGCTTATTATCGCCTCTACCAAGCCCAGGCTCGAAACGTGGACACCGATCTGGATGATCTGAATAGCGATGACGAAATCGCAAGCAAGGAAGCAAACGCATAAATTATGGAAATATTAACAGCCCAATCAACTGCTGACATCAAACTGACACGCAACCTAGCCGGCCGCCTGCAATTTACCGCGAGCGACGGTAAAGATCATGTTGGTGTATCTCCTGTGCGGGCATTCCCAATTGCTGCGCCAGATGAGGGATTCTCCCTGCTAAATCAGGAAGGTCGCGAGCTGGTATGGATAAACCGATTGGAAGACCTGCCTGTCACTACCAGAGTGCTGATTGAAGAGGAGCTTGCACTGCGGGAGTTCATGCCGGAAATTCAACGGATTAACCAGGTATCCAGTTTCGCCACACCGAGTACATGGAAAGTGGAAACAGATAGGGGCGACACCGAACTTGTACTAAAAGCTGAAGATCACATCCGGCGCCTTGGCCACGCCAGCCTTATCATCACTGATAGCCATGATGTCAATTTCCTGATTCGCGATTCAGACCAACTGGATAAACACAGCCGAAAATTACTTGATAGATTTTTGTAAAGGTATTTGGCTCAGCGAAAATACTTAACTGAGCACTATGCAAACCCCAGCTCCCTTGTTACCCAGGCAGCTAATTTAGTTGCTATTCTTCAGTAACACCCACACGTCTTTTCAGACCTTTCAATAGACATTAAGCCTCAGATTTTATATAAACACCAAAAATTCCCAAGTGGAATATTTCATGTGGAACATATATTGCTTTATTTACATCATTACAATTAAATTTGGATGTAATGGTATGTCCCCTGCTCCAGTTTCCAGTCGCGTTGCGTTAGTGACTATTTACGAAATCGGCAAGATTCTCAGCTCATCACTGGATCTGCATAAGACCTTGCAGCAAGTATTGAATGTCATTGCCGCACATTTATACATGCAGCGTGGCATGGTCTGTTTACGTGAAGATCTGGAAGACCTGAGGATTGTTGCGTCCATTGGTTTTAGCCAGGAAGAAAGCATGCGCGGCCGATTCGCAGTGGGTGAAGGTGTCACCGGGCGGATTTTTCAAACCGGTTTTCCTGCCATTATCCCCAATGTGGCACATGAGCCGCTTTTTTTGAACCGAACTGGTGCAAAACGGCTGCTAAAAGATCAGGCAATCTCTTTTCTCGGTGTGCCAATCAAGGTGGGCAGGGAAACTATCGGCGTGCTCTCTTTTGAACGCAACGCCGGTGATCACTGGCATGGCTTTGAAAATGACTTGCAATTGCTCGTGATGGTGGCCAATTTAATCGGTCAATCCATCCGCCTGCACCAACAGGTTGCAAGTGACCGGGAACAGCTTTTGCAAGAAAAATCCCGCCTGCAAAAGGAACTAGGCGGCAAGTACAGCCTGGAAAATGTCGTCGGCCAATCCAAGCGGATGAAAGAAGTATTTGCGGATGTGCACATGGCTGCACCAGGTAAAAGCACCATTTTGTTGCGTGGTGAATCCGGTACCGGCAAGGAGGTTATTGCAAGGTCCATTCACTTTCTATCTTCACGCAAAAACAAACCTTTCATTAAGGTTAACTGTGCTGCATTGACTGAAAGCCTGCTTGAATCCGAGTTGTTCGGTCACGAGAAAGGCGCCTTTACGGGTGCGTTACAAGAGCGCGTAGGACGCTTTGAACAGGCAAATGGCGGTACATTGTTTCTGGATGAAATCGGTGATATTTCACCTGCTTTTCAAGTCAAGCTGTTGCGCGTTTTGCAGGAACGGGAGTTTGAACGAGTCGGCGGCAATAAAACCATTAAAGTGGATGTGCGCCTGATTTGTGCGACCAACCGCAATCTAGAAGAAGCGGTCAACAAGGGCGATTTCCGTTCTGATCTGTATTTCCGCATCAACGTGATTTCAATACATTTACCGCCGCTGCGTGAGCGGCGAGATGATATACCGCTATTGGTAGAGCGTATTCTGGCGCGATTTAACCGTGAAAATAAGTCAAAAATCGGTATCACCCCTGAGGCCATGCATGTGCTGAACCACTGTCATTGGCCTGGCAACGTGCGTGAGCTGGAGAACTGTGTGGAGCGCTTTGCGACGATGTCACGCAGCAACCTCATCCGCGAAGTCGATATCCCCTGCCAGACCAACCAATGTTTATCATCTACCTTGTGGAAATACCAGCCCACAGGCGGCGTGATTCCCATTGCGCCAATTGCGGCAGAGCCCTTATACATCACACCTGTAGATTCAGCATCTGATACGCCTAATGATGGTCACAACGAACCGCTTTCCCAAACCGAGCGCGAGCAGCTTATCAATGCGATGGAAAAAAGTGGCTGGGTGCAGGCCAAGGCGGCGCGACTGCTTAACCTGACGCCGCGGCAAATGGGTTACGCGCTGAAAAAATACAACATTGAAGTCAAGCGCTTTTAGACTATTCTCAACCATTGTTCAGCATCATCTGCTGAACAATATCACTTCTGTATCTTTCGCTACAATCAATACGATTTTGTCGCGATTGCGACAAGCCTCCTACATCACAAAACACCTTGCTAATCCACTGTTTAATAACATAAAAAAATAAAATTGCATGATGGCACGTGTTTTGCAGGGTTCCAGGTAAATAACCTTAAGGATCTCATCATGGAATCTGCTATGGAATCGACACTGCAAAACGCAACGCCAGGATTAAGCCGTCTCAAACCGCTGACTGGCATCAAGATCGAAGTTGCAGGGCAGCCGGAGTCTTCAGGCTGTGGAACTACTGGCGGCGAAGGCAAGGCTAGCTGCGGCACATCGGATGGCCCCGATGACATGTCGCCGGAGGTCTGGGAAAAGGTCAAAAATCACCCCTGCTATTCCGAGGAAGCCCACCACCACTACGCCCGCATGCATGTTGCGGTCGCGCCGGCATGTAACATCCAGTGTAATTACTGTAACCGCAAGTATGACTGCTCTAACGAATCCCGCCCTGGTGTTGTGTCACAGAAACTGACCCCGGAACAGGCCGTGAAAAAGGTCATCGCCGTTGCCAGTGAAATCCCGCAGATGACGGTGCTGGGCATTGCCGGCCCAGGCGACGCCTTGGCTAGCCCGCAGAAGACATTTGAAACCTTCCGTATGCTTCAGGAGCAGGCACCTGACATCAAATTATGCCTCTCTACCAATGGCCTGATGCTGCCGGATTATGTAGATGAAATATGCAAGTACAACATTGACCACGTCACCATCACCATCAATATGATTGATGCTGAAGTCGGTGAAAAAATCTACCCCTGGATTTTCTATAACCACAAACGCTATTACGGACGCGAGGCGGCACAGATTCTTACTGAACGTCAGATGCTGGGTCTGGAGATGCTCACTGCACGCGGTGTGCTCACCAAGATCAACTCTGTGCTGATTCCCGGCATCAACGACGAGCATCTTTATGAAGTCAACCGCGCTGTCAAATCACGCGGCGCTTTCCTGCATAACATCATGCCGCTGATTTCAGAGGCCGAGCATGGCACCGTGTTTGGACTTACCGGTCAGCGCGGCCCTTCTGCCCAGGAGTTAAAAGACGTACAGGATGCCTGTATGGGCGGCGCCAACCTGATGCGCCACTGCCGCCAATGCCGCGCCGATGCGGTCGGCTTGCTGGGCGAGGACCGCAGTGACGAATTCACGCTAGACCAGATCGAACAGATGGATGTGGTGTATGACCTGGAAAAACGCCGTGCCTATCAAGAGAATGTTGAGGCCGAACGTCAAGCTCAGCAAAACGCCAAGCATGCTGCACTGGCTACCACAGCAGCCGGCGCTGACGACAATATGAAGGTATTGGTTGCAGTGGCTACCACCGGCGGCGGCAAGGTCAATGAGCATTTCGGTCATGCTACGGAATTCCAGATTTACGAGATTACGTCAGCTTCTACTACATTTGTCGGCCATCGTCGCGTTGACCTCTATTGCCAGGGCGGATTTGGAGAAGATGAGCAGCTGCCTTCCATTGTCAATGCCATCAATGACTGTCATGCCGTACTGGTGGCCAAGATCGGCGCTTGTCCACGCGATGAACTTAAGGCGGCTGGCATTGAGCCCGTAGATGCTTATGCACATGAATTTATTGAAAAAGCCGCACTGACCTGGTTTGCCGATTACCGCGCCCGCGTGGCAAAAGGTGAAATCACCCATAAGGAACGTGGCGATGCTGCTATCCGCCAAGGCGCATTCATAGCGGCTTAACAGACTATTTAATATTTAATTTTTAGAGGAGAAATAACATGGCTTATAAAATCGTAGGATCCCAATGTACAGGTTGCTCGGCTTGCGAGCCGGAGTGCCCCAATGACGCTATTTATGAAAAAAATGGCGTGTTCTTCATCAAACCGGATAAATGCACCGAGTGCATCGGACATTTTGATGAACCGCAATGCGTTGCTGCTTGCCCGGTAGACAATACCTGCATTATTGATAACGCTTACCCACGCTATCAGGCAGCATAAGGAGCAATCATGGCACTTTCAGTTCCTACTATAGCAATCACCCCCAAGGCCGAAAAGTTTATCGGCCGCATGATTCGCTTCAATGGCGGTACCCCTGCACATGGCTTTAGATTGGTGGTTAGCCCAGGCGGCTGCTCTGGCTTAAGCTCGGAATTTACCGTAGAAGCCGGGCCGCTTGAAGGCGATGCCATTGTGGAAGCCAATGGCTTAAAGCTGTTTCTGCCTGCCGAGTCCCGCATCCTGTTAGAAGGTGCGACCATTGATTTCAAAGATACCCCGATGGAATCAGGCCTCACTTTCATTACAGCACAAGGCGGCAATTGCGGCTGCAGTAGCAGCGGCGATGGTCATGGTCACGGCGATCACTCTGGCCCTGCCACGGTGAGTATCGAGAGCATCCAGCGCAAACACTAAAGTGAATTATAACCATGGACAATGAGGCATTAGAGAATAGCTGGTTTGCAAACCGTTACCATAATTTATCCCCGGTAGCCGAGGAGCAGTTGCGCCTTGCAAGCCATGCCTATGCGAACAGTGCAAAAGCCGAGATGCACTTGGCGCTTGCCAAGGCGATTGCGCCTGACAATCCTGTTGTGCACATTGGTGAATACCGCTTCTATTTTTACAAAGGCCGCTTTGAAGAAGCACTTAAAGTGGCTGAAACCTGTTTGGTGACGGTTGCCAAAGAGTTGGGTTTGCCGCAAAACTGGCAGCAAGTCATGCCTGCCCATGCTGACTTTACCGGTGATGAACCTGCCCACCGCTTTTATTTGTTTTGCTTGAAAGCCTACGCCTACCTGCTGCTACGCGTAGATAAAATCGAAGAAGGCTGGGCCGCCACGGATAAATTGCTGTCACTTGACGTGAACAACAAGATTGGCGGGCAAGTGCTGCTTGACGTGCTGCTGCGTATGGACATGGACGACTATGATGACTGAGAACGACATTCCCGGCGTCGATTGGCAAGGCAATGCGATCAGTTGCGATGTTTGTGCGCATGCTGACAGACTGGCGCTTGGTACTTGTGGGCCATTGCGTTCATGCGTACATGATCGCTATGCCAAACGTGTTGATCGCTTTTTTGGTACCAACCCGGGATTGGCAAGCCAGTATATTAATCACCCCTATTTTGAAGTGCGTGCAGTGGCCGCGAAATATCTTGACCTGTTCCAGTTGAATCGACTGATAACCGACCCGGATGAAACCGTACGCGCAAGTGTCGCCCTGCGTTTGCCGCCCAAACTATTAACCAAGCTGATTCACGACCCGGATCGGGAAGTACGGGTACGCGTTGCCTTGCGGTTAGAACTGACTGCACTGAGTGCCATGCTCAATGACCTGGACTATTACGTGCGTATTGTCATTGCCAGGCGCATCGCCCCTAGCCTGCTCTATCATCTGGTGCGGGATAGTGATGCCTCTGTCAGGCGTGAAGTGGCAATGAGGGTCGGTGTCGAGTGGCTCACCATGCTGGCGAATGACAGTGAAGAAGAGGTTCGTCTTACCGCCATCCGCCGGCTGCCTTCAGGCCTGCTGCCGCCATTTCGCTTTGATGCAGACTGGCGCGTTCGCTTGGAAACGGCGCAACGGGTTCCGGCAGAATATCTCACAGCTTTAATTAAAGATGAAGATGAAATAGTCGCAGCCACTGCCCGTGAACGCCTTAACCCCATTAATCTTAAGCATGAAAGTGAGAATGCGCATGGGCACTAAAATCAGCCGTGACAGCGGCATCGTCGAGCTGGTGAGTGAACCCAAGTTCGACTATGGGCAAAAAGTCGTCTCAAAGAAATATGTGCGTAACGATGGTACTTTTCCTGGCCGCGAGGTAGGCGATATTTTGGTGAGTAAAGGTGATGTCGGCTACGTCACCAGTATTGGCACTTTTTTACAGCAGTTCTACATCTACGGTATCGATTTTTACGAATTGGGCTACCGCGTTGGTATGCGCGGCAAGGAGCTTGAACTGGTGAATGAAGAGTTTGAATCAGACATTGCTGATGAAGACGTTATGGCAAGTGAACAAAGTCTAGAAAGTGAGAAAAATTATGGTTGAGCCGCAAATTTCCAAATACCAGTGGGGACAGGCAATAAGTAGCCAGACTGATTTGCTCAACGATGGCAGCTATCCTGATGTTCCTGTTGAAGCGGTACTGGTTGAGCAAGGCACCAAAGGTGAAATAGTCAATGTCGGCATGGTGGAAGAGACGGGTGCGCCTGTATATCTGGTCGAGTTCGTAAACGGCAAAGTGGTAGGCGTGCTCGAAGAGGAAATCTCGCCTGTTTAGGGATACCGTCATGGCCGCCGCACACGTTTATTCCGAGATATGCCCTCACCCGAATGAAGTGGATCGTAAGCGTATCGAAAAGATGCTGGCTGAGCGTGATCGCTACAAATACGTTGCTCCTAAAGTACTGCCGGATGTGGAGGGCTATCTTGTGCGCAGCCCTTGCTGCTCCAGGAATGTAGACCCGGAAGGCGGTGAAATAGACATTGCCCGCATCGAATATCAATCAGGCGACTTCTGGCGCTTATATCAAAAAGATGATGAAAACCAGCGCTGGCGCGCGCATTCAGAATATCTAAGTCTATCCATGCTATTGGCAAGACTTGTCGCTGACCCCAAGAAGGAGTTCTGGCGATGAACACGTATTATTTTGATAATAACGCCACTACGCGTGTTCTGCCGCAGGTGCTGGAGGCCATGTTACCCTGGTTCTCAGAGCATTACGGCAATGCTTCCAGCAGTCACCAACTGGGGCAGCAGGCAAAAGAAGCCATCATTGCGGCGCGGGCATCTGTAGCTAGCTTTCTGAATGCCAGCCCGGCTGAGATTATCTTTACCAGCGGCGCGACTGAATCTAACCATATGGCGATATTAGGCGCGTTAGCGGCAAACCCTGCTCGCCGCCGTATCGTCACTAGCACGGTTGAGCATTCGTCCACATTGCGCTTACTGGATTACCTTGCCACGACTGGTATTGAAATTATTAAAATCCCCGTAAATCAGAACGGCGAACTCAATATGGACATACTGACCGAAGCGGTGACTGAAGATACAGCACTGGTCACGCTCATGCATGCCAACAATGAAACCGGCGTGATATTCCCAGTCGCCAAAGCCGCTGCCATAGCACATGACAAAGGCGCCCTGTTTCATACCGATGCAGCACAAACCGCGGGCAAAATTCCACTGGATATACGTCAGTTAGGCTGCAACTTACTGTCGTTCTCTGGTCACAAATTGCACGCACCCAAAGGGGTAGGTGTGCTGTATGCGCGCAAGGGACTGGCAATCAAACCGCTGATTTATGGGCATCAGGAGCGTAGCCGTCGCGGCGGTACTGAAAACCAGACTGGCATTGTCGGCCTAGGCGTTGCCTGCCAGTTAGCGCAGCAACATTTGGCTAAACATCCTAAATCTGTTTCTGCCCTGCGCAACAGTTTGGAGCAAGGTATTGCCGCAAGTTTGCCATTCGTTCGAATAAACGGCGCCGGGCCACGTGTACCCAATACCTCCAGCATGTGTTTTGCCGGGCTGCATGGCGAAGAGCTTTTGCACAGGCTGGACCAGGCAGGAATTATGGCCTCTCAAGGCAGCGCCTGCACTGCAGGTGGCACGGATCCATCACATGTGCTGCTGGCGATGGGATTAAGCCGTGAAGATGCTTTGAGTTCCATCCGCTTTTCGCTTTCAAAAGAAACTACGGAAGACGAAGTCAATACGGTGATTAAAACAGTAGTTAACTTGGCAACGGCAATGCGTAATGCAGTAGCCGCTTAATGGAATAGAAAAGGATACCGTATGAAAATTATGATTCGACGTAACGAAAAAGGCGAACTCTCAGCTTATGTTCCTAAAAAAGATCTGGAAGAACCTATCGTTTCGCATGAAAAACCGGATTTATGGGGTGGCGTCATCAAGCTTGCAAATGGCTGGCAGTTAGCACTGCCAGAGATGCCTGTTGGTACACGCCTGCCGATCACTATTGAGGCCTCACGTTTAAGTGAAGAATAGGAGTAAAAAATGTGCATTTCAACTGAAACCATGAATGAAATCGAGCTATCCCTGCTGGATTTTCACAAGATATCAAACAACCCGCTTCCCATGCTCAAGGGTAGTTTTCCTGAATTGTCTTTCCTGCGCATGTCAGATTCCGACATAGACGAAGCACCGTTCCGCTCGCTGGTTGACTACAATTTATACTTGCTGGACGGTCGTGATCATTGTGTACAAATTACCAATAACCTCAGCGATGCCACAGCTGTGGTTATTGCACATAAATGAGTGGCTCATGACTGATAATCAACCCATGATCGATACTTGGATATCACTTTCAAGTGTAAGTTACACTGTTGCTGAAATTTCTGCGGTAGAAGTCGTACTTAATCGATTTACGCAAACTGAAGGTCACGTTACAAAAGCTTTTGAGAATGCTTTTGCAGCGTATTTGGGCCGCCGTCATGCCATTGCAGTAAGCAGCGGCACCATCGGGATGTTGCTTGCGCTGAAAGCTGCTGGAATCGGTGCAGATGACGAGGTGATTACTTCAGGCTACAGCTGGCGGCAGACTGCCCATGCCATTTCATGGGCAGGTGCGACGCCTGTTTTAGCGGATATAGATTACTGGTCGCAAACCTTATCGCCAGAAAAAGCCGAGGCTAAAATCACCCCTAAAACCCGGGCGATTTTAGCAGCCAACGTGAATGGCCATCCGGTAGATTGGGATAAATTGCGCGCATTGGCTGATAAATCCGGCGTACTGCTGATTGAGGATGCAACTGAATCCATAGGCTCACGTTATCAAGGCAAGCTGGTAGGAAGTTTTGGCGATGTCGCAGTGTTTGATTTTTCAGAGCCATCACCATTGAACTGCGGCCAGGCGGCCATGATCGTCACTGATGACGATACGCTTGCCTTGAAACTGCGCCACTTCAGAAGCCGCCAGCGTCAGGACCGTGCTTCGCTTACCGCCACCCTGCGTCCGCCGCTGGATGCAGGTATTTCTGAAATAACTGCTGCACTAGGGCTGGTTCAGTTACAGCGCTTGCCGGAAATTCTCGCGCGACGTAAACAGGTTGAGGCGTGGTATCAAGCACAAATTTCCAGTTTTGAAGGCATTAAACCACCATACATTGCGCCCGGCGTTGATGAAGTGCATTGGTTTTTATATACCGTACATCTAGGCACGCGTTTCAGTGCCGGTAGCCGTGACGCGCTGGTGGACGATCTGGAGACGGAACTGGTTGAAACCTCTGCTTATTGCCAGCCGCTCCACCTGCAGCGCGCTTATATTGAGCAATATGGCTACCGCAAAGGTGATTTTAAAGTCACGGAAAAAGTAGCAGACCGTGCTATTGCACTCCCTTTTCATGTGCAAATAACGGAAGACCAAGTGGCTTTTATCGTGAAAACAGCCAAAGATGCCTCGATCAATGTTGGAGCTGGTGCGGCTATCTATTTGTAACACTATTTAAGTTCAGGATAAATTAAGTTAAGGATAAATCATGACAACCTCACCATTACAAGAAATTGCTCAGGCACTCACCAATGGCAGTGCTGTTCCCTACCTGGGCCCAGGTGTGCTGGCATTGGATTCTGTTACTTGTCATGTTCCCTCTGCGCCAGATGAGCTGGTCAAGCAACTCATCACTAAAGTGAGCGTGCCGCATAAAATCCGTAACAATCTTACCGCGGCTGCCCAGTTTATAGAGAACTTCAAACATCGAAAATCGGTTGTCAGCTTGATGTCAGATGCCTATGCCCCAAGCGTAACGCCTAACATCCTTCACCGGTATTTAGCAGGACTTAGCAAAAAACCCTTGTTGATTGTAGATACATGGTACGACGATGCCATGTCCAAAGCGCTTGCCGGGCATAACAATTGGGGACAGATCCAAGGTGTATCGCAGTCCGAGCATTTCGGCCAATGGGTGAATTATTTTGATGCTGCCGGCAATGAAACAGAGGCATCAGAGGCCGATGCGTGGTCTGTTGTACTGTATAAACCACTAGGATCAATCGTACCTGCAAAAAACTTCATCGTTTCCGATTCAGACTTTGTTGAAGTGCTGACGGAAATCGACATTCAAACCCCTATTCCGCCACGTGTACAGGAACTACGCACAGGTGCCAACTTTTTATTCATGGGCTGCCGTTTCGATCACCAGCTCACGCGTACCTATGCAAGACAGGTAATGAAACGCTCATCCAGTAAGCATTGGGCCATTATTGAAGGACCGCTCACACGTATGGAGCAGAAATTCATTACCGAACAAAACATCACGCGCATCGATATGCCGCTGGCACAGTTTGCAGAGTGGCTGCATACCGGCAAAATCAACCAGACTCTGGCTGCTTAAAAAGGAGTTTTTATGCCATTATTTGATTTTAATTGCAGCAAGTGTGATAAAACCTTTGAGTTGCTGGTTAAGGCTGCCAGCGTTCCAGTATGCCCGGAATGCGGTGGTGAGATGATAAAACAGGTGTCTTGCCCCGTTGCCCCGGGCCAGAGCGCCGGCATTATTGCCAGCGCAAGGAGACAGGCAGCACGTGAAGGACATTTCAGCAACTACAAGCCTTCAGAACGTCCAAAAATTAAATAACGATTTAGTTAAAATACAAGTTAGTTAAAATTCAAGGGCGCCATAACCAAAGGGCATTACGCCCTTGCGGGCATATTCCGCTTGATAGCGGGCATCAACAGCTGCAACTACTGGTTTGGGTTTTTCTTGTCCCCTGAAGGTATCACTGCGCGCAGGTGGCCGGTCCAGGCATGGTATCCAAACAGAAGCGGCGCTCCTCCGCCTACAGCTAGATGTGTGAGAGCTGCCATCATCGCCATTTGCTCGTCGCCCAGGTAATAAATGCCAACCGCTGTCGCCATCAGCACGGCCATGATGGCGACCAGACCCAGGCCGCTGTACACGTTTCTGCGCCGCCGCAAACCTGCGCGTGCATGGATGCCCAACAGAGCACCAAGCAGCATTAGCATAACAAAGGCGACCGCAGTATGCGTGGCAGCAACGGCTATGTGCCAGTCTGCACCGAGCCTCCAGGGAATATCCCATTCCAGCCGCAAGTCCAGAGAGGTCGGAGTCAGCAGGCCGCCTGTTACGAACAGGGCCGCGAAGATAAACAGCAGCAGTGCGAAGAACCAGCTTGGGTACCCCTTCATGTGCATGAGTGCACCTCCTCGTTATCTGGCACCAGCCTGCCTCCAAGACGTTCTATCAATGCGCTGCGTTCGGAGCGTGGCGAGAGGCTGGCCACCTTAGTCAAGGCATCCGCCCGCCAAGCAGTACGGGCGAGGACGCTCCAGACTCCAGTCGCGGGCATTTGCTCCCCGCCTACAATCCAGGCGGGAAAGGAGGTATTGCGCGCCGGCCTGACGCAGGAAGTGGCAATGGCAGCATGCCGCAAACCGCCCAGTGCTGTATATCTGCCATCTATTTCGCGCCGACGCACTGGCAGCACCATGTCGCCGAACACGCGTAGATCGCCGCCGGCGTTTACCCAGCCGGCTGTCACTCCGTAGCGCTGCATAGACTTGATTGCGCAATCGACCGCATAACCCTTGGCAATGCCATCCAGGGTGATGAGCACCGGGCGCCGCAGGCGTGCCTTGTTCCATTGCAACTGGATATCTTCGGCGCTCCCGCAGCCAAGCCTTCCGCCACTACCATGATCCGGTAACACGCCCAAGCCCACCAATGCACCACCCACCGTGCAGTTGAATAGGCCGCCGCTGGCGCAGGTCATCGCTCTTGCCAGCCGCAGCACACGTATGCTGAGCGGATGCATGAGGACTTCGCTGCCGTTAGACTGGTTCAAGCGGGTCAGGTCACTGTGTGCATCGTGGAAACTCAACCGCAACTGTACTTCCGCCACAGCGTCGAAGGCAGCGGCAATGGCTGGTTCAGGCGCGCTGACTGATGACTCTACGCCGATCTCGACATAAGTGCCCAGTAAAGGACGCATGCGTCTGACGCTACCCACCGGACAAAGCCACTTTTTGCAGTGCAAGCAGCCGCTTGATGCCATCCGTGACATTGCGGCTGGATAAGGTCGCGCCGCTGATGTTGGGGATGTCCTCGTCCAGTTTGAACGGATCGGCCAGCGTCTTGCCCACAAAGTTCTTGCGCCAGCCCGCTTCGCGGATCTGGTCGCCCTTGGTTTCACGATAGCTCATGATTTCAATGCCAACAACATGGCCGTCCGGTGAAAGCCCGACACCGTAGGTGATGAACTCGTGCTTGCCGACCACGTCGTCGACGATAAACCAACCTAGCAACTTACCGTCTTTCTCCATGCGCCATACCTTCTGCTCCTCCCAGCGCTGGCGCAGGCCTGATAGCGCCTTAATCCTGTCGCGCTGCCCTTCGCCCAGCTTAACCAGCAAGGGTTGGGCAACCTGGACGTCGGGAAATATCAGTTTCTGCGCCTGGGCGGAAGAAAGATAATCCGCTGCATACGCTGACGTGACAACGGCGGCCATCGGCAGCAGCCATAATTTTTTCATGTCAAGTTCGTTCATGATGTCCACCTTAGAATTCGATACCGAATTTCAAACGAACTTCCTGCTTAGTCTTTTCGATGAGGTGGAGGCCGGTATCATCCTGCCCGTCAAATTTCTCGCCGCCACCGCGCAGTTGCTGGAACCAGGTCAATGTCGCCCACCAGTCCTTGCCGCCGTAATGTAGTGTAGGGCCGGCAAACAATGACCAGCGCTCTTGGCCGACCTCTGTTTCGAATTCTGTTTCATAAAGCGTTTCTGCCCCGACATACCAGTTGGGGGCAAAGCGATAGCTCGCACCTGTACCGGCTTTCAATTCAATTTCCATTTCCGGTGTGGTAGGCCAGTCAAAACCAGCTGGCAGGATAGCCAGACGACTGGCGGACAATGCGTCCCGTTTTGCGTGGGCTGCTCCCATGCCTACATTACCGACCCAAATCAACTGCCCTTCCATGAAATATTTTTGTGCCAGCAACTCCGCCTCAATGGAATACTTGTCCTTGTCTTGGCCGGAATGTTTATCCAGCCAGTCATAACCGAGAGACAGGTAGCCAGCCAGGCCGAAATCATCCTTGGCCGGGCTGAGGAAATTGTACTTGAACGAGGCTTCAACACCAGACGGCTTCAGGCTGTAATCCTCGTTGCCAGGTAGATAACCGTCGACCACCAGCCCGTGCATATCAATTGACTGCGCTTTCAGGTAGCCGGCAACGGTAAATCTGTCGGTGACGCCATATTCGATCTCTGTTTTGGAATCCCATGCATGGTAGCTGCCGGCTCCCTTGTCGTCACGGTAAGTAAATGTCTGATCCAATTCAACGGAGCCCTTGGGCAATGTTTCTGCCCCCTTGATATAGCCCAGCAGACTTTCGTCTGCCTGCGCCGCCTGCGTCAGCACCAGTGCTGTCATAGCGATCAAATTCCGGTTAAAGATATGCATGATGATTTACCCTTGAGTTAAAATTTGCGATAGATGCGAATGATAATGGTTATCATTACGGTAAGTCAACAATCATTTCACGCAGTCAGTTAAAAAACATATAATCAAAAGGGTATTTACCAAATTTAAGATGAGATGCTGACCAGGAATTGCAGCATGGCCGTGTGCACCGGCTCATGTACCGAACTGGCTGGCTGATAAGATAGGCTGAGCGCCCGCACGCAGGTGGTTTGTGAAAGGCATAAGCCTACACAACGCCGAAGATTAAGTAACGGAAAGTCCCCTATTCAACAAGTGAAAGTCGGAGAGGAATCATGGCCGAGAAAGTGAAGCCGTGCCTTTGATAAAAACGTTGCGCTGGCTCATTGTCATGATCGGTGAGTAAAGTAATGCGTTTGCATCCACTTGAATGCGCGGTTTGTATGGCTTGTTCTAGTAGTCTTGAGCCTACCCCAGAGCCTCGCATACTGGGAGAAACCACCATATCTTCCAGTAACGCAACGCGAGCGCCAAGCGCTGTCGATATGGTATAGAGCAGATTGACCATGCCTACTACCCTGCTGTTCTTGCGGGCTACAAGGATAACTCCGATCTCAGGGCTGTTAATGATGCAAGCTAAGCCTCGGCTTTGTGTGTCGAAGTCTGGCTTGAAATCTGCTTCCTGGGAAAACAGGATGCCAAGCAGTTCACAAAGTGCCGGGATGTCTGAAGTGTTAGCAGGTGTAATTTGCATCATTGAACCTTATTATTTACATTAACCTTTCAAATCTACTGACCCATTCCCGGCTAAGGGCACGGCTTGTCTCTTTTTGAACAGCTTTCCATATCGACATCGAGCTTTCTGTTCAAGCCCAGCCAGGCATCGATTAATTCAAAATCAAAGCCGACTTCACGGCGGCCATCGGCTTCCAGAAGCGGGCGGAGAATCAGCAATGGTTCAGTTAACATCATCGCCAAGGCCTCATCAGCACTGACTTGTTCCGGAATGATCTCTCCTGACTTTACCTTGGGTGCAGCACGGTTGAACCATGCTGCAACTGGCCGACTACCAAAAAATTCCAGCAGCCGTTCCCGTGTCCAGGGTTCAGTAAGCAGGCTTTTAGCAAACACGGTGTGCCCGGCCGCAGCCAATAACACTTTTTGTCTAGTGTTGTTGGCGCAGCCGGGTTTTTCGTAAAAGATAATGGTGGTCATAGTTTGACTCCTTTCAGCAACGCTTTAGTCTGATATTCAATCTCGGTTTTTATGGCCGGATCCAGCCGGTCTATCCAGCGCTGCGGTATCGCATCTACCCCATATAGTGCCCCAGCCAGCATGCCTACAATGGCACCGGTGGTGTCTGCATCTTCACCGCAATTGACGGTGGCTACTACGCAATCTTCAAAATTATCTGTGTAAAAGAAATGATGCAATACGGTTTGCATGGTATCCACAATGTAACCGCTGGCACGGCCTGGATAGGGAGAAAAACGGAACTGTGGGTGGGTTTTAATTAGAGTATTGGTAAGATTGCGACATGCCTTTACGCCACGCCCAGCCAGCAACGCATGCACCATGTGCCCTAATGCCAGCGTAGCTGCGTCTGATAATGGGTGGTGGTGCGTAATGTGTGCCTGCTCAATCGCAGCCTGTTCAAAAGCAGTGTCGTTGCCGAATGTTGCCAAGGCAATGGGCAGAATGCGCATGGCAGCACCGTTGCCGCCATCACTCTCACTGGGCGAACCTTGTAATGAGCCATCCAGCATATAGCGGCGAATACCGCGGCGGCAGGTGTTGCCTACGTCAATCGGGTAGCGCTTTAACCATGCCACCAGATGTAAAGCTGCGACATGTGCATCCCAGCCGCCAGCCTGTATCCAGGCGCGGCCTAAATACAGCGACATTTCAGTATCGTCGGTAACCTGGCCAGGGTTGAGTTTAAGCCAGCCGCCGCCAGTCATTTCACGATGTGTACCACGCTGGGCGATTTCGCGTTTGGTAAGAAACTCTACCGGTGCGCCTAAAGCATCACCTACGGCTAATCCCAAATAAGCTCCCAAAGCACGACGATGGATGTCTGGTGATATATCACTCTGTAACTTTTCATCCTTCCCTTCAACCGGAGAAGGCTGCTGTAGAAGCGTGCCGGTGTTGGACGTGTCTTTAAGCATAGCTAGCTTTCACTGAATAATAGCCACCGAGGGCCAGCACCTCGCCTTCGCTTGCCAATAAAGGCTTTTGTAGCAAGTCCGGGAAGAAAAGCAGTTTGACAACAGGCACTTTGACTTCCAGTATCCAATCACCGAACTCATCTGCACGCTCACGCGATGTAGTAAACGATACCAGATTGTTAAGACGCACAAGATTCTGGCCTTTTTCGAGCCTGGTTTCAGTGATGGTTGGTTCATCATGGCTATTTACACCGCGCCATAGCGTCACCCAGTCACGTGCCGGAACCCCATATCGATGAATCACGAATTGGCAGTATTCATACAATAAATCTAGCTGCATATGGATGCTGTTGCCGTGAAACCGGCTGGAATATTTTTCTTCCATATAGCGCACCCAGGCATCCGATGGAAATTGATGCAGTGCGGCCCGGTGAAAAGTGGGCGTTAAACCAAAGCGGCTTTCTACCCAGCCTTTGAGTACAGCACCTTGCGGGCTGTTAGCATCAAAGCCCCAACCTTCCAGCAGTTTTAGGTAGCTCGGCCGAAAACGGCGTATTTCCGCATGCGCAATCTCATATGCACTGGGGTTCAGTTGAAATACAATTTCCATGTAACGGCGGAATTTCTCTGCGCAATCTGCACGGTTTTTAGCTTCTTCCAGCAGGTGAAACAGGCCGCGATGTGTTTCACGCGCCCCCGCAATTCTTAAACTTTGCGGATAATCATTAAACTCAGTAGAGGCAAGCAGCCATGCCGGTATACCAACCTGATTGGTTGAATACCAGTTTTGCGGGTTGTTATATCTGTCGGCTCCTGACATTGCGCACCAGTTAGCAGCCTGCCTGTTCAGAACAGGCAGGCTTTTTATCATTAAACTGGGCGGTTCTCGTTAGGGTTACGCACCGGCCCCATGAGTTTCAGCCCCTCCTCAAAGGTAATTACAGGGTAGTTGGCTGTAAATTTCAGCGCCTTGTCCGCTACAGCATCCAGTTTGGATGCTGTATCCAGTTTTTTGAGATCATTTTTTTCTATACGCAAAAGTTCCAATAGCTCGTTGTAAACGGTTGCTTCATCAAGTGGCAGAATATAAAAAGTAGCACCGCCCATGTTTACCTGATATTTTTTCAGCAAATCTATGTTGTTGCAAAACACGAAATACTTGCCATCTGGTTGTAATGTTTCGCCTAAAGCATCAACCAGCATATTGAGATAGCCAAAAGATAACAAGTAGCCGGCCAAAAATGGAATACTTTTTTCACCTGCATTGGCAATTGCCATCACTTGGGCTGCCGATACTTCCGGTGGGCGCGCTTCATCAGCCACTTGATCGGCAAATTTAATGGCGATTTCACCGCGAAAGCCAAAGCGCCCGTGTTTTTTAGTGGCCTCTTTCAGCACTGGATTTTGCAGGCGTTTTTCAGCCTCCAGTCTGGCAAATGCGGTTTGTTCTATCGTAGTCATGCGTTGGTACTCCCTTTATCATTGCGTATAAAATCTGCGGTTTTGAAAAATGCTTGCTGAAGTTGTTGTCGCAGCGTCGCATCGGTAACAACATCTTCCATAGCGCGCTGCATGCATAACATCCAAGTGTCACGCTCAGCCTCGCCGATGGAAAAATGAAGATGTTTTTGGCGCAAACGCGGATGCCCGCGCTCAGCCGAATAGATTTTCGGGCCACCCAGCCATTCCATCAGGAACTTAACCAGCACTTGTCTGGTATGGCTGAGATCAGGTTCATGCATAGCACGAATCTGACTCGCCTCTGGCAGCGTATCCATATAGTGATAAAACCTGTCCACCAGCTTGATAATCTGCGCTTCGCCACCTATAGATTCAAAGTGTGGATTGCTCATTATCTGGGTCACAGGCTTGAGTGCTGCGTAGGGATTAGGGTTGTCAGCGTTCATTCAAGTGGCAAAAATTTAAGACTTCATGACTGCGTGGCCACCAAAACCATTACGCATCATCGATAGTAATTTGTAACTGTAGCCAGTAGCATCCTGGCTTCTGAAACGAGCTTGCAATGCCAATGTCAGCACTGGTGCAGCTACCCCTTGCTCTACAGACTCCATTACAGTCCAGCGCCCTTCTCCAGAATCTGCTACGTAAGGAGCGATGTCTTGAAGTTGTTGGTCGCCTTTCAAAGCATCAGCTGTCAAGTCGAGCAACCAACTGCGCACTACTGAACCATGACGCCACAATTCGGTGATTTCTGCCAGGTCAAGGTTGAACTCTTCCTTACCTTTGATAAGGTCTAAGCCTTCAGCCATCGCCTGCATCATGCCGTATTCAATACCGTTATGGATCATTTTGGTAAAGTGACCAGAACCAACAGGCCCTACGTGCGCCCAGCCACGGTCATCTGCAGGAGCTAGCGCTTTTAAAATAGGGGTCATCACATCCGCGACCTCTTTAGTTGAACCAACCATCAGGCAGTAGCCATTATCCAAACCCCATACGCCCCCGGACGTACCGGAATCCATAAAGCCGATGTCATGTTCAGCCAGCAACGCACCACGGCGTTGACTATCCTTATAGTTAGAGTTGCCACCATCAATAATGATGTCGCCTTTACTTAACATCGGTATCAAGTCTTTGATTTGATTTTCGGTAATATCGCCTGACGGCAACATCAGCCAGATAATTTTTTGACCATCTAATTTACTCACAACCTCTTGCACTGAAGTCGCAGGAATCAAGCCTTCTTTATTAGCTAGTGTACTAACGGTGTCGGCATTAAAGTCAAACCCAACCACTTCAACATTATTACGGAGCAATCGGGTTGCCATGTTGCCGCCCATTTTTCCCAAACCTATCATCGCTATTTTCATCATTATCTCCTTTGACTTGGTGTGTTGTTACAACCTAATGTGTAAGCAATAAGCAAAGGTTGTACCAAAAGGCAAAACAAGCAACCGTAATTAAATTTAATTTAATTAAAACATATAGTTAAATAATTAACCTCATCATATAAGTTAAGAATAAATTTACAGCTTTATTCGCTGGCCTTTTGTTCAATACAGCACTACGGTGAACCCATTTTGTAGGGTTTACGACAGAACGCTACATGCCTGAAAAATTACATCATCATTAAAATTTATTGTTTAAATTCAATAAGATAAAAATAAAAATACACATTGGCACACACTTTGCTGTGTCTATTTTGCATGACCGACTAACCATCCGGCGCCAGATAAGAAGAGTGATAGACAGCGACTCGGAATCGGAGGCCCGGCAGCAAACGGTCTTAAACGAACTTTAATTTTATTAAGGAGTACTGAAATGGCTGCATTACGTCAAATTGCCTTCTACGGCAAAGGTGGTATCGGTAAATCTACGACATCACAAAATACACTGGCCGCTTTGGCCGAAATGGGTCAAAAGATCCTAATCGTCGGCTGCGATCCTAAAGCTGACTCAACCCGTCTGATCTTGCACGCTAAAGCACAGGACACTGTACTTTCACTTGCTGCTGAAGCTGGCAGCGTGGAGGACCTGGAACTTGAAGATGTGATGAAGGTCGGTTATCGCGACATTCGTTGTGTTGAATCCGGTGGTCCGGAACCTGGTGTTGGTTGTGCTGGCCGCGGTGTGATTACTTCAATTAACTTCCTGGAAGAAAACGGTGCTTATGACGGTGCTGACTATGTTTCCTACGATGTGTTGGGTGACGTGGTTTGCGGCGGTTTCGCAATGCCGATTCGCGAGAACAAGGCACAGGAAATCTACATCGTGATGTCTGGTGAAATGATGGCCATGTATGCGGCCAACAACATTTCCAAAGGTGTTCTGAAATATGCAAACTCAGGCGGCGTACGTTTAGGCGGCCTGGTATGTAACGAACGCCAGACAGATAAAGAACTTGAGTTAGCTGAAGCGTTGGCTGGCATGCTCGGTACCAAACTGATTCACTTTGTTCCACGCGACAACATCGTACAGCACGCTGAATTGCGCCGCATGACCGTGCTGGAATACGCACCGGAATCAAAACAGGCTGAAGAGTATCGCCAATTGGCACAAAAGATTCACAACAATGCCGGCAACGGCACTATTCCAACCCCGATCACGATGGATCAGTTGGAAGACTTGTTGATGGACTTCGGCATTATGAAGAAAGAAGACGAAAGCGTTATCGGTAAAGCAGCTGCTGCAGCTTAATTAGCAAATCTAGCGGGGACTTATGGTTTTTGTTAATCATAGGTTGTAAACCATAGTATCCCCGCTGGCCCCACGGAAGTTGTTTCAAAAGTTGCGGGGGGCTGAAAGTCAGCCAGACTTAAAGATGACACTTGAAGCGCAAGCAATTTTTGAAACAACTTCATTTCGAAATTAGGAGATAAAAATGAGTGCTACTGTTGAAACTCGCGCCAATGGCGCGGAATTAATTGAGGAGGTTCTAAAAGCCTACCCCGAAAAGGCCGCCAAACGCCGTGCAAAACATTTAAGCGTGCATGAGGAAGGTAAATCTGATTGCGACGTTAAATCTAACATCAAATCACTGCCGGGCGTGATGACTATCCGCGGCTGCGCCTACGCTGGTTCTAAAGGCGTGGTATGGGGACCGATTAAGGACATGATCCATATCAGCCACGGCCCGGTTGGCTGCGGTCAATACTCCTGGGCATCACGTCGTAACTACTACATTGGTACCACCGGGATTGATACCTTCGGTACCATGCAATTCACTTCGGATTTTCAGGAAAAAGACATCGTGTTTGGCGGTGACAAAAAACTGGAAAAAATCATTGATGAAATCCAGGAGCTATTCCCGCTCAACAAAGGTATTTCGGTTCAGTCCGAGTGCCCGATTGGTTTGATTGGTGACGACATCGAGGCCGTTTCCAAGAAAAAATCCAAGGAATACGATGGTAAAACCATCGTGCCGGTACGTTGTGAAGGTTTTCGCGGCGTATCGCAATCTTTAGGTCACCACATTGCAAATGATGCGGTACGTGACTTCATTTTCGACAAAACGGATCCTGATAAAAACAAGTTTGTTGGTTCACCATATGATGTTGCGATTATCGGCGACTACAACATTGGCGGCGACGCCTGGTCATCACGCATCCTGCTGGAAGAAATGGGCTTGCGCGTGATTGCACAGTGGTCTGGTGATGGGTCTATTGCAGAGCTGGAAAACTCACCTAAAGCTAAATTGAACATTCTGCACTGCTACCGTTCAATGAACTATATCAGCCGCCACATGGAAGAAAAGTACGGTATCCCCTGGGTTGAATATAACTTCTTTGGCCCATCAAAAATAGAGGAAAGTTTACGCAAGATCGCCAGCTTCTTTGATGACTCCATCAAAGAGAAGACAGAGGAAGTCATCGCCAAGTATAAAAAACTGACCGATGCCGTGATTGCCAAGTACAAACCACGCCTGCAAGGCAAAAAAGTGATGTTGTTTGTTGGCGGTCTACGCCCACGTCACGTGATTGGCGCTTATGAAGACCTAGGCATGGAAGTCGTCGGTACCGGCTACGAGTTTGGCCATAACGATGACTATCAGCGTACCACTCACTATGTTAAAGACGGCACACTGATTTATGACGATGTGACCGGCTACGAGTTCGAGAAATTCGTTGAGGCTGTGCAGCCTGACCTAGTCGGCTCAGGCATCAAGGAAAAATACGTGTTCCAGAAAATGGGCGTACCGTTCCGCCAAATGCACAGCTGGGATTACTCAGGCCCCTATCACGGTTACGACGGCTTTGCCATCTTCGCCCGCGATATGGATATGGCAATTAACAACCCAGTGTGGGCGTTGACCAAGACCCCATGGAAAAAAGCAGCTTAAAGGAGAAATGACATGAGCCAAAGTGCTGAAAAAGTATTAGACCACTTTAAATTGTTCCGCGAACCGGAATACAAGGAAATGTTCGCGAAAAAGAAAGCGGAATTTGAATATCCGGTGCCTACTGAAGCCTTGCAACACACCATTGAGTGGACCAAGACTGAAGAATACCGCGACAAGAACTTCGCGCGCGAAGCGTTAACGGTAAACCCGGCCAAAGCCTGCCAGCCTCTAGGCGCAGTGTTTGCTGCCAACGGTTTTGAAGGCACCCTGCCCTTTGTACACGGTTCGCAAGGCTGCGTAGCATACTATCGCTCGCACTTCAGCCGCCACTTCAAAGAGCCAACCTCTTGCGTATCTTCTTCAATGACTGAAGATGCTGCGGTGTTCGGCGGCCTTAACAACATGATTGACGGTTTGGCAAACTCTTATAGCCTGTACAAACCAAAAATGATTGCTGTTTCGACCACTTGTATGGCTGAGGTGATTGGTGATGACTTGAATGCCTTCATCAAGACTTCTAAGGAAAAAGGCAGTGTTCCGGAAGCATTCGACGTACCATTCGCACATACGCCAGCTTTCGTCGGCAGCCACATCACCGGTTACGACAATGCATTATTAGGCATACTCAAACACTTCTGGGACGGTAAAGCAGGTACGGCTGAACCGCTGAAACGCAAAGCGAATGACAGCATTAACTTCATTGGCGGTTTTGATGGTTATGTCGTTGGTAACAACCGCGAAATCAAGCGTATTTTCAAAGAGTTCGATATCAATCACACCATGCTGTGTGACCCTTCAGACGCCTGGGATACCCCTACTGATGGCGAGTTCCGCATGTATGACGGCGGTACTACGCTAGAGAAAGCAGCCAACGCGATCAACGCTAAAGCGACTATTGCCATGCAGGCAATCAGTGCGGAAAAGACTGTCAAATTCATCGAAGAACACGGTCAGGAAGTCGTACAGCTGCATCACCCGGTGGGCGTGGCTGGTACTGATAAATTCCTGATGGAATTGTCACGCATTACCGGCAAGGAAATTCCTGAATCGCTGACCAAAGAACGCGGCCGTCTGGTGGATGCAATCGCTGACTCCAGCGCGCACATTCACGGCAAGAAGTTTGCCTTGTATGGTGACCCGGACTTGATGTTGGGCCTGACTGCCTTCTTGCTGGAACTTGGTGCTGAACCAGTGACTGTGTTATCAACCAATGGTGACGATGCCTGGGCAGCCAAGGTGCAAGCCTTGTTTGATGCCAGCCCATTCGGCAAAAACTGCAAGGTTTACCCGAAAAAAGACTTATGGCACTTGCGTTCACTGCTGTTCACAGACCCAGTGGACTTCCTCATCGGCAATACCTACGGTAAATACCTGGATCGTGATACCAAGACGCCATTGATCCGTATCGGCTTCCCGATCTTTGATCGTCACCACAAACATCGTTACCCAGTGTGGGGTTATCAAGGTGCGATGAATGTGCTGGTTACTATCCTGGATAAGATCTTCGACGTGATGGATGCTGATACTGACGGTATCGCAACTACCGATTACAGCTTCGACATTATTCGTTAAAAACTGTCAGTGTTACCGTAGTCAGGTTTTTGGCTGATTGCGGTAACTCTGTAAGGATAACGGAGCCTCTAAAAATTGGTTTTACGGGATGCAGTGCTAGGCGCACGGAACACAGGAGCCGAGATAGTACATTTTGTACAGCGAGTCTACGAGTACCGCGCAACAACGCAATGCGCCCATAAAATAAATTTTTAGAGGCTCCTGAAAGGAAAAATCATGGCAAATGTTACATTCAGTTCACCCAAGATGAAGAAAGACCTTACTGTTTATGCCACGGCGGGCGATTGCAGCACGTTGCTGGTTTTGGCCCATAAAAACAAGGTGCCGGTAGAGTTTGAATGTGAGAATGGCGAGTGTGGCTCCTGTGCTGTAGAAGTTGCTATCTTGAGCAATAAGCAACCAATGGGCAGTCATCTTACCGAAAAGGAAAAGACGGTACTCAAACTTGCGGGCAAAATCACCAAGCAGCAAATTGCAAATGCCGAAGTCACTGACACTCCGCCATCATGGCGGCTGGCATGCCAGTTTATCGTGCGTAACGAAGATATTCTGGTTAAGTTCTAGTTTTTCCCCTTCGGATTCTATCCGAAACTCTCAAGCCTCCCTCGTGGAGGCTTTTTTTATGGGCATGGTTACAAACTGAACACATTGAATGCACCGGCGCCAGGAGCAGCATTATAGTGATTCAACTCCTTGAACGCGCCAGCGGTACCGGCACCATCCGTATCTTCGGTCAGGCCTTGATTTAAGGCGATGCCAGCCCATCCGCCTATGCCGGAGAATACGCCGATGTATTGCTTGCCCTTATGGCTGTAGGTGATCGCATTGCCAACCACGCCGGAACCCACCTGAAACTTCCACAGCAAATTGCCGGTATTTGCATCAACCGCTTTAAACCAGCGATCCAGCGTACCATAAAAGACCAGGTCAGCCCGTGTTGCCAGCACGCCACCCCAAACAGGGAATTTTTCCTTGTTGTACCATTTTGTTTTTCCATGCAGACCATCCCACGCCAGAAAACCGCCCATGACGCCATCGGGGCCTGGAAACATTTTCAAGCTTGCACCAGCCCAGGGCTGCCCCGCAACATACTTCGCTTCTACTGCCTCATAGTTCATGCATAAATGGCTAAGCGGAACATAGAACAACTGGGTACGCGGGGAATAAGCCGCAGGTTGCTGATCCTTGACACCTAGTGCTGCAGGGCAGATATTTTTGGTTTCATGATACTCATGCGTTGAATAGCGCGGGTCTTTATTCGGGACGCCAGTCACAAGGTCAACATCTGTAGCCCAATTGACAAAAGAGTGAACTTTTGCGGCAACAAGCAACGTCCCATCGGCGCGGTCAAAGGTATAGCCAAAGCCATTGCGGTCGAAATGCGTCGCTAGTTTTTTATGCTTTTTATCAGCGGAATCCCATAAAATGATCTCGTTAACGCTGTCATAATCCCATTCATCATGCGGCGTGAGCTGGTAGCCCCATTTGGCCATGCCGGTATTCAGGTCACGGGCAAATATTGTCATCGCCCATTTATTATCCCCGGGGCGGACATCGGGATTCCACACTGAGGGGTTACCGGTGCCGTAATACACCAGGTTCAGGGCAGGATCATACGAGAACCATCCCCAAACCGGGCCGCCGCCGTGGTCCCAGCCGTTATCGGCTGCCTGGGGCTTGAGCCAGGTTTTTATACCGAGATCGGCAACGGGGAATTTAAGCTGGTCTTTATTCAGCGCTTGAAACG
>Ga0255338_1002174_pt1 | contig 30754 bp, 30 predicted proteins | sample MeOH1_35cm_T4_19_FD_203715 | JGI IMG/M metagenome (GOLD analysis project Ga0255338, IMG submission 203715) | Sandy soil microbial communities from University of British Columbia, Vancouver, Canada - MeOH1_35cm_T4_195 | ecosystem: Engineered > Artificial ecosystem > Sand microcosm > Unclassified ... | reverse complement strand
TCGCTTTGAATGCCGCTGAATGGTTGCGGCGCGGTCGTTTCATGGTGCTTTGCTCCTCGGCGATCGTCTCGCCTATTAGAGCAGAACTTCACTTATCCCACTGCCCAGATTGGTGGGGCCACCTCTCGCAGAGGCTACTGCGGCGCTGTCAGATGAGGAGATTGCTGCAGTCGAATGGCTCGGCGTCGCTATCAACGCTTGGAATCGGATCGCTATCCCAAGTCGGTATCCAGTTAAACCGTAACGTGGATTGGCTAACAATTCATTCAAGCCGAAGCCGCTTCGCGGCTCGACTTAATTCAGGCGTTAGAACGCAGCGTGGAAGGTGATCGTGAACATGAGAGTGGGCCGACTCCTCTTAACAGCTACTCTTTCGGCAGCGATATCGCTGAATTCTTGGGCTGAAACGCCGACGCCTTATCCCGACGCCTGGCCAAAATTTGCCCAGGGAACGGGCGGAAGTTGTTTATCGTTATCGCGTGAGCATCGGGGTCAGTTCTTGACCTTGCATTAGATTAGCCATAGATTGACAGTATGGCCCGTCCCCTGCGTGTGGAATACCACGGAGCGCTGTATCACCTGACCGCGCGGGGCAACGCGCGCGCTGACATCTTCGCCGACGATCACGACCGCAGCCTGTTTCTTGGGCTGCTCGGCAAGGAAATCGCCCAGCAGGGCTGGCGCTGTTATGCCTACTGCCTGATGGGCAATCACTATCATCTGCTGATCAAGACGCCAAATCCCAACCTTGTGGCCGGCATGCGGCGGCTCAACGGCGTTTACACCCAGGCGTTCAACCGCCGTCATGGTCGAGTCGGGCACGTGTTCCAGGGTCGCTACAAGAGCATCGTAGTCGACAAGGACAGCTACGGCTTGGAGCTGTGTCGCTACATCGTGTTGAATCCGGTACGGGCCGGTATGGTCAAGCGGGCGCAGTCGTGGGCCTGGAGCAGCTTCCGCGCGATGACCGGTCGTGCAAGCGTCCCGGAGTGGCTGGACGCGGCATGGGTGTTGGGGCAATTCGGCGGCCGCCAGCCGCGTGCCGCCTACGAGAGGTTCGTCGCGCAGGGCATGAACCGGGCCTCGCCCTGGGAGGAGTTGCAGGGCCAGATCTGGTTGGGTAGTCCGTCGTTTCTGAAGCGCATGGAGCGACTGGCGCAAGACAGTCCGGCGGCCAATGTGCCGCGGCGGCAACGGCGACCGGCACATCCCACCGCTACGACGGTAACGCGGCTAGTGTTGTCGGCGTATCGTATCAAGGACGAGCCGACGCTATGCAGCCGGCGGCATCAAGAGGCGTTTCAGGTCTGGGTGTATCTGTTACGGCGTGCCGCCAATCTTCCGTTGCGGGTTGTTGCCAGCCGGAGCAAAGTATCTCCGTCGCGGATTTCGAAGATCCAGCGAGCTATCGAGGCGAAGTCGCCTTCGGTCAGGATGCAGCAACTTATGATTAGATGTAAAGTCAAGAACTGACCCTGACGGTGCTCTCTACGCATGAGAGCGTCATGCTCTGACGGGGGGCGTAGATGGCGCGCTACAAGCACTACGACTACAGCCAGATGAAGCTCTTGCCGGTGAGCTTCAAGGAACAGATCCTGCCGGGCAGTTTCGAGCACACGCTCAATGAGCTGATCGACCACGAATTCGATCTGACGGTGTTCGAGGCACGGTATTGCAACGATGAGACCGGGGCGCCCGCCTACGATCCGGCGATTCTCCTGAAGATCATTCTGTATGCCTATTCGCGCGGGATCACGCAGAGCCGAGAGATTGCGCGGCTGTGCCGGGAGAACGTCGTGTTCATGGCGTTGTCCGCGGACACGACACCGCACTTCACGACCATTGCCGACTTTATCGCGACGCTGGAGCAGGAGATCGTTTCCTTGTTCCGCGACGTATTGCTGATCTGCGATGAGGCGAAGCTCATCGGGCGGGGGATGTTCGCGGTGGACGGGGTGAAGCTGCCGTCCAATGCCTCGAAGCAGTGGAGCGGCACGCGAGCGGACTTTACAAAGAAGGTGCAGAAGATGGAACGCGCGGTGCGTTACCTGGTGAAGCGCCACCGGCAAGCGGATGCGGGCAACGAAGAGGCGCCCTTGCGTGCGGCGCGGGTAAAGCAGATCAAGACGCTCAAGACCTCGATTGCGAAGGTAAAGGGCTTTCTCTCCCGGCACGAGGACAAGGTGGGCGCTTCGGGACGCATCAAGAAGAGCAACGTGACCGACAACGCGAGCGCCAAGATGAAGACGGGCAAGGGGGTCATTCAGGGCTACGATGGGCTCGCGGTGGTGGATGCGAAGCGCCAGGTGATCGTGCATGCGAAAGCGTATGGCGAGGCGCAGGAGCACGGGCTGCTCATTCCGGCGCTCGAAGGTACGCGGCAGAACTTCCGATGCTTAGGTGACAAACGCGATGTGCTCAAACGGGCCGCGGTGAGTGCCGATTCGGGGTTTCACAGCGAAGCGAACGTGCGCTTTGCCTTCGAGAACGGCATCGATGCGTATGTGGCGGACACGCTGTTTCGCAAGCGCGATCCGCGCTTTGCTACAGCAGCGCGCCATGTCCCGAAACGGGCAGCCGAGCCGTGGGCGCGGCCCAAGCCGCGTGGTCTGTTTCGTCCCGAGCACTTCAACGTCGCGCCGGACTTATCGCACTGCATCTGTCCGGCGGGCAAGCGGCTCTACCGCAGCGGCCGGCACTGCAACCTGAAGGGGTTCGAAGCGGTGAAGTTCAAGGGGGCCAAGCGCGACTGCACGAACTGCGCCCTGCGTGCGAAGTGCCTGCGACACCCGCAGCGCACGACCATCCGGCAGGTGGCGATCATTCTCGGTGCCAAGCCCGGAAAGCAGGAGACGTGGACTGCGCGCATGAAGCGCAAGATCGACACCGATCACGGCCGCTACCAATACTCGCGCCGGCTCGGGACCGTCGAGCCGGTATTTGCCAATATCTGCCATGCGCATGGCTTAAGACGCTTCAGCTTGCGTGGCGAGAGGAAGGTCAATACGCAATGGCTGCTCTATTGCATGGTGCACAATCTCGGCAAGGTGCAGCGCTACGGGCCAATCAGAAAACGAAGCGCCGAATACCGAGATATAAAACGATGAACAGCAACAAGAGACGCACAACAATGCCTCGCGTTCCTCAAGCCGTTTGACATGGCCGACGCCATCCGCAATCACGCGCGCCATGCCGGGCCGTGATATCTTTGTGAATAGAGGTTTTTCTACAGACTCGTTAGGGCGCAACAACCGTGGACGACGAAGACCGCTTCCATCTTCAACTCGCAAAGTCGATCCAAGCGTGGCTATGGGTCGAGTCCGAACTGTATGCGTTGTATGCAATGCTAATGCGCGGGGCGAATTCCCATCTCGTATCCGTTACCTTCAACAATATCCAAAGCATTGACGCTAAGCTTTATCTGCTGAATTCATGCTTTGCCTTGGTCTTTGGTCGCGACAGTGGCGACCTAAAGGAGTGGAAGGCGCTATTCAGTAGGATCGAGAAACTAAACAAAAAACGAAACAAGATTGTTCATGAGCCGGTATCGATACTTCATGCCAAAGGTAAACGGACCATCTCGCTCGGTCCATCGCATATGAACGCTATGGCACTTGTTAAAGGACAAACCACGCACAAGGGCGGCCCGGTTGTCTCTGCCACCTATGATCCGAGGAGCGCGAAGCTACTCGAAGATCATCAAATGGATTTGATGGCTTTGGCTTCTCTAGAGCGTACCTTTAAGGCGGCATCCACCGAGTTACGAGTGTTCAGAGAAAAGGTCTCGCCCGCGGTGGCCGCAGCCATGAAGGCAACAAAGGCATCGCGTGCGTGAAGTTGCGCCCTAACTCTAGTTCGAGCGGACGCGAGGAAGCGTGAGTGGTTTGCCTTTAATGGTGTTGGTTTGCGAGCGGTGTCGCGCGCGCCGCTCAACAAGGCGTTAGGCGTCAAGAACTCCTCCAAAATCCGACAATGTCCGTTCCACTGACGATCAACACCACGCGGCTGACACTACGACAGTTCGTCGCTGACGATTGGAAAGCTCTGCACGAGCACTATTCCGATCTTGAATGCACAAGGTTTACTTTCGGCCGGGCCTTGACCGAAGGCGAGAGTTGGAGAGCCATGGCAAGCATGGTCGGGCACTGGCAGTTACGAGGCTTTGGGCCGTACGCGGTCGTCGAGAGTGCCACGACCACCGTCGTCGGAACGGTCGGCCTGTGGTTTCCCAACGACGGCCGTGGCATTTCGGGTCGTGGCATTTCGGGTCGCACCACGACAACTCGCTGAATTGCGGCGGGATCTACGTGGATTACGGGTCTGTAGTCGGCCTAGACGAGTGTTTTCGGGGTCGAAAACGAACCGCTAAGCGACGTTGCAGCGGAACCATCCTGACTCGGCGCGCTTAGCTCATCACCGCATAGCTTGCCACCAGCGCAGCGTCGCCTTCTAGTGAATGACGTAACCGCCGTCCATCACCAGCGCGTGTCCGGCGACATAAGCCGCGTCCTTCGATACCAGGAAGGCGACGACCCCGGCGACCTCTTCGACGGTGCCGAAGCGTCCGATCGGCACGTCGCGCGCGCGTTGCTCGAGCTCGCCCGGATTGCGGCCGGCGAGAAAGCCTTCGGTAGAGATCGGCCCCGGACACACCGCGTTCACGCGTATGCCTTCAGCGGCAAGCTCGAGCGCCATGGAGCGGGTGAGCTGTATGAGGCCGGCTTTCGTCACGTTGTACGGGGCGCCGTAGCGTGACGCCACGATGCCGAGCTGGCTCGCGATGTGCACGACGTGTCCGCCGCCCTGCGCGCGCATGATGGGCACGACGGCCTGGCTCGCGAAGAACGGCGAGGCGAGATTCACCGAGACGACGCGGTCGAACTCTTCGCGCGAGATTTCGCCAAAGGCCTTGCGGACCCGTATGCCGGCGTTGTTGACGAGGATGTCGATGCGCTTCATCCGCTGATGGGCTGCAGCGATCATCGCCTCTGCCGCCTTTGCCTGCGACAGATCGTGCAGGCCCCAGGCGGCATCGGGCGCTCCGGCGGCGCGGCACGCCTGCGCCACATCCTCGAGCTCCGCTTCGGTGCCGTCAGCGGCGAGGTATACCGCCGCGCCTTCCGAGGCGAGCCTCAATGCAATTGCTTTTCCTATGCCTCGCGACGCGCCGGTGACGACAGCGGCCTTGCCTTTCAATTCACGATCCAACGCGCGCCTCCTGCATAAATAGCAGCCGCTTCAGTCGACCTTCAGGCCGGCCGCGCGCACCACGGCGCCCCAGTTCCTGATTTCCTGCGCCACGTGCTGCTTGAACTCCGCCTGCGTGTACGGCGCGGCTTCGGCAGAGTTGCTCGCAAGCAGCTCTTTCATCCTAGGCGTGTGCACTGCCTTCATCGATTCGGTGTACAGCCGCTGCACGATATCGCGCGGCGTGCCGCCCGTGACGAAGAAGCCGGTATTGCAGCCCATCTCGAAGCCCGGGATTTCCTCGGCGACGGTCGGTGTGTCGGGGAAAACGGGGGAGCGTTTCGCGGACGTTATGCCGAGCAGCGTCAAGCGGCCGGACTTGATGTGCGGGACGGCGGCCGAGATGCAGGCGAAGTACATGGCGGCTTCGCCGGAGACTACGGCCGTCGTTGCGGGAGCGCCACCCTTGTAAGGCACGTGCAGCAGCTTGGTGCCGGTATCGCGCATGAAACGCTCCGACGTGAGATGCGTGATGGAGCCCGGCCCCGACGATGCGAACGCAAGCTGTCCGGGACGGCTCTTCGCAATCTGCACCAGCTCGGCAATCGATTTCGCGCCCAGCGAAGGCGCGACGACGAGCACGAGAGGAGAGCGCGAGGGCAGCGAGATGGGCTCCACTTCCTTCACCGGATCGTAGGGCAGATGGGTGTAGAGCGTCGCGCTGATCGCATGGCTGGGCACGTCGGTCATGAGAACGGTGTAGCCGTCGGCGGGCGATTTTGCCGCGAGACCGACGCCGAGCGTTCCGGCCGCACCCGGGCGGTTGTCCATCACGACCTGCTGCCCGAGCGATTCGCTCATCGCGGCGCCGAGGCCGCGCGCCATCACGTCGGTGACGCCGCCCGGCGGCCACGGCACGACCATCCGTATGGGCTTGGAAGGATATTCGCTCGCGTGCGACGGCGCGAACGGCGCCAGCGTGATTCCGAGCAGCACTGATGCGGCGGCGACGGCAGCTTTCATCGAACCTCCTCCTCGTTGTGCGGCGCGCTACGGTGATGCGGCGTGCGGCAATCGATGTTAGGTCCTCGCGAGACGGAGTGTCAAACTACCACAGCGACTTCAGTCTGCCCCCGTCCAGATTGAGCGAGACGCCGGTGATGTAGCTCGCTCTTTCCGAGCACAGAAAGACAATGGCATTCGCGAGCTCCTCGGGCCGTCCGAAGCGGTTGAGCGAGTTCTTGCGCGCCGCGCGGCGGCGTGCTTCGTCTTCGCTTTGAGCGCCGAGCTCGGCGGCAAGTCCCTGGGCGTTGCGCCGCCACAAGTCCGTATCGACCCACCCCGGGCACACGGCGTTGACCAGGACATTGTCCTCGCCGAATTCCGTCGAGAGCGACTTGGTGATGTTGAGCAGCCCGCTGTTGGTGATGCCGCTGCCGAACATGTACGGGTCGGGCTCCTTGCCTGCGCCGCCGATGAGATTCACGATGCGTCCCCAGTGCTGGGCCTTCATCAGCGGATACACCAGCCGTATCGCGCGCAGGAAGCCGAAGAGCTTGGTCTCCAGCTGCTCCTTCAGCCCTTCGTCGGTCAGCACCTCGAAGCGACCCGAGTACATCTGTCCTGCATTGTTGACCAGGATGTCGATGCGGCCGAATTCGCGCACCGCCGAGTTCACCAGGCGCTCGATGTCGGCGGGTTTCGTCATGTCGGCAACGATGGCGCGTATGTCCCCGCCGGTCGTCTTCGCGAGCTCCGAGCGCGTCTGCTCCAGCGTTTCCGCCTTGCGTCCGCAAATCATCACGCGCGCGCCTTCTTCAAGGAACTGCCGCGCTGTCTCGCGTCCGATGCCGCGGCTGCCGCCGGTGACGACGGCGACTTTGCCTCTGAGTCCGAGATCCATGCTGCTCCTCCGTGGGTCGAGACGTCGTGTATTGCCGCCGGGCGGCGCCGACGCCGGTTATCGTGGTTGCCGATTGTAATGCAGGACCGCGGGATGCCGCCCGCGCCGTCGCTACCGCCGCAAGCAGCCATGCGTGACAATGAGGGCGGCATCGCAGACGAAGGGAATAGCACATGGACATCGGATTCATCGGCCTGGGACAGATGGGGCGAGGCATGGCGGGCCGGTTGCTGGACTGCGGGCATGCGCTTCGCGTGTGGAATCGCAGCGCTGCTCCGGCAGAAGCGCTGAGGCAACGCGGCGTGGCGGTGGTGGACAATCCCCTGGATCTGCTCGATGCCGACGTCGTAATCACGATGCTCGCGGACGATGCGGCCATCGAGGCCGTATGGCTGCGGCCCCGCCTCGTGGCGCACACGCGGGCGTCCAGCGTGCATCTCAACATGGCATCGGTCGGCCTGCGCATGGGGCGGCAACTTGCGGCGGCACACCGCGCAGCCGGCACGCCGTACGTATCTGCCCCGGTCTTCGGCCGTCCGGAGCCGGCGGCGACGGGCCAGCTCGATATCGTGGCAGCCGGTCCGGAAGCTGCGCTCGCGCGCTGCGTTCCGTTATTCGAGGCGCTCGGACGCCGCTGGTTCAAGGTCGGGGCGGAGCCGCACCAGGCCAACATCGTAAAGATCGCGCGCAATTTCCTGCTCGGAACCATCATCGAGAGCCTGGGCGAAGCGTTCGCGCTGGTACAGAAATCCGGCATCGCTCCGGCAGCCTTCCTCGACATCATCACCAGCACGTCGATGAACTCGCCGGCGTACCGCAATTACGGGCGGTTCATTCTCGAGGAGCCCGAGCGTCCGACCTTCCCCTTGCGCCTGGGGCTGAAGGATATCGAGGCAGCGCTCGAAGCGGCACATGACACTGCAGTGCCGATGCCATTCGCAGCGCTCCTGCGCGATCAGCATCTCGCTGCCATGGCCGAAGGCTACGGTGAGCGCGAATGGGCTGCGCTCGCGCACTACATTGCTGCGCAGGCAGGGCTGGAGAAGGCGCAGTGATGAGGCGCGCGTTGATGCGCGACGCGCGCAGCGATCAATTGTTGAGAACCAGGCGGTCGCGCGCGAGCGGAGGATTGCGCGAGAAGTAGCGGCGGATGCCGGAGAATATCGCATCGGCCATCTTCGCCTGGTAGGCCTGGCTGGAAAGCCGACGCTCTTCTTCCGGATTGCTGATGAACGCCGTCTCGACGAGGATCGACGGAATGTCGGGCGACTTGAGCACTGCGAATCCTGCCTGCTCCACGTGCGGCTTGTGCAGCTGGTTGATCTCGCCGAGCTCGGAGAGGACCGCGCGCGCGAGCTTGAGGCTGTCGTTGATCGTCGCGGTCTGCGACAGATCCAGCAGCGTCTGCTTGAGATAGGGGTCGGGGACGTCGAAGTTCACGCCGCCTATGAGGTCGGCGTCGTTCTCGCGCTTCGCCAGCCAGCGCGCTGCAACTGACGTCGCCCCGCGCTCGGACAACGCAAACACCGACGAGCCGCGCGCATGCGGCTTGATGAACGCGTCGGCATGCACGGACACGAACAGGTCGGCATTCACGCGGCGCGCCTTCTGCACGCGCTGCATGAGCGGGATGAAGTAATCGCCATCGCGTACCAGCACTGCGCGCATGTTCGGCTCGCGGTCGATGCGTTCCTTGAGCTTGCGGGCGATGGCGAGCGTTACGTCCTTCTCATGCGTGCCGTTGCGGCCTCGCGCGCCCGGATCCTCGCCGCCGTGTCCTGCGTCCACGGCCACGGTGACGAGGCGGGTCGACGCCGGCCGGGAGCGGCGGGCATCGGCGACCGGCTCGGCGCGCGCAACCTTGGCGTCGCTTTCCGCCTGAGGCGGCACCGGCGCATCGGCACGCGCCGCGGCAGTGTTCTCCGTGCCGGCAGACGGGGGCGGGACGTTGTCGCCTTCGGACTGCTGGCGGCCCAGGAAAGCCATCAGCGGATCGGGCGGCTCCAGCGGGTAGAGGTCGAGCACCAGCCGGTGACCGTATTCGCCGACAGGGGCGAGCACGAAGGCCTGTGGCTTCACTTCGGCCTTGAGATCGAATACCAGCCGCACGGTGCCCGGCTTGAATCGGCCGACACGCACCGACTTCACGTAGGGATCGTTCGCGCCGATTTTTCCTGCGAGACCGTTGAGCATCGGGTTGACCTCGACATCCTCGAGATCGAGCACCAGGCGCTCGGGATTCTTCAGGCTGAACAGATTATGCGAGATCGGCTTGCGCGATTCGAAGGTGACGCGCGTGTAGTCCGCCGCGGGCCACACGCGCGTGGAAACGATCTGCACTGCCGCGCTCACGAGGCAGGGCCACGCGCAAGCGGTCGAGAGCAATGCGATGAGGACGTAACGCCATGGCGTGCGGCCGCCCGCGGCCTTCAGGGCCGCTGCGCGGGATGTTGCCGGGCCGCTGCCAGACGCTCTAGACACTCTCTGCCTACCTCCGTGCGCGCTTGAAGATCAGCGCTTCGTCCTTCACGCTCCGGGGCTAGCCGGATTGCGAGATCCGGGACCGGCAGCCCCGCCGCTTTCTCAGGCCACTCGACGAGGCATATTGTCTCCGGGCTGAAGTGTTCGTACAAGCCCGTTGTGCGCCATTCGTCCGAATGCCCGAAGCGATAAAAATCAAAGTGATAGAAGTATAAACTAGAAAGTTTGTAAACTTCAACCAGGGAAAACGTCGGACTTTTCACCCGTCCGGCGTGTCCAAGACCCCTCAACAGGCCCCGGGCGAGGGTGGTTTTGCCTGCCCCGAGGTCCCCGGACAGGAACAGCACCATGCCCGGGCGCAGGGTAGCGGCAAGCGCCCGACCGAGTGCCAGGGTGGCCGCTTCGTCGGGCAGGAACAGCGAGCGGGATGAATTAAGATCGGGTTTATGCAAGACGTTTCCGTTCCGAGCGCGCAACGCGTCGATTACGCTGCGCTCGCCCGCAGCATCAAGTCGTGGGGCGCCGAGCTCGGCTTCCAGCAGGTCGGTATCGCCGACTGCGACCTGTCCCGCGCCGAGGCGGGCCTGCTCGCGTGGCTTGCGCAGGGGTGCCACGGCGACATGGATTATATGGCACGCCACGGCGTGAAGCGCAGCCGTCCCGGTGAGCTCGTGCCCGGCACCGTGCGCGTCATCCTCGTGCGCATGGACTACCTCGCCGGCGAGGCGCAAGCGCCGCAGGCGGTGCTGGACGACGCGGGCCGCGCGTTCGTCGCGCGCTATGCGCTGGGCAGGGACTATCACAAGGTCGTGCGCCGCCGGCTGCAGCAGCTCGCCGATCGCATCACCGCTGAAGTGGGGCCGTTCAACTATCGCGCTTTCACCGACAGCGCACCGGTGATGGAAGTCGCGCTCGCCGAAAGAGCTGGCATCGGCTGGCGCGGCAAGCATACGCTGCTGCTCAACCGCTCGGTCGGCTCGTATTTTTTTCTCGGCGAGCTGTACACGGACCTTCCGTTGCCCGTGGACGGCGAGGTCGAGGAGCATTGCGGCACGTGCGCTCGCTGCATCGAGGTATGTCCGACGGGCGCCATCGTGGCGCCGTACCAGGTCGATGCGCGGCGCTGCATTTCGTATCTCACCATAGAGCACAAGGGCAGCATTCCGGTCGATCTGCGTTCGCTGCTCGGCAATCGCGTGTACGGCTGCGACGACTGCCAGATGCATTGCCCCTGGAATCGCTTTGCGCATCCGAGCGCCGAGCCGGACTTCGCCGTGCGCAACGGTCTGGACGCCGCGCAGCTTTCCGAGCTGTTTCGCTGGAGCGCCGCCGATTTCGACGCACGCATGGCAGGCAGCGCAATCCATCGCATCGGCTACAAGCGCTGGCTGCGCAATCTTGCGGTCGGCATGGGAAACGCGTTGCGCGCATTGGACGGCGCGCCGCCGAGCGAGGAAATGACGGAAGCGTTACGCGCGCGGTCGGACGATGCCTCGGCCCTGGTGCGCGAGCACGTCGCGTGGGCCCTCGATCAGCGGAAATCGTAGATTCAGGCGCCGAGCTTGTCCGCCAACTCGTTGAAGTCGCGCGCGACGATGTCCCAGTCTTCCTCTGCTTTCAGGTCGGACGCCTGATTCGGTCCGTATTCGGTCGGGCGTGCCACGAACGCCGTACGCATGCCGTGAGAGCGGGCTGCGCGCAGATCGTAGTTGTGCGCGGCGACCATCATGACCTCGTGGGGCACGCAGCCGAGCAGCTGTATCGCGCCAAGATACGTCTCGGGATCGGGCTTGTAGTGCCGGAATATTTCCGCGCACAGGATCAGGTCCCACGGCAGCCCGGCGCGCTTCGCCATATTCGCGAGACACGCGACGTCGCCGTTCGAGAGCGGCGAGATGATATAGCGTTGCTTGAGCCTTTCCAGCCCGGATACGGCGTCCGGCCACGGATCGAGCCTGTGCCACGCGCGCGTCAGATGGTCGCGGTCTTCGCTCGTCAGGCGGGCGAGGCCGTAGCGCGGAAGCAGCTCGTCGAGCTTTGCGCGGTAGATGCCGTGCACCGTCGTCCACGGCCACGCGGCGGTGCGCACGGCGTCCATGCCCGGCCGGTAGGCCGTCTTCCACTCGTCAATCAAGCGCGTCCAGTCGGCGTCGATGCCGCGCGCCTTGCCGAACGCAGTGAAGTCGCGAACGATGCTCGAGCGCCAGTCGACGACGGTGCCGAAGGTATCGAACGTCAGGGCCTTGAGCGAGCGCAGGTCGGGCACGGCGGTCGTGTGCCTAGCTGATGGAATCGGGGATCGCGCGGCGCAGGTCGCGCGACATGCGCAGCGCGGTCTCGACGCCGCGATAGTAGCCGGGCAGGTAGGCCGTTTCCTTGAAGGCGAGGTTACGGTAGAACATGCGCGCGCCGTAGTTGTTGGCGCGCAGCTCGAGCGTCACCGTCTCTATGCCGGCGACGAGCGCCGCTTCGAGCAGCCACGTGAGCAATTGCCGGCCGACGCCGCAACGCTGGTGGCTCGGCTTCACGGCGAGCAGATTCAGATGCGCCCGCGTGTCGCCGAATTCCATGATCGCGAAGCCGACGAGGTGGCCCGCCACCTCGGCCACCGCGACGTTGGTGTTGCGGTCGCGAATCGCCTGCAGCACGCGCTCGGGCGGCCACGACCAGCCGTGCAATCCTGCTTCGATGAGATAGCGCGACATGACGCCGATTTCGTAGGCGTCTCCTGCGCGCGCAAGTCGTATCGTCGCCCGGGACATGCGCGCCAGTATACGCGGGCGCGCTGACGAGGCAAGCGGGGCGATGCGCGTCACGCGTCTCGCGCGAGACGTATGCCGGAGTACGTCCAACGATCGCGCGGGTAGAAGAAGTTGCGGTACGTGAGCCTGATATGGTCCTGCGGCGTGGCGCACGACCCGCCCCGCAGGACGTACTGGTTTGCCATGAATTTCCCGTTGTATTCGCCGAGCGCGCCGGCGAGCGGCCGGTATCCGGGGTAGGGCGTGTATGGCGATGCGGTCCATTGCCAGACGTCGCCGAACCACGTCGGGCTGCCGCGGCTGGGCTGCGGCTGATAACAGCCGCTGTCGCTGAAGTTGCCGCTGACCGCAGTGCGCGCCGCCGCAGTTTCCCACTCCGCTTCCGTCGGCAGCCGCGCTGCGCGCCACCGCGCATATGCGTCGGCCTCGTAATAGCTCACGTGGCATACGGGCGCGTCGGTCACGAGCGGCCGCATGCCGTGCAGCGTCATCTCGTGCCAGCGGCCGTCAATCTGTTTCCAGTAGAGCGGCGCGCGCCACTCGCAATCGCTGACTGCGCTCCAGCCGTCGTCGAGCCACAGCGCAGGATCGCCGTAGCCGCCCGCATCGATGAATTCCAGGTACTCGCCGTTGGTTCGAAGAACCACGTGACGTGCGCCAGGTGCCATTTAGGCGGGCTCACCTGCGGCGTGCTCTGCACCTGGCAGTCGTCGACGGCGAGCGGCCTGCACAACGCTTCCGTGCGTTGCCATACGCTGCGGTAACGCGCTGCGAGGTCCGGCGCAGGGTCTGATATCTGGGCGGCGAGCATGTGCACCCCGGCGAGACGGATGATGTAGCAGGGTGGCACGCAGCGTGCCTGCCGGGATCTCGCTCAGGCCAGCCGGCGTCCTCAGCCGTTCTTCGACAGAAACTTCAGTGCGACGCCGTTGTTGCACCAGCGTTGGCGCGTGGGCTGCGGGCCGTCGTCGAAGACGTGGCCGTGGTGCCCGCCACAGCGCGCGCAATGGTACTCGATGCGCGGCCACACCAGCAGGTAGTCCTTCTTCGTGTCGAACGCGCCGGGTATGGTGGTGAAAAAGCTCGGCCAGCCCGTGCCGCTTTCGTATTTCATCTCGGACGTGAACAGCGGAAGGTCGCATCCGGCGCAAACGAAGACGCCCGCGCGCTTTTCCTCGTTGAGCGGACTGCTGCCGGCGCGCTCGGTGCCTTCGTGGCGCAGCACGTGGTATTGCGCCGGGCTGAGGCGTTTCTTCCATTCAGCGTCGGTAAGGCTGAATTTGTCGGCAGGCGTCGGCAGCCTGGCTGTCGGCGGGACGAGGGATTGCCAGTTCTGCTGCAGATCGGTCGGATTGACGGATACCGACGAGGGCGGCGCAGCAACCGCGCTGCGGCCGACGCTGCCGGCGACCAGTGCTCCGAGCCCCTGCAGCCAGGTACGTCTCTTCATGTGCGCTCCTCCGTTATACGGCGTAAGACCGCTGCCACACGTGGAAATTCGCAGGCAGCGGCTCGAAGGTTACAACATCCGGGCGGCGCAGAATATTTCAGAGGCGGAGCAGGGCCCCGCCCGCGATTGAAGCGGGCGGGATCCGACCGTGCGCGCTGCAGGGTGGAGCGGGGACCCAGTTTCCGGGATGCGACCCCTCAGGCGCGCGTGCGCACGGCAGCTACAGCGTATTTTCAGAACCGAAGATCACCGTGCATTGGCTGGACAGCACGCCGCCATTGCCGTGCGCCAAGGTCACGTCGCAGTTCGGCACCTGCCGCTTGCCGCACTCGCCACGAATCTGTCGCACTGCCTCTATCATGACCAGGAGCCCGTACATTCCCGGATGGCAATACGACAGCCCGCCGCCGCTCGTATTGACCGGCAGCTTGCCTCCCGGCGCGATGTTGCCGCCGGACACGAAGCGGCCGCCTTCGCCTTTGGGGCAGAAACCGAGGTCCTCGAGGAACAGGATCGGCGTGATGGTGAACGCGTCGTACAGCGACAGCATGTCGATGTCGGAGTGCGTGACGCCGGCCATCTTGAACGCTTTCGGCCCGGACAACGACGCAGCGGTCACCGTAAGGTCGGGCATGTTCGAGATCGTAAGATGGCTCAACGCTTCGCCGACCCCCAGCACGTACGCAGGCTTCTTCTTCAGGGTCTTCGCGCGCTTGGCGGAAGTCATGATGATCGCGCCGCCGCCATCGACCACCAGGCAGCAGTCGCGCACGGTGAAGGGGTAGCTCACCATGCGTGCGTTGATGACCTGCTCTATCGTGAGAGGCTCTTTCTCCCATGCCTTGGGATTCATCAGCGCCCATTTCCGCGCGGCGACGGCGACCTCCGCCAGATTCTCGCGAGTGGTCCCGTACTGATGCATATGGCGCGCCGCGGCCATGGCATAGGCGCTGATCGGCAGTATCGGCCGATAAGGCGTCTCGTACGGGTTGTACTCGCGCGGGGAGGCGGCGGCGCGCGACACCGTGCGCTGCGTGCTGCCGTACGCGATCAGCGCGACCTCGCAGATGCCGAGCTCGATCGCCGCCTGCGCATGCGCGAGATGCGTCATGAACGACGAGCCGCCGATCATGGTGCCGTCGAAGTACTTGGGATGGATGTTGAGGTACTCGCACAGCGACGGGCCTGCATAGCGCGACTGCGATGCCGAAGACAGCACGGCGTCGATGTCAGAGAGCTTGAGCCCGCAGTCGTCGAGCGCGCGCATGGTGGCCTGCGCCATCATGTCCTGTATCGTCGTGTTGGGCGCCACCTGCCCGAGATCCGATTCTGCGACGCCGACGACGGCGACGCTACCGCGTTTGAGTCCGCTCATTTCGATCCCTCCGCCGGCGTGAACACCGGATAAGGCGGCTGCTTCTCGTCGCCGGGATGCATTTTCACTTTAACGCGCATGCCGATCTTCACCTGCATGGCGTCTATGCCTTCGACCCGGCTCATCATGCGAAAGCCCTCGTCGAGGTCGATCAGCGCCACGTTGAGCGGCGCCTCGCCCTTGTAGTGCACGGCGGTGGTGCTGTACACCGTCCCCAGGCCCTTCGACACGCGCCACTCGAGATTCGCGCTGCCCGTGTCCGGCGCAACCGCGCGCGGAAAGAAGATCGCGCGGCCGTCGTCCTTGCAGACCTGGTAAGCCAGCTCGCCTTTCTTGCAGTGCTCGAGATACACCCCGAGCGGTGACTTTTCGGTAAGGCTCACGTCCATGATGTTGTCCTTTCTCCTTCGTTTGAATCCAAGAGCTTCAGCCACAGAGATCACAGAGGACACAGAGATAAAGCGACATCACCATTGTTTCTCTCTGTGAACTCTGTGTCCTCTGTGGCTGTCCTTGATGTTCACGCTTTCAAACCAAAATCGATCAGCGCCTGCGCGCGCAGCTTGTTCTTCTGCACTTTCGCGCTGCCCGTCATGCCGATGTGCTCGAAGCTGTCGACGATGCGGACATAGCGCGGAACGCGGAAATTCGCCATGCGCGCCTTGCTCCACGCCACGATCTCTTCCGGCGTCGCGTGCTCGCCTTCCTTCAGTATCACGTACGCCGCCGGCACCTCGACGAGACGCGCATCGGGGACGCCGACCACCTGCGCCTGCTTGACCGCAGGATGCTGGTGCAGCACGTCTTCGACCTCCGCCGGCGCGACGTTCTCTCCGCCGACGCGAAACACGTCCTTGATGCGCGTAAGGAAGCGCAGGCGGCCGTCGTCGTCCATCGCGCCGAGGTCTCCGGTATGCAGCCAGCCGTCCGTATCGATGGCTTTCGCGGTCTGCTCCGGCATCTTGTAATAGCCCTTCATCACGCTCCAGCCGCGGACCTGGATTTCGCCCGTCCGGCCCGGCGGCAGTAACTGTCCCGACGTCGTGTCGACGATCCGCACCTCCACGCCGTCGAGCACGTGTCCCCAGCCTTCGATGCGCTTCTGCACATCGTCGTCGCGACGGGACATGGAGACGTTGGGCGACGCCTCGGAAAGTCCATACGCGTGGCACAGACCCGTCATCCCCATGCGGTCAATGATCTTGCGCGAGACCTCGGGCCCGCAGGAAACCCACCCGCCCCTGATGCGGAGCGGCCGCCTTCCGAAGTCCGGGTGTCCGAGAATCATCAGGAACATCGTGTCGTTGCCGGACGTGAAGGCGCAGCGCTCGTCCGAGAGCACCTGCAGCGCAACCCCGGGATCGAAGTGCGACGACGAAAGCAGGCACGCGCCCGTGGTCAGCGCTGCGAGCAGCGAGAGCGTGGTGCCCGCCACGTGATAGAACGGCCGCGCGCTGTAGTAGCGGTCGCCGGCCGAAAGACCTATGCGCGCCGCGATGTACGCCGCGTTGCGCAGCATGTTGTCGTGGGTGAGCATCACGCCCTTGGGATACGAGGTCGTTCCCGAGGTGTATTGCATGAGCAGCACGTCGCCCGGCCCGACCATGTCGAGATCGGGCGCGTCGCACGTCACGCCGAGCGCGAGCATGTCGCGCCACGCAAGCGCGCCGCGAGGCACGTCATTGCCGAGGACCACCACGTTTGCGAGCTTCGGCAGCTCGGCGCCGGGCAGGGCATCGTCGATGGCGGGACACACTTCGCGCAGCATGGCGATGAAGTCGATCTTCAGGAAACGGTCGACGACGAGCAGGAGCTTCACGTCGGCCTGCTGCAGGCAGTACTTGAGCTCTTCCGCCTTGAACCGCGTATTGACGGGGACCGTGACCGCGCCTATCCACGCGGCGGCATAGAAGAAGGTCACCCATTCCAGCGCATTGCCCATGCACACGGCGACGTGATCGCCGCGCCGTATGCCGAGCGCGCGCAGCCCCCGGGCCGTCTCGCGCACCTGCTCCTCGAGCTCGGCGTGGGTGAGACGGCGGCCGTCGATCACCAGCGCTTCCTCGTTGCCGCGCACGCCGGCATTGCGGGCAAGCACGTCGCTCAGGACCTGCGATGGCCATTCCATCGTGGGCGCCGCCATCATGCTTCCCTGCAGACGATGCCGTCGTGCTGCGCGCAGAAATGCAGCACGTGCTGAGCGCACGTCGCGGGCAGCAGCGTGAGCACCGAGTGGAAGCGCGTGGGCAGGCGCACGAGCTCGATATGCGGAATGCCGCGCGTGAGCGCCGCCACCTGCTCGTCGCTCGTGATGGGCCCGGAGGTCGGATACAGCCCGAGCACCGGCGCCTTGATGCGCGGCAGAACCGCTTCGGCGCTGGCGTCGCGCAACAGACGGTAGAGCGCGCACATGACTTCGACGTCGTTGCGGCCCATTTCGCCGGCGTACCAGTCGAGCAGCCGCGGATCGGTGTCGGGCGGGAAGCGCGTCCTGCCGTTCGTCGCGGCTGCCCAGGCGCGCGCGCCCATCGAGCGCAGCGCATCTTCGCGCGAGGCGTGTCCGACGGCAAACGTCTGTTGGTGCTTTTCGTGCAGGCTGACCGGCGCCGAGACGAGGTTCAGCGTGCGCACACGCTGCGGATGCTCGGCGGCGAGCACCATGCCGAGTATGCCGCCGAAGGACTCGCCGCAGTAATGTGCGCTGTCGAGCCCGAGGTGATCGAGGAGATCGACCAGGTCGCCGATGTAGTCGGCGATCGTCACGCCTTGCGCGGGATCGAACTCGACGGGGCTGTCGCCCAGCCCGCGCAGATCGGTGCGCACCACGCGATAGAAGCGGCTGAGATACGGCACCCAGCTGTACCAGAAGCGGTGCGAGCGGCCGAAGCCGTGCTGCAGCACTATCGTGGGCGCGTTGCGCCAGGGATCGGTGTAGTCGTCCATCGCGTAATGGAGCGAAGGCCGGCCGGGGCGTTTCAGCAAAGGCATTGCTTCAGCGTCCCTTGAAATCGGGCTTGCGCTTCTCACGGAACGCCGCAATGCCTTCGGCATGGTCGTGCGACTGGCGCGCGCTCGCAATCGCGAGCCCTTCGAGCTCCAGCAGCTGCTCCAGCGTCGGCGTGTACATCGACTGGAACATGCGCTTGGCGAGCGTCAGGGCGAACGTGGCCGAATCCGCAAATTCCCGCGCGAGCGCCTGTGCTTCCTGCGCGAGCGCGTCGTCCGCGACGACTTTCGTGACGATGCCCATCGCATGCGCTTCGCGCGCCGGCAGCTTGCGTGCGGTGTACACCAGCTCCTTGGCGCGCGCGATGCCGACATACTGGGTGAGGAAGTACACCGCGCCGCCGTCCGGCGGGATGCCGACGTTCTTGAACGCCATCAGCAGATAGGCGGACTCGGCGGCAACGATCACGTCGCAGGCAAGCGCGAGGCTCGCGCCTATGCCGGCCGCCGGTCCGCGGATCGCGGCGATCACCGGCTTATCGAGATTGTGTAGATTGAGAATCATGCGGTGATGGCTCTTCGACCGCTTGCGGCCGGCCGTCACGTCGACTCCGCCCATGGTGGTGATGTCGCCGCCGGCGCAGAACGCGCGTCCCGCGCCGGTGAGTATCACGGCACGCACGTCGTCGTTGCCGCCCAGGGCATGGAAGTGATCCGCAAGCTCGTGGTACATCGCCTGCGACAGCGCGTTGAGCTTGTCCGCGCGGTCCAGCAGCACCGTGGCGATGCCGTCGGAAATGGTGACTTTCGTGCTCATCAGTCGGCCTTCATGTTGGCTACTTTCACCAGGTTCGCCCACTTGTCGACTTCCTTGCGGACGAACGTCGAGAATTCCTCGGGCGTGCTGCCCACCGGCTCCGCGCCCTGGCTGGACAGGCGCTCGATCACGTCCGGCATCTTCAGCACCTTGATCGATTCGCTGGAGAGCCGCGCGACGATGGGCTTGGGCGTTGCCGCAGGCACGAAAAGGCCATACCAGCCGCTCGCGTTGTAGCCCGGCAGCGTCTCCGCGATGGTCGGCAGCGCGGGCATGAGGCGCGAGCGCTTCTCGCCGGTGACGGCGATCGCTTTCACCTTGCCCGATTTAACGTGCGGCAGCACGACGAGGCTGTTCTCGTAGCTCATGTCCACCTCGCCGGAAAGCAGCGCGGTGAGCGCGGGCGCGCCGCCCTTGAAAGGCACGTGCGTGATGTCGACCTTGCCCATGAGCTTGAACAGCTCGCCCGCGAGATGCGTCACGGTTCCCGCGCCGGACGACGCGTAATTGAGCCCGCCTTTCTTCGACTTCGCGATGGCGAGCAGCTCCTTCACGTTTTTCGCCGGCACGGAAGGATGGAGGACGAGGATGTTGGTGACCGTGACGCTCTGCGTAATCGGCGCGAAGTCGCGCAGCGTGTCGTAGCCGCGGCTCGGCTGCAGGCTCATGGCGACGGCGATGCCGCCTATGGTGCCCATGAGCAGCGTATAGCCGTCGGGCGCGGATTTCGCGACCTGCTCGGTGCCGATGATGCCGCCCGCGCCGCCACGGTTGTCGACGATCACCTGGTGGCCGAGCAGCTCGCTCATCTTCTGGGCCATGGTGCGGCCGACGATGTCGGTCGGCCCGCCGGCGGGGAAGGGCACGACCATGCGTATCGGCTTCACCGGGTAGGTTTGCGCCGACGCCGTGCCGGCGAGCAGCGCGCACGCAAGCAGCGCGGTTCTCATTGCAGCCCCTTGATGTTGGCAAACGCGATGACCTTGCGCCACTTGGCGATTTCCTCGCGCAGGAATTTGCCGTACTGTTCGGGCGTATCGCCGACGGCATCCGAGCCTTCCGCCTTCAGGCGCTCCAGCAGCTCCTGCGACTTGAGGATGCGCAGCACGTCAGTGTTGATTTTCGTGATCACTTCTTTGGGCGTGCGGCCCGGCGCGTTGAGTCCGTTCCACGCTACCGCCTGGAAGCCCTTGAGACCTGCCTCGTCGAGCGTCACGACGTCCGGCAACACCGCGGAGCGCCGCAGGCTCGTCATCGCCAGCGCGCGCAGCTTGCCGCCCTTGATCAGTGCAATCGCGGAAGTCAGGCCGTTGAACACCACGTCGACGTGGCCGCCGACGAGATCGGTGAGCGCCGGCGCATTGCCTTTGTACGGAATGTGCACCATCTTCACGCCCGCCATGGCGTTGAACAGCTCGCCGGCGAGATGGTTGGAGCCGCCGCTGCCGGACGAGCCGAAGTTGAGCTTGCCCGGCTTTGCTTTCGCCAGTGCGATGAGCTCTTTCACGTTGCCTGCCGGAACCGACGGGTTCACCACCAGCACCAGCGGCGTGGTGTTGATCAGCGTGATCGGCTCGAAATCCGTCTGCGGGTTATAGGGCAGCTTGTCGGTGAGGCCCGGCACGATGGTGAAAGGCGCGGGCGTGACCAGCAGCGTGTAGCCATCCGCTGGAGCCTTTGCCACCATTTCCGTGCCTATGACGGTGCTCGCGCCGGCGCGGTTGTCCACGACGACCGGCTGCCCCCACGTCTCGGTGAGCTTCTGCGCCAGCGTGCGGGCGACGATGTCCGTGCTGCCGCCCGCGGGAAACGGCACCACGAGGCGCACGCTTTTCGCCGGATAATTTTGCGCGTGCACCGTCGCGGCCGCTGCGGCGAGCAGCAGCAACGCGAGGCCCGTCGTCTTCTTCATGGTCTCCTCCTTTGTTATGTCTGGCGCGTGACGATCAGCGCATCGGCCGCCACGACGCCTTCTCCGGCGGGGCGCACGAACATCGGGTTCACGTCGATTTCCGAAATGCGGTCCGCGTGATCGGCGATCAGATGCGAGAGCCTGGAAAGCGCATCGGCGAGCGCGTCGACGTCGAGCGGCGGATGGCCGCGATAGCCGCGCAGCAAGGGCGCAGCCTTGATCTCTCCGATCATCTCACGCGCCGTTTCGGCGTCGAAAGGCGCGAAGCGGTACGTCACGTCTTTCAGCAGCTCGGTGAACACGCCGCCCAGCCCGAAAGCAATCACCGGTCCGAAGTGCGGATCGTTCACGGCGCCGGCGATCACTTCGATCCCGCCGGCCATTTCCTGCACCAGGACGCCGTCGATGCGCGCATCCTTGCGATAGCGCCGCGCGGAAGCGACGACCTCTTTTGCAGCCTGCTTCAGCCCGGCAAGATCGTTGATACGCAGCCGCAGCGCGCCCGCTTCGGTCTTGTGCGCGATGTCGGGCGATTCGACTTTCACCGCGACCGGGAAGGGCAGCGGCGAGGCCGTGAGCTTGTCGATATCGCTCACGGGCACCAGCACTTCCTTCACCACCGGGATGCCGTACTCCGCCAGCAGGCGCTTGGAGCGGTGCTCGCCGAGCGTGCCGGCCTGCGAGGGAAGGTCCAGCGCGCGCGGCGCGTGTGCCGCCGAACCGCGCTTCCGGCGCGCCTCGTGGCTCTTCAGCTTCTGCGCGAATTCGTTCAGCGCCGCCATGGCGTGCACCGAGCGGCCCGGCGGCACGATGCACGGCACGCCGTTCGCCTCGAGATGCGCCATCACGTCCGCGTTGTCGGCGGGGGACGTGGGCCAGTTGAGGATCAGCGGCTTGTCGAGATCGCGCAGCACGTCGAGCAGGCCGTCCGACCATTGCCGCGCCGACGAGCCGCGCGGCGAGCGCGCGATGGCGCAATCGATGTTCGCGTCGTTGAGCACATGGCGTATGGCGCGGCTGTACGAGGCGAAGTTGTCGTTGTAGCCGTTCGCGGTCGCATCGATCGGGTTCTCGGCGGAGGCGAACGCCACCAGCGTTTCCTTCAGCTTCGCGCTCGTTTCCGGCGTAAGCCGCGGCAGCTCGAGGCCTTCTTCCACGCAGCGGTCCGCGAGGAGCACGCCGGCCCCTCCGGACAGCGTCAGTATCGCGACGCGGTTGCCCTTCGGCAGCTTGCGCATGCTGAACGCCTTGCAGATGTCGATCAGGTCGTCGACGTCGTGGATCTGGATGAAGCCGCCGCTGCGGAACGCGGTCTTGAACATTTCGTAGCCGGCGGTGAGGCGCGCGGTATGCGAGGTCGCCGCCTGCCGGCCGATGTCGGTGTTGCCCACTTTCCAGATCAGGATGGGCTTGCGCAGCTCCAGCGCGCGCTCGCCGACTTCGCGCAGCCGCCTGCCGTTGGTCGTGCCTTCCATGAACACCGTGACGATCTCCACTTCGGGACGCTCGATGAGATCGGCGATCCAGTCGAGCGTCGTGAGGTCGTCCTCGTTGCCGGTGGAAATGACGTAATTGAACCCCAGCCCGTAATGGCATGCGATGGCGACCACGCCGAAGCCGAAGCCTCCCGATTGCGTCACCATCGCGATGTTGCCCGGCTTGAGCGTGTTGAGCTGCAGCGTGCCGCCGAAGCCGACGCGCACGCCGTCCTTCAGGTTCATGAAGCCGAGGCAGTTCGGGCCGACGATGCGCACGCCGCTTTTCTTCACGGCGTCGAGCAGCTTCTCGCGCAGCGCCTTGCCTTCCGCGCCGACCTCGCCGAAGCCTGCGGAAAGCACCAGCGCGAACGGGATGCCCGCCTTGCCGCACTGCTCGATCACGCCCGGCACATGCGGGGCCGACAGCGCAACGAGCGCGACGTCGCAGGGCTGGGGCACCGAGGCGACATCGGGATAACACTTCAGTCCCTTGATCTCCCCGTATTTCGGATTTACCGGGTACACCTTGCCCTGGTAGCCGTACTCGGTGAGCAGCTTGATCGGCTGGCCGCCGATGCGCGTGAGATCGCTCGACGCGCCGACGATCGCGACACCGCGGGGATTGAGAAAACGGCTGAGGTCTTTCGGTTGAGTGACGGTCATCTTGATTATCGTTGTGAGTCAGGCATCGACAGGCATCGTCGCCTGCGCTGAAGGACGTTGAGCGAACGTTGCGTACCAGGCGGAAAGAGCGGGATGTCCGGCGCGCCAGTCGAGGCCGGAAAAACGGAAATCGATGTAACCGAGCGCAACGCCGAGAGCGACATGGCCGATGCCGAAAGGCGTGCGGCCGAGCGGGCCTGCCTGCGGCTCCAGCGACTCGACGGCGCTTCGCGTCTTCAGCTCGAAGGCGGCCAGCAGATCGGCGCCGCGTTGCGCTTCCGGCTTGAGCGTCTCGTTGCGCCACAAGACCAGCGTGTCGAGCATGCCGTTGCCAAGCGCGTGCCACAGCAGCGCCTGCCAGCGCGCTTCGCCTGCGGGCGGAAACAGTCGGGTCCCGGCGTGCAGGGAATCCAGGTATTCGCAGATCAGCAGCGACTCGTGCAGTATTTTGCCGTCGTCGGTCACGAGCGTCGGTATGCGGCCGAGCGGATTTTTCTGCATGAGATCGAGATTCGGCTGCGACATGACGACGAGCGTGCGTTCGAGCTCGAGACGCGGCGCAAGGCCCGTCTCGTGCGCGCACACCATCACTTTGCGCACGAAGGGAGAGCGGGAAGACCAGTAGAGTTTCATAGGGAGCGCACGTAGGCGAGCAATGCGTCGGCCACGGCGACCGGCTGCTCGGGCAACAGAGCATGCGCCGCATTCGGAATCGTGGCGAGCGTCACGCGGTCCGCGCCCCATTCGTCCCGATAGCGTGTGCGGCTGTCGGGCGGAGACAGCGGGTCGTTGAGCGGCACGAGATCCAGCACGCGCGCCTTGCCTGCGGTCCACCATTCTTCCTTCGGCGTCGCTTCGGTGGCATCGCGCTCGGCATGCATGACGGCCTCGTCCCAGCCGTCCAGCCAGACGCTCGCGTCGTTGCCCGGCGCGAAAAAGACATGCTGCAGGTGCTTGAGCCGCTCGGCCTCGGGCAGCTGCATCATGTGGCACTTGTTGATCGAGTCGCGCAGCTCCGGCGCGAGCGGCCATGTATGCGTTGCAGCGAGGAGCGCGACCGCCTTCACGAGATGCGGGAAATCGGCGCCCGTGGTGCGCGCGACGAAGTTGCCGAACGCATGGCCGGCGACCAGCGCGGGACCGTGACCGTCGTGCTCGATGACGGCCGCCACGTCGCGCGCGTAGTCGTGCAGCGTGATGCCGTGCAGCGGCCCGCGGCTTCGTCCGAGCCCGCGCGGTTGCGGACAGAGCGCGCGGCAGCCCGATTGCGCGAGGCGCTGCGCGATTTCCTCGAAATCCCCGGCGGGCCGTCCCAGCGAAGGCAGCAGGACGATCAGCGGCCCTTTGCCTACAGTGATCACTTCGATGCGCGCATCGCCGGCGTCGACGATGCTGCGCGTTTCCTGCATGGCCACCATCACGCTTTTCCTCCAGCCATGGCGGCCGCTTCCGGCATACGGCGCAGACGCCATGTCATCAATGGGCCGAGCACGGCTCCTGCGCCGAGCGCGGTCCACGCGAGTCCCCAGCTCCAGCGCTCCGACACTTCTTCCGCACGCGTGCTGTCGAGCACCAGTCCGAAAATCCATGGCGCGAGCGCGCCGCAGCCGAAACCGAGCACGGAACGCACCGAATAGGCGGCGCCGACGTAATGCGCCGGCACGAGCTCGGTGACCGCCGTCGAGTACACGGACGAGTCGCCGATCGCCGCGAAACTGTAAAAGGCCGCGACCGCGACGAGCAGCCACAGCGGAAATCCCATCATCCAGCCGAGCGAGAACGAGCACGCGAGGCTCGCGCACGACATCACGAGAATGGCGCAGGTTCGCCCTTTGCGGTCGGACAGCGCGCCGCCTGCGACGCTGCCGGTCATGCTGCCGAGATACGCGATGGCGGTCAACACGGCGCCCAGGCTCGCCGCTTCCATCGCAGTGTGGCCGGCTGCAAGCGCCGCCGCGGCAAGGAAAGCAGGCAGCCACGCCTTGAGCCCCATCAGCTCCCACGAGTGGAAGGCATACGCCCCGATCGCGAGCATGACCGGCTTGTTCTTCAGCACGGCGGGCAGCGGAGCGAACGGCGAACGCGTGGATGCGGTGCCGTGGACCACGTTGCGCGTGTCCTTCAGCGCGAGCCACGCGATCACCGTGCCGACGAAGGGACCGGCTGCGTTGACGAGGAAAGCGCCGCGCCAGCCGAAGTACGGCGTCAGCACGCCCGTCAGCAACAACGCAAGCGCATAACCCAGCGAAGCCGCCGCAAGGTAATAGCCCATCGTGCGACCGCGGCGTTGCGGCTCGTAGCGCTCTGCGATGAGCGTCAGGCCGGGCGTGTACGAGCCGCCCGAGAACAGCCCGGTGATGCCGTAGAGCAATGCGCCCGAGACGTAGCCATCGGCGAACAGCGCGAAGACGAGGGCGCTCGCGCTCGCCGCCATGCTCGATACGAGGAACACGCGCTTCGCGCCATAACGATCGGACAGGAAGCCGATGACGAACAGCGACACGAGGTAGCCGACATGCCAGGCGGACTGGATGAGGCCCGCCTGGCCTGCGCTCAACCCCCACTCCGGCTTCAGCAGCGGTATCGCAGCCGAGTAGGCGGTGAAGATCAGCGCGAAGCTCACGCGGCTGCTGCAGAGCAGTGCGAGCCACGTCCTGTCGACCGTGGACACAATCAGCCGCTTCATGCCATCGACCGTCTTATGCCCGCCGACCGCATCGCTTCCGCCTCACGCCCCCCGCCTTGCGAGCTTCAGATCGAATCCCACGGGAACACGTCCGCCGTGCGCTCGAGCGGGAAGAACCAGCTCTTCAGCGCGGGAAACATGTGCTCGGCGCAGCTTTCCGGCGTCCAGCCTTCGCTGCGATGGATGCCGCGCAGCGGGCGCGACTGGCTCATGAGAAAAATTTCGTTCTTGCGCACGGCGAAGACCTGCGCGTTGACGTCCTTCGCCGCATCGCTCACCAGGAACACGGCGAGCGGGGCGTTGTGCTCGGGCGTCACCTGCTTGCGCTGCTCGACCCGCCTCGCGGTCGCCGGATCCTTCGGCGGAATGGAAGCCGTCATGCGCGTCCACGCGACCGGCGCGATGCAGTTCGAGCGAACGTTGAAGCGCTGCATGTCCACTGCAATGGCTTTCGACATCGCCACCATGCCGAGCTTGGCGGCGCCGTAGTTGGCCTGTCCCATGCCGCCGATGAGCCCGGAGGTCGAGGTCATATGGACCAGCGCGCCGGATTCCTGCTTGCGGAAATGCTCTGCGGCGGCGCGCGAGCAGTTGAACGCGCCTTTGAGCATCACGTTCACGACGGCGTCCCAGTCCTCTTCGGTCATCTTGTGGAAGATGACGTCGCGCAGTATGCCGGCGTTGTTGACCACCCCGTCGATGCGGCCGAAGTTGTCGACGGCGCATTCGATGATGCGGTGCGCGCTGTTCCAGTCCGCAACGCTGTCGCTGTTCGCGACCGCCTGTCCGCCGGCCTTCTTGATCTCGGCGACCACTTCCTGGGCGGGCGTGGCGTCGCCGCCTTCTCCGGTGAGCGATACCCCGATGTCGTTCACTACGACTTTTGCGCCTTGCTCAGCCATCGCGACGGCGATCGCGCGCCCGATACCGCGGCCCGCTCCGGTGACGACGACGACTTTGCCTTCGACCAATTTTCCTTTTGCCATGTGCCTCTCCCTTGAGCTTTGGAAACATCAGCCACAGAGGACACAGAGATCACGGAGGAACAACCAGGAGCAACGCAGAACGAGTTGTCACCTTGCGCCGTGGGGTGTTTTTCTCTGTGGGCTCTGTGCTCTCTGTGGCTATGGGTTGATGTTTAAATGATTTCCGCGCGGCCGTTGTTGAGCACCGTCACGCCGCGCGACGGCACCGTGGCGCGGAACGTGACGACATTGCTGTCCATCCACATTTCCGTGCGTATCGTCTCGCCGGGATATACCGGCGACGAGAAGCGACCTTCCATGCTTTTCAGGCGCGCCGCGTCGTAGCCGCAGCAGGTCTTGAGCAATGCATGGCCGACGACGCTGAAAGTGCAGCGGCCGTGCAGTATGGGCATCTTGAAGCCCGCCTTTTTTGCGTAAGCGGGATCCGCGTGCAGGGGGTTGTAGTCGCCGGAAAGCCGGTAGATCAGCGCCGCCTGCGGCAGCGTCGGCAGATCGCACACCGCATCCGGCCTGGTCTCCGGTATGGGATGCACGGGCTTCACGGGGCCCGACGGTCCGCCGAAACCTCCGTCGGCGCGCGCGAACGTCGTCGACGTGAGGCTGCAGATCTTTTCTCCGGTGTCCTTCATGCGCACCGTGCAGCGTGTGAGCAGCAGCGCGCCTTTGTCCTTGCCTTTGTCGAGCACGTTCTCGATTTCGGTCAGCCCCACGATCGTGCCTTCGACGGGCAGGGGCCGGTGAATGACGAAGCCTTGCTCGCCGTGCACGACATGGCTGCGCGTGACGCCGGTGCGCGGATCCGCGTGCCACGGACCGGGATAGCCGAGAATGATCGCCATTGTCGGCAAGGCCTGGAGACCTTCTTCGTACACGAATCGCAGCTGATCCGCGTCGCAGGGATCCGCACCTACGCCCACGCCGAGCGCGTAGAGAATCGTGTCGCGCCGCGTCAGCGTCTGCTCGACTTCGGGAATCCTGAACTTGATGAGTTGTTCGTAATTGATGGCCACGGCCTTCGGCTCCGGAGGTGCTGGGATCACGTTATGGACGGCGCTTCGGGCTGCGCGTCTTGTTGTCTGGATACACTGCAGAAATTGCACCCTATACTACCACAGCGCATCGCGGCGGCAGCAGCGTCGGGGGTCGCAGTTCATATTGTGGCGGACGGCGCATCGTTCTCTCGTGCAGTGATGCTCCGGTCGTGGTACAGTTGTCCGCATCGTGGCAGCGAGCCCGGATGCCGGACGGGTCCGCGCGGGAATGGAAAAGACCTTCATGACCAGCGCAGGAGTGGCAGCCATGGCTTTGATCCTTACCTCTGCGGCTTTCACGTCGGGCAGCGAAATACCTCGTGAGCATACGTGTCAGGGCAAGGACGTTTCGGTGCCGCTCGCGTGGAGCGGTGTGCCCTCCGGCACGAAGAGTCTCGCACTGATCGTCGACGATCCCGACGCGCCGGACCCCAAGGCACCCAGGATGACGTGGGTGCACTGGGTGCTCTATAACATTCCGCCGGCGGCGTCCGGACTTGGCGCCGGCATAGCGGCGGACCGGCTGCCGCCAGGCACGCGTGAAGGTCTCAACGATTGGAAGAGGACAGGTTATGGCGGTCCGTGTCCTCCGATAGGCAGGCACCGCTATTTCCACAAGCTGTACGCCCTCGACACGGTATTGCCGGATCTCGGGCGCGCGGACAAGGCGGCGCTGGAAAAAGCGATGAAAGGGCATGTGCTCGCGCAGGCGGAATTGGTGGGCACCTATCAGAAGCAGTGATGCGGTGAGCCCGCATCGATTATCGAATTTGCAGCGATTTTTCCGGTAACGACCACATCGCTATGGCGAGGCGCGCATCGGTTGCGTTCGCGCATGCGATGCCCGCATTTTTTGCACACTCGCTGCGCGGGCTTCGCGTCCGGTCTGCGAATCACCTCAGGAGTCACGATATGCGCATGACAGGCACCAGGCAGTTGATCGAGGACGTTCTCGCCACCCTACCGAAGCCGTATACGGAAGATGTCGTGGACGATGTGTTTCACGCGATCGAGGAGCGCCCCGAATGGCGGCGCCGCTACGATACGCTCGTCACCTCGCTGGGCAGGAAAGTGGTCGAGGCGCGGGCGGCGTTCTGGATTGCCAATCACGTCGGGCGTTCGGCTGCAGGCGAAGCCAACGCACAGAAGAGCACGCTCATCGAAGCCTATCCGAAGCTCAAGAAACCCGGTGAGAAGCGCGGCAAGAAGCTGAAGGAGCCCGAGGCCCTCCAGGCGATGTCTACGTACTACCAGGCCAACAGGGCGGGGTTGCCGGCTTCCATCTCGAGCCAGCGCGATGTGATCGTCGAGATGCTGATGGAAGGCTACAGCGTCGAGCAGGCGTTCGCCAAGGCGAAATAGCTTTGCCGCGGCCCATCACCGATGGGCGAAGACCTCCACGACAGGCATGTGAGTGCCGCCTGCTGCAAGGCGCGTCCTGCGCCCGGCGTTCGGGAAAGCGCTCCGCTGCGCCCCGAGCGCGACCCGGACTGGTCTTCCGAAAGCGGGGAGGCGTTCTTCAGGCGCTGAGCGCGTGAAGTGCTTGCGCGCTACTTGCGCATCAGCACGATGCGGTTGGTGTTGGTGCCCTTGCTGTTGTTGCGCACGCCCCAGATGTTCGCGGTCTTGGTGAACTTCTGCGCGTTGATCAGCACCGCCTCGCATTCGAACCCCGCTGCGGCGCCCAGCGGCGCGACGATCTCTTCCAGCCGTACCCTGCCGCGCTTCACTTCGCCGACTTCGAAAGCAACCCAGCCGCCGTTGCGCGTCACGCGGTACAGCTCCGCGAACACCGCCCCCATGGCTTCTGCCCATTCTTCGACCGTGCGGCTCATGGTAATGCCCGCGCCCACGGTGTCCGCGTCTATGCTGTTGAACCAGCAGCGCAGCCAGTTATCGCGCGCGTAATGCACCACGTCGAGAAACGGGGGCGAGGTGACCGTGAGCTGCACCGAGCCGCTTTTCAATTCGCGCGTCTGCGCCGCGGGCCGCTCCAGCAGCAGCGCGCTCTTCGCGGCGTGGCGCAGTGCCGCGCGGTCCTCCGCGGTGAGGCGCGCCAGCAGTTGCGCGGACTTGCGCAATATCAGCGCGCGCGTGTCGCGGTACTCCGGTTTCTGCTTGAGCTTGCGATTGATGCGTATCTGGTTCTCCGGCGTGGTCGCCTGGTTCGGCGGCAGCGTATACACGGAGAAGAAGCCGGGCGAGTGGCCGGTGAGCCGGTTGGTCGCGACCATGCGGATCCAGCGATCGACGGCGTCATCCGTGCCCGAGCTCGCGTGCCGCGCGAGATAGTCGCGCAGCGCGAGCAGCTCGCGCTCGGTATCGGAGTGATAGAACATCGAAAGATCGATGTCCGATTTGCGCCGCCGGCCCATCGGCAGGGTGCGCAGCCGTTCCTCGATGTCCGCGACCTCGGGCACCTCGAGCCGCGGCAGCGTGAATATCGCAGATAGCGGATTGATGTCGTTCGCGGCCACTCGCCGGCCGGTGAGCGCGGCTTCGACGGCGGTAGTGCCGCGGCCGCTGAACGGATCGTAGACCAGGTCGCCGGCAGCGGTGAGCCGCTCGATGAAATAGCGCGGCAGCTGCGGCTTGAAGCAGGCGCGGTACGAGACCTCGTGTATGGAGTTCGCCTGCCGCTGGCGGCTGGTCCAGAGCGACTGCTCGTAGACAGGCACCGACACGTCGTGTCGCATCCGCGAGCCGCCGCGTGTGGCGCGTGGGGTGGGCGGTACGCTGAGGCGACCGGACAGCGTTGCAGGGTCGAGTGCGAACATTCAGGCTCCGTTGACGATGAGTCGGCGAAGCCATGGTACCTGTTGGTACGCAAAGGTACAAGCCCCTTTCGGGGCGTGAGGAGTGAGGGGTCAGGAGTGAGGAGTGGCAGGAGACATCGAGCCGGCGCAGCAGGTCTGCGCGGTGTTCTTACTTCTCCCGCCTCACTCCTTATTGGGTAAGTCTCAGCGTTCGCCGGACAGCCATGTCTCAGCGTTCGCCGGACACTTCTTGTTAAGGTTAAGCATTTGAGATTGCGAGACCATGACTAAAAATCGTCGATTCAGAGACGGCGCCAGGCG
>Ga0255338_1002173_pt1 | contig 30794 bp, 26 predicted proteins | sample MeOH1_35cm_T4_19_FD_203715 | JGI IMG/M metagenome (GOLD analysis project Ga0255338, IMG submission 203715) | Sandy soil microbial communities from University of British Columbia, Vancouver, Canada - MeOH1_35cm_T4_195 | ecosystem: Engineered > Artificial ecosystem > Sand microcosm > Unclassified ... | reverse complement strand
GGTGCCGGGCTGGGAGGACAGCACCCTGGGCAACATGTTCGCCGCCGCCGTCATCCGCGGGGACGTGAAGAACGTCCACACCGTGCGCACCGGCATCGAGTACATGACCTGGCTCGCCAAGCACTACCAGGAGGTCACCAAGACCTCGACCCTGGGCATGTTCCAGATCGCCGGCGGCATCTCCGGCGACTTCCCCATCTGCGTGGTGCCCATGCTGCACCAGGATCTGGAGCTGACCGAGGTGCCGCTCTGGGGCTACTTCTGCCAGATCAGCGACTCGACCACCAGCTACGGCTCCTATTCGGGCGCCGTGCCCAACGAGAAGATCACCTGGGGCAAGCTGGGCATCGACACCCCCAAGTTCATCATCGAGAGCGACGCCACCATCGTGGCCCCGCTGGTCTTCGCGTACCTGCTGGGCTGGTAGCTCTCGGCTGTCAGCTTTCAACTGAGAGCCGACAGCTGACAGCTGATAGCTGATAGCTGATAGCTTTCCCACCATCCATGACCCTAGGCCGCTTCGCTCCTTCGCCCACCGGCATCCTGCACCTGGGGAACCTGCGCACGGCGCTGGCCTCGTGGCTGTCGGCGCGGGCGGCGGGGGGGCGCTGGTTCATCCGCATGGAGGATGTGGACGGCCCCCGCTGCCGCCGGGACCTGGGCGAGGCGCAGCTGCGGGACCTCGCGGCCCTGGGGCTGGTGTCGGATGCGCCCGTGGCCTGGCAGTCGGAGCGCAGCGCGGACTACCGCGCGGCCCTGGCGGCACTGCACGGGGCCGGGCGCCTGTACCCCTGCGCCTGCACCCGCAAGGACCTGCAGCTGCTGGCGTCGGCGCCCCATGCGGAGGATGGCCTGCGGCCCTATCCCGGCCGCTGCCGGGGCAGGGCCTGGGAAGGCTTCGAACAGGCACTCCGCCTCCGGCTGCCCGAGGGGGCCGTGGCCTGGGAGGATCGCCTGCTGGGGCCCCAGGCGGAGGATCCCGCCGCCCTCACGGGGGATCCGCTCCTGTTCCGCCGGGACGGCTGCTTCGCCTACCACCTGGCGGTGGTGGTGGACGACGGGGCCCAGGGCGTGACCGAGGTGGTGCGGGGCGCAGACCTGCGGCCCGTCACTGCCACCCAGATCCGCCTCCAGGAGGCCCTGGGCCTGCCGCGTCCCGCCTACGCCCACCTGGGCCTGGTGGCGGCTCCGGACGGCAGCCGCCTGGGCAAGCGGGCCGGAGGCCTGGGCGTCGAGGCCCTGGCGGGCCGGGGCATCGCCCTGCCTGAGATCCTCGGCTGGCTGGGCTGGAGCCTGGGCTGCCTGGAGCGGCCGGAATCCTGCGCCGCCGAAGACCTCATCGGGGCCTTCGCCTGGAGCCGGGTGCCGGAGGGCAAGGTGCGGGTGCCGGCAGCCTGGGCCTGAGTCAGGGGGCTTCCATCCGCTTGAGCTCGGTCCATAGCCAGTCCCGGGCCAGGACGGTGCGGCCGTCCTTGAGGCGGATCTCGTAGGGCCTGCCGCTCAAGGAGCTGCCCGTCGCGCAGTACTGGATGAAGTCCGGGGCCGTCTTCACCCGCTTCCCGGCGTTCCTCCACTTCAGGCGCAGGTGGTCGGCGGCCTCCTTGGGGGTGTGCTCGGTGCCGTTCCGGATGAAGACGGCGCCCTCGAGGGCCGCCACGGCCTGGATGAGGGCCTCGATCTTCTGGGCCTCGGGCGTCGGGGCGGGGGCGGCGAAAAGGAGGACGGGGATCATGCTTCAAGCATGGCAGGGGCGGCGTGGATGAAAGAAATGAGGGAAGCGGAGGAGAGCGAAGGGGCTGAGGAAAGCGGAAAAAGAAGGAGCTATTCAACCGTGCGCTTTCCCTCCGCTCTCCTCCGTTCCTCCGCCAACCTCCGCTTTATGAAGGATTTCAAACGCAAAAAGAACCCGGCAACCCGGGTTCTTTGAATAGGCTCGATGGTCCGTTAGGCCAGCTTGTTCACCTTCTCGGTATCCCCTGCGGGGATACGCGAGACTGCAAAACAATGGACCCGGCTCTCCGGGTCCATTCGTCAGGCTTGATGGCTCGTTAGGCCAGCTTGTTCACCTTATCGGCCAAGCGGGACTTGGTCCGGTCGGCGGCGTTCTTGTGCATCACGCCCTTGCGGCAGGCCTTGTCGACCAGGCCCTGGGTCAGGGGCAACGCCTTGGCGGCCTCGTCCTTCTTGCCACCGGCAATCAGGGCCAGGAAGCCCTTGACGGCAGACTTGAGGGTCGAACGGTTGCTGCGGTTGCGGAGGCGCGCCTCGGCATCGCGGCGGGCCTTCTTGGCGGCGGACTTGTGGTTGGCCATGGGTCGGATCTCCAGCTTCCCTGGGAACCCCGGAAGCGCGAAAGACCATCCTATCGCAAAATGCCTGAGGGTCAAGGGCAAAAGGCGGCACTGGAGGCCCATTCGCCCCTTCCGGAGCGGCCCTCCCCAGGGCATCCTAATCGGAGGCGAATGGCCTCCCGGGAAGGATGGGGTCATGCCTCAGCAGAAACTGGAGTCCGTCGAGGATCTGGCGGCGAAGGCGAAGGCCTTGCGGCGGGACGTGCTGCTGCAGGTCTACAAGGCCCAGAGCGGCCACCCGGGCGGCAGCCTCAGCTGGATCGACATCGGCGTGGCGCTCTACTACCACGAGATGGCCGTCTTCCCCGAGAATCCGGCGGACCCTGCCCGGGACCGCTTCGTGCTGTCCAAGGGCCACGCCTGCCCCGCCCAGTACGCCATCCTCGCCGACCAGGGCTTCTTCCCCCGGGCCTGGCTGGAGACCTTCCGCCAGTACCCGACCCACCTGCAGGGCCACGCCGAAAACCACTACACGCCGGGCGTGGAGGTCACCACGGGCAGTCTGGGCCAGGGTCTGCCCCAGGCCGTGGGCATCGCCATCGGCCTGAAGGTGCAGAAGGCCCCCCAGCGGGTCTACTGCGTGGTGGGTGACGGCGAGAGCCAGGAGGGCGTCATCTGGGAGGCGGCCATGGCCGCGCCCCACCACAAGCTCGACAACCTCTGCGTGTTCCACGACCTCAACGGCCTGCAGATCGACGGCGACGTGAAGAAGGTCATGAACATCAACCCCGTGCCCGACAAGTGGCGCGCCTTCGGGTGGGCCGTGAAGGAGATCGACGGCCACGACTTCACCCAGATCCTGGAGGCCCTGGCCTGGGCCCGCACCATCCACGGCCAGCCCGCGATGATCTGCGCCCGCACCGTGAAGGGGAAGGGTGTGAGCTTCATGGAGAACCAGGCCGGCTGGCACGGCGTGGCCCCCAAGACCGAGGACTACGAGAAGGCCCTGGCCGAGCTGGCCGACTGACCGAGCACTGAAGACTGAAGACCGAGGACTGACCCTGATGGATGCTCTGCGACACACCTTCGAACAGCGGCTGGCGGCGACCCTCCCCGGTGTGGAGATCACGCTGGAGCGGCCCAAGTCCGGCGAGCTGGGCGACCTGGCCTTCCCCTGCTTCCGTGCCGCCAAGCAGCTGGGGAAGAACCCCGCGCAGCTGTCGCAGGAGCTGGCGGGCGCCATCACCATCGAAGGCGCCACGCTCGCCGCCGCCGGTCCCTACCTGAACCTCAAGCTGGCGCCGGAAACCCGTGCCCAGGCCGTGCTTTCCGCGATTCTCGAAGCGCCCGTGGGCCGGCCCTACGGCTCGCGGGCCGCCAACGGCAGGAAGGTCATCGTCGAGTACAGCTCGCCGAACATCGCCAAGCTCTTCACCATCGGCCACCTGCGCTCCACCATGATCGGCCACACCCTGGCCCAGGCGCACCAGTTCCTGGGCTACGAGGTGATCCGCCTCAACCACCTCGGCGACTGGGGCACGCAGTTCGGCACCCTTCTGGCGGCCTACACCCGCTGGGCCCAGGCGGAGAACGCGGACCTGGAACAGGACTTCGACTGGGCCGAGCCCGCGCCCGAGAAGCGCCGGACGCCGTTGTTCCGACTCTTCCAGCTCTACGTGCGCTTCCACGCCGAGGAGGAGAACGATCCGGCCATGCGCGACGAAGCCCGCGGCTGGTTCCGGCGCCTGGAGGAGGGCGATGCCGAGGCCCGGCGCCTCTGGCGCTGGTTCCGGGAGATCTCCCTGCGCGAGTTCCAGCGCATCTACGATCGCCTCGGCGTGAGCTTCGACACCCTGGAGCAGGGCGAGGCCTTCTACGAAGATCAGCTGGTTCCCACCATGCAGCGGCTGGAGGACGCGGGCCTGCTGGTGGAGGGGAACAACGGCGCCCGCATCGTGGACCTGGAGGACGTGGGCATCACCACGCCCTGCCTGGTGCAGAAGGCGGATGGCACCAGCATCTACGCCACCCGCGACCTGGCGGCGGCACTCTATCGCAAGGACGCCTACGCCTTCGACCGCTGCCTCTACGTGGTGGGCACGGACCAGGTGCTCCACTTCCAGCAGATCTTCGCCGTCCTCGACAAGCTGGATCCCTGGTTCAAGGGCCGCATGCTGCACACGCCCTTCGGCATGGTGAAGCTGCCCGAAGGCAAGATGAGCACCCGCAAGGGCAACGTCATCTTCCTCGAGGACGTGCTGGACGAGGCCCGGGAGCGCGTGGCTGCCATCATTGAGGAGAAGAACCCCGACCTGAACGACAAGGAGGCCGTGGCCGAGCTGCTGGGCATGGGTGCCGTCGTGTTCTTCGACGCCATGAACGACCGCGTGAAGCCCATCACCTTCACCTGGGACCGCGTCATCGCCCTCGATGGCGACACCGGTCCCTATGTGCAGTACGCCCACGCCCGCATCCTGAGCGTGCTGCGCAAGGCCGGCGGCGACTGGGCGGCCCGGGCCCAGGCCGGCGCGGCGGATGGCCCCTTCCTGCCCTTCGCGGATGCAGCGGTTCCCGCGAACCTCGGCGGCCTGGCCGCGCCCGAAGCCCAGGCCCTGCTCTTCGAGCTGGCCGGTCTGCCCGGCGCCATCGCCGCCGTGGCCGAGGGCTGCATGGCCACGCCGCTCGCGCGTCAGCTGGTGGCCCTGGCCCGGTCCTTCAGCGGCTACTACACCAACTGCCCCATCCTGGCCCCGGAGAACACGCCGGAGGTGCGCGAGGCCCGCCTAGCCCTCTGCGTCGCCACCGCCCGCGCCCTCCGTCAGGGCCTCTACCTCATGGGCATCCAGGCCCCGGAGGAGATGTGATCACCCCCCATTGCCGATTCCAGGAGCTCCCATGACCAAGTATGTGTTCGTGACCGGTGGTGTGCTGAGTTCGCTGGGCAAGGGCATCGCGGCAGCTTCGCTGGGCGCGCTGCTGGAGGCCCGGGGGCTGAAGGTCACGCTCATGAAGATGGATCCCTACCTCAACGTGGATCCGGGCACCATGTCGCCGTTCCAGCACGGCGAGGTCTTCGTCACGGACGACGGGGCGGAGACGGACCTGGACCTGGGCCACTACGAGCGCTTCACGTCGGTGCCCACCACCCAGAACCACACCATCACCACGGGCCGCATCTACAACACGGTGATCCAGAAGGAGCGGCGCGGCGACTACCTGGGCAAGACTGTGCAGGTGATCCCGCACATCACGGACGAGATCAAGGCGGTGATGAAGAAGGTCGCCAAGGACATGGACGTGGTGATCGTGGAGATCGGCGGCACGGTGGGCGACATCGAGAGCCAGCCCTTCCTGGAGGCCATCCGCCAGTTCAAGCTGGAGGCCGGCCTGGATTCCCAGATGAAGGCCAACGCCCTCAACATGCACCTGACCTACGTGCCCTTCATCAAGGCGGCGGGCGAGCTGAAATCGAAGCCCACCCAGCACAGCGTGAAGGAGCTGCGGGCCCTGGGCATCCAGCCGGACGTGCTGCTCTGCCGCGCGGAGCAGGACATCCCCCGCGACCTGAAGGACAAGATCGCCCTGTTCTGCTCGGTGACGCCTGATGCGGTGTTCAGCTGCCGGGACGCCCACTCCATCTATGAAGTGCCGCTGAACCTGCACCTGGAAGGCCTGGACACGAAGGCCGCGGCCCTGCTGGGGCTCGGGGAGAAGGAGCCGGACCTCAGCGCCTGGCAGAACCTGCTCCACCGCATCCGCAATCCCAAGGGCAGCGTGCGCATCGGCGTGGTGGGCAAATACGTGGAGTTCAAGGAGAGCTACAAGAGCCTCATCGAGGCCCTGCATCACGCGGGCTACGGGCTGGAGACCCATGTGGACCTCAAGTGGATCGAGGCGGAGGAGCTGGAGAACCAGGATCCGGCGGCCTTCCTCCAGGACTGCCACGGCATCCTGGTGCCCGGGGGCTTCGGCGTGCGCGGCACGCGGGGCATGATCCGGTCCATCCAGTACGCCCGCGAGCAGAAGATCCCGTTCTTCGGCATCTGCCTGGGCATGCAGATGGCCTCCGTGGAGTTCGCGCGCAACGTGGCGGGCCTTGATGGCGCCGATTCCACCGAGTTCGACGACGCGCCCAAGCACCGCGTGATCTTCAAGCTGCGTGAGCTGGTGGACGTGGAGGAGCTGGGGGGCACCATGCGCCTGGGCGCCTATCCCTGCCGCCTCACGCCGGACAGCCAGGCCGCGAAGGCCTATGCCGGCACCGAGATCAGCGAGCGCCACCGCCACCGCTACGAGTTCAACCACGAGTACCGGAAGGCCCTGGAGGACAACGGGCTCCAGTTCACCGGCATGAGCCCTGACGGCGTGTTCGTGGAGATCGTGGAGCTGAAGGACCACCCCTACTTCCTGGCCTGCCAGTTCCACCCCGAGTTCAAGAGCCGCCCCCTGAACCCGCACCCCCTGTTCACCGCCTTCGTGAAGGCGAGCGCCGGCAACCGCGGCTGATTTTCCGGAAACAGGGGCGATTGTCGCGACAGGGGAACATCCTCTGTCGCGACGGCGTTTGCAGGGGAGCTGAAAGGCCGGCCGTGTCCCAAGGGTGCTGGGACGAAGATCATCGATAGGTAATCTAACGAGGTATTGAAATCTACCTCCGAGTAGTTTTTGATCTATCTACAAAGGTGATCTAAGTATCATTTATTTGGACCCGGCGCTCCCGGACGGACCCGAGGCTCCAGTTCATTGCCAGAGTCGATCGAGGAGGGACCATGCAACTGTCGGGCTTGCGCTACGGCTCCAAGCTTCTGCATCTGGTTGAGTTTCCCGTGGCGGACTTCATCGATGGCTCGGCGACCAACCAGGAGATCCAGCACTTCCTGGAGCAGCACCGCAAGCTGGTGGTGAAGCCGGCCTTCTATGGCGGCGTCGGCAAGAAGGGCAAGGCGGGGCTCGTGCGCATCGTGGGCACCCTCCAAGAGGCCCTGCAGGCGAAGCGGGAGCTCTTCTTCGCCCAGCACACCTACGGGAACAAGACCGTCACGGCCAACGGCGTGACCATGGAGGCCTTCGTACCCTCCGATCTGGAGGTCTACTTCAGCATCAGCAGCTCCAGCGAGTCCCGCGGCCCGGTGTTCACCATCACGCCCTGGGGAGGCGTGGACATCGAGGCGCTGCCGGCCGAGAAGAAGGCGGTGGTGGAGATCGATCCATTCATCGGGATCAACGCCTTCGAGATCACCAACGCCCTCACGGATACCGGCTGCCCCGAGCCCTTCATCTCGGCCCTGGTGCAGCACCTGCCGAAGCTGTGGGAACTCTACGACGGCTACGGCCTCACGACCATCGAGCTGAATCCCATCCGGGTGATGCGGAAGGGCAATCAGCTCCTGCCGGTGGCCTGCGATGTGAAGGCGAGCTTCGACCAGGACAACCCGGCCTGGAAGCGCATCGGCCTTCCGGATGCCCTCTTCCAGACGGAGACGACGGCCTTTGAGGCGGACATCAACGAGCTGCGCACCTACCAGGGCCAGAGCGACGTGCTGGAGATGAACCCCAACGGGAGCATCATCCCCTTCATGTTCGGCGGTGGGGCCAACAGCGCGGGCACGGAGACTCTGGGCGAGGCGGCGATCTTCTCCTCGGACTTCGGCGGGAATCCGCCCTACGAGAAGATCTACGAGATCGGCCGCATCACCTTCGAGCACTGGTACGACCAGGCCAGCATGCTGCTCCTCATCGGCGGCAAGGCGAACAACACGGACATCTACGTGACCTTCAAGGGAGTCTTCGACGCCCTTCGCGACCATGTGGCCAAGGCGGGCTGGAAGCCGCTCTACGTGGTGATCGGCCGCGGCGGGCCGAATGTGGTGAAGGGCATGTTCTACGCCAAGGACATCCTCGACCGCCTGCGCCTCCCCTACAAGGTGTTCGGCCACGACACGTCCATGATCCTCACGCTGGAGTACGCCAAGCGGGTCGACGCGTGGTGGCGCGCGGAGGGTGCCGGCGCCTACCGGGAACAGATCGAAACGCAGGTCCGGGCCTAGGAGGTTCCATGCGACGGTTGAAGACGAAGCCATTCCCCTACTACGTCGGACTGCACTCCCTGGAGGAGCTGGTGACCCGGGAGCACCGCGTCTGCGTGATGAACATCCTGGGGAGCGAGAGCCGGAAGGTGACTCCGGTCTCGCACGAGTACAGCGGCGGGAACATCGTGGCCGGCGTGCAATACGGCCGCCGTGGCAGTCTCGAGACGAAGCTCGGCGCCATCCCCGTCTATCGCAGCATCCGCGAGGTCATGGAGAAGGGCATCGCCTTCGACATGGGCGTGGTCTACATCCCGCCCCTCGGCGTCTGCAAGGCGGTCTCCGAGCTGGTGACGCACAACGAGGCCCTCAAGCGCATCGTGATCGTCACGGAGAAGGTGCCCGCGCGGGACTCGCGCAACATCCGGGCGCTCTGCCAGGAGGCGGGCGTGGATGTCATCGGCGCCAACTGCCTGGGCATGGCCAACGCCTGGGACCGGGTGCGCATCGGCGGCAGCCTGGGCGGAGACCATCCCGGGGAGACCCTCGTGAAGGGCTCCATCGCCATCCACTCCAATTCCGGCAACTTCACCACCACCATGGCGGAGTACCTCCGCACGGCGGGCTTCGGCATCAGCACGGCGGTCTCCAGCGGGAAGGATGTCTACATCCACTTCGCGCTGCCCGAGTTCCTGTACGCCGCGCAGAACGACCCCCGCACCAAGGCCGTGGTGCTCTACGTGGAGCCCGGGGGCTACTACGAGAAGATGGCCCTGGACTGGATCCGCGATCGGGCCTTCGGCTTCACGAAGCCGATCATCGCCTGCGTCACGGGGCGCTGGAAGAAGAACATCACGCGGGCCTGCGGGCACGCGGGGGCGCTCTCGGGCAGCGGCGATGACGCCGAGAGCAAGGAGCGCTGGTTCGACGAGTATTTCGGCGTGGACGTCTTCGACCCGAAGACCTGCAAGGTCAGCAAGCGGGGCGTGCGCGTCTCCAGCATCCAGTACATCCCGGACGCGGTGAAGGCCGTCTTCGAGAAGATCGACGAGAAGCCCGACTTCCCCTCGACCGGCGACCTGTCTCTCAAGCTCTGGCTGGGCGACACGATGGTGAAGCTGCCGCCCTCTCTGGACCTGCCCATCGTGCAGGCGCCCGCGCCCTACGACCGGCAGATCGTGGAGGTGAACAAGCAGGTGGGCGCGCACTACCTCCGGCAGAACATGGCCCTCAAGTCTGGCGCGTCGCGGATGAACCCGGAGACCCAGGTCTCGGAGCTGCACGGGAAGACGGTCCTCGACCTGTCCCGCCGCACCCTCGAGGAGAACCTCTACTTCGCGCTGGCCAAGGTGATGCCCGAGAAGTCGGACCTCCCCACGCTGAACCTCATCCTGAACCTGTTCATGAAGATCGACGAGCGGCGGATGGAACTCATCGACGTGGGGCGGGCCAACGGATGCACCCCGAATGCCTACCTGGCCTCCCAGATCGCCCTCGTGGGGAACAAGGACCTGCTGGCGAAGTCCCGGGAGCACGCGCGCTTCATCATCGACCTCATCCGGGAATTCGGCCTGGATGAACACACCAAGACCTTCCCCGAAGAGCTGGACACCTTCGTCGAGGCGCACCTGCTGAGGGCGGAGCCCTCGCGGAAGACGGACATCTCGGAGCTGCTCCTCAAGGAGGTGAAGAAGTCGAAGAAGTCCTGCGTGGCGCTGAAGGTCTGCCAGCACATCATCGCCCTGGCCGAGAGGCGCGGGCTGGAGATCCGGGATGCCTACGAGTTCCTGCTGGCCACCATCGCCGTGTGCGTGCTGTGGAATCCGATGCTGGAGAAGCGCATCAGCCGCCAGCTCGTGGAGGACTCGGTCACCTACTTCTACCTCATGTCCCGCATCGTGGCCTACTCGGTGGTGGACCGGGAGCACAATCCCCACTGGAAGAAGCTGGTGGACCAGAAGCTGTCCAACCTGAACCACAGCTTCACGGAGAACGCCTTCAAGGTGCTCTTCGGCCGTGTGCCCGATCCAGTGGAGCTGCTGGAATTCCAGACCCTGCTCGGCCTCACCATCACCAATGGCCCGGGCACGCTGTCCGTGAAGGGCGCGAAGGAGAGCGTGAGCGCCCGGAACGACATCTCCATGGCCTTCGTGGGCTTCCTGGCCAACACTGGACGCGCCCACGGCGGCAATGGGTACGAGGCCATCGACTTCCTCGTGGAGCAGTTCAAGGAGGCGGGTCTCCGCGATCCGGGTGACCCGGCCCACGGCCTGGATCTCAAGCAGATGGCAAACAAGGCGGCCCGGGCCTTCGGGGCCCACAAGAAGCATGCGCTGGAGGTGGAGGATGGCGCGGTCAAGCCCATCCCCTGCATCAACCACCCGGTCTTCCGCGGCAACAAGATCAACGTGGATCCCCGGGAGCAGTTCGTGGCGGGGATGCTGGCGGAGAAGGGGGTCTACAACGTCTTCTGGGAGTACTACCGCCTGCTGGTCAAGGAACTCTACGCCGAGGGCGTGACGAAGAACGTCTTCTGCGTGAACGTGGACGCGGTGCTTGCGGTGATTCCGCTCAAGCTGGTGTGGAAGGACCTCCAGGCCGGCCGGATCACGCTGCGCCAGGTGCAGGAGCTGGCCTTTACCCTGTTTCTCTTCGGGCGCAGCATCGGCGTCACCGCGGACATCGCCGATCACCGCGACCGGGGCCTGGACATGGACTGCCGCACGCCGGAGAGGGACTTGGCCTTCGTCCTTTAGGCTGTCCAACGCAGAAAAGGGGCGAGCCAAACGGCCCGCCCCTTTTCTGCGAAGCAAAAACCTACTTGGCGCCGCCCTTGGCGGCCCAGTCCTCGAGCATGGCGGTGGTGACGGACTTGGGGCGCTCCAGGGCGTAGCCCAGGGCGCGGTCCCATGTGATGTTGGCCAGCACGCCGATGGCGCGGCCCACGCCGAACAGCACGGTGTAGAAGTCGTACTCGGTGAGGCCGTAGTACCACTGGATCACGCCGCTCTGGGCATCGACGTTGGGCCAGGGGTTCTTGGTCTTGCCCTGCTCGGTGAGCACGCCGGGGGCCACGTGGTAGATCATGTTGACCAGCTTGAAGAGCGGGTCATTGGGCAGGTGCTTCTGGCAGAACTCCATCTGCGCGGTGTAGCGGGGGTCGGTCTTGCGCAGCACGGCGTGCCCGTAGCCGGGGATGACGTGGCCGGAGTTCAGGGTGTCCCAGAGCGCGGCCTTGACGTTCTCCTCCGTGGGCTCGGCGCCGTTCATCTTGGTCTGGAATTCCATGATCCACTGCAGCACTTCCTGGTTGGCCAGGCCGTGGAGGGGGCCTGCCAGGCCGTTGAGGCCAGCGCTGAATGCGTAGTAGGCATCGGACAGCGCGGAGGCCACGAGGTGCGTGGTGTGGGCGCTGACGTTGCCGCTCTCGTGGTCGCTGTGGAGGATGAAGTACATCCGGGCCACGTCGTCGTAGGGCTTGGCGATGCCCATCATGTGGGCGAAGTTGGCGCCCATGTCGAGGCTGTGGTCAGGGGCGATGATGTTGCCGTTCTTGTACTTGGTGCGGTAGATGAAGGCGGCGATTTCGGGCAGCTTGGCCAGCAGGTCGCAGGCATCCTCGTAGGTGGTGTCCCAGTAGTCGTTCTTCTTCAGGCTGTGGTAGGCCTTGTTGAACTTGCTCTCCTTCTGCATCGCGAGCACCGCAGTGGAGAGCATCACCATCGGGTGGCTGTCCTTGGGCAGGGCGCGCAGCACGTCGAAGACGTAGGCGGGCACCTTGGCGCGGGCCTTGAAGTCCTGGTGGATCTCCTCGGCCTCCTCGGCCGTGGGGATCTCGCCGGTGAGCAGGAAGTACCAGAAGGACTCCACCGTCGGGTACTCGGCGCCCGGCAGCTTGGGCAGGGCGGCGAAGGTCTCCGGAATGAGCTTGCCCCGGAAGCGGATGCCCTCCTGGGAGTCGAGGTAGGAGATGTCGGTGACGAGACACTTGATGTCCCGGGCACCGCCGATGCACTGGTCGATGGTCACCTCGTCGATGACCACCTTGCCGAACTCTTTCAGGAGCCGGGTGGTTCGGGGGCGATGTTCCTCAATCTTCTCTTGAAGACGGGCTTTGAGGCGTGTCATGGCTGGCTCCATGAAATGAGGGAAGGTGGATGGGGTGGCTATGAAGGAGCAGGGGGTCCGATCATCATACGGGCATCATCTATCGATGCGATGTCTTTCGTGCTGTTTGATGACCGCCTGGGAATTAATCGATCTGATCGTGACCCATAGTCCAGAGTATGGATGGAGCTGCAAGGAGTTGCCGTGACCTGCGTCAATCTGAGGGTATTGCTGATCGCAATGGTGGCTGTGGGCCTCGTGGCCCAGGAGACGCCACGGCCGAACCGCCTGGCCTGGTTCGAGGGCTTTCCGGAGCCCCTGCCGGAAGGGGCCAGTGAGGTGGCCCTGGAAGCCACCAGCCAGATGCTGCGGCCGGACCTGGAGCGCAGCGCGGACGGCCGGACCTTCGCGCGCCTGGATGGCGAGGAATGGCAGCTGACGGGGGACTGGACGGTGAAGGCCGGGCCCTCCCGGTTCAATGTCCGGGTCCGGGTGGCCTCGCGCTCCGGCGGCGTCGCGGATCAGGCCATCTGGAACTGGCACACGATGTTCAATATGCCCCAGGGGGGACGGGAGGATGCGCCCAAGAACCGGCTCGTCTACCACCTCGAGCGGGACGGGCGGGTGATCGGGGACCTGACGCGGTCCGGTGTGTCCCTCATGGATCTCGACGTGGCCTGGGTCCGGCCCTTCGGCACCGCGGACGCCGGAGCGCGCATCGGCGTCTCGGTGCAGCTGCCCACCGGGAGGCAGTCCGACTTTTCCGGCAGCGGCGGCACCGATGGGCTGGTGGGCGCCGCGGCCTGGAAGCGGCTCGGGCGCTTCAAGGTCTTCGGCCAGGCGGAGCGGGTGATGCTCGGCCTGCCCCGGAACAGCCCCCTGCGGGAGGTCGTGGACGGGACGTCCTTCAACCGGGCCTGGGGCTCCGTGGCCTGGCTGGGCCAGGGCCCGGGCCTCCTGGACGGACTCGGCCTCGAGATCAGCCTGGCCTACACCGGCAGCCCCTACCGCACCGGCCTCGAGCGCCTGGACCGGGCGGGCTGGCAGCAGCACTGGACCCTCCGCCACACCCGCCTGCCCCGCTGGCGCTTCGGCGTCAGCGAGGAGGCCGGCACCTTCACCGCCCCGGACATCACGGCCTACCTGGTCTACCGCTTCGACGGGAACTGACCTGCCTGTAAACTAGATGGTTCGTGCCGGAGTTCCCATGCAGCCCAACCAGTACCGCGACATCCGCCTTGAGAAGCTCGAGAAGCTCAAGGCCCTCGGACTGGACGCCTGGCCGCGGAAGGCGCAGCGGACCCATGGCATCGCCCAGCTGGCGGCGGCCTACGGGGACGCGGAAGCCTGGCCCAACGAGAAGCTGGAAGGGCTGGACGTCACGGTTTCCGTGATGGGCCGCGTGCTCACCATCCGTGAGATGGGCAAGAGCGTGTTCGCCCACCTCACCGAGAATGGCGAGAAGATCCAGGCCTTCTTCCGCATGAACGACGTGGCCGAGCCGGGCTGGGATGTCCTCAAGCTCCTGGACATGGGCGATTTCATCAGCGTCACCGGGCCCCTCATGCGCACCAGGACCGGCGAGCTGAGCGTGCGGGTGAAGGAGATCCAGTTCCTCTCCAAGGCCCTGCTGCCCCTGCCGGAGAAGTGGCATGGCCTCCAGGACAAGGAGCAGCGCTACCGTCAGCGGTACCTGGATCTCATCTCCAACGGCGACGTGCTGAAGACCTTCCAGACCCGGTCGCGCATCGTGAGCGGCGTGCGGCGCTTCATGGAGGACCAGGGCTATCTGGAAGTCGAGACGCCCATGATGCAGCCCATCCCCGGCGGCGCCACGGCCCGGCCCTTCATCACGCACCACAATGCCCTGGACATGTCCCTCTACCTCCGCATCGCTCCGGAGCTCTACCTCAAGCGGCTCATCGTGGGCGGCTTCGAGAAGGTCTTCGAGATCAACCGCAGCTTCCGCAACGAGGGCATCAGCGTCCGGCACAATCCCGAATTCACCATGATGGAGTTCTACGCCGCCGGCCAGGATCTGAGGGACATGATGGCCCTCACCGAGGAGCTGTTCTCGGCCCTGGCCAAGGGGGTGATCGGCTCCGAGACGCTGCCCTGGGGCGAGCATGAGATCTCCTACGCCGCGCCCTTCCGCCGCCTGTCCCTGAAAGACGCCATCGCGCAGTACGGCGGCATCGATCGCCACCAGCTGGAGGACGGCGACAGCGTGCGCACCCTGGCCCGGGCCGCCCACATCGAGGACGTGGACGCGAAGACCGTGGGCACCCTCCTGGGCGACCTCTTCGAACACCACGCCGAGAAGCAGCTCATCCAGCCCACCTTCATCACGGACTATCCCATCGAGCTGTCCCCGCTCACCAAGACCCTGGCGGACGACGACCGGTTCGTGGATCGCTTCGAGCTGTTCATCGGCGGCATGGAGCTGGCCAACGCCTACTCGGAACTGAACGATCCCATCGACCAGATGGGCCGCTTCCAGGCCCAGATGGACGAGCGCGAAGCCGGCAACGACGAGGCCATGCTGCTGGACCAGGACTTCGTCACCAGCCTGGAGCACGGCTTCCCGCCCTGCGGGGGCGAAGGCATCGGCATCGACCGCCTGGTCATGCTCCTCACCAACAGCGCCAGCATCCGCGACGTCATCCTGTTCCCGCTCATGCGGCCGACGAAGCCGAGCGAGGCTCCTGACGAGTCGATGTGACGGAAACGCGTCCGACCCGCTGCCATACTTGAAAACCCTGACTGGAGGCTCCCATGGCCGTCCCGATGCTTGAGCTCGCCCCGCAGAACGCCGCCGTGAAGGCCAAGGTGCTGGAGGGGCTTTCGGGCCTCATCGACCGCTCCGCGTTCATCCTGGGCGAGAACGTGAAGGGCCTGGAGGCTGAGATCTCGGCCTATGCCGGCGCGGCCCATGCCGTCGCCATGTCCAGTGGCACGGACGCCCTGCTGGCGGCCCTGATGGGCCTGGGCATCGGCCATGGCGACGAGGTGATCGTCCCCAGCTTCACCTTCTTCGCCTCGGCGGGGGTGGTCTCACGCCTGGGTGCGAAGCCCGTCTTCATCGACCTCGACCCGGCCACCTTCAACGCCACCGGCGCCCTGGTGGAAGCCGCCATCACGCCCCGCACCAAGGCCATCATGCCCGTGCACCTTTTCGGCCAGCTGGCGGACATGCCCGGCATCATGGCCGTGGCGGCGAAGCATGGCATCCCCGTGGTGGAGGACGCCTGCCAGAGCCTGGGCGCCAAGGGCTGGGGCAAGTCCGCGGGGCAGTTCGGCGACCTGACCGCCTACAGCTTCTACCCCACGAAGAACCTGGGCGCCTTCGGCGATGCGGGCATGACCGCCATCCGCGGCGATGCAGCCCTCGCTGCGCGGGTCCGCCGCATCCGCGTCCACGGCATGGAGCCCGTCTACATGCACCACGAGGTGGGCATGAACGGGCGCATGGACGAGTTCCAGGCCCTGGTGCTGCGCGCCAAGCTGCCCATGCTCGACGGCTGGCACGAGGGCCGGCGGAAGCACGCCGCCTGGTACCTGGAGCGCATGAAGGGGCTGACCGCCGACGAGGCTGTGCTGCCCCGGGAAGTGGTGCCTGACGGCCGCCACATCTACAACCAGTTCACCATCCGCGTGAAGGGCGGCCGGCGCGATGCGCTCCAGGCCCACCTCAAGGAGCGCGGCATCGGCAGCGCCATCTACTACCCCATCTGCCTCCATGAGCAGCCCTGCTTCGCCTTCCTCGGCTACAAGGCCGGCCAGCTGCCCGAGTCCGAGCTCGCGGCCAAGGAAGTGCTCAGCCTGCCGGTCTACCCCGAAATGACCGCGGCCATGCTCGAGGAAGTGGCCAGCGCGATCCTCGGGTTCTTCGGGAAGCCCTGAGGGCTCTCAGTCCGCCGCCCGTCCGGCAGCCGTCGCCGCCCCCACCCAGGTCTCCAGCGCCTGGCGGATGGGGGCGTCCAGGGACAGGAACTGCAGGCCCATGCCCACCTGGTCCGCGGCTGCTTCCGTGGAGGAATAGCCCAGCAGATAGGTCACGGTGGCGCTGAGGGAGGCCTTGGGCAGGTCCGGATGGAGGAAGACGAGGTTGTCCAGCGTCGCCCCCGGCAGGAAGAACCGGGCGGTGCGCCCCCCCAGCAGGGCCAGGCACCCGCCCACGCTCAGGTTCATGATGCGGACGTCGTGGAAGTCGTGTCCCTTGAGGGTGAAGGAGATGGCGAACTCCGGCCCGGTGATGACCCGGGTGGCTCGTCGATGGTCGTGGTCGTTCATGGGCTGGGTGCCTCAGGTCGGAAATCCCTGCTTGGGTATCGGCCGATCCGGGGATAAACTGGATTTTCTGATCGGCCTGAACCCACCGGGGGACAGGGCGGGTTCCTGGGAATCCGGCCCTGACGGCGCAGGACGCCGTCTCACCCAAGCGGGGACAACGCGAGACCCACAGCGCTGGCCGGACCTTCAACCCATTCATCCCCCTGGAGTTCCCATGGAAATCCTCCTGATCGAGAACGTCTCCAGCCTCGGCGCCCGCGGCGACGTCGTGAACGTCAAGGACGGCTACGCCCGCAACTTCCTCCTGCCGCGCAAGATGGCCCTGCCGGTCACCGCTGGCAACAAGCGCCAGATCGAGCTCGAGAAGGTCCGCGCCGAGAAGCTCCGCGCCAAGGAACTGGCCGATGCCAAGAGCCTGGCCGAGAAGCTCGAGGCCATCAGCCTCGCCGTGGCCAAGAAGGCCGGCGAGAACGGCCACCTCTTCGGTTCCGTCACCAATGCCGACGTGGCCGAGCTCTTCAAGGGCAAGGGCTTCACCCTGGATCGCCGCGACATCACCGTGCCGCACATCAAGGATGCCGGCGCCTACACCGTGGATGTGCGCCTCTACAGCGGCGTACACGCCAAGGTCAGCCTCGAAGTCACCGCCACCGCGGCCGAGTAGACCCACCCAGGATCCATTCCCCCCACCTGGCCGGCTCCTCGTGTAGGTGCTGGTCGCGCCGGGATTCCGCGTAGCCGGGTCCCGTCCACCCCATCCCAAGGAGCCCATTCCATGGCGAAGACCACTGCCAAGCCTGAAACCCTCGGCATCGCCGAGCTCGCCGCCACCCTGGCCGAGGCTCAGGACCTGTCCAAGGCCCGTGCCAAGTCCATCCTCGACGGCGTCCGCGACCACATCGTGGAGACCCTGCTCTCCGGCCAGCGCGTCAACCTCTTCGGTCTCGGCACCTTCGAAGTGCGTGCCACCAAGGAGAAGATGGGCCGCAACCCCAAGACCGGCGAGAGCATCCAGATCCCCGCCGGCCGCAAGGTTGTGTTTAAGACGGCCAAGGGCCTGAAGGACCAGATGTAACCGACCGCCGGGTGACGGAGGACGCGCCAGTGGCGCGTTCGGAGTCGGGACCCGGCGAGGAGGTTATGCCACAGACGCAGAAGGCCGCCGAAAGGCGGCCTTCGTCGTTCCGCAAAGGCCTTCCTCGGCACCGATGAGAAACTGAGCCCCTTCGCAGGTCTGCCCGGCGAGGAGGTTATGCCACAGACGCAGAAGGCCGCCGAAAGGCGGCCTTCTGCGTTCCGCAAAGGCCTTCCTCGGCACCGATGAGAAACTGAGCCCCTTCGCAGGTCTGCCCGGCGAGGAGGTTATGCCACAGACTCAAGAGGCCGCCGAAAGGCGGCCTCTTGTCACTTATAGGGGTTGCCACTGCCAGCTTCGCTGGCAGCTGACGGCATTCCGCGCAGCGGAATGCCGCAGGCTCACGACCCAAATTCGGTCGGACTCAACGACTGAAGGTACCGCGTGAGCAGCTTCTGCTTCTCCTGGGTGGCCTTCACCTTCTTCTGGTAGATGGAGAAGCGGTCCTCCGCGGGGCGGATGGAGGGGAAGAGGGCCACCAGGTCGCCCCGCTCCAGCTCCTCCAGCACGCTGTAGCGGGGCACCAGCAGGGCGCCCATGCCCTCCACGGCGGCGTGGATCATGGCGCGGATGTGGTTCACGGCGATGAAGCGGTCCAGGTGGGGCTGGTCCCGGTCCGGCACGGCCACGAGGAAGCGGTTCCACCAGGCGCCCGCCTTGTCCAGGGACAGGAGGGGGCAGCGCGCCAAGTCTGCGGGGACCCGCAGGCGGTGGGCCTTCCGGAAGGCGGGGGCGCAGGCCACCACGTAGGTCTCGCGGAAGAGGGGGGCCTTCTTCAGGGCCGGGAGGGCATGCTCCACGCAGTCGATGGCCAGGTCGAGGTCATCCCGCAGCAGGGGGGTGAGCAGGTCGTGGCTGAGGGTGAAGTCGATCTCGATGGCCGGGTTCGCGGCCAGGAAGGGCTGCATGTGCCGCATGAGGATGCTGCTGCCGAACTCCACCGTGGCGCCCACCCGGAGCCGGCCCCGGGCCTGGGTCTGGTGGCGCTTCAGGTCCTCGGCCGCGGCGTCGAGGGTGGCGAAGGCCTGCTCGCAGGCCTGGTAGAGGCGCCGGCCCTCCTCGGTGAGGCGCAGGCCCCGGCTCCGGCGATCCAGGAGGGGGACGCCGGCCAGATCCTCCAGCTTGGTCATGGCGTGGCTGACGGCGGACTGGGTGCGGCCCAGGCGCCGGGCGCAGGCGGTGAAGCTGCCCACCTGGGCGAGCGTGTAGAAGGTCCGCAGCTGGGGGAGGTCGAGCAGGGCGTCCATGGGTATGAATCATATTCATGTCTCATGTGAATCGAATGAGTTTCATCATTGACGCAAAAAAAGATACAAATGGATCCTGGAGGTGGGCCATGCAGGAGGTCCTGAAGTCGCTGGGCATTTCGGACGTGAACCCGGGCGGGTTCGCCGGTGCGTGGACGGGCAGCGGGAAGGCCCAGCAGGTCGTCTCCCCCATCAACGGCGAGGCCCTGGCCACGGTCACCAATGTCACTCCCCAGGAGTTCGAGGCCATCCTGGCGAAGAGCCATGCCGCCTTCGCCTCCTGGAAGCTGGTGCCAGCCCCCAAGCGCGGCGAGGTGGTGAAGGCGCTGGGCGACGAGCTGCGCCGGAACAAGGCGGCCCTGGCCGAGCTGGTCACGCTGGAGATGGGCAAGACCCTGCGCGAGGGCCTGGGCGAGGTCCAGGAGATGATCGACATCTGCGATTTCGCCGTGGGCCTGTCCCGCCAGCTCTACGGCCTCACCATGCCCAGCGAGCGGCGCCAGCACCGGCTCCAGGAGCAGTGGCATCCCCTCGGCGTGGTGGGCGTCATCACGGCCTTCAACTTCCCCGTGGCCGTGTGGAGCTGGAACACCGCCCTGGCCCTGGTCTGCGGCGACACGGTGCTGTGGAAGCCCTCCTCCAAGACGCCACTCACAGCCCTCGCCTGCACGAAGATCGCCGAGAAGGTGCTCCGCAGCTTCGGCTACGATCCCGCCATCTGCAGCCTGGCCATCGGCAAGGGCAGCGAGATCGGGGACCTCATCAACACCGACCCGCGGGTGGCCCTGGTGTCGTACACGGGCTCGGTCCCGGGTGGCCGCCACGTCGGGAAGCTGGTGCAGGAGCGGTTCGGCCGCCACATCCTCGAGCTGGGCGGCAACGGCGCCATGATCGTGAGCGACAAGGGTGACCTCGACATCGCGCTGCGCTCGGTCTACTTCGGCGCCATCGGCACTTCGGGCCAGCGCTGTACCTCCACTCGCCGGGTCATCGTGCAGGAGTCCATCTACGGCACCTTCCGGGACCGCCTGCTGGAGCTCTACAAGAAGACGCCCATCGGCGATCCCCGGCAGGACGAGATCCTCATGGGGCCCCTGGTGGATGCGGGCGCCGTCGCCACCATGCTGGCTGCCATCGAGACCGTGAAGGCCCAAGGCGGGAAGATCCTCGCCGGCGGCGAGCGGCTGCCGAACGCCGGCGGCTGCTACATCACGCCCGCCATCGCCGAGGTGTCTGGCAACCTGCCCATCGTGCAGGAGGAGACCTTCGCCCCGGTGCTCTACCTCATGCCCTACCGCACCATCGAGGAGGCCATCGCCCTCCAGAACGGCGTGCCCCAGGGCCTCTCCAGCGCCATCATCACCAATGACTTGGGCGAGGGCGAGCTGTTCCTCTCGGCCGCCGGCAGCGATTGCGGCCTGGCCAACGTGAACACGGGCACCAGCGGCGCGGAGATCGGCGGGGCCTTCGGCGGCGAGAAGGAGACCGGCGGCGGCCGCGAGAGCGGCTCCGACGCATGGAAGGCCTACATGCGCCGTCAGACCAGCGCCATCAACTTCAGCGGCAAGGTGGAGCTGGCCCAGGGCATCACGCTGGAGCTCTGAGGAGCGCCCACCGCCGCGCGGGTTCCGCTAAGCTTTGGGGATCCTTCTGCGAGGCCCCCTTGGCTGGGCAAATTCTCCCATCCCGGCGTGATCCGCCGGGCCATCCCCTTCCGACCGTCGCCCGGGCGCTCCTGGTGGGGGTCTGGGTCGCCGCGGGCCTGGTCCACGGCGGCCTGTCCTCGGATCAGCGCCTCGCGGCATGGCCGCTGAGCTACATGGGGTTGGAGATCCTCGCCGCGGCCAGCCTGGGTTACCGCGCCTGGAGGAGCCCCGGGGCCAGCCGCCTGGCCTGGTGGCTGCTGGCCCTCTCGGCCGCCCTGGAAGTTCCGAACCTGGTCGTGAGCCTGCTCCTCAGCAGGGGCTGGGCCGCGCCCTGGGCCGCAGGTGTGCCGAGCCTGCTGGGGCTGGGGACTGGCCTCCTGGTGCTGGCGGGGGTCCTGAGCTTCCCCCGGGCCCAGGAGTCGAGCGCGGTGCTCTGGCGGCGGGTCCAGGACGGCCTCATCTTCGCCGTGGCCGTGCTCTTCCTGCTCTGGGTGCTGGGGGGCCAGGGCAACCTCCCCACCGTGGCCCAGGGCATGGGTTTCCGGGTCTTCGTGGCCTACCTCAATGCGGCCCTGCTGGGTGGCGGCGTGGTCTTCATGACGTCGTACGATCCGGGCCGGATCCGGGGGCCGCTTGGCTGGCTGGGAGCCTCGGCCCTGGCCTGGCTGGCCGCCCTCTCCGCCTGGGCCCTGGCGGGCCTGCCCCCGGTGGTGGCCACCCAGGGCTGGATCGTCCTGGCCGGGGCCATCCCGCTCTTCCAGGGGCTGGCGGCCTGGTCCCCCCGTCCGGTGGAGGAGGCCCTGGCCGGCCCTGGCTCCGAGCGGAGAGCCGTCGTGCTGCTGCCCTACCTTCCCGTGGCCATCGCCATCGGGGTCCTGGCGGTGCTGCTGGTCTTTGCGCCCGGAAGCGTGACCCGGAGTGCGTTCTCCATCTTCCTCGTCATGGTGGCGCTCCTCCTGTTGCGGCAGTTCCAGTCCATCCAGGATCTCCTGGCGGCCCGGCGGACCCTGGAGGATCGGGTCCGGCAGCGGACCCGGGCCCTGGAGCAGGCCCAGGACACGCTGCTGAGGACGGAGCGGATGAACACGGTCGCGCTCATGGGAGCGGGCCTGGCCCATGACCTCAACAACCTGCTCTGTGCCATGAAGAGCTCGGCCGAGCTGGCGGCCCTGAGGCTCGACGAGGGGCAGGCCCCGGGCCGGGAGGAGCTTGGCCGCATCGCCGTGGCAGCGGACCGCGCTGCGCACCTGACCGGACGCCTGATGGGGTTCGCGCGGCGGGAGGAGGAGGACCTCTCCTTCCTGGATCTGGGCACGGCGGTGAAGGAGATGGAGACGACCCTTCGGCTCCTGCTGCCGCGGTCCGTGGACCTCCGCATCGAAGCCGCGGTGGGAGGGGGGCTGATCGTCCAGAGCTCCCGGCTCCGGGTGGAACAGATGGTGGTGAACCTCGTGGCCAACGCCCGCGACGCCATGCCCGACGGGGGCCTCCTCACGGTGCGGACCGGTGTGGGGGATTGGGAGCGGCCCATGGCCCTGCTGGAAGTGGTGGATACCGGCATCGGCATGAGCCCCGAGATCCAGGCGCGGATCTTCGACCCCTTCTTCACCACCAAGGCTCCGGGCCAGGGGACGGGCCTGGGCCTGCCCTCGCTGAAAGCCATGGTGGAGGAGGGCGGCGGCCGGCTGGAGGTCCTGAGCGGACCGGACCAGGGCTCCCGGTTCCGGATCCTCCTGCCCCTGCTGCCGGCCGCAGGGATCAGCCCCCGCTGATGAGGTGGATGACCTTCACCACCGCGCCGTCGGGGATGCGGGTGGTGTCATAGTCCTTCTTCGGCACCAGCGCATCGTTCACGTGGATGACCAGCAGGGGGAACCGGTAGTTCTTCGCCTTCAGCACGTCCCGGACCGTCATGCCCGCGTGCCAGTCGAGCGGCTCTTCATTCACCAGGATCATGGAGCATTCCGCCTTTGCTGTTCATCAAGAGAATCGGCCGCTCGCGCGGCCGATTCTCTCAGAGGTGCTGCTTGACCACTTCCACCACTTCCGGGAAGGCGTCGAGGCCCAGCTCCTTGAGGCGCGCCAGGGTGGGCACGCCGTCAAGGGTCCAGCCCCGGCGGGTGTAGACGCTGTCCATGAGCTTGGAGAACCGGCCCGTGCGCCACTCGCGGTGGAGGGCCATCTTCTCCTCGGTGCTCTTGCCGACGGGATCGAGGCCCATCTCGGTGATGATCTGCTGGTCGTAGCGCTCGGCGCGGGACTCGTACTCTTCCTTCGTGACGGGGCCGAGGGAACGGTAGGGCGCCGCGTCGTGCAGGCGGAGCCCCTTGCCCATGCGGATGTTGAACACGCGCTGGAAGTTGTAGACCTTGGCGGACTGGACGATGAGGTCTTCCTTCGTGATCTGGATGCCCGTGGTGGCGCTGAAGAGGTCCACGTAGTTCTGCACATGCTCGGGCACCTTGTGGGCCTCGGGCTGCTCAGAGTTGTTGGCGGGCACCACGTCGTTCCAGGGCAGCTTGCAGAAGCCGTTGAGGCCGAACCAGGTGCGGAACAGGGGGAAGTAGTAGAGGGCCTCGGCCTTGTCCTCGAAGGTGGGCAGCTGCTTGTTCACCATGTCCATGAAGATCAGCCAGGCCTCGTCGTGCTGGGGGCCCTTGTTGGTGAGCGCGTAGCCGCCCTGCTGGGCCAGGGATTCCTTCGACATGTACTGGGAGTATTCGAGGCCCTTGTTCTCCATGCCGATGTCGTTGATGAGCTGGGGGTCGCCCCAGCCGCTCTTGATGAAGTGCTCCTTCATCTTCTTCACGCCCAGGCCGGCGATCTTGCCGAAGCCTTCGCCCCGGGCCATCTGGTGCATCATCTCGAGGTCGGCCTCGGCATTGCCCCAGGTCATCTCCAGGCCGCCGGTGCGCTCCTTGTTCAGGATGCCGCGCTGGTAGCACTCCATCACGAAGGCCGTGAGCGTGCCGTAGGTGATGGTGCAGATGCCGTAGGTGTCGCAGTAGAAGTTCAGCTCCAGCAGGTAGTCGGGGTCGAAGACGCCGCAGTTGGAGCCCAGGCCCGCCGCGTTCTCGTACTCGGGGCCGTCCACCGTGACCATGTCCCCCGCATAGGGGCCGGTCTTCAGCACAAGGCCATCGGCGCCCTTGGCGCAGGCCATGGAGCAGCCGTACCAGCAGCCATCCACGGTGTGCTGGGTGCAGCGCTGCTGCCAGTAGCTGCTGTCGATCTTGTGGACATCGGGGTGCGAGCCGTACTGGAAGTTGTGGACGGGCAGCAGGTCGTAGGCGTCCATGATCTCCACGATGTGGGCCGTGCCGTTGCGCCGCATCATGCACTGGCTGCCGTCGTTCTCGCGGATCTCCTTGTGGTACTTGATGCCGGTCTTGGCGATGGTCTCGGGATCGACGGGGTGGTTGAGGTCGCCGGCCACCTTGGGCCCACGCACCACGAGCGCGCGGATGCGCTTGTCCCGGAACACGGTGCCGATGCCGCCCCGGCCCGCCTGCTTGAAGCGCACGCACTTGCGGCGGCGGTCGTAGAAGGAGAAGTTCAGCATGCCGATGAGGCTGTGCTCGGCCGCCGCGCCCGTGGACACCACGGAGATGTTGGGCAGGTCCTTTTCGTTCTCGGCGTACATGTGGGTGAGGACTTCCGCGAGGACATGGCTGTCCACGGGATCCGTGGGGGCGTCCTCGATGCGGATGATGCCTTTCTGCCCGTCGATGAAGAGGATGATGTCCCGGTCGGACTTGCCCTGGAGCTCCAGGGCGTCGAAGCCCGAGAACTTGAGCAGGGGGCCGTAGAAGCCGCCCACGTTCGAATCGATGGGGATGTCCGTCTGGGGCGAGAGGCTCACCACCAGCGACTTGCCGGTGCCCGCGTACTGGGTCATGCCGGCCACGGGCCCGGGGCTGATGACGATCTCGTTCTCGGGATCGTTCCAGCGGGTGGTGGGCTTCACGGCATTCCACAGGTGGTAGAGGCCGAAGCCGCGCCCGCCGATGAAGACATCCTTCATCTGCTGGGTGACGGGCTTCTCCGTGATCTCCAGGGAGCCCACGTTCACGTAGAGCGTGCGGTTGGTGTAGCCCTTGTCCGGCAGGCTGGGCGTGTAGGCGATTTCCTTCAGCACCTTGTGCGCGGCCTTGATGGCGGCGAGGCCATCGAGGTACTCCGTGCGCTTCGTGTAGTCGATGTTCATCACCTTGGAGGGGTCAAATACAAGCTGGCTCATGGGTCGCTCCTAAGGCTCAGATGATCCGGACGGCCGGCTCGGGGACGTCCACGATGGCGAGGGCGCCGTGGGGGCAGACCTTCACGCAGATGCCGCAGGAGGTGCACTTGTGGGGGACGATCCAGTCCGGGTTGCGCATGAAGGCGTCCTTCTCGCAGAAGCCGATGCACATGTAGCAGCCCACGCAGAGCTGCTTGTCGATCATCACGACGCCCAGCTTGTTGCGCTTCAGGGCCTCCGTGGGGCAGACCACCACGCAGTCGCCGCACTGGTCGCAGAGCACCGCCTTGCCGCCGCCGTCCTCGTAGGCCTTGATCTGGAGGGCGGCCTGGGCGGGGTCGTCCACCTTGAAGACCTTGATGGCGCACTCCATCTCGCACTCATGGTTGCAGTTGCGCCCTGCGTCGCACTTCTGGAAATCGATCACCAGCTGTTTCATGGCTCGAAGGCCTCCGGACTCGGACCCGTTGACTACACGTCAATCAGGGATGGCCATGCCACCCCAGATGTGAGGCTAGTCCGGGCTCGGACCCCCGGCAATGGACGCGGGTCACACTTCGGCGGCGAGGCCCTCCCGGCGGATGAGGTGGGCGGCCGTGGCCTTGAAGGAGGCCACCACGGTCCCCCCCGGTCCCAGGCCCAGTTCTGCCAGGGATTGCGCGGTCACGTAGGCCGCCAGGAAGAATCCGCAATCCAGTTCCACCTTGAAAAAGGGGCCCCGGGGGAGGACCTTGGTGACGGTGCCGGAGAAGGTGTTCCGGGCGCTGCTGGATTTGTCGGTTTGTAAAGAAAGGGTCACGTTCTCGGGGCGGACGCCCACCAGGACGGTCTGCCCGGGCTGGGCCTCGCCGATGGCCAGCACTTCCTGGCCGCCCGAGCCCTTGCCGAGCCGCAGGGTCAGCAGGCCCTCCCCGCAGGCGGCCACCTGACCCCTGAGCAGGGTCTCCATGCCCACGAAGGCCGCCACGACCGGATCCTGGGGATGGTTCATGACCTCCCGGAGGCCGCCGGTCTGGAGGAGGGTCCCGCCCTGCATCACGGCCAGCCGGTGGGCGAGGCGGGCCGCCTCCCCCTGGTCGTGGGTGGCGATGACCGCGGTGCTGCCGGTCTCGGCCAGGAGGTGGCCCAGGTCGTCGAGCAGGCCTTCCCGGGCGGGGGCGTCCAGGGCGGCGAAGGGCTCGTCCAGGAAGAGGATCTCGGGCCCCAGGACGAAGGCCCGGGCGAGGGCGGTGCGCTGGGCCTCGCCCCCGGACAGGTGGCGGGCCGAGCGGCCCAGCAGGTGCCCGATGCCCAGGCGCCCGGCCCAGGCGCGCACCGCCGGCTCGCGCAGGGCGGCGGGAACGCCCCGGAGCTTGAGCCCGGTGGCGATGTTCTGGGCCACGGTGGCGTCGAAGAGCAGCGGGTCCTGGAAGACCATGGTCATGCGGCGGCGGAAGGCCTCGCGCTCCGAGCGGGACCGGAGCTCCACCCCTTGATACAGGAGGCTCCCCCCGGACAGGGGCAGGAGGCCGGCCAGGGCCAGCATCAGGGTGCTCTTACCGGCGCCGTTGGGCCCCATGAGGGCCAGGACCTCGCCCGCCCGCAGGCCCAGCGCGGGCACATCGAGGACCTGGGTTCCGCCCCGATGGACCTTCAGGCCCCGCGCCTCCAGGACGGTCGCGCGGCTCATCGGGGCCGGTTCCGCTGCTGGAGGTGCGTGAGCACGGCGTTCACGGTGAAGGCCAGGACCAGCAGCAGGATGCTGAGGGCGAAGGCCACCTCGAAGTTGCCCCGGCCCGTCTCCATGACCGTGGCCGTGGTGAGCACCCGGGTCTGCCCCTTGATGTTGCCGCCCACCATGATGGAGGCGCCCACCTCGGAGATGACGCCGCCGAAGCCCGCCATGACGGCCGCCAGCAGGGGCAGGCGGGCCTCCTTCAGCAGCAGCCACACCATCTGGGGCCGGGAGGCGCCCAGGGCCAGGATCTGCAGCCGCAGGCCCGGGGGCAGGTGCTGGAGGGCCGAGAGGCTGATGCCCGCGATGATGGGCGAGGCGATGGCGGCCTGGGCCAGGATCATGGCCGAGGGCGTGTAGAGGATCTCCAGGAAGCCGAAGGGACCGTTGCGCCAGAGCAGCACGGTGACGAAGAGTCCCACCACCACGGGTGGCAGGCCCATGCCCGTGTTGAGCAGGGCGATGACCAGCCGCTTGCCGGGGAACTCGTTGAGGGCCACGGGGATGGCCACGCCCAGGCCGATCACCAGGCTGATGAGGGTGGCCAGGCCGGACACCTCGAGGGAGAGCAGGGTGATCCGGAGGACCTCCGGATCTAGCGTGAGCAGCAGCTCCAGCGCCTTCCGCAGGCCCTCCCAGATCAGGTCCATAGACTCCTATTCTTGCTCGAGGAACGGGAACTTGAGGTCCCGGGGCGGCGTGAAGCTCTCCTTGATGGTGCGGGGAGAGGTCCAGCGGATCAGGTTCAGGAAGCTCCCGGCCTTGTCGTTGGTGCCCGAGGCGCGGGCCCCACCGAAGGGCTGGTGGCCCACCACGGCGCCCGTGGGCTTGTCGTTGATGTAGAAGTTCCCGGCGGTGTTGGCCAGGGCCTCGGTCAGCTGGTTGATGACGTAGCGGTCGCGGGCGAAGATGGCGCCGGTGAGGGCGTAGGGCGAGGTCTTGTCCAGGACCTTCAGCGTCTCGTCCAGCTTGGCATCGTCGTAGACATAGATGGTGAGGACCGGCGCGAAGATCTCCTCCTGCATGGTCACGAACTTGGGATCCGTGGTGAGGATGATCGTCGGCTCCACGAACCAGCCCTTGGACTTGTCGCCCTTGCCGCCCACCAGGATCTCAGCGTCCTTGGAGGCCTTCGCGAGCTCGATGTACCTCATGGCGTTGTCGAAGGAGGCCTCGTCGATGACGGCATTGAAGAAGTTGCGGAAGTCGCGCACATCGCCCATGCGGATCTCGGCCATGAGGGCGAGCAGGCGCGCCTTCAGCTCGGGCCAGCGGGAGGCGGGGGCGTAGACGCGGGAGCAGGCGGAGCACTTCTGGCCCTGGTACTCGAAGCTGGCGCGCACGATGCCCGCGGCGGTCTCGTCCACGTCGCCGGAGGCGTGCATGAACACGTAGTCCTTGCCGCCGGTCTCGCCCACGATGCGGGGGTAGCCCTTGTAGCGCTCCAGGTTGCCGCTGATGGTCTTCCACATGCTGTTGAAGACGCCGGTGGAGCCCGTGAAGTGGAGGCCCGCGAAGTTGGGGTCCTCCAGCGCGATCTTGCCGATCATGGAGCCGCGGCCGGGGATGAAGTTGATGACACCATCCGGCAGGCCGGCTTCCTTGTAGAGCTGCATGAGGTAGTAGTTCGACACCACGGAGGTGGAGGCGGGCTTCCACACCACGGTGTTGCCCATGACGGCCGGGGCCGTGGGCAGGTTCGCGGCGATGGCCGTGAAGTTGAAGGGCGTCACGGCGAAGACGAAGCCCTCGAGCGCGCGGTAGTGTACGCGGTTCCACACGTGGGGGTCGGAGATCGGCTGCTGCTTGTAGATCTCCTCCATGAACTTCGCGTTGTAGCGGAAGAAGTCCGCCGTCTCGCAGGTGCTGTCGATCTCCGCCTGGTAGGCGCTCTTCGACTGGCCCAGCATGGTGGCGGCGTTCAGGATGTAGCGGTACTTCCCGGAAATCAGGCTCGCCACCTTGTGGAAGATGGCGGCGCGGTCCTCCCAGGGCGTGGCCTCCCAGTCCTTCTTGGCGGCCAGGGCCGCGTCGATGGCCAGGCGGACCTCGGCCTCGCCGGCCTCGTGGAACCGCGCCAGCACATGCTGGTGGTCGTGGGGGCAGGTGGCCTTCTGGGTCTTCCCGGTGCGGACTTCCTTCCCGCCGATGATGAGTGGGATGTCGAGCTCGAGGGCGTACTGGCGCTCCAGCTCGGCTTTCAGGAGGGCGCGCTCCCGCGAGCCGGGGGCGTAGGGCAGGATGGGCTCATTGTGGGATTCGGGCAGGCTGAAGATGGCGTTGGACATGGGGCTTCCTCCGTCCGGCGGGCCTATTCCGGCTTGCCGGCATCAGGAAAGAATAGCGGCGAGCCAAAAGTACCGATTCCGAATTCTTTGATGGTGGTCTGCACATCTTTCGACACCAGGAAGTCAGCAAATGCGCGGGCTCCGGGGGCATTCACCCTGGGATGCCGCGCGGGGTTTACCTCGATGACGTGGTAGACATTCAGGAGGGCCGCATCGCCTTCGCTGAGGAGCTGCAATCCGAGTTTTTTCCGGAGGGCCAGGTAGGTGCCGCGATCTGACAGAGTGTAAGCCCGCTTCTCGGCGGCCACGGCCAGGGTCTGCCCCATGCCGAGACCCGTCTGCTGGTACCAGGCCTGGCCCTCGGCCTTGATGCCCGCGGCGGCCCAGAGCTTCTTCTCCTGCGCGTGGGTGCCGGAGTTGTCGCCCCGGGAGATGAAGACGGCGTGGCCCGTGGCCACGGCCTGGAGGGCCGCGGCCGCGGCCTTCCCGCGCGCCTGCGCCGGATCGGTGGCGGGGCCCAGGAGGATGAAGTCGTTGTGCATGACGAGGCGGCGGTTCACGCCGGAGCCCTCGGCCATGAGCGCCAGCTCGGCCTCCGGTGAGTGCACCAGCAGCACGTCCGCCTCGCCCCGCCGGCCCATGGCGATGGCCTGGCCGGAACCCACGGCGATGGTTTTCACCCGGTAGCCCGTCTGCCTCTCGAAGCGGGGGATGAGCTCGTCCAGCAGGCCCGAGTCCTGGGTGCTGGTGGTGGTGGCGAGGATGACGGCCTTCGGGGCCGGAGGGCCGGCCTGGAGGCCCGCGCAGGCCAGGGCTGCTGCCAGCAACCAGTTGCACCCGGCGAGTCCTGAGGTCCGCATCGTCGCCTCCTCAGCGATGGTTTCGTCAAGATACAACGATAGGACAGGTCTGGCGGGCCTCTCTGGCCGATTTGTGACGTCAATCCAGCAGCCGCTTCCGGAAGGCCCGGACATCGGCCTCGATGGCGGTGGCGGCCTTGGCCTGGATCTCCCGGAAGCGCTTCAGGGCCTCTTCCCCGATGGGCGTCAGGTGGGCGCCACCGCCCTGGGCGCCCCCCTTGGCCGCCAGCACCACCGGGGACCGGAAGCACTGGTTCATCTCGTCCACCAGCAGCCAGGCCTTCCGGTAGCTCATCTCCAGCAGCCGGGCCGCCGCGGAGATGGAGCCGGCCTGCCCGATGGCCTCCAGGAGGTCGGCCTTCCCCTGGCCGATGGCGATGTCGCTGCCGTAGGCGATGCGGATGCGGATGGAGGCGGCGGGAGAGGCGGGCTTGGCCAAGGGAGACCTCCGGTGGGCTCATTTCAGCACGAAGCCCGGTCCCCGGACTCTGCTAGAAGGGAAGCATGGACTCCATGACTCCGGACCGGCCGACGCGGCGCCCCCTCCTCCGGGTGCTCTGCCCGGAGTCGCCGCGGCACTTCCCCTGGGCCCGGCCGGCCCAGCTGGTCCTCCGCAGCCTCCACATCGCGGCCATGGCCCTGGTGCTGGGCGCCATCCCCTTCGGGGCGGACTTCCACGCCCTCCGGGTTCCGATCCTCCTCACGGTGGGCAGCGGCGTGCTGCTGTTCGCCATCGACCTGGCCCGGGATGCCGCCATCCTCGCCCAGGGCAGCGGAGTGGCCGTCCTGCTCAAGCTGGCCCTGCTGGGCCTGGGCGCCGTCCAGCCCGCCTCGCGCCTGCCCTGGTACCTGGCCGCCACCCTGGTGGCCTCCGTCGGCTCCCACATGCCCGGGGCCTGGCGGCACTTCTCCTTCCTCCAGTGGAGGGTGATCAAGCATCCGGATTG
>Ga0255338_1002172_pt1 | contig 30861 bp, 30 predicted proteins | sample MeOH1_35cm_T4_19_FD_203715 | JGI IMG/M metagenome (GOLD analysis project Ga0255338, IMG submission 203715) | Sandy soil microbial communities from University of British Columbia, Vancouver, Canada - MeOH1_35cm_T4_195 | ecosystem: Engineered > Artificial ecosystem > Sand microcosm > Unclassified ... | reverse complement strand
GCAGCTCTACGTCTTCACCAGCTGCCAGGTGCAGCTCAACCCCGCCGCCTGCGTCATCGTCCGCGACCCCAAGACCGGCGACGACAAGCCCCACTTCCTTGGCGTCCGCGACATCCTCAAGACCAGCGCCGAGGCCACCAAGGAACTCCTCAAGCGCGAACTCGAGATCAAGCTCGGCGAACTCGAGCAGCAGTGGCACTGGGATTCCCTAGAGCGCATCTTCATCGAGGAGCGTATTTATCGCCTCATCGAGAAGTCCAAGACCTGGGAAAGCGTCCTCGCCGAGATCCGCGGCGGCTTAAAGCCCTTCCTCAAGCAGCTCAAGCGCGACGTGACCGACGAGGACATCACGCGCCTCACCGAGATTCGCATCAAGCGCATCTCCGCCTACAACCGTTTCCAGGCCGACGAGGCCATGAAGAAGATCGAGGAAGGCATCAAGGAGACGAAGGCCAACCTCAAGAAACTCACCGAATATGCCGTCGCCTGGTTCGAGATGCTCCAGGAGAAATACGGCAAGGGCATCAAGCGGAAGACCAGCTACGACGAGATCGAGCAGATCGACGCCTCGGAAGTCGTCTCGGCCAACCAGCGCCTCTACGTCAACCGCGAGGACGGCTTCATCGGCCTGAACTGGCGCCAGCACGAATTCGTCACCGAGTGCACGATCCTCGACAGCGTCCTCACGATCATGAAGGACGCCTCCCTCAAGGTCTCCAAGGTCGCCGACAAGATCTTCATGGGCCGCGAAATCCTGCACGTCGCCGTCTGGCCCAAGGAAGGCGACATGAATTTCTACACGATGATCTACCAGGACGGAGAGTCCGGGAAAGCCTTCGCCAAGAAATTCCAGATCGGCGGCCTCAGCCGCGATAAACTCTACCCCCTCGCGAAGTCCGAAAACTCCCGGATCGTATGGCTCGACATCCAGACCAAGGAGAAAGACATGCCCAAGAGCGTGCACATCTCCCTGGACGGCCGCTCCGGCGCGAGGGTCCGTGAGTTCGATTTCGACCTCACGCCCGTGCCCGTCTCCACGCGCACTTCCAAAGGCCTCACAGTCACGAAGTGGGCCATCAAGGAAGTGAAGATCAACGACCTTTCCTTAAAATAGGTCTCCGACCATCCTCAGGTTTCAGGTTTCAAGTTTCAGGTCTCTGCCTTGCTGAAGTGGGCCATCAAAGAAGTCAAAGTCAACGACCTCGCCCTGAAGTAGGTGGTCGCCGATTTCCACATCGGCGATTGTAGGGGCGTCGCCTGCCCTGAGCGAAGCCGATGGGCTCGACGACGCCCGCGTCCGCTGGAGGGCCCGCGTCCCTGCGGGCCGGGTTTGCAGGTGGAGCGCGTTGCCCTCAACGGCCCTTATGTAGGGCGGGATCGCTGATCCCGCCTCCCCGTTGTAGGGGCGTTGCTTGACGACGCCCGCTGTAGGGCGGGAACACCGCATCCCGCCTCCACCCGCAACTTCACCACGTCAGCTCCCGATAATCCCCCGGCTTGATCTGACTCAACGCCTCCCTGATCTCGCCAGCGTGAGGTTTGATCTCCGGCCAGCGAGTGGTCGGCAGCACCAGGATGGCGATGCGCCGCTCCTTGAGATTCTGCTGATAACGGAGATTTTTATCGGTGGTGATAAACACCGTGAGACCCGCTTCCTCGGCCGCCTTCAATAGCGCGCCATTGCTCAGGTTGCTCCAACCCAGACTATACGCCGTCGTAACATCCAGTCCCGGCAGTTCCTCCCGCAACGGGACTGGCACGCCTTGATCGAACAGTATTTTCACGGCGAACCGCCTACTTGGTCGTGGTCAGGCTGGCCGAGGCGTGCTCCAACACGGCTTCCACCTGCGCCCGGGTCACGCCTTCAAACCAGACCAGAAAATCATCCACCTTGGCCCCGGCTTCGAGATTCTCGAACAGCGCCCGGACCGGCACACGCGTGCCACGGAATACCCAAGCTCCGCTCACCTTGTCAGGCGAACGCTCCACCTCGGGACAATCTCTCCATTCGAGCATGGAGGTATGAATACCCAGCTCCTGCCCCCTCGCAAGTTTCGATTCCGCCGTCTCCATGTAGGGGCGTCGCCTGCCCTGAGCGAAGCCGATGGGCTTGACGACGCCCGCTGTAGGGCGGAATCGCCTGCCTTGAGCCCGTCGAACGGGCCGCATCCCGCCTCCCCTTGGAGAGTCCGCGCCTGTCAGCCATCATGTCAGCCATAGGCCCGGCGAAGGCTGAAGGCCCCACGACGGCTGATCCCTGCGGGCCGTGCATTAGGCCCCTCAGGTTTCAGGTTTCAAGTTTCAGGTCTGATTCGCGCCGCCGCGCGATTGTGACTCATAGTCCGTGGCCTGATAGTCCACATTCGGCTAAGGTCTGCGGATGCCAGCCACACCATCTCACATAAAATTCGTCACAGGATCTCTCCCTGCCTTATTCCTCCTTTTATGTTTATTCCTACTTTTTGTATGTTGACTTACTTTTAAACGACCGCCTGATTTTAGGTCATGAATGCTACTTCAACCACTGAAACGGTTCAGTTCACCACCAAGGGCCAGGTGGTGATCCCCGCGCGTTTTCGCCGGGCGTTTCAAATTGAGGACGGCACGAAGGCGTCGGTCACCACCACTCCCGAAGGCATCCTCCTCCGGCCCATCACCCGCTCTTACATCAAGAGCCTGCGCGGTTCCCTCAAAGGCCGCGGTGTCATGAAGTCCATGATGGCAGATCGCAAACACGAGAGGGCTCTCTGACATGGCCAACCGAGTCCTAGACAGCTGGGCCTTGATGGCCTTCTTCGAAGACGAGCCTGCGGCGGAGGCCGTGGAAGAGCTTCTCGACCAGGCAAGCCGGGAAAAACATCGGCTCTACATGACGTCAGTCAACTGGGCTGAGGTGTATTACAGCACTATGCGCGAAGTCTCGCAGGAGGCCGCCGAGCAACACGCCCAGATCATGGCCAGCCTGCCCATCGATATAGTTGGCATCGGCGACGACCTCAAACTCGCCCGACAGGCAGCTATCTACAAAGCAACATACCGCATCAGCCTCGCTGATGCCTTTGCCGCAGCGCTCACCAAAGAGAAAAAGGCTGAGCTCGTTACAGGCGACCAGGAATTTGAGCCCATGGAGAAGGAAATAAAGGTCCACTGGCTAACCAAATCTCAACAAAGGTAACCTAATGAGCTGGCATTATCGCATCAAGGCAGCAGCGGAAAAGGTCCGAGACCCCATTCAAGGGGAGTTTTTCGCGACAGAAGCCATAAAAAACCCCGCTGACGCACTTGTGCGCGAAGCAATCCAAAACTCTCTAGACGCCACATTGAAAGATGATGCCGGACTGCCAAAGGACGTGCTGCATGTTCGCTTTTATCTCGCAACCGGAACTCACGCATTGCCAGGTGCCAAAGCGGCCCAGTGGTTTGATGGTGCCTGGGAGCACTTTCACGCTGCTGGAACCGGAATCAGGGAATCCCCTAAGGCGAGTGAATCATGCCCGTGGTTGGTATACGAAGACTTCACAACCTGCGGGCTAGAGGGTGACATCAGGCAGTCTGAGCCGATCGATGGAGTGAGAAACCATTTCTTCTATTTTTTCCGCGCTGAGGGGAAATCAGTAGATGGTGGTAAAGAGCGCGGAAGATGGGGTGTTGGCAAATATGTGTTTCCGCGTTCGAGTCGCGCGAATGCTTTTTTTGGCCTTACCATCCGAGATAGTGACAAAAAGCGGTTCCTTCTCGGAACAAGTGTGTTCAAATCGCACCGTGTTGCCGGCAAATACTACTGCCCCGATGGCTACTATGGTGAAAAAGATGGAGCGGGCTTTGTGTTGCCAATCTCTGACGCGACCACGCTCGACAAGTTTAGCAGCGAATTCCGCCTAACGCGAACAACGCAACCCGGCCTTTCTGTTGTGATGCCCTGGGTTGACGCCGAAATCACATCGAAGGCTCTGATTGATGCCGTAGTTCGTGGATATTTTTATCCGATACTCACTGGTTCCCTTTCGGTTACTATCGAGACACCAGAAAAGACCGTCGTCATCGACGACTCGACGCTTGATGAAGCTGCCCTCATGCTCGATGCAGCTGAAAGCCAAGATCTGCTGAACCTAGTTGAGCTCGCGGAATGGGCATCAACACGCAAACCTCAGGACATATTCAAACTCCAACCATGTGATCCTGATCGCCCCGAATGGGCAGATAGACTGCTGCCGACCGACCAGCATAAGCCCCTGCGTCGGGCACTGGAAAATGGTGAGAAGATAGCCGTCCGAGCTTCACTAACAGTTCGCGAGAAAGGGACCGCCCCAAAGCCCGCGCATTTCGATTTCTTTCTCTGGAAGGACGGTTTTGAGAGCGGCCGCCCTGTTTTCATTCGCGAAGGTCTGATTGTATCGGACGTTCGCGCCCCAAGGGCCCGAGGAATTCGATCATTTGTAATTGCAGAAGCCGGTCCAATGGGGCGGCTGCTTGGCGATGCAGAGAACCCTGCACATACAGAGTGGCAGTCCAAGGGAGAAAACTTCCGCGGCAAATACGTGCATGGTCCAGCATGCCTCGACTTTGTTATGAGGGCTGTAGCAAATTTTATCCACACTCTAACTTCTCAGGATGAGGCGGAGGATAAAACCCTGCTTCTTGACATTTTTTCTCTGCCTGCGGAGAAAAAAGAGGAGCCCAAGCAGCCGGACAAGCAGCCCAAAAAGAAAAAGGGGCAAGAATCTGAAAGCGATGACGAGAAGATAGAGCCCAAGAAAAAACGCTTCAGAGTGCAGAAATCTGCCGGAGGCTTCACAATTACCCGTGGGGATGTGGGCACAAAGCCACCAGCCAAGCTTAGCATTCAAGTAGCCTATGATCTTCGACGAGGCAGCCCACTACGAAGATACAATGTGGCTGATTTTCGCCTCAATCAGAGTCCCATTAGTTTGAACCCCGCTCCTGTCGGCTTGAAGCTCTTAAGCCGGGAGGAGAACCAATTACATGTCGAGGTAATCGATCCTGATTTTTGCCTCACAGTCGTGGGCTTTGACGAAAAGAGAGACCTGTTTGTTAACGTTAAAATGGAGAATGAATCCGATGATTCGCAGATTTAATTATACAAACCGAATCAGAATTCGCCGTAAGGATATTCGAATCACTGTCCGTGAGGAAGCAGGACAAATTGCCTTTGATGCAGACTTAGCCGCGCTCGGCGAGTATACCCTGCCTCCTGACAGCAGGATATATGTTGAGGCGTATCGACAAGCAAACTGGATGCGCTTTGGGTTTGGCCAGGTTGGTGCAATTAGCCCCGCAAAGAACCGCCTGTTAACGCAGTTTGACTCGGCCGAGGGCATCAAGTTTCGCGTTAAGGTAACACCAAATGGAGACCTTCACACTCTACTGGCTGAGGCTGACGCAATTCCTTTGGTGCTTCCCGAGAACATTGATGCTGAACATACGCCCTTACTGCCCGTCAAACCCCAGAAACTTGGAGATGAAATATATCGACTAGACTTCAGCGGCCAAGACGGACGGCCGCTACTGCTGATTAACAGCGAAGCTGGCAACTACACCGATATAGGAAAGAGCCCTGCGTTTGTCTCGCTCGTTTATCCTGCCATCTTTCGAGAAATATTGATCCGCATCCTACTCGTGGACCCTCACGATGACGACACCAACCCTAACGATTGGAAATCTCAGTGGGTTAGATTTGCCACCCTTCATCCCGGTCTTGGAGATTTACCGGACACGAGTGAAACGGACGAACGTGGTCAATGGATCGAGAAGGCCGTCTGCGCTTTCTCGAAGCAACTCCAAGTTCGAAGCAAATTCGCAGAATTCTGGAAGGAGGATCTATGAAGCTCCGTAAACTTACATCGCTGGGAATCACACAATTCTCGGAATATTTGGATCTGCTGGAAAACGAACCTTCGCGACTCCCTCCAATACACCTCCTAGAAGATTCCGGATGTTCGGCCTCAGTTGCTGCAGCTGCTGATATCCAGCATAGACATTTCGGAACTCGCTACGCTGCGGCAGAGTATATCAATTCAGTTTTAACCAAGAGCGGTGAAGCCAACCTCGACAGTGATGTAGGCATGTGGAGTTGGCTTACACTATTCTATTTCGACGAACTTTGCCCAAAAGATAAATCCGGAAATAGATATCCACGGGAACGTGCGGCCTATATTCCTGAGCCACAGAATTTCCAGCGCTACTACCGGCATCTTTTGCTCGGCCCACACCTGATTTTCCGTGCACACATCGATAAGCCAAAACGAGCAATGGCAGTCCTTTGCCAGCCACTACACCTCATCGACGATATTATCGCACAACTCGCCGCATACCAGGAGATCGTCAGCAATAAAACCATCATCGAAATGGCGACGCAGCTCTACCTCGACCCCGTTTCGGGAGGGAAAAAGAGGGGGGCTGGCGGCAAGGGACCAGGCTCTCCTCGCCGTCTGACAACTGTGCTTGATCAGTTCGATGTCACGTGGGACTTATATGCCATGTCTTTGTCCGAGTTTTGGAAATTACTTCCAAGAGAGTTTGATAAGTTCCGCTCTACAACCTAGGGCCCCGCCTAAAGCCTGCGGCCTTTTATCGCGCTGATGCGCGCAGAACAATATGCCCGTTCCTGTTATAGATCTGTTTGCCGGCCCAGGCGGCTTGGGTGAAGGTTTCTCGTCACTGATGTGTCGGGGCAGCGAACGTTCATTCAAGATTAAGCTCTCCATTGAAATGAATGAGGAGGCACACCGCACCTTGGAGTTGCGGGCGTTTGTTCGAGAGTTTCCGCCAGGCAAAGCCCCCGCAGAATATTACGATTATCTGTCCGGCAAACTCACCCGTGAGGAGTTGTTTGCCAAGTATCCTGCCCAGGCAGCCAGTGCCGCAAAAGAGGCTTGGTGCGCCGAACTCGGGGGGGCGTCTGCGCCCGAAGATGTTTTGGACAGGCGCATCAAAGAGGCCTTAGGCAAGGCTGCGAACTGGGTGCTAATCGGCGGCCCACCTTGCCAGGCGTATTCCTTGGTTGGGCGGTCGCGTGTGATCGGCGGCGAGGGCCAGGCGAAATACGATGCCGACCCTCGGCATCACCTCTACAAACATTACCTGCGAATTATCGCTGAACATCGCCCGCCGGTTTTTGTGATGGAGAACGTCAAAGGTCTTCTCTCCGCCAAGGTGAAGGAGGAACGGATCTTTGACCGTATTCTAGACGATTTGCGGCATCCACTCGCTGCTGTCCCTTCTGCCTCCAGGAGCAAGAATGACGGCCTAGAATATCGCCTGATGCCGCTTGTGCCAACGAGTGGTGAACTCGAAGGGTTTTATGAACCCGAGGACTTCATTCTGCGCTCTGAGCAGTTCGGCATTCCGCAGGCCCGGCACCGGCTGATCATACTTGGCATTCGCTCGGATATCGCAGCCCAACCCGATCTGCTAACGACATTGCCTGAAGCTTCTGTTGAATCCGTCATTGGCGAGCTTCCGCATCTGCGTAGTGGCTTGTCGAAAGAGGATGACTCGCCGCAAGCTTGGTGGAAGGCTGTCCAGGAATTGGGCGACGCGGACTGGCTCCAGAATAATGGAATATCTTCCGATGTCCGCGAAGCTGTTATTTCTGAACTCAAGAACGTCGGTTCAAAACTCGATCGTGGCGGTAAATACATTAAAGGAGCGACCAAGCCGAAACGACATGCTGACTGGTATTGCGATCCCAAGCTGACCGGCATCTGCAATCATGAGACCCGGGGGCACATTCGCAAAGACCTCCACCGCTATCTGTTCGCCGCGGTGTTTGCCAAGATCAAGGGCCGCTCTCCCCTCCTTGAAGATCTGCCAAAGATGCTACTTCCCAAGCACAAGAACGTTCAGGCCGCCCTCAAGGAAACCAAGTTCAACGACCGCTTCCGCGTGCAACTTGCGGGACGCCCGTCGACCACAGTCGTCTCACACATCTCAAAGGATGGACACTACTACATTCACTACGATCCAACGCAGTGCCGCAGCCTTACGGTGCGCGAAGCCGCTCGATTACAGACTTTCCCGGACAACTACTTCTTCGAAGGCAACCGCACCCAACAGTATCATCAAGTCGGCAACGCCGTCCCTCCCCTTCTGGCCAAACAAATTGCCAAGATCGTCGCCGATCTGCTGAAATGATTTTCTTCCTGGCAAGTGCTGGGGGACGTGTTAATCATCTGGCCATGAAGCACTGTGCATACATTCCCAGTTCACTTCGCGCCGCCGGAAAGCAGCTAAGACCGGCTCTGGCAGGACAGCTCGAATCATTATCCAAGCCAGCTTTCATTCGTGCGTGGAATTCGGTCAGTTACCTGTTTCCCGGCCTGCATCCCGACGGTTACCATAGTGCCGAATGCGGCTGGCCTCGTGCTTTGCGGCGGATAGCAGCCGAAGCGTGGCGCCGTGCTGACAGTGGAGAGATTTCGGACGATGAACTTTATCCCAGCGACGCTCAGTGGGCCGGCCTATATGATCGCATGAACCGTCATTCTGACGAGGAAACTGCTCATCGTCTCGAACTCGCCAAGAGTTAGCTTAAGCACGGGTAATTCGATGCCCGATATTCTCACCAGGGCCAAACGCTCGGCTGTAATGTCCCTGATCCGCGGAGCAGGCAACAAGGGCACCGAACTGCGGCTGATTCAGGTTTTCCGGGCGAATGGCATCACGGGCTGGCGGCGGGGTTGCTCGCTGGCGCTGGCGCCGCGAAGTGCCAAGGGCCAAGTGGCAAGTGCCAAGACTCTGGCTCGAAACTCCTCAGGTTTGCTTCGCCATCTCCGCGGCAAGCGCTCCGTCAGGTTTCCGGTTTCAGGTTTCCGTGGCGGTCGTTCCTCCGGCCGGGTGAAAGCCGACTTCATCTTCCCAAAACTCCGCGTCGCCCTTTTCGTCGACGGCTGCTTCTGGCACGGCTGCCCGAAACACGCGACCCAACCGAAAACCAACGCGAAGTTCTGGCGCGACAAGATCGCCACCAACAAGGCCCGTGACCGCCGCGTAAATTCCGCCCTGCGGAAACGCGGCTGGACCGTCCTCCGCATCTGGGAGCACGAATTGACCGGGCGGAATCGACCGAGGCTTCTGCGCCGCCTGCTTCCTCTCCTTCTGCCCCCAGGACACTTGTAACGTATTACGTTACAGATCTCCCCTGCACACTTGTCATCTATTATATGACAAACCTCCCCACGGAAACTTGTCATATAATGGATGACAAACATCCCACCCATGCGCGCCCCATCCACAAACCCAACGTTCGTATCACGAGCCTTCCGCCTTCGCCAAGGCTTCGGCCGACAACCGGGCTGGAGACGGTAGCAGACCATCCGGTTCAACCTCCAACCTCCACTCTTGAACGTTCCAAGTCGGGCGTTGGACGTTCGAAGTTCTCCCGTGGCGCCCGCCCGACTTCATCCTCCCCCGTTCGACAGGCTCAGGGCTCAGACGAGCCAAACTAGTCGCCGGGCGGCCAGCCGGCACCAGAAAACCCTGATACCGCTTCGCCCCGCGCGTCTCCCGCCGCCCCGCAGGATTCCCGACGAACAGCCAACGGCGTTGAGTTTTCCCGCCGATGGCTCCTACTCGATCCCATGTTAAAACGTCTCCTTCCTGCCGGGTTCCTTGCGTTACTGGTTTTCGTGCAGGCCGCCATGGCCGGCCCCATCCCGCGCGACTATTACGGGAAGGCCAATCCCCTGTTTGATCTCAAGGGGGTGGATACGCCGCCAGAACCCATCGAACAGCATCCGCCCAAGATCCCGGCCGAATTGGATAAACTCACCACGAAGAACACCGTCGTGGTGGAATTTATCATCAGCAAGACCGGGATCGTCGAATTCCTCCGGGCCGCGGAATCGAGCGATCCCCGCTTCAATGACTGCACCCTCGCGGCTGTCGCCACGTGGAAATTCAAACCCGCAATCAAGAAGGGCAGCCCGGTCAACTGCCGCGTTTCCCAGCGAATCGACTTCAACTAGCTGCGGTGTCCGTGGACGGCGGCTTCAGCCGTCGCTCCCAAAGCCATGGCAGGCAGGCCCGGCATGGCCTCCCGACGCCCTCCGGAGCTTGCTCCGGGACATTTGCCCAAACCGCTCGCAGGCGGGTCGCCCGCGCTCCAATTTCCCTGGAAAACGCCGTTGAAACGCGGAGGTCACGGAGAACGCAGAGGGAGGATCGATCGATTGCGTTCAGGTATCTGTCACCCATGAGGTGAATGCGTTTCCCGGGATCAATCGGTCTCAACTTTCTGCTTTTGCGCTTTTTGTGCCTTTTGTGGCCAATCCTTCCGCGGTATTTAGGATTACCCGGCTGGAGCCACGGCGACCCGCCGTGGAATCCGACCCCAAGCCGGAGCAAGCTCCGGGGCATCAAACCCACAGCGAATGAAACCGCCGCACCCTTGGCGGGCCGGGCTCATGCATGAACGCCTTCATGCGATCAGTGCCGGGATCACGTCCTCTCCTACATCTTCCGATACTTGTCCAAGTCCGCTTCCAACTGTTTGAACTTGTCCTCGAACGGTCCCTTGAAATTCGCCTTCAGGCCCGTCACCCCCATCTTTTCGAGACTGTAGAGATAGCGCGCGAGAATCTCGTCCACCGATGGCTCCAATTCCTTCACGCCCAGCATGGTCCAGTAAAGCTGCGCCGCCGTGGAGTAAGCCTCGAGCTTCAGCGCCAGGTCCGCGTAGCTGGACAGGAACTCCCCCATCGATTTGCTCTTCTTCTGGTTCAGCTGGCTGAGTTGCACCCGGGCTTGCAGCGCCCCCATGGTTTTCCCGCGGCTCCCGACAAATTGAGAACCATAGAGGGGATCGAAGGCGTAGATCTCCCTGGCCGCTTCGTCCCATTCCCCCGGCTCCTTGCCCGAGCCGATGGCGAACAGGTGCTGGCGTCCGCCTTCATGCGCCGTCGAGTAAAACAGCTCGTAGCGGGCCCAGGCGGACCGGATGCCCGCATCCAGGATGCCTTGATAAACCTGCTTCGCCTCGGCGTAGCGGCCCTGGTCGTGCAGCGCGATGCCCCGTTGAATCTCCCGGTCCTTGGCGCCGATGCAGGTGGTCAGATAGGCCTTTGCCTCCGCGAGGTTCCGTCCGGCAAGGCTGTCCGGCAGGGTGTAGAGGCTCAGGATTTGCGCCGCCCGCCCCGCCCGGTCCCACTCGCCGTTGGCGATGTGCAGGAACACCGGCAGCTCCGCGATGAGGTGGTTGCCCCGCGACATTTCCATCACGCCCCGCCAGTAGTCCTCCGTGGCAAACAACTCCCGCTGCACATCGACCGGCTGCGAATAATCGAGCCGCAGGATCAGCCGGCCCGTGTTCCGCACCCCCGCGAATTCAGGGGCGGCCGTGGTCGCGATGGCGCCGATTTCCGGCAGCACGCCGATGGCCCATTCGCGCAGCAGGCGCCGCTTTTCGCCCAGGGTGCTTTCGGTCAGCCGTTGCGTGAACAGATCGCGTTTCCCGTTCGCCGGTTGGGTTTCGACGGCCGCGGCCGGAACCATGAGCAGCGCGCCAACCAGGCCCGCGAGCAGCGGAGTGAAACGTTTCATGACAAGGGAGAAAGTTTGTGGCCCGACCGGACAATAAACCTCCGGCCCCCTACGCCAGCAAGGCCGGAATCGGTGAAGCCGTCCTCGACCGCACGGCAACACGGCCTGAGGGCGGAAACTTCCGGCACCTCCGCCAGCGTCTCCAGTCCCTGGCCAATCTACTTCGACCTGGCCCGGAAACTGAACTACAGCCCGGAATTCCCCCACCAGTTCCTGCGATCCATCCTGCCCCAAACCCAATAGAGCGGTTCAAGCAAAGCAATCGCCGGCGCCGCCGCAGCCCGTTTGTAACGCATTACGTTACAAATCTCCCATCATCCTTCGCGGCTCCTCGTGTCCGTCGCGGTCAGTTTCCTTCGTGATCAGCGCCTTGGGGCAAAGGCTCGTCCCTGCCATTGCAGGCAGATGCGCTCGAAATATGCACCAACCCAAAGGGGGTCGCCGATTTCTCAGCCGCCGCGCAGGCTGCGTGACCAATCCTGGGCTCGCAGCAGCGAGCAACGGGGAACATCGGCGACAGGCGCCGGTAGGGAAACCGACGCCCACCTGACGGCAGGACTCCGCCTCAAACCTTCGTCTTGAAGTAGGCGATGGTCTTCTTGAGGCCCTCGGCGAGCGGGACCTTCGGCTCCCACTTGAGGTATTTCCGGGCGAGGGTGATGTCGGGCCGGCGCTGCTTCGGGTCGTCGGCGGGCAGCGGCTTGTGGATGAGCTTCGATTTGCTCTTCGTCAGCTTGAGCACGTTCTCCGCGAGCTCGATCATCGTGAACTCGCCGGGATTGCCGATGTTCACCGGACCAACGGTCTCGGTCTGGTTCATCAGGCGCACGAAGCCCTCGATGAGGTCGTCGACGTAGCAGAAGGAGCGCGTCTGCTGGCCGTCGCCATAAACGGTGAGATTCTCGCCCTTGAGGGCCTGCACGATGAAGTTGGAGACAACCCGGCCGTCGTTCGGGTGCATGCGCGGGCCGTAGGTGTTGAAGATGCGGACGACGCGGATATCGACCTTGTTTTCCCGGTGGTAGTCGAAGAACAGCGTCTCCGCGCAACGCTTGCCCTCGTCGTAGCAAGAGCGCCGGCCGATGGGGTTGACGTTGCCCCAGTAGCTCTCGGGCTGCGGGTGGACGGCCGGGTCGCCGTAAACCTCGGAGGTGCTGGCCTGAAACACGCGGGCCTTCACACGCTTGGCGAGGCCGAGGCAGTTGATCGCGCCCATGACCGACGTCTTTGTGGTCTTGATGGGATTGAACTGGTAGTGTGGCGGCGAGGCCGGGCAGGCGAGGTTGTAGATCTGGTCGACCTCATACTTGAACGGGTCGATGACGTCATGGCGGACGAACTCGAAGTTCGGGTGGGCGAGCAGGTGGGCGATGTTGGCCTTGCTGCCGGTGAAGAGGTTGTCGAGGCACACGATTTCGTGGCCTTGGGCGAGAAGCTTGTCGCAAAGATGACTGCCGAGAAATCCGGCTCCGCCGGTGATGAGGATACGCATGGAAGTGGACCGAATGAGATAGCGAGGCGACCGGGCTTGGCGAGCCCGCAGTGAAGATCCTCGGGGCATCAGATCCCTAGGGAATGAAGCCTCCATCGATCACGTCCACCCGGTGCGACAGCCGCTTCCGCCAGTAATCACTTGCTCCAGAACGGACAGAGAACAGCCTGCCCCGTGTGATGGTTGCGTCATCAGAGTTGGACAACGTGAGCAGGGGTGGTTTCGCGAACTGAGCGGCCGCAGCCTGCCGCGCCGCATCACATGGAAACACCCACGGGCGAAAACCGACACGGGAGCGGATGGACGTCCGCGGCTGTCGGAGGGCTCTGCTTCGCGGGCTTCATCTACTCCGCGCTGCCGGCCGGCGTGGCCGCGGTGAACGATGACTTCGGTTATCTGCGATCGGTCGTGGCGACATTGCAGCATGGCCGTCCGCTGACTGACGATTGGCTGGAACCTTGGAGCGCCGGACTCTCGGCGCTGTCCGCCTTGGCCTACATCCTCGCCGGGAGCTTCCGGCTGGCCACGCAGGGCGTGCAGGCGGCGCTGGCCGGCGTTGCATTCTTCGCGTTGGTGCAGTTGTTGCGCGGCAGAGGCACAGGCACAACGCTCTCGCTGACCGCAGCAGCGGCTCTCCTCACGGTGCCAACCGTGCATTGGAAGATGTTGGAATACACCGGCCTGATCGTCTCGCTTCCCTGCCTGCTGCTGGCGCTGCTCGCCGCCGACCGCCGGCACTGGGGATGGTTTTTCGCGATCTGGGCGGTGGCGCTGACGACCCGGCAGAGTGCGGCGGCATGGGGCATGTTGCCGCTGGTCGCGGCGGCCAGAGCCTGGCGGGAGTCCGACGACGCCGGGCGCTGGTGGAGACCGGCTCTCACGCTCGCAGGCGGGGCGACGGTCTACCTGCTCGCCGGAATCGGCATGAACAAGACCCACGCGCAGGTCTCTGTCATGGACCGGATGTTCGAAAACCTCCTGATGTCGCGGGCCGCGGAGCTGGCCGGCATCGGAACATTGGTGTTCATCGGCGCCGCAGGTATCGGGACATTGCTTTTGCCAACCGTGCGGCGGCGACCGCAACACGGCTATTGGCTGATGGCGGCGGGGGTCGTGGCCGGTATTTCCGGCCTCATCGAGTGGCATGACCGCATCTATCTCGAACACGCGCGCTACGGCGGTGCCGGCACGGCATACCTGCCGGCCTGGCTCGCGCTGGGTGCGACCGGATGGTTGCTCGGCCGCTTCCGGTTGAACGTGGCGGAATGCTGCGCCGGCGCGGCCGCGCTGCTGCTGGTCTGCCTCCGGCGGGATGTCTGGGACTACTACCTGATCGACGTGTTCGTGTTCGGCTTGTTTGCCTCCCGGAGCGCGGTCAGCGCCGAAATCGCCTCACCGTCCGCGACCAGGCTCCAGCGATGGGTCACCGGCTTGGCGGCTGCGAGCGTGCTGGGCGTGCATGGAATCTTCATCGCAGAGTTCAAGGCCGAAACCGACCGACGGTGGGCCGAGATCAATCTGGCCGAACGGGCGCTACGCGAATCAAGAATGGATGTTCGCGCCATCCGGTTGCTTCCGTTCGGATATGTCGGCTGGGAACTCTTTCCCGCGTCATTGCACCGGACAACCGATGGGCGCACCGAAGGGGCGAACTTCTACGACTACCTGGAAGAAGGGGGCCACGCGGTCAGATTGTCGGCTGTCAGTCGCCTGCCCGGCCGCCATGCCGACGCCCCGGAAGGACAACCTCATACCGTGGTGCTCGAGGATTCCTATCCGTTTCTTTGGTGCGGTCGGGCAAATTTCCAACTCATCCGCCTGGCGGCAGGCCCGAGCGCCTCGCCGAAGCGCCCTGTGCCGGAGGGATTCATCCGCCCCGTTTTCCCGCTCACCGATGCCGAGTGGGCCGCACTGATCGTCGGTGAACGGCCATCCTCCTGAGATCCGGTTGCCGCGCGAGCGTGCCCGCGGTTGCGCCTGACCGGGGATTTGATCTGGCCCTGGCCCCGGACGGATTGCAGCCTTGCGGTGCTTCATGCAGAACGCGCCCGGCCAGGCTTCATCCATGTTCCCGAACGCCGGGCAGGCGGTGCTGCTGGCCCTCGGCATGCTCACGGTCCAGATCGCCGGCGTGGGCCTGCTCGCGCTTTTTGCCGAATTGACCGGCGCCCAGGCGGGCTTTGAAGCGCTCATCAACCCTTGGTCCCTGAGCCTGATAAACCTGGCGGCAATCGGCCTGACCATCGCGATGGGATTGCGGATCACCCGGGAATCCCCCCGGCGTTTCTTTTCGATCCGGCCTTTTGCTCCGGGGCTTTTGCCCGCCATCGCGACCACCACCCTGGGGCTCGTGATCGTGCTGTCGGAAACCGACAACCTCATCAGGGAGCTGGTGCAACTGTTGCCCGGATTCCAGGACCTTTCCCACCTGCTCAAGCTGCCCGAGCACCCCGTCGGCGCGTTCCTGCTTGTCGTCGTCATCGCACCTCTGAGCGAGGAATATCTGTTTCGCGGCATGATGCTGCGCGGATTGCTGACCCGGCAGCGTGCCGCCGGGGCGGTGTGGTTCACCGCCCTGCTTTTCGGTCTCGTGCATGCCAACCTGCAACAGCTTTTCCTCGGGGTGCTGATCGGCGCCGTGTTCGGCTGGTGGTATGTCCGCACTCTCTCGACCGGACCGTGCCTCCTCGGGCATGCAGGCTTCAATGCCGCGGCTTGGTGGACACTGTTGTTTCCCGACACTCTTTCCGTCCTGGGTTTCAACACCCCCGGCAGCTCCATCGTGCACCAACCTTGGTGGCTCACCGGCGGAGGACTGGCGCTCATCGGACTGGGCTTGGGGTGGTTCCGGCTGGTCGCCAACTCCCTGGTGACAGAGCCACCTTTGCTGGCGGACCACCCGGTTCCCCCGTGCTTGCCTGTGTCTTTGCCCCCGGCTCCCATCCAGGAACCAACGATTCCTCAGCTCCCGGCCTCGCCCGCCTCGTAGCGCTCGATCCAAGCCTTGCTCCAGGTGGCGAAGTCTCCGGCCTCGATGTGCGCCCGGGCCTGGGCCACGAGGTCGAGGTAGAAATGGACGTTGTGCAGCGTGATCAGGGTGCAGGCGAGGATCTCGTCGGCCATGACGAGATGCCGCAGGTAGGCGCGGGAGAAGTTCCGGCAGGTGTAGTTGTCCAAACCCTCGACCAACGGATGCGCGTCGGCGCGGTGTCGCTCGTTGCGGAGGTTGATGAGGCCGTCGGGCGTGAAGGCCGCGCCGTTGCGCGCCACACGCGTCGGATGCACGCAGTCGAACATGTCCACGCCGAGCGCGATCATCTTCAAAATCTGCGGCGGCGTGCCGAGGCCCATCGTGTAGCGCGGCTTGTCCGCCGGCAGGAAGGGCGTCGTGGCCGCCACCTGCTTGATCATCTCGGGCTCGGGTTCGCCCACGCTCACGCCCCCGACGGCGTAGCCCGGAAAATCCAGCGCCGCGAGCGACTCGGCGGCCTCCCGGCGGAGATCGTCGAAGGTCGAACCCTGCGCGATGGCGAACACGTGATGTCCGGCGCCAAGAAAGCCGTTGTCCGTGGCGATCTGTCTGCACTCCTGCGCCCAGCGGTAGCTGCGATCGACCGCCCGGCGGCACTCGTCGCGCGTGCAGGGCCAGGGCGGGCACTCATCGATGACCATTGCGATGTCCGAGCCGAGGTTGGCCTGGATCGTCATGACCTCGCGCGGGCCGAGAAACAATTTCTTCCCGTCGACGTGTGAGGCGAACGCGATGCCGTCGTCGCGAATGTCGCGCAGCTTGGCCAGGCTGAAGACCTGGAATCCGCCGCTGTCGGTGAGGATGGGGCCGTCCCAGCCCATGAACTTGTGCAGCCCGCCGAGTTCGCGGATGAGCTCCGATCCGGGGCGCAGGTTCAGGTGATAGGTGTTGCCGAGGATGATCTGCGCTCCGGTCTCGTGGATCTGGGCGGGCGTGAGCGCCTTGACCGTCCCCTGCGTGCCGACCGGCATGAAGATCGGCGTCTCGACCACGCCGTGCAGCGTCCGCAAGCGGCCGCGCCGGGCGGCGGTCGTGGTATCGGTCTTGATCAGGTCAAAATGGGCGGTCATTGCAGCACATAACCTGTCGGTGGACTTGACCCCCTGTCAATTGCCGGCTAGGTTTCCGAAAAGTGCTGCTAGTCATAGACAACTACGATTCGTTTACCTTCAACCTGGTCCAATACTTCGGCCAGCTGGGGGTGAGCATGCGCGTTTTTCGCAACGACGAGATCACCCCGGCGGAAGCCGAGCAGCTTAATCCCGACCGGGTGCTCATTTCCCCGGGTCCGTGCACGCCCTCCGATGCTGGTGTAAGTATCGACATCATAAAGACATTCGCAGGCAAGAAGCCCATCTTGGGTGTCTGCCTCGGCCATCAGGCCATGGGCCAGCACTTCGGCGGCAAGGTCATCCGGGCCGACCGCCAGATGCACGGCAAGCTCTCGCCGATCACCCATCGCGGCACCGATATTTTCTCCGGTCTCCCCTCGCCTTTCACCGCGACCCGTTATCATTCGCTGCTCGTGGAACGCTCCAGTTTCCCTTCCTGTCTCGAGATCACGGCCGAGACGGCCGAAGGCGAAATCATGGGCCTCCGCCACAAACAATTCCCTGTTTTCGGTGTCCAGTTTCATCCCGAGTCCATTGCCACCGAAGGCGGCATGAAGATTCTCCAGAACTTTCTCGCCCTCTCCTGACCCCATGCGCTGCCCCAAGTGCACCTCCATTGAAGACAAGGTGATCGACTCGCGCATCGCCCGCGACGGCAACTCCATCCGCCGCCGCCGCGAGTGTCTCGAGTGCGGCCACCGCTTCACCACCAACGAGGAGTTCGTCCGCGACACCCTCGTCGTCATCAAGCGAGACGGCCGCCAGGAACCCTTCAGCCGGGAAAAACTCGTCGGTGCCGTCCGCGCCGCCTGCCACAAGCGCCCGGTCGACAACGAGCAGATCGGCATGCTCATCGAGGACGTGATCGACGCCGTCGAGGCCCAGTATGAAACCCAGGTGCCGACCAAGGCCATCGGCGCGCACGTCATGCAGCGCCTGCGCAAGATGGACCAGGTCGCCTACGTCCGCTTTGCCAGCGTCTACAAGGAATTCCGCGACGTCTCCGAATTCGTCGACGAAATCAGCAGCCTTGCCCCGCATTCCCCTTCCGATATCTCGAAGCCCAAGAAATGACGCGCCCCCTCCAACTGCGCCGGCTGCACTTCCTCAACGCCCTCTTCGCCCCGCTCACCGGGCACGACCTTTATCTGGCGCAACAGATCGACGCCGCCATCAGCACCAGCCTCCCCGAGGCGGAGGAACGCGATCCCGCCGATCCGGCCTTCGTCAGCGCCGCGGCAAAACTCTTCGAACGGCTCTGCGGAGCCCAGTCCCACCACGGTTTCTTCCACTGGGATGCCGGCGCCGACGACACCGGCGCCACGCCGCTCTTCACCCGGGCCGGCGTCATGCAGGGCCTGAAGCAGCTCGCCTGCTTTCCCGAGTCCACGCTGCTCGTCACGAACCTCCGGGCGGCACACTGCCCGCCCGCGAAACGCTGGACCGAGCGCCGCCGCCGCGAGTATGACGACTCGCTCTCGCTCATCCGCGACCTCGCCGCCGCCCGCTCCCGCCGCAGCGCGAACATGAACCTGCTGTTTTTGTAGTAGTGAGCATCGAGTAGCGTGTAGCGGGCATCACCCATCATGATTTCTCCTCTACTCGCTACTCACTACCCGCTACTCTCTACTTGAGCATGAAAACCATCTTCCAAAGGATCATCGACCGCGAGATCCCGTCGAAATTCGCCCACGAGGACGAGCTGTGCGTCGCCATCCACGACGTCAACCCGCAGGCGCCCGTGCACGTGCTCATCATCCCGAAAAAACCCGTCCCGCGCATCGGTGCCGCCACCGCCGCCGACCAAGCCCTGCTCGGCCACCTGCTGCTCACCGCCGCCGCGGTCGCCCAGAAGCTGGGCGTCGACGAAACCGGCTACCGCATCGTGATCAATCACGGCCCTCACGCCGGCGAAACCGTGCCTCACATGCACGTGCATCTGCTTGGCCGGCGCCAGCTCGGCTGGCCGCCGGGCTGACGGAATCATTCTCGTTCTCTTACTCGTTATCGTTCTCTCAAGCTGAGTAATTCGAGAGAACGAGAAAGAGAACGATTACGAGAACGACTTTCTATTTCAGCCACTTCCCCAGCCAGGCGTGGACCTCGCCGTAGAAATAGCGGCTGTCCTCGCCGCGCAGGATCCAGTGGCCGGCCTCGGGGAAGACGATCAACTTGCTCGGCACCTGCAGACGCTGGTTCAGCGTGAACCACATGTAGGCGTTGTTCACCGGAACGCGGTAATCGAGTTCTCCCACCGTGATGAGGATGGGCGTCTTGAAACCGGTGCCCTTCGCGTGGTTGCCGGCCTGCAGCGCCGGGCTCTGTTCGCGCCACACCGGACTGTCGCCCCAGATGGGACCGCCGGCATTAACCTCGCGGCCAAAGACGCTGTCGCTCGTGCCCCATTGCATGATCAGGTCGGCCTCGCCGGCGTGGGAGACGATCGCCTTGTAGCGCGTGGTCGTGGCCTGCAGCCAGTTGGCCAGATGGCCACCGTAGCTGGCGCCGCCGGCTGCGAGGCGCGTGCCATCGATGAAACCGTAGCGTTTGACCGCCTCGTCGACGGCCTGGTTGACCTCGTCGCCGGGCGTCTTGAGCGGGTCGAACTGGATCGCGCGGGAGAACTCCTCGCCGTAGCCCGTCGAACCGGTGTAGTCGGTCAACAGCACGACATAGCCCGGTTGCGCCAGCAGATGATAGTTCCAGCGCAGCACGAAAGCATCGTGCCACATGCTGGCCGCGCCGCCGTGGATGACGGTGAAAAGCGGATACTTTTTCACCGGGTCGAAGCCTGCGGGCTTTACGATCATGCTGTGAATGTCCCGACCCTTGGCGCTCTTGAACCAGAAGTGCTCGATGGGGAGCCAGTCGATCGTCGCCGCCTTTTCCGTGTTGATCGAGGTCAGGCGCTTCGGCCCGCCGTGAAAGGAGTAAACCTCCTGCGGATTGATCGTCGTCTCCCACAAGCCGGTCAGTGCCCGGCCGCCCGCGCTGATTCCGCTGATGGTGCCGGACACGGGCGACGGCTCGTCGCGCACGTCGTTCCCGGCATAGGAAACCGAATAAAGCTTCTCCAGTCCGGCGTGCTCGTAGGTGAAATAAATTCGTTCCGAACCCTCGGGGGTGGCGAAGCGCGACACCGCGCGGTCGAGGCTGGCCGTCAGGATCTTCGCCTCGCCCTGCAGCGGCCAGGGGAAGCTCGCGAGGCGGGAAAGGTCGTAGACCTTGCCGGGTTCATCGGCCGAGTAGGAACACAGCAGCGTCTTGCCGTCAGGGGAGAACTGCAGCGAGCCATAGCTGTGCGAATCGTTGGTCAGGCGCTGCGGTTCGCCGCCGGCCGCCGACACGGAAAAGATCTGGGTGTTGACGTTGGCAAACGCGCTGTCGTTGCGATTCAGCACCGCGGTGAAGACGATGGTGGCGCTGTCGGGCGCCCATTCCGCCGTGATGCTCTCGCCGCTCGTGCCGAGCGAACCACCGAAACCGGGCGTCGCGGCCAGCTTCGTGCCGGCCAGCAGGTCGCGCGCGACGGCTCCGGCCTTGGCGTCCTGCACAAAGAGATGGGCCCGCTTCTCGTCGCGCCACTTCATCCAGAAACGTGGTGGGAATTCCTCGTAAGCGAGGGCGTTGTATTTGCGATCCTTGCGGTCCTTCGCAGCCTTTTTGTTGGCCTCGTCGTTCGCGGCATCCGGATAGACCGAGCTCACGAAAAGCAGTTTGCTGCCGTCAGGACTCCACTCGGGTGCGCCCGCCCCGGTCGACAGGGAGGTGAGGCGCTCCGCTTCGCCGCCCGCGACAAGATCGAGCACATAGACCTGTCCCACTTCGTCTCCGTCGCGCTTGGCCGTGAAGGCGAGTTTGCGGCTGTCCGGCGACCAGGCCGCGCCACTCTCCCCGGGCTTGCTGAAGGTGATGCGACGCGCCGGGGTGTCGTCCGCCAGCGACTTGAGCCAGAGGTCGGTGGAGGACTCCTTCTCGTCGTAGGCGGGATCCGTGACGGCATAAACGACCCATCTGCCATCAGGACTCGGCACGGGCGTGCCGAGTCGTTTCATGAGCCACACATCCTCGTGGGTGATGGCGTGCTTGGCAGGTGTTTCGGCCGCCCAGAGCACGGTCGCAGAGGCGACCAACAGCGACAACAAGGCAAGAAACAATCGGAACTTTTTCATGGGGAAACAGGACGGAGGCTCAGGCGGAACGAGCCTCAAACGTGCCATCGGCCCGTTTCAGGACGAGCTTTTTTAGCTCCAAGGCCATGAGCGTCGCGGACACTTCCGGCGAGCCCAGTCCCGTGGCCACGGTCAACGCATCGATCCCAAGAATCGACCCGCCGCGAAAGGCCGCGATCACCTTCTGTTCCGTCGCATCGAGCTGTGGCATCAGTTGCTCCAACAACCCCGGCTGACCCTCAGTGGTGATCGCCCGGGGGCGCAGGCCGTCGAGATAGTTCAGTTCGTTCAGAATGTCGTCCACGCCCGTGAAAAGCGTCGCGCCGTCGCGGATGAGCTGATGGCAGCCGGCGCTGCTCGGCTGGTCGATGCGGCCCGGCACGGCGTAGATGAGCCGGCCCTGTTCGCCGGCAAAGCGCGCCGTGATCATGGCCCCCCCGGACACGTCGCTCTCGACGACCACCGTCGCCTCGCACATGCCGGCCACAACCCGGTTGCGCATGGGGAAGCTCTGCTTGTCCGCCTTCCGGCCGAAGGGAAACTCTGACAACACCGCGCCGGTTTCCGTGATCCGCCGGTAGAGACCGAGGTTCTCGGGCGGATAGACGATGTCGATGCCACAGCCGAGCACCGCCGCGGTCTTCCCGCCCACCGACAGCGCACCCTCGTGTGCGGCCGTGTCGATGCCGCGCGCCAGGCCGCTGACCACGCAGAAGCCCAGGCGGGCGAGGTCGGCGCCGAGTTTCTTGGCCACCGACTGTCCGTAGAGCGTCGTGCGCCGGCTGCCGACCACGGCGATGCAGGGCTGGTCGAAGAGATATCCGCCCTTCCGGTAGAGCCCGATAGGCGGATCGTTGATCTCCTTGAGCAATTTGGGATAACCCTCGTCGCGCGTGGTGATGAAGGTCGCACCGGCTTTTTCCAGCCGCTCCTCCTCGCGCGCGAGGTCGAAGTGCGTGCGCCAGTTGAGCAGGGCCGCGCTGGTTTCCGGGCCGACTCCGCGCACCGACTCGAGCCGGCGTTTGTCCGCCGTGAGGATGTCGCGCGGATCGCCACCGAACTCTTCGAGGAGACGGTTGAGCGTGATGGGACCGATGTTGGGCAGGTCGTTCATGATCATGAACGCCTGACGTTCGGTCAGTTCAGATGGATTCATGGGCCGCGTGGATCAATGCCGGTTGCAGATAGTCGAGCAACTGCGTCGTCTGCACCGCCACCTGGCCCTTGTCGCGCGCAAGCAAATCCGCAGCGAGGCCATGCCACACTACGCCACGGCCGGCGGCGAGCAGCAAATCATCCGGCGCCTGCGCCAGCAGTCCGCCGGTCAGACCGGTGAGCAAATCGCCGCTGCCGCCGCGGGCGAGCACGGGGCCGCCGAGGAAACAGTGGTAAGTAGGGCCGGTCTCCGACCGGCCGGATGCAGCGATGATACGCGTTACCGGGCCCTTGAGGACAGCGATCGTTTCACCGGCGACGTCGCCTTCTTGGGCCGGTCGGAGACCGGCCCTACCGCCGATGCGCTGCCACTCGCCGGCATGCGGCGTGCAGATGAAACGTTTGCCGCGGGCCGCAGCCAGCACCTCCGGGCGCAGCGCATCCGCATCCAGCAGCAACGGAACGGTGGCAGCGCGGACGATCTCCTGCACCGCGGCGAGGGTTTCAGCTTCCGCGCCCAGCCCCGGGCCGATGGCCAGCGCCGTGGCGCGGGGGAGTTTTTCGAGCAGGAGCTTAACGCCGGCGGCGGCAAGTCCGCCGGTGGCGGTCTCCGGCCAGCCGACCCACATGGCCTCGGGGAATTTTGCCGCGTATTCCGGCACCAGCGACGCCGGCACGAAGGCCGTCAGCAACCCCACCCCGCTGCGCAAGGCGGCCTGCACGGACATGAGCACGGCCCCGGGGTAATTCAGCGAACCTCCAACAAGGAACAGGTGGCCGTAGGTGCGCTTGTCGGTCTGAGCACGGCGCAATTGGGCGAGCGGAGCGAGAATCAAAGGCAGCAGGACGCGCCCTAGCGCGTCAGGGACGGCGCGCTCCACCTTGAAGAAGCCGAGATCGAGGTAGCGCAGGCGGCCGGTGTAGACAGCATTGCCCTCGGCTACCACGGGAGATTTCACAATGCCGGTGGCGTAGGTGAAGTCGGCGCGGAAGACCGTGCCGGCGTTTTCGTCACCCATTCCGCTCGGCAAATCGACGGCCGCGCGGAGCCGGATGCGCGGATGGGTGTTCACCCAGGCGAGCACTTTCGCCGTGAACTCGTGCAGGGGGGGACGGAACTGAAAACCGAACACGCCGTCGATGCAGAGAGCGTAAGATGTGGCATGGGACTCCGGTCCCATGTGAATCGTATGAACACGGGTCAGGAGACCCGTGCCACGAAGCTCAGCGAGTGCACGCGCCGCCAGCGGACGCAACTCAGACTCACCAAAACAGAAGAGGACATCGGCTCGCGCCAGCGGGAGCATTGTCAGCAGTGCTTGGGCCGCCAGCAAGGCGTCACCCCCGTTGTGCCCCTTGCCCATGAGGACGAGGATGCGGGCGTCGTCCGGCAGGCCGCCGATCTCCCTAAAATCCTCCTCGATGGCCGCGGCGATGGCGGCCCCGGCGCGCTGCATCGCGGTCCACTCTGCCGCCTCGTCCTTGAGCAGGCCGGCTTCCCACGCCTTGGCCTCGGCGCAGGAGAGGATGGGGTGCGACGCGAGCGAGGGCATATGTCGAGAGGCTACGCCGCCTGTTGCCCCGGAAAAGCCTATTCCTCAGCGACCGTCTGGCGTCTGGGCCTTGCGTCCAAGCTCCGGCAGCGGTGTGGAGCCGGGCTCCTCCGGGATAGGGGACAACGGCGGCAGCAAGGGTGAACGCGGGGGCAGAGTGCGCAAAATGGGCGTGGTTGGCGTCATCTCGGGATGCCCGCTGTAGAATTTCTCCCTCATCTCCGGGGTTTCCGCGAACCACAGCGGGCAGCGCACCATTTCGCCATGGTCGATCAACGGCCAGTCCTTCTCCGGCAGAGTGCGAAAATAATAGATCCGGTTGGCGCGGCGCACCTCGTAGAAATCGGTGTGGGCATCAGTGTCCTTGTTCCACAGCGCGAACTGTGTGACGTTGTTTTTCCAAATGGCATAGCCGCCCCAAGCCTGGAACAGCACCTCGACTTCGCCCAAGGTCGAGGCATCAAGCGGCAGATTTGGAATCTGTCTTGATCCCGTGCCAGTCACAGGAGCGCGGGATGATTGATCCTGGTCCGACTTGACCAGATCCGGCGCCGGCCCCGTTCTCGTGAAAACATAAGCGAAGACCAGACCACTGAGGAATCCCAGCGTGATCCAGCCCGGAACGCTGCCGTTTGCAGCCATGGTGTCGTCCTAGTGTTTTAACAGCGCCGCGACGGCCATCGCGTGGGTGTCGATGTGCGAGAGCGACAGCCAGACGTGCGTGGCGCCAACCTCGGCGAGCAGCGCGGCGGCCTTGGCGTCGAGGTGGACGAGCGGCTCCTTGCGCGAGCCGTGGTAGACGGAGATGGAGGTCCAGTCGAGGTGCTCCCCGATGCCGGTGGTGAAGCATTTCGACACCGCCTCCTTGGCGGCCCAGCGGGCGGCGTAGTGCTTGTGCGGGTATTTCAGACTGTTGCAGTAAGCCTGTTCTTCTTCGGTGAAAACCCGCTTGAGGAAGCGGTCGCCATGCCGCTTCAGCACGCTTTGGATGCGCTCGGTCTCGATGAGATCGCAGCCGAGTCCGATCAGAATGCCGCCGGGGGGAAGGGAGATCATGCGGAAGTAGTGAGTAGCGGGTAGCGAGTAGTGAGTAGAGTCCGAAAAGCACCAAAGGTCACGACTGCATTCATGCCCACTACTCGCTACTCGCTGCTCACTACTGGCCGGGATTCATCAGCGCCTTCATCGTGCGCACGGCTTCGTCGATGCCGGTGAAGAGGGCGCGGCTGATGACGCTGTGGCCGATGTTGAGCTCGTGCAGGTGCGGGATGGTGCGGACTTCCGTGATGTTGACGTAATTGATGCCGTGGCCGGCGTTGACCGTGAGACCGAGCGCATGGGCCTGCTTGGCGCCGGTAACGAGCCGGGCGAATTCGGCAGCTCGACCCGGGCCATAGTAGGTATTGGCGTAGGCCCCAGTGTGGAGTTCGATCCAAGGGGCGTGCAGTTCGGCGGAGAGCGCGATCTGCTCGGGCTCGGGGTCGATGAAGAGGCTGGTCTTGATGCCGGCGGCGTTCATGGCGTCGGTCACGCGCGCGACCTTGTCACGGTGCTTCACGACGTCGAGGCCGCCCTCGGTGGTGATCTCCTCGCGGCTCTCGGGCACGAGGCAGACGGAGTGCGGCTTCAACCTGAGGGCAAAGGCGGTCATGGCCGGCGTGCAGGCCATCTCGAGGTTCAGACGCGTGCCGGGATGCGCGCCGAGCCGGAGGACGTCCTCCTCCTGCATGTGCCGGCGGTCCTCCCGGAGATGGACGGTGATGCCGTCGGCCCCGGCCTTTTCGCAACGGTAGGCGATTTCGACGGGGTCGGGCTCGATGTTGCCACCGTGGGTGGCCCCGGCGGACCGATAGCGGGCCTGGCGCAGGGTGGCGGCGTGGTCGATGTTGAGGCCGAGCAAGATCATCGGGGCAAAGATACCGAAAGCGGGAAGACTGGAAATCAGGAAATACAGTTGCTCCCCGTGTTTCTGCCTTCCTGTTTTCCCCGGTTCCCCCTTCCCTTTCCGCCATGCCCGTCATCGCCACCACGACCCGACCCAAACAGGAAAACCTGTGGCTCAACATCATTTGCAACGTGGTGGTCCCATCCCTGGTCTTGTCCAAGCTCAGCGACCGGATCGGCGCCAAAAGCGCCCTGATCCTGGCGCTGTCGTTCCCGCTGGCCTACGGCATCTACGACCTGGTCAAGCGGCGGAATTTCAACTTCATCGCGGCGCTCGGATTCACCAGCACCCTTGCGACCGGCGGGCTTGGATTGCTGAAGCTGGCCCCGTTCTGGTTTGCCGTGAAGGAGGCCGTCGTGCCCAGCCTCATCGGCCTGACCATCGTCGTGTCGCAATGGACCAAGAAGCCGCTGGTCCGCACCTTTCTCTTCAGCGAACAGGTAATCGACGTGCCGCGAGTGGAGGCGGCCCTGGTCGAACGTGGGCAGCTGGCGGCCTTCCAGAAACTGTTGCTGAGCTCCAGCTGGATGCTGGCCGGCTCCTTTGTGATCAGCGCCGTGCTGAACTACGGGCTGGCGCGCTATCTGATCAAGGCCATGCCGGACACACCGGAGTTCAACGCCCAGCTCGGCCAGATGACCTTGTGGAGCTGGCCGGTCATCGTGGTGCCGAGCACGGCGATCATGCTGGTCGCGCTCTGGCGGCTGTTGAAGGGCTTGGAATGGCTCAGCGGGCTGAAGCTGGAGGAAATCCTGCGTCAGCCGCCGGAGAAGAAGGACTGACGATCCGATCAACGAAGCAAGCAGGTGGAACGCGGCCTCCGGACGCGTTCCTTCCGACACGGACATCCTGAAACGCGTCCGGAGGCCGCGTTCCACCCGCTATCACCCGCGCTTGGCCATCGGCACGTAATCGCGCCTCACCGGGCCGGTGTAGAGCTGGCGCGGGCGGTAGATGCGGCCCTTGGTGTTCGAGGCGACTTCGCGCCAGTTGGCGATCCAGCCGGGCGACCGGCCGATGGCGAACATGGTCGTGAACAGCTCGGTCGGGATGCCGAGGGCGCGCATGATGATGCCCGAGTAGAAATCGACGTTGGGGTAGAGCTTGCGCGAGATGAAGTAGTCATCCTTGAGCGCGGCCTGCTCGAGGTTGTGGGCGATCTCCAGCAACGGGTCGGACTTGCCGAGCTTGTTGAGCACGACGTCGCAGGCGTGGCCGATGATGCGGGCGCGGGGATCGAAATTGCGGTAGACCGCGTGGCCGAAGCCCATCAGGCGGTTGCCCTTGGCGCCGGACTTGGCCGCCTCGATGAAGCGCGTGCCGTCGTCGCCCTCGTCGTGGATGGTCTGGAGCATCTGCATGACGGCCGAATTGGCGCCGCCGTGGAGCGGGCCGGAGAGCGCGCAGATGCCGGCAGCGAGGGAGGTGAAGAGATTGGCGCCGCTGGAGCCGACCATGCGGACGGTCGACGTGCTGCAGTTCTGCTCGTGGTCGGCGTGCAGGAGGAGGAGAAGGTTGAGCGCCCGCGTGACCTCGGGAATCGCCGCATACTCCTTGTAGGGCTCCGAGAACATCATGTGCAGGAAATTGTCGCAGAAGGGGATGTCCTTCGGGTGCATGAAGGGCAGCCCGTGCCGGTAGCGGTAGATGCCGGCGACGATCGTCCGGATCTTCGAGATCGCCATCGCCGCCGTCAGGTCGAAGTTGGCGAGATCCTTCTCGAAATTGTTCGTGGCGAGGTGCGGGTAATAGGCGGCCAGCGAGCTCACGATCGAGGTGAGCATGCCCATCGGGGGGGCGGAGCGGGGAAAGCCGTCGAAGATCCGCATCATCTGCGTATCGATGGCGGCGTTTTCGCGCAGCATCTGGCCGAATTTCTTGCGTTGGGTCGCCGACGGCAGCTCGCCGTAGATGATCAGGTAGGCCGTCTCGGCGAACTCCGACTGCTCGGCCAGCTGCTCGATGGGATAGCCGCGGTGCCGCAGGACGCCGTTGTCGCCGTCGAGGAAGGTGATGGCGCTCTCGCAGGACCCGGTGTTGCCGTAGCCCTGGTCGTAGAAGATATAGCCGCTGTCCTTGCGGAGGTTGCGGGCGTCGATGGCCAGTTCACCCTCCGTGCCCACCATCACGGGGCAGGAGATTTCCTTTTCGTCTAGCTTGATGAGGGCGGTCTTTTGCATACGAGGTAGAGGGAAGGCTAAAAAGAGCAGAAATCGGGCCTCTTGCAAAGCAAAGCCTCTGTTATGTCCGCCAAAGGCCAAACATTAGCCGGCGGCGTTGTGTCGGTTAGAACCAATAACGCCGTGCCCGCCTGACCGGCTCAATTCGCCTTGAAGGTCGGAACCGCGAATTCGCCGGCCGGGATCGCGACGTTCAGCTCGATCCGCTCGAACACGATGGTCGTGGTCGTCCCGTTCGGGGCCTTGTTGATGACCTTCTTCGGGAAGCGGACGCCGTTGACGATCATTTCACCCTCCTCGCGGATTTCCGCCCCGGCTTCAGTCTCGGTCTTGACCAGACGGCCGGTGGTTTTCTCGTAATAACGCACAAAGACGATGTCGTTGGCGTGGACGAAAGACAGTTTCACGCAGGGCAATCCGTCGATGGTGGCCTCGCCACCGGGCAGCACGTTGCCCCCCTTTTTCTCGATGCCGGAAAAGAAGTTGAGATTTTCCCAGGTGTTGGCGCGGAGCCGCTTGACCTGCCCGGCATCGAGCAGGGTGACCTGCCACTGGGTGGGATTGGCCGGATTGGTGCGCTTCTGCCAGGCATCGTAGCCGTCGAGCGCCGTGACCTCGATCACCTTGGGACCGGTCACGGTGATGCGCTGTTGGAAAGGCTTTTGAAACAGGATCTCCACGGGCAGGCGGGTGTTGGCGTCCATCTCGAGCAAACCCGTGAAATGAACGGTCGAGACAGCATTGAGGGCCTTCTCGCTGCCCAGATAGGCGCGGGCCTTGGCGATCACCTGTCCGACCGGATCGGCCGCCCGAAGCGGGACGGTGGCAAAAACAGCCAAGGCGACGAACAGGACGGTGATGCGAAATTTCATGCGAGGGGGGTAGACAGCCAGAATTGGCGCCGGTGCCTGCTTTCGCAACGGGAAACTACTCCCACTCAATGGTCGCCGGGGGCTTGGAACTGATGTCCAGGACCACGCGACTGACACCCCGGACCTCGTTGGTGATCCGGCTGGAAATCTTCTGGAGGAGATCGTGCGGAATTTTCGCCCAATCGGCCGTCATGGCGTCGACGCTCTCGACGATGCGCAGGGCGATGACGTAGTCATAGGTGCGCTCGTCGCCGAACACGCCCACGGTCTTGACCGGCAGGAACACGGCGAAGGACTGCCAGACCTTCCAGTAATAGCCCGACTTCATCATCTCGTCCTGCAGGACGGCGTCGGCGTTGCGCAGGATCTCGAGCTTGTCGGCCGTGATGTCGCCCATCACGCGGACGCCCAGGCCGGGGCCCGGGAACGGCTGCCGCCAGACGACCTCCTTGGGCAGGCCGAGCGCGGCGCCGACGAGGCGGACCTCATCCTTGAAGAGTTCGCGCAACGGCTCGATGAGCTTGAGCTTCATGCGGGCGGGCAGGCCGCCGACGTTGTGGTGGGTCTTGATGAGCGAGGCGGGGTTGCCGGCGATGGATACGGACTCGATGACGTCCGGGTAAAGCGTCCCCTGCCCCAGGAACTCGGCCTGGCGGCCGATCTGCTTGAGCGTCGACTCAAAGACCTCGACGAAGGTGCGGCCGATGATCTTGCGCTTGGTCTCGGGCTCGGTGACGCCCTTGAGACGCTTCAGGAAGAGCGCCGATGCGTCGACGACGCGAAGGTCGATCTTGAAATTCCGCTTATAGAGCGCCTCGACGTAGGCGCGCTCGTCCTTCCGCAGCAGGCCGTTGTCGACGAAGACGCAGGTGAGCTGCTTGCCGATGGCCTTGTGCAGGAGCGCAGCGGCGACGGAAGAATCGACGCCACCGGAAAGTCCGAGAAGGACGCGGCCCTTGCCGACCTTGGCGCGGATGTCGGCGACGGCGTGGGCGATAAAGTCCTTGGTGGTCCAGTCCTGCTTGGCGCCACAGACCTTGACGAGGAAGTTGCGGATCATGTCCACACCGCGCTCGGTGTGGAAAACCTCCGGGTGGAACTGGATGCCGTAGAAGCCGCGCTTGGCGTCCTCGATGCCCGAGAACGGCGAGTTGTCGGAAACGGCGGTGGCCGTGAAGCCCGGCGGAAGCTTGGTGAGCTTGTCGCCGTGCGAATTCCAGATGCGCAGTTTCTTCGGCAGGCCGGCGAAGAGTTTGCCGGGCTTCTTGATCGTCAGATGGCCGTGACCGTATTCGCGGGCCTTGCTGTGGGCGACGGTGCCACCGAGGAAATGTCCCATGAGCTGCACGCCGTAGCAGATACCGAGCACGGGCACGCCGAGCTTGAATATATCCGGGTCGGGATGCGGGGCGGTCTTCGCATAGACACTTTGCGGGCCGCCGGAGAGGATGATGCCGACGACACCCTCCTCGCGGAGTTTGGCGGCCGGCGTCGAGAAGTGGTAGATCTTCGAGTAGACCTGACACTCACGGATGCGGCGGGCGATGACCTGGGTCAGCTGGGAACCGAAATCGAGGACGGCGATTGTCTGTGCCATGCGAAGTTATGGGGCGTTCGTCGCGGGCGAATCAATCCCAATTCCCGCCCGCCCCGCACAGATCCCGTCATTATTCCCGACCAAGCGTCAAAACTTCAGCCGGGTGTTCGGATGACCGCACTTGGGGCACGGGGCCGTGTCGGTGCCGGCCTTCTCGGTATAGAGGTGGTCGCAGCGGATGCAGTGGAAGGTG